>Ga0181520_10000882_pt1 | contig 64556 bp, 50 predicted proteins | sample PEATcosm2014_Bin_29_FD_132451 | JGI IMG/M metagenome (GOLD analysis project Ga0181520, IMG submission 132451) | Peatland microbial communities from MTU Mesocosm Facility, Houghton, MI, USA - PEATcosm2014_Bin02_30_metaG | ecosystem: Environmental > Terrestrial > Soil > Wetlands > Peat | place...
GAACGCGGCTGCGCACCATCATGATGTATTTCTTGCCGGTCTTCCGCAGGTCGCGGTCGTCCTGCTGGTAGGAGCCGTGGAATTTCAGGAACTGGTTGTCGTCCTCTGAAAAATGATCCGTGGCCGTGTCGGCGAGGGTCGCGGCAATGGTGCCGGCGAGCGTCGGGATCGCGTCCTTGATGTCTTCGTTGTGCGTTAATTTTACTGGTGTTTCAGCGCTCATAAGCGGATTGTCAGAATAACTTGCCCTTCATCATTGTTCAAGCGCAACTTAAAGTGGACTTTTTCGCCCGCAGGAAAACAATGCTATGTGGCGGGCACGAATTGTTGAAGCCATTTCGTCAAACCGAACAGCGCAAGGAAAATTATGGCGCTGGTCGCGTGCGAAATGATCGGCGCGACCGCCAGCCAGTCCACCAAGACGACGCCTGCAAGCAGATTGCTGACGAGCAAGCCGATGTTGATCCCGCCGCCGAAAAAAACGGTCCGCAGGCAGCGAATCAGCCACAGCATCAGCACGATTGAAATCCAGAGGGCGGACTGGCGGAAGTTTCCGACATTCATGGTCATGGCCAGAACGATTGGCGCGGCCAGCAGCAGCAGCGGCCGGAACGGAACCTTGCCGCGAACGCTTTCGCGCCGGGCGACATAGCTCAAGCCGACGACATAAAGCGCCAGCGCCGCGCCGCAGAAGATCGGGAAGCCATTCAAGCCGTCCGCGCCGGCGGCGCCCGCGATGGGGTAAACCCAGAAGCGGCACGCGCCCATCAGCCATGGCGACGCCGTCAAAAATTTGTGCGTGAAATCATACAGCACAATGAACAGCGCGAGCAAAACTGCCGCCGCCGCCGCGACTTTGCCGCAGAACAGCAGCAGGAAAATTCCCAGCGCGAGCTGGCCGAAGCCGAAACCCCAGACCATTTTTGCAGAAATTTTTCCGGTCGGGATCGGGCGTTCCGCGCGGCGCTGCCGGTCAAATTCCTCATCAAAGGCGTCGTTCAAAAACGTGCCGCCGGTGTAAAGAAGGCTGACGCCAAGAAGCAGAAATGGCAGCTTCCAGTAATTTCCGCCGCCGCCGAGCCACCAGCCCGCGAGGCTGTTGGACCAGACGGTCGGCAGGTTCGACACACGTCCGAGCACGAACAGCGTGCGAAATTGCGGGGCGGAATTCATGACGCGCGCAGGAAACCAAAAAAATCAGCGGCTGGCGAGTCCGCGTTTGGCGAGTTCCGCCAGCGTCCAGTCATATTCCTGCGCGAGCTGTTCCACGACGTTCTGCGATTTCAGCTCCGGCGGCAGGACTTCCCAGGTGTAAGTTTCCATCTCGAGGTGCGGGCAGATCTCCGGCGATTCCGCCAGCAAGTCCAGGATGCCGAGCAGATGGTCGTTGGTGTTTTCAAACGGCGGCGCCGCCGGCGCGTGGAGCGGAACGTGAAAATGTATTCGCCATTCTTCAGCCGGATGCGCGACGAGTGATGCTTGATGAGAAAGCGCGTCCGGCAAATCGCGGTAGATGGTGCGGTCGCCGGCTTCGTCGCGGGCGACGACTTGATGCAGGTAAACGTCGTCGCAAAATTTTTCCAATTCCCCGCACGCTTCCGGCGTCGGCGAAACCTTCAACGCGGAGCTTAAATGGATTTTGCTGATCTTGATGCCATGATTTACGAGGCAGGGCAGGGCATTTTGCGGCTCCTCAAATTCCACGGCGAAATGGCAGGTGTCGTAGGTGACGCCGAGATGCTCGTCCAGGCGGGGGTCATGCGGATGCTCGGCGCGGAAATGATCGAAGGCATGAAGCGTCTCCGCGCTGCTTTCCAACTGGCACAGGGGTTCGGGTTCGAGGCCGAGATGCAGTTTGCGTCCAGTCTTTTCACTGACCCGGGCGATGTGTTCGATGGTGCGCCAGAGGTTCTGGCGGATGATTTTCAGCGCGTCGGCGGACGGATGAAATTCCTTGAACGTGCCGGGCAGGGTGCTGACGCTGCCGGCCACGCCGGCGGGCAAAAGTTCCGCCAGCAGGTTGAACAGCAGATTGGTGTAGGCCACACGCTCCGGCGAGGTCCAGTCGGGGCGGTAAGCCTGCTCCTTGACGCGGGCGCCGTGAAACTGGCCGCAGGGAAATCCGTTGATCGTGAAAATATAGCAGGAGTTTTTATCCAGCCAGCGGTGAAATTCCAGCAGCGCGCCGGGTTCGCTCAATTCCACCGCCGCGCGTCCGCCCAGGCGCAGGCCGATGGCGAACGGCTTTTGCGGGCAGACTTTTCCGCGGACGGCGAGAGAGTGGTTTTTCAGCGCAGCAAACGTCTCCATCCACGTCTCGCCGCGGTGGATATTGGTGCAATATGCAAGCTGGAGCGAATGGTTTAATTGCATGGCCGTCAAAACAAGATGCGTCCAAATCAATTGTTTGCAAGGTGCAAACGGACGTTGACACCTCTGCGAGGCGGGTTTAACCTCTGGAAAAAGCAACTGACCATGTTACTTCGCATTAGTTTGATTGTGGCCATCCTGGCCGGACTCGGTGCCGGCGGCCTGGGATACTATGAGGTGTCCACGCAAATTCCGTCGCTTACCACGCAGCGTGATACTGAAAAGCAAGACAAGGAAAAGGCCCTGACCGAACTTGCCAGCACCAAGAGCACCCTCAAAAAAACGCAGAGCGACCTGGCGCAGACGCAGCAGGAACTGGCCGACACAAAGTCCGAACGCGACAAAGCCACGGCCCGCGCCGAAGCGCAATCCAAGCGTGCGGATGAACTTTCCGACAAGCTCGCCAAGGCGGTTTCCGCTCGCGATGACGCCCAAAATCAACTGGCGGCCTACAAAGCGACGGATTTGACGCCGGAACAGATCATCAAGCTCAATAAAAATCTCAAGGATGCCAACGCCCAGATTGAAGCCATCAACACCGAAAAAACGGTTTTTCAGCGCGAGATTGTCCGGCTTAAAACCCGGCTGTTGAAATACGAGGATCCGGATGCCTTCGTCAAATTGCGCCCGGATTTGAAAGGCAAAATTCTGGATGTGGATCCCAAATGGGACTTTGTCATTCTCAACATTGGCGAAGACCAGGGGGCGCTGCAGGATGGTGAATTGCTGGTCAGCCGCGAGGGCAAGCTGGTGGCCAAGGTCATCATTCGCCGCGTTGAAAAAGACCGTTGCATCGCCAACATCATCCCCGGCTGGAAGCTCGGCGATCCAATTGAAGGCGACGAAGTCACCCCGGCGCATCCCGCGCCCGCATCCTGAAATGAAATCCCGCGCCGCCCAACTGCTGATTTTGCTAATGCTGGCGGCATTGGTGGCGACGCTTGCCGGCTGCGCCACCAGCGAACCCGACAACGCCTCCGTCCGTCCGTGGAATTCGCCGGAAGGCTGGCAGGGTGGCGCTCTGGGCGGCATGGAGGACATGCAGCACCGCTAAGTTTTCCGGCGCACACAGCGTGACGGCGTCAGAATAAAATCCACCTTGGCGTCATGCGGTTCTGTCGGGATCACTTCCAGCAGTTGAAAATCATAAGCCACACCGCATTTTATCCCGCTGACTTTTTCCAGCAACCGGTCGTAAAATCCCCGCCCGCGGCCCAGCCGGTTGCCGCGCAAATCAAACGCCATTCCTGGCACTAGAATCAGGTCAAACTGTTCCAGTGGAATTTCCGCGCAAGTTGAAACTGGCTCTCGCACGCCAAATTTTCCGGCCACGACCTCCTGCGCCGGATTATTTACCCGCCGCGCCGAGTAGCCTTTTTTGTCGAGATCGAAAAAAGGCAGGGCGATGATTTTCCCATCGGCCAGCGATTCCTCCAACAACGGCCAGACATCCGGTTCATCCGGCAACGGCGCAAAAAACAAAATCGTGTGTGCGCTCGGCATCTGCGCCTTCAGCCGTTCGCAAAGCTCCATGGATTCCACCGCCCGCACTGCCGGGGAAATCTTTTCAAGCTGCGCGTGGACTTTCTGGCGCAGGTCGGATTTGGTTTTGCTGTTGCTCATGGCCATTTTGTTCGCCTTTGCTTTCCGTCGAACACCGTTCCGTCAGCAAATCCGAGATGGCCATGAATCGTGCAACGAAAATAGGCGTTGGTAAAATCATTGTCAGGCATTCTGGGGCGAAGAATTTCGTAGCTACAGTTGTTGGTCGTAAAAGTAGCCCAGCTCTCTGCCGGTTTTCGGATCTTGTCGCTGGGACAAATCAGGATTTTCGGCGTGCAAAGCTCATTTGACATAACGAGAAAACTGTCGGCGAGGTGATTGCTATTATCGCCAGCCCAAATTCGCGCCGCGCACCCGATGGATGACATATAATTTCCACAGGAAACAGATTCGCTCCATCGTTTTAGTCGAGGTTTAGAAATTGCGAACAAAGCAAAGCCAATCAGAAATATTCCAAGCAAGGTAAAAATGACATCCCGCTTTTTCATCTGTGTGAATCTGTGGCTTTTCGTTTTTCCGTAAATTGTTTCCGCCAGTTGTCGAGCCGTTCCTTGATTTTCTTTTCCACGCCCTGTTCGGTTGGCTCGTAAAATATCTTGTCCACACCCAGATAATCCTGCGCCACGAAATGTTCCTTGCCGTCATGCGCGTATTCGTAGCCGACGCCGTGGCCAAGTTTTTTAGCGCCGGCATAGTGGCCGTCGCGCAGATGTTCCGGCACGGGAATCGTGCGGCCGGAGCGGACATCCTCCAGCGCGGCGTCAATCGCGCAGATGGCACTGTTGCTCTTGTTCGCCGTGGCGATGTAAATCGTCGCCTCGGCCAGCGGAATCCGCGCCTCCGGCCAGCCGACAAATTCCGACGCGGACAACGCGGCGTTCGCCAGCACCAGCGCCATCGGATCGGCGAGTCCGACATCTTCCGCCGCGCAAATCACAATGCGCCGGGCGATGAAGCGCGGGTCTTCGCCGGCGTGGATCATTTTCGCCAGCCAGTAAAGCGCCGCGTCGGGATCACTGCCGCGCATGGATTTGATGAACGCCGAAATCGTGTCGTAATGAGCGTCGCCGTCGCCGTCATACACGACGGCCTTTTTTTGGATGCTCTGCTCGGCCACTTCGAGCGTGATGCGAATGAGGCCGTCCGCTGACGGCGCGGTGGTGAGGGCGGCGATTTCCAGCGAGTTGAGTGCTTTGCGGGCGTCGCCGTCGGCGATGGTGGCCAGATGGCGCAACGCCGTTTCATCGGCAAAAATTTTCAAATAGCCGAGGCCGCGTTCCTTGTCGGCCAGGGCGCGTCGCAAAAGCAAAAACAAATCGTCCTCAGTCAGCGGGCGCAGCTCAAAAATCTGCGAGCGGGAGACGAGCGGCGAGTTGACGAAGAAAAACGGGTTGTGCGTCGTCGCGCCAATGAGCTTGATGACGCCGCTTTCCACATCCGGCAGCAGCACGTCCTGCTGGGCCTTGTTGAAGCGGTGGATTTCGTCAATGAACAGGATGGTGGCCGCGCCGGTGTTTTCCAGGCGGTTGGCGGCGGCGGAGAGCACGCCCCGCATGTCGGCGACATTTGACTCGACGCCGCTCAAGCGCTCGAATTTGCTTTTGGTTTGGCGGGCGATGATTTGTGCGAGCGACGTTTTGCCGGTGCCGGGCGGCCCGAAGAATATCAGCGATTGGATGCGGTCGGCCTCGATGGCGCGGCGGAGGAGCTGGCCGGGGCCGAGGATGTGCGACTGTCCGGCGTATTCATCAAGGTTGCGCGGACGCATCCGCGCGGCGAGCGGCTGGCTTTTGAAGGTGTCAGGCGCGGGGGCAATGATTTCTTCCGGCAATTTTTTAGCCGGATGGGAAAACAAATCGTCGCGCGCCATGCGCTGAAATTAACATCGGCAAACGTGTTACCCAAAAGAAAAAAGCAATTCAAAGCTGCTGGAGCCGGTAGAAAATGACCGGATTGGCGGAGTCAAGGGACACGGTTTGTGAGGCGTTGGTCGGCTGATAATTCATCAGCGGCGTCCAGGTGACGGGCGGTGTGAGCGAAATGGTGGATTGCAACTGGTAGCTGGCACCGGGGGTGGCAAACAACGTCAGGCTGCGTCCTTGGCCGACATCGGCTTGGGGACGAAGCAGGGGGTTGTTACCAACCACCACGACTTCGCCGGTTTGCACCATCACATTGGCGCAGGTGGAGCCGTCAGCAGTGTTGCCGGTCGCGGTGGTTGCAGGGATGCTGAAAATGGCTGAAGGCTGGCCCGGGGCCGCCTGAAAATTCACTTGTGCCACCTGGTTGGTGCCGGTCAATGGCTGGTTTGCAGCGATCTGCAATTGGATGACGAGCTGGTTGTTTTGGTTTTGCAGCGAGCCGGATATGATCGGCGGCGTGAAGGTCAGCGTGGGGTTCAGCAGGCTGGTTCTCGGCCAGCCGAGCGTGATCTGCACGTTTGTCACGCTGCTGCTGGAAGCCACCGTGATGGGCAGGCAGTTTGCCTGGCCCGTTGGCACGGCGGCGGTTCCGAGTCTGAATTCAAGGTAATCCCCGACCGTGATGACCAAGGTTTCAGAAATGCTCAAGGCGGGATTGACGGTGTCGGTGACGATGACGTTGAGGTAGTTGGTCGTGGAAGCGCAGGCCCGTCCTGGCGTCCAGCTAACGATGCCATTGGTCGGGTTGATGGTTGCACCGGCGGGCGCGCTGGCATCCAGGCTGAAAGTGAGCGGATCACCCGTGAAATTTTGCGGCAAGGTTTTCAGCCGCAGACTGCCATCGGGAGTGGCGGTGAAGCCGGCCAAGGCCGCTTCATTTGAAAAATCGCTTTGATCGCCGGCGCTGTCATATGCCTTGGCTGCAAAAAAATAAGGCGTGTTTTCGAGCAGGCCTGAAATTACCACGTTAGTCACATTGCCGACGGAGACGGTATTGGTGTATTGGTGGCTGACACCGCCATAATATATGTTGTAGCCGGTTACGGTGGCGTCGGGGCTGGCGATCCAAGTCAGGTTGGCACTAAGGCTGGCGGCACCGGACAGCGGCAATCCGGTGACCAGCAAGCTTGAAAGAATCCAGCGCAAGACATTGCTCTGCTTCCCCCACCAAAACCTTAATCGCATGGCAATCACGCCATTGTGTGACGCACACACCTTGCCAACCGATTTGGTTATCCGTGAATTTTTTTCTAATTCTGCCCGGACAGTGCCTCCTGGCACATTTGTCCGGTGAATCCCAATTAGAATCAGGCGCTTAAGAGGTTAGAAAAGGGCCGGAGATCCTAAACTAAAATCAAACAAACTGAATTGCTTCATTAGCAATCCAATGAGGCTGGACAGCTTTAAGACAGCCTTGGGACAGGCGTGTCTTGAAATGGCGTGTCTGCCGGAACTGGCGGGACAAAAAAACCCGTCCGTGGACGGGCTTTTGAAATAACCCCCACTCTTGCCGTGTCGAACTCGATCCTTAGAACATGTATTGCTACATGTGGAACTTGCTGGTCTGCTTTCGGCTTCCAGTGAAGGCATGCCGGCCGCAGCCCGAACTCATCCCGCTAACGTTTTAATTACGGTTCAAGGACTGTTGCGAATCACGAACAGAGCAGGGAAATCTGGTTTTCAAAAGAACAATTTCTACCCAATACATCGTCTGTTTCGAGGCCGGCCTCAAGTAATTTCTCCAAAAAAAATTTCCGGTTTTGCCGGCAAAAACTTGCATTCAGATTTGAATGGGAGTTTAATTAAAATCTTTTCGCCGTTTTCAGGATTTTATTCCGTCATTTTCATGCTGGCGTGAGCTTGAAGTTCGGCCACCTGTTTTTCCAGTTCGCGCGTGCGGCGGATCAATTCCGGCAACTGTTGCAGCGCAATCATCTGGCGCTTGGCCTGTTTGTCCGGCGCGGCGGGGATGCCGAGCACGGTGCCCCGGTCAGGAATGTCCCGCATGACGCCGGACTTCGCGCCGACTGTCGCCTGGTCGCCCAGTTTCAAATGTCCGGCAATGCCTGATTGTGAGGCGATGACGCAATAATCTCCGAGCCGCGTGCTGCCGGCGAAACCAACCTGGCCCATGACCAGGCAATTCCGTCCGATGACCACGTTGTGCGCGATGTGAACGAGGTTGTCAATTTTCGTGCCCGTGCCGATGATCGTGGCACCGAGTGCGCCGCGATCAATGGCCGTGTTTGCGCCGATTTCCACGTCGTCATGAACGATCACATTTCCAACCTGCAACATTTTCCGGTGACGGCCTTCGTCGAAAACATAGCCGTAGCCGTCCGAGCCGATGACCGTGCCGGCGTGAATGGTGACACGATCCCCGAGCCGGCATTTCGTGTAAACGACGACATTTGGAAACAGGCAGACATCGTCGCCAAGCTGGCAGTCGCGGCCAAGGTGGTTGCCACCGAGCAGGGCGGAGCGGGCGCCGATTTTTACGCGCGCACCGATGACGCAGTTTGGTCCAATGTGCGCGGTGGGATCAATCTGCGCGGAAGCGGCGACGGTGGCGCTCGGATGAATGCCGGCGGGCTGCAGGTCGGGCGGAAAAAACACCGGCAACAATTTGGCGACCGCCACCCGCGCATTTGGAACGCGGATGAGAACTTTCGTTGCCGAGGCAAATTCGCCGGACACGAGAATGGCTGAGGCCTGGCTTTGTTCGGCGGCGGTGAAGTAACTGTCTTTTTCGGCGAAGGTGAGGTCGCCGGGCCGCGCGTTGTCGGCTGAATTGAAACCGGTCAGTTCGATGGCCCCGTCGCCGAGGACTGTGCCCCGGAGCTGTTCCGCGATTTGAGCGGCTGTGATTGTCATGGCGTAAAGGGGTTGGTTGGATGATTTTTTCCGGCCCCGGCGCCAGGTTTTAAGCGCCGGTCAAAGATTTCTCAGGCTGATCATCTGCTGCGCCTCGACATCCCAGAGTTTTAATCGCAGGCAGCGGATGATGTCCGCCGGCCATAATGAAGTGGTTTTGGGCCTGGCCAGTTCAGGAATGGATTTGAGAACTTCCGGGAGACGGTAAAACGGGACGCGGGCGTTGAGATGATGAATGTGGTGGTAGCCGATGTTGGCCGTGAACCAGGCCATGACCGGGCCGGTTTTCAGGAAGCTGGAAGATTCCAGCGCGGCCTTCTCGTAAGCCCAGCCGGCCCGGTCGTAAAAAGCAACGCCGGGGAAATTGTGCTGCGCGTAAAACAAATAAGCCCCGATGGCGCTGGCGACGAAGTGCGGGACGAGCAGCGTGAGCAACAGCGCCGACCAGCCAAAGCAATAGGTCAGCGCCGCCGCAAAGGTGACGTGGACCACCGTGGCGATCAGGCAGTCGGAGTGTTCGCGCGGCTGGTTAAAAAACGGATAGATGCACATGCCCCAGAGAAACACAAACAGATAGCCACACAGGATGGTCAACGGATGGCGCATGAACAGATATTGCAGCCGCACGGCCTTCGAGGATTTCAAATATTGCTCGCGCGTCATGATGGGATAGGAGCCGATATGGGCGCTGCGAAGCTTCGAGTTGTGCTTGTGATGATAGTTGTGCGAGGCGCGCCAGATGCTGCTGGGGCTTAACGACAGAATGCCAAAGACCCGCATGAAGCCCTCGGCCAGCTGGGATTTGGATAAAATCGCATGGTGCTGCTGGTCGTGGTAGATCACAAACAGCCGGAGCACAAGCAGCCCGCTTAAAAGGCTGCAGGTGATTCGTCCGGCCAGTGGAAAATGCATCCCGGCAATATGTGGCAGCGTTCCGGCGATGCAGCCCGCCAGTAAAAATGTCGTGGACAGGACGCACCACCAGCTTTTCGCCGTGGAATCCGCCGCGTAGGGTTTCGTTGCCAAAATGAGTTCTTTTCCGGTGCGCATGGTCGTGATGACTCTCCTTATGGTCGGCTGAAACAGTGCATTTGTCCACGATGACTTTTCCAAATTTTCAAGGCTCCGCCCGCACCTTGCAAACGATTCTCCCAAACTCCGTGCCTGGAACCGGAGGGGCGGGCGGTTGATGTTGCCTTTCGTCATGTTTCAATGAGCTTGTTTTCCAGCCGCAATTCAGCGGCCATTTCTGCCGGCGTGCCATCGGCGAAACCGGTGGTTCCTTGATGGATTTTTCGGGCTTCACCGCGTCCGGTGTGTTAACGGTATTCGGAACCAGTCAAACGCAATGCCCCAGCTAAAAAACGTGACATGAAATCGCCCGCCGGCCTTGGATGGATTCTGCTGCCCGCGCTCCTGCTCGTTCTGCGCCTGCCGCCCAACGGTTTTGCGCAGACCGCCGCCACTTATCACGCCCGCGCCGATCAGGCCCTGCAAAGTTTCCTGCTCAAGTTCTGGGACGGCGGGCAGCAATATCTGTCGCAGAACTATCCCAGCTCGAATTCGCTGACCGGCTACTGGACTTTTGCCCAGGGCTGGGATGCCCTGCTGGATGGCGTCGAGCGCACCGGCGGCCGGCAATATCTCGGTTTGATTGAAAGCTTTTATCTCGGCCAGAACCAGCGCGGCTGGTATAGCGGTTACTACGACGATGAATGCTGGATGACGCTGGCGCTGATGCGTGCCTACGATCTGACCACCAACCTGACTTATTTGAACGAGGCGCAGGCGATTTATGCAGACATCGAAGGCGGCTGGGACAACACCTGTTGCGGCCCCGCCGTGGGCGGACTTTGGTGGGACAAGGCCCACACGCAAAAAGCCACCGCCGCCAACGCCGGCGCCGCGCTCGCCGGGGCGCGGCTTTATGAGCGCACCGGCAACGCCGCTTACCTGAGCTTTGCGCAGCAGGTCTATTCGTTTTGGTTCACAAACATGGTGGACCAGTCCACCTTTCAAGTCTGCGATCACCTGGACACCGACGGCACCAAGGTCTGGTGGCAGTTCACCTACAACGAGGGCCTGATGATCGGCGCGAGCGTCGAGTTAAACCGCGCCACCGGCAGCGCCACCTACCTCAACAACGCGAACAACATCGCCGGCTTCATGACCGCGCATGAAATTATTTCGACTGCTTACGGGAACGCGCTTTACGACGGCGACAACGCCGGTTGCGGCGGCGACTGCCATGAGTTCAAAGGCCCCGCCTACCGCTACTTGATGCTGCTTTACCAGCAAAACACCACCAAGAGTCAATACAGCTACGTCCTCCGGTCCAGCGCCAATGCCGTCTGGAACCTGGCGCGCAACACCAACTCCACCGTCTTTGCCGTGAACTGGGCCGGGCCGACCATGACCAATGTGGACGAGCCTCAGGATGATGCCGCCTGCATGGCCTTGAACTTGTATGCCGGGCAATCCGGCGCGTATCCCGGCTCCGGCCTGCCGGCCAACCAATACGAGGCGGAAAACGCCACCAGCCACAACCTTTCGTTGGAGGCGATCTACCCCAACTTCACCGGCTGGGGCTATCTCGCTGGCTGGAACGCCAATGGCCAGTCGGTTGACTTCCATGTCACCTTTCCCAGTCCGGGCGCGCGCACGCTCACCTTCCGTTACGCCGCCGGCGCGGGCAATGCCAGCCGCGCCATCAGCATCAACGGCGTCAACATCTTCACCAATCAGGCTTTTGCCGGCACCGGAAGCTGGACCAATTACAGCGCCGTCAGTGTTTCGTATAATTTCCACGCCGGCACCAACACCATCTCCATGGCCTACAATTCCGCGCTTGGCAGCGGGAACTATCTCAACCTTGACAACCTGACCGTGAGCGACCTGCGTTTCACCGGCATCACCGCCTTGCCGGGCGGCCCCGTGCAGTTGAGCTGGAACGCCGTCACCGGCCAGACCTATCACGTCCAGTTTGCGAGTCCGCTCGGCAGCCGCCTATGGAGCAATCTCGGCGGCGGCGGCATCACCGCCACCAGCACCACCGCCACGGCCACCGACCCCGCCGGCACCAACGCCCAGCGATTTTACCGCATTGCCAAGCCTTGAACGACAAACCCCGTGGCGCCGCCGTCCCGGCTGCGGGTTTTCGGAGCGTCCCGCTCCGCTGAACCCGCCGGCGCGGACGCCTGCGCCGCCATTCGCCGCGCCAAAAACTTGCACTCGCTTTCAGCCCCGGCTTGGGGTTAAACTCCTTGGCTGTTTTTGCATCCAGTTGCGCGCAGCCACTGACCATTTTGTGATGACCTCGACCCAGATCCGCCAGTCGTTTCTCGACTTTTTCAAGTCGAAGCAGCACACCATTGTGCCGTCTTCCAGCCTCATGCCCGATTCGCCGAACCTGCTGTTCACGAACGCCGGCATGAACCAGTTCGTGCCCGTCTTCCTCGGCCAGGCCCAATGCCCCTACACGCCGGGGCGCGCGGCGGACACCCAGAAGTGCATTCGCGCCGGCGGCAAGCACAACGATCTGGACGATGTCGGCCTGGACACCTACCACCACACGTTCTTCGAGATGCTCGGCAACTGGAGCTTCGGCAATTATTTCAAAAAGGAAGCCATCGCCTGGGCGTGGGAGCTGGTCGTGAACACCTGGAAATTCCCCGCCAGCCGGCTTTACGCCACCGTCTATTCGCCGGACCAGTCCAAAAACGATCCGGGCGGATTTGACCAGGAAGCCTGGGATGGCTGGGCGGAGAAATTCCGTTCCGTCGGCCTGGACCCCGCCGTCCACATCATCAACGGCGGCAAAAAGGACAATTTCTGGATGATGGGCGAGACCGGCCCCTGCGGCCCCTGCTCCGAACTCCACATGGATTTGACGCCTGAAGGAAACACGCAAGGTTCGCTCGTCAACCAGGGCGACGCCCGGTGCATCGAGATCTGGAACCTCGTCTTCATGCAGTTCAACGCCAATCCCGACGGCATGTTCACGCCGCTGCCCGCGCAGAACGTGGACACCGGCATGGGTTTCGAGCGCGTCACCAGCATCATCCAGGGCACCAAGGGCCTGACCGATTTCGCCCACGCCAAGATTTCCAACTACGAGACCGACATTTTCCGTCCGATCTTCGAGGTTTTGGAGAAAATGAGCGGGAAAACCTATCGGAGCACCCTGCCGGGTGATCAAAAAGTGACCGTTGGGGCGGCGGGAGTGTTTCCCGAACGTCCGGGAGTATTGCCGGGCCATTCGGGAGTGTTGCCGGAGGGTCCGGGTGTATTGCCGGGCCATCCGGGGACATTGCCAAGCCATCCGGGGGTATTGCCGGACGATCCGGGAGTATTGCCGGAGCGTCCGGGCGACTCAAAATCCACTTCGGACGCCAAAAATACCCACGCGAGCACTTCCGATGAGCAAATTGCCCTCGACATCGCCTTTCGGGTCATCGCCGACCACATCCGCACGCTTTCATTTGCCATTGCCGACGGCATCCAGCCCGGCAACAACGACCGCAACTATGTTTTGCGCAGAATCCTGCGCCGCGCCGTGCGCTACGGTCGCACGCTCGGCTTTCGCGAACCCTTTTTCTACAAGCTCGTGGACGTGCTCGCCGAAACGATGGGCGATGTTTTCCCCGAAATCCGCGCCCGCAAGAAACAGGTGCAGGAAACCATCCAGCGCGAGGAAGAGGCGTTTAACAAGACGTTGGATCGGGGAATCACAATGTTCGAAGACGCAGCGAGCTTGATCAAGACTGGTGTGCCCGCTTACCAAGAAGTTCCAAATAGTAATAGAACAATTGCGCTGCTTGCTCCGAAAGAAATAGATGCTAATTTTGCATTTCTTCTTTACGACACCTACGGCTTCCCACTCGACCTCACCGAGTTAATGGCGCGCGAACGCGGCTTGACCGTGGACAAGGACGGTTTTGAAAAATTGATGGAAGAACAGCGCGCCCGCGCCCGCGCCGCGCAGAAGAAGGAAGTCATTTCCCTCTCGCAAATCGAAACCACCACGCCCACCAAGTTCGTCGGCTACGACCACCTTGCGGTGGACGCCAAAGTTTTGGAAGTCGTCTCGCTCAAGGACAAGACCGCCGTCATCCTCGACACCAGCGCCTGTTACGCCGAGATGGGCGGCCAGGTCGGCGACACCGGCGAGTTGACCGGCGGCGGCCAGCTCTGGCGCGTCACCAACACCCAGAAGTCCGGCAACACTTTCCTGCACTTCGTCGAGAGTGGCGGCGACGCCCCCGTCGCCGGCTCGCAAATCACATTGACCGTGGACAAATCCCGCCGCGATGCCATCCAGCGGCATCACACGGTGACGCATCTGTTGCATTGGGCGTTGCACGAGGTCGCCAGCAAGGACGCCTCGCAGAAAGGTTCCTTCGTCGGCCCGGACAAGCTGACGTTCGATTTCAACAGCGCCCCGCTCACGCCGCAACAGGTTGCCGACATCGAGAAGCTCGTCAACGAGCGCATCGTCGAGAACGCCCCGGTGTCGTGGGTGGAAGTCAAACACAACCACGTCAAGGACCGCAAAGACGTGATGCAGTTCTTCGGCGACAAATACGGCGACTGGGTGCGCGTGGTGCAGATCGGCGGCCGGCCCACGGCGCTCAATGGCTATTCGATGGAGCTTTGCGGCGGCACGCACACGCGCGCGACGGGCGAGATCGGCCTGTTCCGCATCGTCGGCGAAAGCGCCATCGCCGCCGGCGTCCGCCGCATCGAGGCGGTCGCGGGGTTGACGGCCTATGAGCTGGCGAACCAGCAGTTGCACCTGATCCGCAGCCTCGCGGGCAAGATCAATTCGCCCGTCGGCGAGCTGGAGAAGAAGGTCGAGGCGTTGCTCGCGCACCAGAAGGAGCTGGAGAAGTCGCTCAAGACGGCCATCGCGCGCAACGCGGCGCAAACCGCGGGCTGGCTGCTCACCCGGGCGCAGGCGGTCAACGGCGTTCCGCTCATCACGCAAAACTTCCCCGACGCGGACGCGGGTTATCTCCAGGCCGTGGTGGACGCGCTCAAGAGCCGTTTCAAAGGCGTCATTGTGTTGGGCGGCGCGGCGAACGGCGCCGTCGCGCTGGTGGCCAATGTCTCGTCCGATTTTACGGCGAAGGTTCAGGCCGGTAAAATCATCCAGCAAATTGCGCCGATCGTCGGCGGCAGGGGCGGCGGCAGGCCGGACAACGCGCGCGGCGGCGGCAAGGACGCCGGCAAGCTCGACGAGGCGCTGGCCAGGGCGAAGAGTTTGATTTGATTTCCCCCCGCGCTGACAGGATTTTTCCCAACTGATCATGGAAGCCTCAACGCCAGTTCGCCGCAAGCGCGCCCGGCCATTGCCGCCGGTGGAAATCCGGGAGATGCAATTGAAAGACGTGGCGGAAGTGTTTGAGCTGGGCCAGAAACTGTTCACGGCCGAGGAATGGCCGACGCTCTACCGTTCGTGGGACGATCACGAGCTGGCGCTGCTCTTCAGCAATGATTCCGAGACGTGCCTGGTCGCGGAGGCGGACGGCCGGGTGGTGGGCTTCGCGCTGGGGCGCGTGCTGGAAAAACCGCGCAGCGCGTGGCGTTACGGCTGGCTGCTGTGGCTGGGCGTGGACCGGCGCTTCAAGCGCAGCGGCGTGGCGACGCGGCTGATGAAGCAGTTGAAAGGGCTGTTCATCGAGCGCGACACGCGGATCATGCTGGTGGACACGGCGGCGAAAAACCACAGCGCGCTGGGGTTTTTCCGGCGCAACGGTTTTGGCCAGGAGATCCGGCACGTTTACCTCTCGCAGAACCTGGAGAACGATCCGCGCTACATCCAGCGCAACGACGACAGCGAGGACGACACGGACGATTGACTGGTTTCGCCGGTCAGTCTGTTTCCAGGTTGTCGATGTCCAGAAAACCGTGCAGTTGTTTGAGCCGCGTCGGGTGGCGCATCTTGCGCAGCGCCTTGGCCTCGATCTGCCGGATGCGCTCGCGGGTGACGCGGAACTGCTGGCCGACCTCCTCCAGCGTCCGCGCGTTGCCGTCGCCGATGCCGAAACGCAGTTCCAACACCTGCCGCTCGCGGGCGTTCAAACTGCACAGCACGTCGCCGAGCCGGTCTTTCAACAGGCTGAAGCTCGTGATGTCCAGCGGATTTTCCGCCGCCTTGTCCTCGATGAAATCGCCGAAGCTCGCCTCGTCGCCGTCGCCCACCGGCGTCTGCAGCGACACCGGCTGCTGGGCCATTTTCAGGACGCCCCGGATGCGTTCGACCGGCATCTGCATTTCGTCCGCGATTTCTTCCGGCTGGGCCTCGCGGCCCAGTTCCTGCAGCAGTTTTTTCTGCGCCCGCACCAGTTTGTTGATGATCTCGATCATGTGGACCGGGATGCGGATGGTCCGCGCCTGGTCCGCCAGCGAGCGCGAGATGGCCTGGCGGATCCACCATGTCGAATAGGTCGAGAACTTGTAGCCGCGCCGGTATTCAAATTTCTCCACGGCCTTCATCAGGCCGATGTTGCCTTCCTGGATCAAATCCAGAAACGACAGGCCGCGGTTCACATATTTTTTGGCGATGGAAATGACGAGGCGCAGGTTGGCCTCGACCATTTCCGTCTTGGCCTGCAGCGCCTGGGCGGCGGCGTCGCCCAGCCGGTCGAACGCCCGCAAAAAATCTTCGTGCGGCATCCGCACAAATTCCTCCAGCGCCCGCAGCGTCTGCTCCGCGGCCTCGACGAGGTGCTTTTGTGCGCTGGACTCGCGCTGTTTTTGTGCTTCGGCCAGCGCGTGCAGGCTGTATTGCAGTCGGTCGTGGATGTTTTCGGCGACCAGCATCATTTCTTCGATGACTTTCTGCTTGAAATAAAACTGGGGGAACAGCGCCTGCAGCTTTTTGTCGAGCTTCACAAAGGCGTCGTGTTCGCGGTTGCGCTTGGCGTGCTGGTGGGCGTCGCGCCAGAGGTTGTAATGCTGGTCCACCGCGTGATCCACTTCCCGCACCCGGTCAACCAGCCGGCGCATCATCTTCAGGTGGGCGTCGCGGTCGTCCACTTTTTTATCGAGGACCACGCGGTCGAAACGCTCGCGCGGCGGGTCGGCCAGCAGTTTTTCCGCAAGCGCAATGTGTTCCTTGCCGGCGAAGCCGAAGCTGTAAATGATCTTCCGCGATTCGGTTTCCGCCACCTCGATGCGCTTGGAAATCTCCACCTCCTGCTCGCGTGTCAGCAAGGGCACCGCGCCCATCTGCTTGAGATACATCCGCACCGGATCATCCAGCATATCCAGCCGGCTGTCGTCATCCTCCGGCTCCTCTTTGTCCAGCCGCCTCACATGGTCCACCTCGGCGGCGTCCACCACCTCGATTTCGAGTTCCCGCAGCTTGGTAAAAACCTGGTCCAGCTCCGCCGGCGTGGCAGATTCCTCCGTCAGCACTTCATTGACGTCCTCGAAGGTCAACTGCCCCTGCTCATGGGCGAGCCGGACGAGCTCCTTGATTTTTTCGGCGAGCGCCACCACCGGGGCCTCAGCGCCGTTGATTTTTTTCGCCCCGGCCGCCGTGGTCGGTGCAATTTGAAGGGGCTTGGACTTTGACATGTTGGCAACGCGCCTCCGCAACAACAGCCGAGGCGGGCGCGAATATGAGAAGCCGGGGCGGCTTCGTCAAGCGGCGAAATTCACCGCCTCACTTCTTGGGCACGACGTAAATGCCGCGGCTGGCAAGATGGGGCACAATCATTTCCACCGTCCGCTCGACCGCGCCCAGGTTTTCCGCGACGACTTCCAGCGCGTGGCGGCCCAGCTCGGCGCGGCGGGCCGGATTGGCCAGCAGTTCCGCCAGGACACGTTCCAGCTCCTCCGGTTTTTTCACCTGCACGGCGGCGTCTTTTTTCAGAAAGCTCCGCGTGATGTCCGCAAAATTCTCCATGTGCGGCCCGAACACGATGGCCTTGCCCTGCGCGCCCGGCTCGATGGGATTCTGGCCGCCGACGGCCCTCAGACTCTTGCCGACGAAAACGACCGCCGCCGGTTCGTAGAAAAATTTGAGTTCGCCCGTCGTGTTGACCAGCAAACAGTCCGCCTCGCCGGCGCGCAACTGGGTGTTGGGGAAAATGGCGTTGCGGAAAATGAACTTCACGCCGCGCGCCTTCAATTTCTGGCCGAGGTCGTTGCAGCGCTCGAAATGGCGCGGCACCAGCACCAGGAACAGGCTGGGAAACTTCTGCCGCAGCCGCGCGGCCATTTCTGCCAGCAGGACCTCTTCGCCTTCATGCGTGCTGCCCGCGACCAGGATCAGGGCGTCATCGGCCACGCTGATCTGCCGCAGCAGCCGGCGCACGTTGAGCTGGCGTTTTTCAGTCAGCCGGGCCGCGTCAAATTTCAGGTTGCCCAGCACCTGCACATTTTCGGGCCGGCAGCCCACGTCGCGGAGCCGCTGCGCATCCGCCTCGTTCTGGCAGCCGACGCCGGCGAACGCCGCGAACAGCGGGCGGAACAGCCAGCCGAAGCGTTTATAGCGCGGATACGAGCGGTCGGACAGCCGCGCGTTGGCGAGGAACAGCGGGATTCTCAGGTCGTGCGCCCGCCAGAGGAAATTCGGCCAGATTTCCGCCTCGACCAGCACGATGGCTTGCGGGTTCAATGTGGCCAGCGCGCGGCGCACAAATTTGCGGCGGTCAACCGGGTAATAAATCTTGGTGATGTAGGCCGGCAGCCGGCGGCGCAATTCCGCCATGCCCGTGGTGGTGGTGCAGGAGACGACGATTTTAAGGTTGGGCGCGCGCGGCTCCAGCGCGCGGATGATCTGGGTGCAAAGGTTGACCTCGCCGACGCTGACCGCGTGCAGCCAGATGATGTCGCGGTTCGTCAGCGCCTGTTTGATGGACGGATCATAAATCGCAAACCGCTGGCCGAAATCCCGCATCCAGTCGCCGCGCCGCCGCAGCCGCCAGAAATAATAAGGCGACGCCAGCGTGAAAAAGACCAGGAATAAAATGTTGTAAAGTGTCCGCACTCTGATGCCCAAAGGTCAGGTTAATGTTGGTTTGTAAAATAATAGAATGACCGGCGCGCAGAAATGTTTCACAATTGTGACCAATTATCAATCCCGGAAAAAGAGCAGCCAGACGGTTAACAGCACTGGCAGCAGGAAAGGCAGCGAAAATTTCCAGATGAATTCAAGGAATGACGGCGTGCGGACGCCGCGCTGCTCCGCGATGGCCTTGACCATGAAATTCGGGCCGTTGCCGATGTAAGTCGCCGCGCCAAAAAACACCGCACCAATGCTGATGGCAAGAATATGCGCCGCCTTCGGGTCGAGCAGTCCGGCGACCTGCCGCGCGCCGGTGACGCCCAAAAGCGCGCTTAAAAAGCCAAGATAAGTGGGCGCGTTGTCCAGCACGGCGGACAAGGCGCCGGTGCCCCAGTAGAAAATTCCCGGCGACGGGTTTTGTCCCAGCAGCGCGGACGCATGGTGGTCGAGCCAGGCGAGCGCCGGAATCATCGTCGCAAAAATTCCGGCGAACAAAACGGCGACTTCGACGGTCGGATGGAAATCAAATTTGTTTGCCGCGTGGACGGATTTTGGGGTGGTGAAAAAAGAACCCGCCGCCGCCGCGATCATCAGGCCTTCGCGCAGGAACGGCGGCTGGTTGAGAAACACCGCGCCGAGGATGACGGCAAGGAAAAACAAGTTGGGCAGGCCGGCAAACCGCCAGGTTTCGGACGCGGCTCCGTTTTCGCGTCCGGTTTTCGGCGCGCGGGAAAAAGCGGTTTTGTCCACGACGTAAAAAATCGCGAGCAGCAGCCCGGTGCCGGCGGCCCACATCGGCCAGCAATGTTGCGCGACCCACCAAAACGGGATGCCCTGCAAAAAACCAAGGAAGAGCGGGGGATCGCCGATGGGCGTCAGGCAGCCGCCGACATTGGCCACCAGGAAAATGAAAAAGACGAGGTGATGCGCGGCGACGCGGGGCTGGTTCATTTGAATCCACGGCCGGATGAGCAGCATCGCCGCGCCGGTCGTGCCCAGAAAATTGGCGGCGACCGCGCCGGTGAAAAGGAAAAGCACGTTTGCCAGCGGGGTCGCGCCGCCGGGAAACCGGATTTGGATGCCGCCGGCGACGACAAAGAGCGAGCCGACCAACGTGATGAAGCTGACGTATTCGTGCGCCGCGTGGCCGAGGCTGATGGTGTCGTGCAGAATAAAAAGATAAATTCCCGCCGTGATCGCGCCGAGACCGAGCGCGACCCGGGCGTAATGTTTTGACCACCAGCGCGGCGCGGCGACAGGCGCGAACGCCATCGCGCCGAGCAGCAGCGCGAAGGGCAGAATCAAGACTGGATGCGGAACCGCCACCGCAAAATTTTCAGGGAGGCGCGCGGACGGGTCAACTGAAACCGGCAAATAGATTTGAATTTGGCGGCCCGATTTTGTCCAATGTCCGCGCATGACGCCAATGACAAATAGCCCGCCTGATTCTAATCAGACTTGGCTCCGATGGTTCACGATAGTGGCGCTGGTAATCGTCTCTTGCGCGCGGCTGCGGCTTTTAAATTTTCCGTTGGAACGCGACGAGGGCGAATATGCTTATGCCGGCCAATTGATTCTTCAAGGCATTCCGCCTTACTCGCTGGCCTATAACATGAAATTTCCCGGAACATATTTCGCTTATGCGGTCATCATGGCGCTGTTTGGCGAATCACCGGCGGGCATTCATTTTGGTTTGCTGTTGCTGACGACCTCGACTGCGCTGATGCTTTACTGGCTGGGCAAAAAAATGCTTGATGAAATCTGCGGTCTCGTTGCGGCTGCTAGTTACGCATTGCTTGCCGCCGGTCCTTCCATGCTGGGGCAGGCTGGACACGCGACGCAGTTTTGCGCCTTTTTTGTCACGGCTGGCTTGTGTTTGATGTGGCACGCCCGGCAAAAAGAAAACTGGCATACGCTCGCTACAGGCGGCGCGCTTTTTGGGGCGGCGGTCCTGATGAAACAGCATGCAGCCATCATCGCCGCGTGGGCGGGCTTGTCTTTTACGATTGGCAAAATCTTCATGGCAAAAGACTCGCTGGCGCGGCGGATCGGTTCCATTGCAGTTTATGGCTTATCCATGCTGACACCACTCGGGGTATGTTGTCTGTGGTTCTGGCACGCAGGCACGTTTGCAGCCTTTAAATTTTGGACATTTGACTATGCGCGTGCCTACGCCTCGATGGTGGTGCCGGCCAAGGCGGGGGTTTTGTTCTGGCGCAATTTCGACTGGGTCATAACCAGCGGAATTATGCTGTGGCTGCTCGCAGCGGTCGGATTGGTCTTGGTCTGGTTTGACGGGCGTTGGAAAAACTCGCGCGGCTGGCTGCTCGGATTTTGCGCAGCGTCGGCGCTGGCGGTTTGCCCGGATTTTTATTTTCGGCCGCATTATTTTCTAATCGTCGTTCCCGCGCTGGCCTTGCTAGCGGGGGTGGCTGTCAGCGGTGTCTGCCAACGGTGCCTCGGGAAAAATTTATGCCCGCAGTGTATGTGCTGATGGTGACAATCACCGTCGTGACATGTATGGATGTCTGGTTCTTGACGCCGCACCACGAGCTTGCCCGAAAACTATACGGATTCGACCCGCTGCCCGAAGCGGAAGCCGTCGCAAAATTCATTCAGGACAACTCTCCGCCCTCTGCCCGCGTGGCCGTGTTGGGGTCGGAGCCGGAGATTTATTTTCTCTCGCACCGTCATTCGGCGACCGGGTATATTTACATTTTCGCGTTGAGCGAGGCGCAGCCATTTGCTGTGGAAATGACACAGCAAATGATTGCCGAAATTGTGTCGTGCCGGCCGGAATTTGTGGTCCTTTGCGACACCGCACGCTGGCAAACCCCGGCTACCAACTCGACTCCGAGCCTTTTCGACTGGTGGGGGAATTACCAGACCAATTACATTCGCGTCGGCTTGGCTGACCTCATATTCCTGAACGAAACTACGACTGAAACCACCTACGCTTTCGGCACGAACGCTGTTGCCCACTACGGTAAAATCCACCGCTGTGCGCTGGAAATTTTTCAACGCAAACCGATCCCGCTGCCCAAACCGACGAAGATGGTGGAAAAAGAACCGACTTCAAATGACCAATGCCATCCAGCCTGTTTTGGAACGGGCAGAGACCACGCTGCGTTTCGACTATCGCGTCTAGATTGTGGGCGAAATTTCGATGCTTAAGATGCCTATATCAAAAACCCTGCCGCTGGCGTATTTTCCGCCGGTGCCCAACGGCCCGGCAGGCTGGCTGGATGTGCCTTACACACGAGTTTGGGGCCTCAAACTTGGCCATATTCTTGCCAGTCACACAACCAACACCACACGGCTTGCTAATCCACCCACAAATGCGCTGGAACCGTGGGAGGACATTGGATTGACCGTCGTGTCTGGCTGGAATGAGCCGGTGCCGACAAATTTGTCATGGCCAAAATGATCAGAACCGCTAGCGACTTAAAACCCGCCTCCCCACCCTGGGCGGCGCGTGCCGGACGGTTTGAATGGGTCGTGTCAATCGGCATCACGGTGGCGGTCATTGGCCTGCATTTTTTTTTTCTGGCCCGCGTCGGCGGATTGTGGCGGGGTGAAGTCAACCTCGTCAACTTGGCCGGTAATAATTCCCTGCACGAGATGGCGCAGGACTCATTCCCCATACTCATGCCGCTGTTGATTCATGGGTGGTCAGGCTTGGGTCTTGCTCAAAACGATCTACAGCTACGTTTGTTTGGGACATTCATTGGCCTGGGTCTGCTTCTCGCAATCTGGCTGGCAGCCTTGTTAGCCCGGCGCGCGCCACCACTGCTGGGGCTTTTGCTGTTCGCGACAAATAGCACCGTCATCATGTATGGAGATTCCATCCGTGCGTATGGCTTGGGAAGCTTTTGGGTTGTGCTGATGGCGTCCGCCGCGTGGATGTTTTTGCACAAACCTTCATGGCTGTGCGCAGGCTGGTTGGGATTGCTTGCGATTTTAAGCGTTCAGACACTTTTCCAAAACGCAATTCTCGTCGCTGCCGTCTGCGCAGGTGCCTGGGCGGTTTGTGCACGCCGTAAATCCTGGCGATCGGCGTCGGTCATTCTGATGGCCGGACTGCTGGCGGCCGCGTCATTGCTGCCTTACTGGACAACCATCACTTCCCTGCCCGAATCCGCAGCGAGTTTGCGGACGGGGTTCCACCTAAATACGGCGGGGAAAAACTTTGGAGCCGCCGTTGGATTTCCCTGGAAAGATTACGCCTGGATTTGGTCGGGGCTCGTGCTGGCAACGATCATCCATGCCGGCAAGATGCCGTGTAAAAGTTTGAGGGACGCTAAAAATAATTTTCATTCCAGCGCCGACCTGCCATTGTTCGCGGGGGTAACACTGTTGGCTGCGCTGTCCGGCTTTATCGCCTTCCTGTGGTATGCCAGGCTGTCCACGCAAACTTGGTATTTCCTGCCGTTAATGGCGCTCGCCGCAGTCTGTTTCGACTTCAGTCTGCCGTTCCCGGGCAACCGCTTCCGGGCGGCAGCTTTTGGTTTTGTCATCGCCACCGCCCTCCTCTCCGTCCCTTTTGCTGGACGTGATTTGTGCCAGCGCTTTACCAATGTTGATTTGTTTGCCGGCCAGTTGATGAAACAAGCCGCCTCGCAAGATTTGGTGATCGTCATCCCCTGGCATTATGGCATCACCTTCGACCATTACTTTAAAAGCCAGACCCCTTGGACGACTTTACCGCCAATCACTGATCACTCCAAGCACCGCTACGACCTCGTCAAAGTTCAACTCCAGAATACCAATTGCATGCAGTCCGTGTTCAATCGGATGACCGCCGCCTTGCAATCCGGTCATCGGGTATGGGTTCTGACTGGCACAAGTGCGGCCGGGATCACACGCCTAGGAGCATTGTCCCCGTCCAGTCTACCCGCAGCCCCGCTGAAATCTTCTGGCTGGGCAGACGTGCCTTACACCCAGGTTTGGGCCTCCCAAACCGGTCACTTTCTGAGCGATCATAGTCTTCATTATGAACGGATGGATGACCTTTCCAAAACAGATGCCGCTGAGGTCAACGTCGCCGAACTCGCGGAATTGTTCATGGCCAGCGGCTGGAAAAACACGCCGCACTGAACCGTCCGGTGCGGTGCGGCTTGACGCCGCCGGCTTTCGCTGCGACGTTTCCCGTGCTTGGCGCAAGATTCATCCAGCCGGGCGGCAAACGATTGGTTCGCTGAAGTCACGCAAGCTCCCGCCGTGCAGGCTCTCGCCCGGCGGCTGGAGCATGGCGGAGCGCTGGCTTTTCCCGGCGTCGCCGCGCCCGCGCAACCTTTTTTCGCCGCGCTGCTGCAAAAACTTCTTCCGGCGCAGCCCCTCGTGGTTGTCACCGAAAATCTTAAAACGCAGGAAAGTTTTCAGCAGGATTTGGAAACTTGGCTGGCGGTCGGACCCAAAGCCGGCACCACTCAACTTTCAACGCCCGCCGCTCAACCGCTTTTCTATCCCGCCTGGGAAACATTGCCGCACGAAGGCAGGCTCCCGCACGCCGACATCATCAGCGACCGCCTGCAAACCCTCGTCACGCTTTCTGAAAACGCGCCACCTCTCACGTCTCACGCGTCACTGATTGTCACCAGCGTCACCGCGCTGCTGCAAAAAACGTTTCCGCCCGGCAAGATCCGTGAACGCACCCGCACGCTGGCGCGCGGCGCCAAAATCGCGCCGCTCGACCTCGTCGAATGGCTGGAAACACAGGGCTACGAACCGGAGGCGCAGGTTTCACAGAAAGGCGAACTCGCCCTGCGCGGCGGCATCGTGGACGTTTTTCCGCCGACCAGCCCGTGGCCCGTGCGGCTGGAGTTTTTCGGCGACGAACTGGAATCGCTCCGCTGCTTCGACCCGCTCTCGCAAATCTCGCGCGAAGAAATTTCCAGCACCACGCTGCCGCCCGCCGGCGAGCTGGGAATCCTCAAGTCCAAAGCCCAGAGTCCAAAGTCCAAAGATTTTTGTCTCGCCACGCTGCTCGACTATCTGCCGAGTGAAACCATTTTTTTGCTGTGCGAACCGGAGCCGCTCGCCTTGCGCGCGGTTGAATACGCCGCGCAAATTCCGGCGGACGACTGGTTCTTCATCGCCTGGAATGATTTCCTTGCCAAACTTGATCGTCGCGGCATGACGCGCCTCGAAATAAGCGCTGCCGAATTTGAAGTTCAAGTTTTGGCGGGTTCCCCGGACAGGCCGAAGCCTGGCCTTGCGTTGGTCGCGCCGGTTCCAGGCATTCCGCTGTTTGCCTCGCTTGACGCTTTCCGCCCGCTCGCCGAACGCGCGCCCGAACCGCAGGTCGCCGAGGCGCAGCGGCGTGAATTTTTCCAGCAGCTCCACCGCTGGCTGCGGCAGGATTACGCCGTCCACGTCTTCTGCAACAACGCCGGCGAGCGCGAGCGCTTCAAGGAAATATGGAATGAGAATGGGTTTGCGGCGGAAGAAAAACTGTTCATTCGAACCGGTTCGCTCGCGCGCGGCTTCATTTGTGACGAGGCGAAATTCGTCATCGTCACCGACGCCGAGATTTTCGGGCGCTACAAGATCCAGCGTCCGCGCCGGCTCAAGTCACCGCACGCGCTCGCGGCCCGCTCCGCGCTCGACATTGATTTCACGGATCTGGAGGAGGGCGATCTGGTCGTGCATCTCCAGCATGGCATCGGACGTTATCTCGGATTGAAAAACCTTCCCGCTGGCAGCGGCACGCGCGGCGTTGACCACTCGGCGCCCAGTTCCCAACCGTCCACCGAATGCCTGGTCATCGAATACGCTGCGGCCGATCCGGCGAACGAGCCGCCGAAGCTTTACGTGCCCGTCAGCGAGTCGTATCTCGTCAGCAAATACGTCGGCGCGGGCAAGGCCCATCCGCCGCTCAACATGCTCGGCGGCCTGCGCTGGCACAAGGCGAAGGAGCAGACCGAGAAGGCCGTGCGCGATGTCGCCGCCGAACTGCTCCGCATCCAGGCCGTGCGCGAAACCCAGCCCGGTCATGCCTGCAAGCCGGACACGCAATGGCAGCGCGAATTTGAAAGCGCCTTCATCTACGAGGAAACGCGTGACCAGCTCACCGCCATCACCGAGACGAAGGCCGATCAGGAGCGCGCCAAGCCGATGGACCGTTTGATTTGCGGCGACGTGGGTTTCGGCAAAACGGAAGTGGCCATCCGCGCGGCGTTCAAATGCGTGATGGACGGCAAGCAGGTCGCCATTCTCGTGCCGACGACGGTGCTTGCGCAGCAGCATTTCAACAATTTCCGCGAGCGCATGTCGGACTATCCGATCCGCGTCGAACTGCTCTCGCGCTTCCGCACCCAGCGCGAGCAGACGCGCGTTGTAAAAGATTTGGCCAACGGCGCGGTGGACATCGTCATCGGCACGCACCGCATCGTGCAGGACGACATCGCGTTCAAAGACCTCGGTCTCGTCGTGATTGACGAGGAGCAGCGCTTCGGCGTGCTGCACAAGGAAAAGTTCAAGCGGCTGCGCACAATGGTGGACGTGCTGACGCTGAGCGCCACGCCGATTCCGCGCACGCTTTACCTCGCGCTCACCGGCGCGCGCGACATGAGCACCATCCAGACGCCGCCGCACGACCGCCTGCCGGTCGAGACCGTCGCCACGCATTATGATGAACGCGTGATTCGCGATGCGATTCAACGCGAGCTGCATCGCGGCGGACAGGTTTTCTTTCTGCACAACCGCGTGACGACGATTGAAATGATGCGCGCGAAACTGCAATCGCTCGTGCCCGACGCGCGCATCGTCGTCGGCCACGGCCAGATGGACTCGGATGAACTCGAAGAGGTGATGACAAAATTCGTCAACGGCGAGGCGGACGTGCTGCTGTCCACGACGATCATCGAGAGCGGCCTCGACATCCCGAACGCGAACACGATCATCATCGACCGCGCCGACCGCTTCGGCCTGAGCGAGCTTTACCAGTTGCGCGGGCGCGTCGGGCGCTACAAGCATCAGGCCTACGCGTATCTGCTGCTGCCGCGCCATGCGCGCCTGCTCACCGACGTGCGCAAACGCATCAGCGCCATGAAGCAATACGCCACGCTCGGCAGCGGGTTCAAGATCGCCATGCGCGACCTCGAAATTCGCGGTGCCGGCAACCTGCTCGGCGCGGAGCAGAGCGGCCACATCACCGCCGTGGGGTTTGAACTCTACTGCCAGTTGCTCAAGCAAAGCGTCGGCGCGTTGAAAGGCGAAAAAGTAAAACCGCGCGTCGAAGTCCGCATCGCGCTGGATTTCCTGGAGCTGGGGGCGACGCGCGATGCGAATTCCGTGAACGGCGCATCACGCATCACGCACTGCGCATCACTCCCGCACAATTACGTCACCGAGCCGCATCATCGTATTGGGATTTACCGCAAGTTCGCGCAGGCCACGGACAAGCCCGCGCTCGACGCCTTGCAGAAGGAACTGCGCGACCGGTTCGGCCCGCTGCCGCCGCCGGTGGAACTGCTGCTGGCCGTCGGCGAACTGAAAATTCTCGCCAGCGAAAAGGCCGTGACGAGCATCGAAGTCGAGGAAGACAAATTGAAGCTCACGTGCCACGGCGACTTCATCCAGCTCGGCGGCAAATTTCCGCGCCTGACGAAAAAGGAGGCCAGGGCCCGGCTTAAGGAAATCAAGCGCCTGCTTCTCGCCATCTGAGGTGCCGTGTCAGCGGATTTGGCCTGGAGTTAAATTTGTCAGAATTGAAAATCGCGCCGGCTGCACGGCGAAGGAAACCGGCGGACTCGTTCAACCACATCGCCGAAAAGGGACAGCCGCCGACCAGCCGTGTTTGCCGGAAGCCTGGCGGCTCAAAACGACCTTGGGCGAAACCCGGTCCGACGATTTACTTCTGGGCGTAGTCGGGATACTCCGGTTTGAACATCTGCGAACGGATGTAGCCCGGCAGGTCTTCAGGATACGAATGGGTGTTCAATTTTTTGGCGAACACTTCCTCGGCGACCGCGACGGCAATGGCGTGGGAAACTTCATGGATGCGCTGGAGCGAAGGATAGACGCGGCCCTCGGCAAGTTCGCTTTCGCGGATCAGCCCGGCCAGCGTGCGCGCCGCCACGATGAACATGGATTCGGTCACGCGCCGCGCGCCGGTGCAGACGATGCCCAGCCCGATGCCCGGAAAAATGTAGGCGTTGTTGCCCTGGCCGGGAACATGGACGCGGCCGTCCACCGTGACCGGATTAAACGGGCTGCCGCAGGCGAACACCGCGCGGCCATCAGTCCAGGTGTAGGCTTCGTCGGCGGTGCATTCGGCTTTCGAGGTCGGATTGGACAGCGCAAAAATCACCGGCCGTTCGTTCAAGCCCGCCATGGTCGTGACAATCTCGTGCGTGAAAGTTTTGGCCTGGCCGGACGCGCCGATGAGCATGGTGGGCCTGATGGCTTTGACGGCGGAAAGCAGGTCGGCGCACGGCGCATGATCGTGGGCATAGTGCGATTTGTGTTCGGTGAGCTGGCCGCGGCTTTTGACAACGAGGCCTTTGGAGTCCACGAACCAAACGCGCTTGCGCGCCTCGGCCAGCGGGATGCCTTCTTCGGCCAGCACATTGACCAGGTTTTCAGCAATGCCCAGGCCGGCCTCGCCCGCGCCGAGAAACAGCACGCGCTGGTCGCGCAATTTTCCGCCGGTGATGCGCAGCGCGGACAAAACGCCCGCGAGCGCCACGGCCCCGGTGCCCTGGATGTCGTCGTTGAACGTGCAGGCGCGGTCCCGGTAGCGGTCGAGCAGGCGGAAGGCGTTGCTGTTGCCGAAGTCTTCAAACTGCACGAGCACGCCGGGGAAATTTTTTTGGACGGCGACCATGAATTCCTCAATGAGCGCGTCGTAGGCTTCACCGCGAATCCGCTTTTGCCGGAGGCCGGTGTAAAGCGGATCAGCCAGCAGCGTCTCATTGTCGGTGCCGACGTCAATCATCACCGGCAGGCATTGCGTGGGATGAATGCCGGCGCAGGCGGTGTAGAGCGAAAGCTTGCCGATGGGAATGCCCATGCCCGAAGCGCCCAGATCGCCGAGGCCGAGAATGCGTTCGCCGTCGGTGACGACGATGACCTTCACGTCGCGCGTCGGCCAGTTGGGCAGGATTTTTTCAATCTGTCCGTGATCGTTGCTGGAAATGTAAAAACCGCGCGACCGGCGGAAAATATGGCCGAACTCCTGGCACGCCTTGCCCACGGTCGGCGTGTAAATGATCGGCATCAGCTCCTCCAAATTGTCCATCACCACGCGGTAAAACAACGTTTCATTCCGGTCCTGTAGCGCGACGATTTGGATGTAGCGTTCCAGGTCGCTCGACTTGCTGCGGAAATTGTCCATCACGCGCCGCGCCTGTTGTTCCATCGTTTGGACGTGTGGCGGCAGCAGGCCGCGCAGGCCGAACATGTCGCGCTCCGCCTCGGTGAAGGCCGTGCCTTTGTTGAAAACGGGGTTGTGCAGCCAGTCCACGCCCTTGACCGGGAGCGCGCGGTTGGTTTTCGATTTCTTCAGCGTCGTCATAAGCTCAAAAATTTCAAGTGAATCGTCCGGTCCGGCGGGATGCTGCCATCTAAAAATTGCCCGAACCTTAACAAGAAATAGCAGGGCGGCGATGACTTTTCTGGACGTAATTTGGTAAAACCAGTGTGTTTATTGCTCGTCAAAATTGCCGCTTTTGGGGCGGATGAACAGTCTGATTTGTTTTCCGCCGTTTTTTCAGCTGAATCAAGGGCCTGTCGTTCAACCGCGTTTCATCCCGCCTTCGCTGCTTGCTTCAGCGCGGCAAGCTGTGGCTAAATGGGCCGCGTGAAAATTCTCGGCATCATTCCCGCGCGCTTTGCCTCGACGCGGTTCCCAGGCAAGCCGCTGGCGCTCATCGCCGGCAAGCCGCTCCTCCAGCACGTCGTCGAGCAATGCCAGAAATCAAAATTGCTCTCCGAAATCATCGTGGCCACGGACGACACGCGCATCTGGGAGGTGGCGCAGAATTTCTGCCGCGTGGAGATGACGCGCCCGGATCATCCGAGCGGTTCGGACCGCATCGCGGAAGTTGCGGAGCGCTGCGGCGGCGACGCGGTCGTGAACATTCAGGGTGATGAGCCGTTGATTGACCCGGCGGTGATTGACGCGGTGGCGGATGCGCTGGCCCGAAACGAAATGTCCACCGCCGCCACGCCGATCAAAAATCCTTCCGAGCTGGACAACCCGAATGTTGTGAAAGTCGTTGTCAATGCCGCCGGTCGCGCGTTATATTTTTCCCGGCGCACGATTCCGTATCTGCGCGAGGCCGCCAGCCGTCCGGTGCCGGAGCAGTTGGCGGCGTTTCCTTTTTTGAAGCATCTGGGCATTTACGGCTACCGGCGCGGGACGCTGCTGCGGCTGGTGAAATTCCCGGTGTCGCCGCTGGAAAATGCGGAGAAGCTGGAGCAGCTCCGTGCGCTGGAAAACGGCATCGGCATCGTCGTCGTGAAAGTGGATTACGACAGCGTCGGCGTGGACACGCCGGAAGACATGAAGCGGGCGGAAGCAATTTTTAGAAAACTTTAGCCACAGATTTTCAGAAAGACGAACATATTTGATTTTTTGATTTGTGTTTCATCTGTGTGAATCTGTGGCTAAAAAATAATTTGAAATGAAATTTATATTCGTAACCGGCGGTGTGGTGAGTTCGCTCGGCAAAGGTCTGACCGCCGCCGCGCTTGGCACGCTGCTCGAAAATCGTGGTCTCAAGGTCGCGCTGCAAAAGTTCGACCCGTATCTCAATGTTGATCCCGGCACCATGTCGCCGTATCAGCACGGCGAGGTTTATGTGCTCGACGACGGCGCGGAAACCGACCTGGACCTCGGCCATTACGAGCGGTTCACGAACGTCAAGCTCACGCGCATGAACAACCTGACCAGCGGCCAGGTTTATCAGACCGTCCTCAACAACGAGCGCGAGGGCAAATATCTCGGCAAAACGGTCCAGGTCATTCCGCATGTCACGGACGAAATCAAAAACCGCATCCACCTGCTTGCTGAAAAATCCAAGGCCGACGTCATCATCACCGAAATTGGCGGCACGACCGGCGACATCGAAGGCCTGCCGTTTCTCGAAGCCATCCGCGAATTCGCGCTGGAGGTCGGCTACAACAACGCCATTTTCATGCACGTCACCTATGTGCCGTTCATCAAGGCGGCGGGCGAATTGAAGACCAAGCCCACGCAGCAGTCCGTCGCCAAGCTGCGCGAAATCGGCATCGCGCCGCACGTTTTGGTGTGCCGTTGCGAGCGGCCGCTGGACAAGGATTTGCGGCAGAAAATTTCCATGTTCTGCAATGTCCCGCTCGAGGCGGTCATCGAGGAAAAGGACGTGGACCATTCCATTTACGAAGTGCCGCTGATGCTCCAGCGCGAGCGCATGGACGAGCTGGTCTGCCGTTTGTTGCAACTGACCACGCCCGCGCCGAACATGGTGCACTGGCAGGAGATCATCCGCAAACTCATCGCGCCGCAGCATCGCGTGCGCATCGGCGTGGTCGGCAAATACATCGGCCTGCAGGACGCCTATAAATCGGTTTACGAGGCGACCATCCACGGCGGCGTGGCGAACGATTGCGGCGTCGAAATCGTGCAGGTGGACGCCGAGGACATCGAGAAAAACGGCGCGGAAAAAATGTTGAAAGGGATCGGCGGCATCCTGGTGCCGGGCGGTTTCGGCGAACGCGGCGTGAACGGGAAGATTCTGGCCGCGCAATATGCCCGCGAAAAAGGCATCCCGTATCTCGGCCTGTGCCTCGGCATGCAGATCGCGACGATTGAATTTGCGCGGAATGTCTTGAAGCTGGCGAAGGCGCACTCCACCGAGTTTGACGTCGCCACGCCGCATCCGGTCATTGCGATGCTGGATGATCAAAAACGCGTCACCAAAAAAGGCGGCACCATGCGGCTGGGCGCGCAGCCCTGCCAGTTGACCGTCGGCTCCAAGGCGGGCCAGCTTTACGGCTCGTTTGTCATCCATGAGCGCCACCGCCACCGCTATGAATTCAACAATGCCTACCGTGAAAAATTCGAGAAGGCGGGCTTTGTTTTCAGCGGCCTGTCGCCGGACGGCAAGCTCGTGGAAGTCATCGAGTTGAAGGATCATCCATTTTTCATCGCCAGCCAGTTTCATCCGGAATTTTTGAGCAAGCCGCACCAGCCGCACCCGTTGTTCAAGGGCTTCATTGCCGCCGTGTATCAGCGCATGCACCAGAAGCCGCTCTAGCGGAAAGGACGAAGGCAGAATGAAGCAAGAAGCATGGCCGACTTATTCCGCCGCCGTCGGATTTCTTTATTCGCTCCGCTTGTTCGGCGCAAAATTCGGGCTGGAAAACACGTTCAGGCTCGCCGCGCTCGCGGGCAGTCCGCAGGCAAAACTCCGCTTTATTCACGTCGCCGGCACGAACGGCAAAGGCTCGACCTGTGCGATGCTCGAAGGCGTTTATCGCGCGGCCGGCCTGCGCGTCGGCTTGTTCACCTCGCCGCACCTCGTCTCGTTTCGCGAACGGATTCAAATCAACCGGCAGTTGGTTGCCGAACCCGAAGTCGTCCGGCTCGTCGCGGAAATCCAGCCGCTGCTCAGACAGTTTCCCCGCGATCATCATCCGACCTTTTTTGAAGTCGTCACGGTCATGGCGCTGATATATTTCGCGGAACAAAAATGCGATCTGGTGATCTGGGAAACCGGTCTGGGCGGCCGGCTGGATGCGACGAACATCGTCACGCCGCTGGCGAGCGTGATCACCAACATCGCCTTCGATCACCAGCAGTGGCTGGGCGACACGCTGGGAAAAATCGCCGCCGAAAAAGCCGGCATCATCAAGCCGGGAATTCCGGTGGTGACGGCAACGGAAGCGCCGGAGGCATTGCGGGTGATTGAGCGGGTGGGGCGCGAAAAAGGCGCGCCGCTGACGCGGGTCCAACCGCGTCAGGCATCGCGCATCACGCCTCACGCATCGCTCTTGGGCGACCACCAGAAACTGAACGCCGCGCTGGCGCTGGCAGCGGTGGAAATTCTGCAGGCGCAAATTCCCGTCGCCGAGGACGAAATTCGGGCCGGACTGGCCGCGGTGAACTGGCCGGGCCGGCTGCAATTGATTTCCAAACCCGGCGGCGGGGAAATTTTGCTCGACGGCGCGCACAACGTCGCCGGCGCGGAAACCCTGCGCGCGGCTTGGGAAAAACATTTTGCCGCCGCCGGGGCGGTTCTTATTTTTGGCGCTTTGGCGGACAAAAACTGGCCGGGCATCTGCCGGATTTTAGCGCCGCTGGCGGGGAAAATCCTGACGGTGCCGGTCGCCAGCGAACGCACGGCGGACGCGCACGAGCTGGCAAAGATCTTTCGTTCCGCGAACCGGGCGGCGGCGGTCGCGGCTTGTGAAAATCTGACGGATGCCCTAAACGCCAGCAAAGACGGGCCGTTTGTCGTCATCACCGGCTCGCTGTATCTGGTCGGCGAGGCGCTGGAACGGCTGGGCTTTTCCCCGGCCGGTTCCGGCGAGCGCGGGTTGAACGAGTGGATTGCGCCTAAAATGTTGCAATAAGCCCACGGAAAGATAAGTCGAAGTGGCGCTTATACTTTTCGCGGCGCGTTGGCGCGCATTGACGCCGGGCGGGATAGTAACTAGAGTTAATCTCATTATGGCTTACGCTGATACCCTGCCGAAGCAACGCGCCTTCGGTGAAACAATCCGGCCGGATGTCTGGTGGCTCCAGCCGCTGGTCGTCTTTCTCGGTTTCTCCGCCTTCATCATTTATTCAACCTGGGCGGCGTTCCAGGGCGTCGGCGACCTTCGCGAAACCGTCCGGACCGGCCACAATGTTTGCAGCTACTGGTATGGCGGCGGCGGCGCGGATTATCTTTCGCCGTTTTACTCGCCGGAAATCTGGGGCACGTCCGGCCACGCGATTTTCGGCGCCGCGCTGCCTTCATGGTGGCCGGGCTGGGCGCCGTTCTCGCCCGCGTTTCTGATTTTGTGGATTCCGGCCGGCTTCCGGTTCACCTGCTATTATTATCGCGGTGCTTACTACAAGGCTTTCTGGGCCGACCCGGTCAACTGCGCCGTCGGCGAGCCGCGCAAATCTTTTCTCGGCGAGCGTTCCTTTCCGCTCATCCTCCAGAACGTCCACCGCTACTTTTTTTATCTGGCGGCGCTGTTCATCGTCCTGCTCTCGCATGACGCTTGGAAAGGAATGTGGTTCACCGATCTGACCGGCGGAAAACATTTCGGCGTCGGCGTCGGAACCATCGTGCTGACGTTGAACGCGGTTCTGCTGGCGATGTATACTTTCGGCTGCCACTCGCTGCGGCATCTGACCGGCGGATTTCTGGATTCCAAGTCCAAGGCGCCGACCTGCGCGAAGGCTTACAGTTGCGTGAGTTGCCTGAACACACGCCACATGATGTGGGCGTGGATCAGTTTGTTCTGGGTCGGTTTCACGGATGTTTATATCCGCCTGTGCGCGACGGGGCATCTGCATGATATTGTTTTCTTCAAATTCTAACCTCCGAACCGGATTTTTATTGTGGCTACCAATTACGAAACTCACGAATACGACGTGCTGGTCATCGGCGCGGGCGGCGCGGGCCTGCGCGCGGCGATTGAAGCCTCGGCCGCCGGCGTCAAAGTCGGTTTGATCTGCAAATCGCTGCTCGGCAAGGCGCACACCGTCATGGCCGAAGGCGGCATGGCGGCGGCGATGGGCAACGTGGACGACCGCGACAACTGGAAGGTCCATTTTGCCGACACGATGCGCGGCGGACAATACGTCAACAATTGGCGCATGGCCGAGCTGCACGCGAAGGAGGCGCCGGCGCGCGTTCACGAACTGGAAGCCTGGGGCGCGGTGTTTGATCGGACGAAAGACGGCAAGATTCTCCAGCGCAATTTCGGCGGCCATCGTTATCCGCGGCTCGCGCACGTCGGCGACCGCACGGGCTTGGAATTGATTCGCACGTTGCAGGATCACGGCATTCATCAGGGCATTTCGGTTCACATGGAACAGACCATCGTTTCGCTGCTCAAGGACGGCGAGCGCGTCGTGGGCGCGTTTGGCTACGACCGCGAGCGCGGACGTTTCCGCATTTTCAAGGCCAAGGCCGTTGTGCTTTGCACCGGCGGACTGGGCCGCGCCTACAAAATCACGAGCAATTCCTGGGAAGGCACCGGCGACGGCGTTTCGCTGGCGTATCACGCGGGCGCGGAATTGCTGGACATGGAATTCATCCAGTTTCATCCGACCGGCATGATCTGGCCGCCGAGCGTCATGGGCATTCTCGTGACCGAAGGCGTGCGCGGCGAAGGCGGCGTCCTCAAAAACAAGGACGGCAAGCGCTTCATGTTCGACGACGTCCCGGATCTTTACAAATCGCAGACCTCGACCGATCCCGAAGAAGGCTGGCGCTACACGCAGGGCGACAAAGACGCCAAGCGGCCGCCGGAGTTGCTCACGCGCGACCATGTGGCGCGCTGCATCATGCGCGAAGTCAAGGCCGGTCGCGGCAGCCCGCACGGCGGCGTTTTCCTCGACATTGCCTGGATCAAGGAAAAACTTCCGAACGCGGCCGAACACATCAAACGCAAACTGCCTTCGATGTATCACCAGTTCATGCAACTGGCCAATCTCGACATCACCAAGGAGCCGATGGAAATCGGCCCGACCACGCATTACGCGATGGGCGGCATCCGCGTGAACGGCGACACGCAGGCAACCAATGTCCCCGGACTTTTCGCGGCCGGTGAGTGCGCCGCCGGTTTGCACGGTGCCAACCGCCTTGGCGGCAATTCCCTTTCCGACCTCATTGTCTTCGGCCAGCGCGCCGGCGAACACGCCGCGAAATATGCGCAGGCCAATCCCGGCATTTCCGTCAGCGACGCCGAAGTCGAAGCCGCCTACCGCGAAGCCGTGGCACCGTTTGAACGTCCCGCCGGCGGCGCCGGCGAAGGGCCTTACCAGGTGCAATACGACTTGCAGAACATGATGCAGCAACTCGTCGGCATCGTCCGCCTCCAAAAAGAAATGGAGCAGGCGCTGGACGGCATCGGCAAGCTCAAGGTTCGCGCCGCGAAAGTCGGCGTCCAAGGCCACCGCGAATACAATCCGGGCTGGCACACGGCGCTGGATCTCAAGCATCTGCTCACCGTTTCCGAGGCGATCACGAAATCGGCGATGGACCGCAAGGAAAGCCGGGGCGGCCATTTTCGTGATGATTTTCCCAACAAGGATCCGGAGGCGGCGAAATATAACACCGTGCTGGCCAAGGCGGCCGACGGCTCGATGAAGCTGCGGCGCGAACCGATTCCGCCGATGCCGGCGGAATTGAAACAAGTCATCGAGGAGATGAAGAACTAGCCTTTGACACGATGAAAACTGTCACTTTCAGAATCTGGCGCACGGATGAAAACGGCGGCGGCAAGTTCGTGGATTACACCACGGAAATCACGGAAGGTCTCGTCGTTCTCGACGTCGTCCACAAAATCCAGGCGACGCAGGCCAACGATCTCGCCGTCCGCTGGAACTGCAAGGCCGGCAAATGCGGCTCCTGCTCGGCGGAAGTCAACGGCATGCCCAGGCTCATGTGCATGACGCGCATGGACACGCTCGACACCAGCAAGCCCGTCACCATTGAACCGATGCGCGCTTTTCCCAGCGTCCGCGATCTGGCGACAGATGTGTCATGGAATTTCCGCGTCAAAACCAAGATCAAAAAATTCAAGCCCCGCGCCCCCGACGCGCCGGACGGCACCTGGCGGATGCAGCAGGAAGACGTGGACCGCGTGCAGGAACTCCGCAAGTGCATCGAATGCTTTCTCTGCCAGGACGTCTGCCACGTTTTGCGCGACCATCACAAGCACGAGGAATTCATCGGCCCGCGCTTCCTCGTCTATGCCGCCGCGCTGGAGATGCACCCGCTCGACACGGAAGACCGGCTGCCGGAACTCAAGCAGGCGCAGGGCATCGGCTTTTGCAACATCACCAAGTGCTGCACGAAAGTCTGTCCGGAAAACATCACCATCACCGACAACGCGATCATTCCCTTGAAAGAGCGCGTCGTGGATGAATTCTATGATCCGTTCGGCTGGCTCTGGAAAAAGATCCGGCCAAAAGGCTGAAAGCCATTTCACCACCCACGGTTCGCGCCGTGTTTTTTTTGCACACCTCCTGTTGCGGAGGTGTCCGCCACCTGAACGCTTGAACGGAATGGAATGCCGTGCTGCTGGCGACTATTTGCCAGACAGCGGGAACGGGGTTTTCATTGGTCGCTTCAGCCGACATGCTTGAAGCGTCAGCTCATGTGCTTGCAGTCCAAGCCGACGGTCGCGCGGAGCAGAAATTGCTAAAAAAGCCGAAATCAACCGCCAAACACGCAAAATAGCGAAAACGCCCCGTTTCAGCCTTCATCATTTCCCCCGAATTTTCCCCGCAGCACCCGCCGGTTTGCGCCAGCGGCGCAGTAAATTTGTAGCACCGCCAATCACAAATGGACGAAGCTCCGTTTAGGAGCGACATCAGCGGGAATACGGACGGAATTCAACGCCAAGGCGCAAAAGGGTTCCGCGCCCGGCAGAAATCAGGAGGCAGGAAACTTCATTTAACGGGGGCCGGGAACGATTTGATTGCCGACCCAAACGGCCGGATTGCCAACCCGCTGGTTCTGTTTGCAAACAAAGCCTTTGGGTTTCGCGACACGGTTCCGGTGTTTCCAAACCCGATCAGCGTGAAGGCAAACACGACGATGCTGCTGGCAAACATGGCGACGTTGTTTATCCACACGACCATTCGGTTTCCAAACACAGTTAGCGGGCTTGCAAACCCGATTTTTCTGATTGCAAACAAAATGACCGTGCTTGCAAACACAGGCGCTGTGCTTATAAACACAGAACTTGGAATCCTCGTTTTTGGGATAAAAAGTGTCCTGTTTCGGGAAAATTAACCACGATTGGCGTGCAGGGGCGCAATGCGGATGGGGTGGGCCACAGATGAACACAGTCTGTATATCTAAATCAGATTTCAATAAACTAGCGAAAACCATTGATTAAACAATGCAAATTCGCTCTAACTCGTCACTATTTTTGCTAACTTTTCGGTGCTTTAACTGACACTTTCACTGACAGTGTGCGGCTGAACCGTTGCCAGTCCAGCCGCAAATTTGAATGGTTTCAATCTTCATCCGGCATCATTACCGTGATCGCGGGTTGTGGGTCGTCCATGTCGAGGGGGCCGCACATGGCAACCAATTTGACCAGCTTGGCGGCGCGGTTGTCGTTGCGGACGTAGAGCGCGAAAGGCAAGCGGTTTTGTCCCTGCGCTGCTTTGCGGATGGCAAAGCGGAGCATCCAAACAACATCCCAAAGGCGTCCGGCTTCATCCTGCCCGCTGACATTCGGCGGGATGGTCACATAAGCGTCAAACGCGGTGCGGGTGATAAACACCGGAAAGCGGATTCCGGCTTCTTTGGCTGCGCTGGAAATGTCCACTTGAAAGCCGTCGGCGATGGCCTGTTTGCGGGTGTAGCTGTAAATGACTTCGCCAAAAGGCGAGGGTTCGTTTTGTGTGTTCATGGCGGGTTTAGGCGTAAAAATAACCAAGGGCGCGAAGTGATGAAAAATTGCCGTTGCCTATTACGACGTGGTCAATCAATTCCATTTTCAAAAGCTGTCCGGCGCGTATTAGGTCGCGGGTCACTTTGATGTCTGCCTCTGACGGGGTGCTTTCGCCGCTTGGGTGGTTGTGCATGACAATCACGGCACTGGCGGCGGCGATGATGGCGAGCCGGAACACTTCGCGGGGATGGACTAAAATGGTGTCCATTGTGCCGATTGAAACAAGCTGGTGGCCTTTAACGCGCTTGCGCGTGTTGAGTAACAGGACGGCCAAACATTCGCAATCGGGGTTAAAATGCGGATGGGTGGCAATGTGCATCCGCCAATAATCGGCGGCTTTGTCAGGTGTTTCGCACTGCTGCAAGCTCTCCGGCGTCGGACATTCGCGCAAGGCGGTCACGCGGTATTCATACGGGCTGGCCGGAAATTTGAACGGTTTAACAAGCGTTTCCATGCTCGGAAAAATGGCGGTGGTATTCATGGCGATTTCTCCGGTTAGGCGGGTTTCTGGTCGGCAGCGAAATAGCTGCCGTATTTTCTGCGGGGGTCAAACCGCACGGACTGGTCACGAAACATTCCGCAAGGGTGCTGCCAAGACTGACGCTTGTTGTTCCAATGAAAGCCAAGCTCTGACAAAACGGCGGTGACGGTGACGGGCTGCTTACCATCAAACTGAATCCAAACCCATTTGCCGACAACCTCGGCGAGATCAAAGAAGCTCGGCGTTTCCCTGCGGAGCAAAGCCAAAAGTCTTTCGGTGTTCAATGCGCGGTTCGCATTTCTGCGGTTGAAATCAATTTTTGCCCGGCTGTCAGTTCTATTTGATGATAGCTGATCGGCGTTTGCTGGAGTCGCTGCTTCAATTTTAATTTTGTTTTTCATAAGCTTTTTTTTGATGTTCGCCGCTCGTGTCTCGCCGTATGTCGCTTGCTTCACCCCACGCGGAGCCATTTTTTGAGCTATATGAGTTTTATTTCCGGCGTGCATGGGGCATGACAGCGAAAGATTCGGCGTTACCTGATAGCCGGGTCGCTGGCGTGGCCCATGCCCTTCGTCGCTGGAAATTAAACGCCCCGCGATAGCGGGAATTAAGAAGTTTGAAAAAGATGGCGTAGCAGCAAGCGCACTACGGATAGACCTCGGCGGCGTCTGTTCTTAAAAAACGCGCCATGTCAAAAACACTAACCAAAACCCTCTAGCCCCGCAGGGTCGCCAAAGGCTCAATTCCGGCCTGCTCTGACTTTTAGCTGGCCGGGAGTAGCCGGGAGCCGTGGCTTGGCGGGGATGGGGCAAGCCCAAAGGCGCACGGCGGAACAAGGACGGTCAAATGTCAGACGCAAATGGGCAAGGACAAGTGGCACAAGCTGCGCGGTGGCTTACCACGCTGAAGGCGAGCGGCTGCTTGTGCCTCTTGGACGGCGGGGTGCTTTTCCGTTAAACGGATTTCGGTTATTCTGTGCATCAATGCCATAATCGAACTTTTACTATGACTAATCCAGAGGGGGGCAGACATCGCCTAATAACTCTTCTCCGCTTTCAGGATCAATAATAGCTATGCATTCGTTGAATTTTATAGCTTCCGTCAATTCAGCATCTGTGCTGCAAAAGCGCACCTCTTTTTCACAGTCTCCGCAGAACCTAATGCTCTTGTTTTCTGTTTTAGCTAATTCTTCCCATTTCTTTGTGCATTTGAATGCAAATTTGCAATTCCTAATGGTTGTTTCTTTGAAAGGTTCTTCTTTTTTCACGAGTATGCTCCCTAGTTTTTAAAAAAGGCCTCATTTCCCTCAACCAGAAACTAATCGTAGCGGGCGTTGTTAACTGGAAGCTAAAATAGTGACTCAATTCAAGCTTAATCAAATTTCGCTCGCCGAAGTCGCAACATCAAAATCAACTTGGAGCGTTTCAAAGTGCCTGCGTCCGCAGCGGATTTTTTCGGCTTCGACATTTCTTAGCTTCTCGAAATTCTTTGTGCCTTTGGTTTCTCGCACCAGATACAGCACGGTGTTGTCATGTTTCAAAATCGCCCAATCTGGATTGTATGTGCCGAGCGGCGTTTCAATCTTGAACCAATCCGGCAGCTTTACAAAAAGTTTGATGTCCTGCCGCTTGTCCAGTTTTTCCGCAAACTCCCTCTCAATTTCAGAATCATAAACCACGGCATCATAGACGCTGTGGTTTACTTCCAAGCGGTTGTTGAGGTAGCCGATGATCTCTTTTTCCTCGAAAAGCGTCATGCTGTATTCCTCCCCGGCGATTTTCTCATACTTAATGCCGTCAATCATCAGTTTGTGAAGTTGCACCTTGAGGATTGCTGCAACCGCGTCCATAAACTTTTGCGGGTTGACTAGGAATTCAGCAAGCCGGTTTGATTCTTTGAGAATTCTCACCAAAGTCGAACGGGTTAGTTCCGTCTCGCCTTGTAGATAGGCAACCACGTCCGGCACAGCCCCGCGAAAAACTACGGTTTCGGCGGCCTCGCGAAGCACGTCCGTGCTTACGCCGGATTTCCCCACGCCTAAACCAGCCTCAGTGACTTGGATTTTGACGGGTTTGATTTTGTCCATCGCTTTGATGGCTTTGACCGCATTGGCGACCAGTGTGTCCGTCTGGTATTCAACAGAAAACGAAGTCTTTGGACTGATGCGATTCCAAAGCTCTTGAAATTCGGGGTCAAGCGTTACCTCTTTCTTGAAACGCAACCGTTGTCCTTCTTCGTCCTTTTTGACGTGACGTTCCAACTGATAAGATTGTAAGACATCAATAATATCCGAACGCAAGTTCGCGTGTTCGGGGGGCAGGCCGAGGTCTAACCCTGGGGTTTTGGGGTCAAATGTCGGTTTGATTTTGCCATTTTCAGTGACGATCCCTTTTGAAACCAACCCGTCGAAAATCTTGACCGATACATCGCGGCCAAGCGGCACTCCTTCACCGGCCACAATTTGCATCAGGTTTGCAAAGGCAAACTTGGGGACTATGCCGAACGTGACGCCACAATCCTGCTCGTATTCATTCTGTAACGCTTTGGCAAAATCCTCGTAACTCTCATTTGCCACAACGAGCAGCTTATTGATGTTTTCATCAAATACTCGCTCGCCATGTTGATTGACGGGTAGGCGCAGGCCGCGTCCGATTTCCTGACGCTTTTTCATCACAGACCGAGTTTCGTTCAGCGTGCAAATCTGGAACACGTTTGGATTATCCCAACCCTCCCGCAATGCGGAATGGCTGAAAATGAACCGCAACGGTTCATCCAACGAAAGCAAATCCTCTTTTCTTTGCATAATGAGGCTGTAAACGTCATCATCGGCTTGAGTGCTTCCGTTGGTGTCTTTGAAGACGCCCTTTTTATCCTGGGCGAAATAACCGTTATGAAGCCTTTCAAGCGGGAACGGCAATAGACCTTTGTATTTTTCTTGCGCGATCAATTCCTTGAACGCATCTTCAAAGCACTCGGCAAATTTCCCCTTCACCGGCTGTCCTTGCTCGTCGTAAGAGCGGTAATTGGCAACCTTATCAATGAAAAACAGGCTCAAAACTTTGATGCCTTTGTTCTTTAAGGCGATTTCCTTGTCGAGATGGCGGCGAATGGTGTTGCGGATTTGCACTCGCCAAAGGTCGTCCCGGATGCCTCCGAACTCCTGACCGATGTTGAGGGTTTTTCCGTTGTTGAACTGAATGAATTCATTGCCAGGTTCAGCGTTGATTTCAGTTATGAGATAACCATCCCGATAATTTCCACGTTCTTTTGATGCCATGAATAAATCGGTTTCATGCTTTACCGTGACGGCTTTCCGCTTTGGCCCTTCATTCGTCTGAACGTCAATTTCCACTTTTGCCTTGATGCCGTTCTTTCGATCAATGGAAACCAGTTTGACGTAGGCATCATTTTGCGCGCCTTCGCCGGTCACACTGGAAACCACGATTTGCTTTACTAGTCGGAGTTCAAACGCCCGGATTGGATTCAGCGAATAAACCAGATTGTAGGGATTCGCATGAGTAGCCGAATAGCGCAACGTGCAAAGCGGGTTAAGCGACCGGATCGCCTCTTGCGCCTTCTCCGTGTTGTCAACGCTTTGTGGCTCGTCAATTATCACAATCGGATTCGTCGCACGGACAAATTCAATCGGCTGACGCCCGGATAACTTATCCGCTTCTTTGAAGATTACATTGCTTTTCTTCTCATCGTCTGTGCCTGCAAAATTTTTGCGGAAGGCATCAATGTTAATGACAAGAATTTGAATCTGATTGCTCACTGCGAATTGCCGCAAGCGGCTCGCCTTTTTCGCGTCATAAACAAAATACTCGAATTCCACATTGTTGTAGAGCGCCTTGAAGTGGTCGCTTGTAATTTGCAGATTTTTCAGCACGCCTTCGCGGATCGCCACGCTCGGCACAACAATGATAAATTTCTTGAACCCATACTTTTTGTTGAGTTCAAAAACCGTCCGCAGATACACATACGTCTTGCCCGTGCCGGTTTCCATCTCAACGGAGAAATTCAGTGCGGCGGGAGCATTTGCGCTGTAATCCTGCGGTAGCAGATGTTTGTCCGCGTCCAAATCATTGCGCTCCTGGACAAGCTGAAGGTTTTTAAGAATCGTCTCGCGATCAATCACGAGCGCATTGCCCAAGCCTAATTCCGTTTGCACGAGACTGCCGAAAAGCCCCTTACCCTTTGTTTCAAAAGAAATTTGAAAGTCCCCTTTGTTCAAGGGCTGGCCGTCAAAGAGGTCAACCACAGAATTTACTGCGGCAATCTGGAATTCCTGCTTTGCGTCAAATTGCAGCTTCATACCGTTTGGAACTTCGTCACCCCTTTTGCCTTCATCGTCTGGACGGCATTTGTTTTAAGCTGGTCGTTGTTAGCAAAACCAGCGTCGAGACAAACTACTCGCTCAGGCTTTTTCTCCGCCATCGCCTTGATGACTTCTGGAGTCAGTTCCTTTTCGAGACAAATCAGCATCGCACCATCGGCGATGGAAAAGACGATCTTCCCGGCCATCGCAATTTGTTCGACTTTCGTATCCAACGGAAAGCCAGACTTGAGCAGCAATTCGTAAAGCACATCGTCTTGTGTGCGACCCGCGACGAGGTGATCCACATGCAAAGTCAATTGCTTGCCGAGTTCCGCCTCGTCCTTTGGCTGCTCCGTGTTCCATGCTTTGAAATTCGAGCTTTGCAACTTGAAAACTTTAAAGCCATGATCCCCCTTATGCTGACCTTGTAGCGGAAGCTGGCTTACGCCTTCATCATGCAGTTTCTTTAAGACAGCGCGGACACGTTGTTTCGTAATGTCGGCGATGGTTGGAAATTGAGTGTGAGTGGCCGGTTCGGGCAACTGAACAAGAACAAATTTTCGCCGTCCTCCATCTTGGATATTTTTTTCCAACACGGCTTGTGCCGTTGTTCCACTTCCCGCGAAAAAATCCAACACTATGGAATCCGGTTCAGTCGCAAGATCAATAAAGTCGGCAAGAATATCTTTATCTTTGGGGAATTCGACTAATCCTTTTCCGACCAGCTTTTCCAGTTCGAGAGTCCCAGCGCGACCATCTCGATAAAACACGGAAGCAAACGGCTCATAGCTAATGTCGGCAAGATAGCTCTTGCGACATGGAATGGTGGTTTCATCCGGGCCGAAATGGATAAGCGGGGGGTCTGCTAACAATGCCTGCTTTGTGCGTTCCTCGTCCCAACGCCACCCCGTTGAAGGCTTCTTGCATGGCTTCTTTGTTTCTGGGTGTATAATGTCATATCGGGGTCTTGATTCTCGGCCATCATCCGGGCCTGCGAAATTATCGGCGAAATACAAGCCGCGTTTGTCCGACCAACGATAATGCTCATGCGCGCGACGCGGGTCATTTTTGGGAAGCGAGGAATACCAAGCTCGCATGGCATTAGAAATGGCGTCGTGTTTGTCGTCGAAGGTCTGCCGGATTTGCTGATAGTGAGAAAGAACTTCTTCCGCGCCTGGCTTCTTTCGCCGCCAGATGCCTTTCTCGATCATGTATTGCTTATTCTTCGCAACGACCAGAACGTATTCATGACTGACGGCAATCAGTTTTGCATCACCTTTTTTTGATTTCTCCCAAACTAAGGTGGCAACAAAATTTTCTTCCCCAAACACTTCGTCGCAGAGCTTCCGCAAATTATTTACTTCGTGGTCATCAATGCTGATGAACGCAACGCCGTCTTCACGCAATAAATTCCGAGCGAGAAAAAGTCTCGGATACATCATATTCATCCATTTGGAATGAAAGCGTCCGTCAGTTTCTGAGTTCGTAGAAAATTTGCGCCCTTCCTCGTCGGTCTGTCCGGTATATCGAAGATACGTTTCGAGGCTTTCGCTAAAATTGTCAGGATAAATAAAGTCGTTACCCGTGTTGTAAGGCGGATCAATGTAAATCATCTTCACTTTGCCAAGATACGCCTTTTGTAGCAGCTTGAGCGTTTCTAAATTATCACCCTCAATAATCAGGTTTTCCGTCGTGTCGAAATTTACAGACTCATCCCGCGCGGGGATGAGGGTTGCCATGCTGGACTGCTGAATTGTTTTGAAGCACTCCGCCTTGCCGGGCCAGTTCATTCCGTAGCGTTCCTTGCCCGCATCCACCGCCTCGCCAAGCGTGAGCTTGAGCCGGTCAAAATCAATCTTCCCGCCCTCGGTGATGATTTCAGGAAAAAGCGATTTCAGTTTCGCCTTTTGCTCATCGGTGATGCTGGCCGAAGTCGCTTCAAATTTTTCAGGTTGTTGTGACATTGTAAAATCCTAGCAAAGCAATGGTGTTTAGGCAGCGACTTTTATGGTTTTCCGGCGAGACTTTATGGTTTCCAACAGTTTTTTGGTGTCGTCAATGTCTTTTGCGAGTTCCGCAGGTGCGGGAACGGTCGCATGTTTCCCTGCGGGCGCATCGTGAGCCGGGGTATAATCACAGCACTTTTTGAAAAGCCGCAGAACCTCGTCACATTCCGTTTGGGAAAAGCCAACAACTTCGTCGAGCCTTCCGAGATTGACATACGAACGGAAGCGGAAAACAACATCTGCGAAAATGACCTTCTCAATAATGCGCTCCAGGGTCGCCCTCAAGTCGCTGTATGCGTTCCCCATTTCGGCTTTCAAGGCTTCGTCAGGGTAAGGCTGCCATTTCTTTTCCAAAGCCTTTTGCATTTTTTCCAGTTTATCCAATCGGTCTTGTGGGGATTTGCAATCCCACGGCAAGCCCGCCTCGACTTTGCCGGGATTACTGCCCTCCCAACGCAAATAGAATGTGGAGCACGGAACCTTGGCGGTTCCTGCCTCCGATATTAAATCATTCAGAAATACCGTGTCGTGAGTAAAAACGATGACTTGGCGGTGCTGCGCTTCTTTGGAGAGACGGAAAGCGATTCTGCCGCGAAAAAAGTGGTCCAGCGAGGAAACCGGGTCGTCAAATACAAGGGCCGAGTTGTGCGAGCATTGGGAGAGTTCCGCGAGGAAAGAGGCCAAAGCGATGCAGCGTTGTTCGCCTTCGCTGGCAATCTCAAAGACATTAGCTTTTCCCTTCGCTCCCTGTAACCGAACGCCAAATTTCTTCTCGCCTTTGGCACCGCCGATGGCCTCAAGATTCACACTCAAGGAACGGATGCCGAGTTGCGCGAGTTCGTCGGCGAAGCGCTTGCAGTAGGCATCGGTTATCAATTCCTGCGTGAGTTCGGAATTCTTCGTCGTGATTTGGTTTGTTCTTGTGTCAGCGAGCCGTTCATTTAGTCCATCGAGGTTTTTGAACCTTTGGATTTGGTCTTTCACGTCTTGCTCGACCGTGTTGAGCCATTCTTTTGCCGCAAGTTCGTTAAGGTCGGTTTGAAGTTTTTTTCGTGCCACTGGGTCGTCTGCGGATTCCTCCGTGACGGCTCGCTTTTCGAGATTTTCGATCAGGACGGTGAGAATTAAAGTCGGGGCGGCGGCAAGCTGAACGGGCTGCGCCCATTTGTCATCGGCAAAGGACTTTTTGACCGTGCTGAGGCAATCGTCGGCGGAAACAATAAACTCGGCCAACAACTTGATTTCTATTTCTGTCAAGGCCGCCAAATCAGTGGCGATTTTTTCATGTTCCGCTTTTAGGCCGGATTTGGTTTCAAACGCTGCCTTTTCAGTATTCAACTTTTTACGGGCAGTTTTTGAGGAATTCTGAACATCCTCGTTGCAGAACTTCACAAAGGAGCCTGCGAGAGCGACTGCTTCGGCATCATCCCCGAATGGGCGTTGGCAAAGGACGCAACGGTCCTGGTTGCCCGTTTGAGGAAAGTCTTTACCGGGATATACGGTCGTGGTTGAAAACGATTTTGCGGCATCCCACATGGCTCGCCACAAATCGCTGCCGGTTCCGGTCACGACACCCTCTGCAAACTTGCTTTCGGCGGCGGCTTTTGCGGCGGCTTCCGTAGCCGCCGTGTTTTCAAAAGCAATTTTCAGTTGGTTGATTTTCTCGGCGGAAAGCAGGGCGGCATTTCCGAGGAGGAGGGTTTTGAAAGTCTCAATGCGCTTTTTTGCCGCCCTTGTTTCAGCGGCTTTCTTTTTTGGGTCGGAACTCAAAAGCGTCCGCAATTCGGCGAGCCTTTTGGTTTCTGTATCGGTCAGCTTTCCCAAAAGCAGCACATTTGCGGAAGAAGTCTTGGAATTGAGTTTGTCCAGGGTTGCGCCGACAGCCGTGTTGGGATATTTGTTCAGTGCCGTTTTCCCGACTTCGATTGCAGCGGTTACATTTGCGACTTCGTTTCTTATTCTAGTTGCGAGAGCGTCACACGCCTTGGAGAGCTTCGGCAAAACGTCCAAGCCGAAAGGCGTAAAGCTGGCAGGGCCGTCGGCGGTCAAATAATCCTTCGCTGCGTCACCGTCGAATACAAAGACACTGGCAAGTTTTGCGTCAGATGCTTGGTTGTCCTTCCAATGGATTTCGGAGCCTGTGCCGCTGACATTGATGCCAATTTTGCAAGAGGCGTGGACAGGCGTTTCCGAAAACGCATCCGGGCGAATTACCGGAGCGGTTCCACGCGAGCGGCAAGCCTTCTTGATGACGCGGGCGTAGCCCGATTTGCCAGAGCCGTTGTCGCCGTAGAAAATGGTTAGTCCAGGCGACGTTCCGAAGGTAATTTTTTGGCCGGATGGCAACTTGTTGACTCCGGCCAGATCATTCAAATACTCAATGGTGACGGATTCTTTGGAGGATGGGCCAGCGGGCAAGTGCTCCTCTGCCAGCGGGGTAGCCGCGAGTGGTTTACCGTCAACGCCGGTAGGGTTTGGCGTTTGGCGGCACAAGTGTTCAAGTTCCGTCAAATCGGCATCGTCCAATTTTCCATTTGTTATGATTCGCCTCAAGGCATCGCGTAGCCACGAAGGTCTTCCGATTGACCATTCGTAGATGTCGTGAAGCACAGATTTCGGTGCCTTTATGCTCACTTCACTTGCCATTTGATTTTGAAAAGAACCTTTTCGGTGATTTGTTGTTTCAGGCGTTTTTCGACCTCATCCATTAATCCATCTTTTTTCGCTTCGATGTCTTTGGCCGCTTGCTCGTATTGTTTCCAAGCCTCGTCGCGCTTTGAATCCATGTCGCGCTTTTGGCGTTCCAGTTTTAATTTTTCAGGCAGGCTGCCCGCCAACCGCGCATTGCGGCGAGTTTCCTTAATCTGGTCTTCCAATTCTTTGAGAGCCAATTTCAGGGAAGCACGCTGGTCTTCACCCCAGCGATCCAGCTTGTCCAATTCTCCCTCAAAATACGAGCCGTTCTTTTGTTCTAAATCATCGAAAATAAGCTGGCGTTCTACGTCCAGCAAATCGCGGAGAATATTTTTGTGACCTTCGCCATTCCCGTCAGTTTGGAGCGGATTTATTGAAGCTGAAAGCGACAACAGCCGACGGCATAGCTCGTCATCTAGCACTTTGCCGTCATCCGTTACGCCAGCCAGCAAAACATGGTCTTCCGTTTCAAACGCCGTGACTGTGAGCTTTTGAACAACCAGCCATCCGCCCTTGCCACATAACGGCTCGATTACTGAAATGTTTCGTCCCGTTTGGGAATAATTAAAAATCAATTCCGCTTCTGGTGTCGGCAATTCCATACACCTGCTAATGATACGTTGTGCTAATGGATGTCCGACACGGTAGAGATTTGCATCTTCAACATTTTTGCCTGAACGATACGGGCCGGGATGAATGTTTTCTTCTGGAAATGGATTGCGGGTCAAAATAAAGGCGTTTTTGCCATCTTCAAAATTTGCGTAATCCGAAAGAAAAAATCGGGTGATTTGCCACAGCCATTGTTCATAGCGCCCAAGGGTTTCCTCTGTTTGCAATTTGCCCAGGCGCAGCTTTTCTTGGACGGCTTCATCAAAATTTTCCAGCAACTTCTGCCGTGTTTGGTGCATCCGCTCATCAATTCTGACTTCCAAATCCCTTTGCAACGTATTGAAATTAAATTCAATTTGATCTGGTGTGCGGCAATTTTGATAAATGTCGGCAATGCGTTTCTCAAAATCTACGCCAGATTCAATGCTGCCAAGCACTTCGTCACTTGCACCAAAGACGCCACTGAAAAGTTGGAATTTGTCGCGGAGAAGTTCATACACGCGTTGGTCGGCAGCGTTGTTTTTGTTCAGGAAATTTACGACAACCACATCGTATTTCTGGCCGTAGCGGTGGCAGCGGCCAATCCGCTGCTCAATGCGTTGTGGATTCCACGGCAAGTCGTAGTTCACCACAAGTGAGCAAAATTGTAGGTTAATTCCTTCTGCCGCTGCTTCCGTAGCAACCATGATGACGGCATCATCGCGGAAATAATCCACTAGCGCCTGTCTCATGTCGGCACTTGGGGCGCCGGTAATACGATCCGTGTCTTTGTGCCGTTCCATCCATGCGGCGTAAATTGCTTTCGACTTCGCATCCTTGTTTGAGCCATTGAACAAGACGATTTTGCCAGCATGGGCTGTCTGTTCGAGAACCCGGTAAAGATATTCCTGTGTGCGGGTGGATTCGGTAAAAATGATTGCCTTTTCCGGCGCACCGAGTTCCCGCGCTTTCGCAAAGCCTTTTTTGAGCGCGGTGAGAAGCACTTCTCCTTTGGAATTCTTGACGATGGAAGTGGCAAGCTCTTTGAATTCGCGCAGCGATTTTATTTCGGCTCGTATCCGTTCTTTGTCTTCCTCCGTGTAGACGCGCTCGGCTTTTTCTGGCGTTTCATCTTCGTCCCATTCTTCCTCAACTTCATCAATTGCCTCGAAATCGGCGGTGACTTCTTCTGGAGTGTCTACGGTTGGAGTATTTTTGGCAGCCGCCGTTTCAAGGCGGCTCGCCAGTGCGTCTAATGTGCCGGAAATCGCGTAGGTCGAAGACGCCAGCAATTTTCGGAGAATGAGCGTCATCAGTTGGCGCTGGCTCGAAGGCAGCGCATACAATGTTTCGCGTTGCAGATAACCGGAAACCAAATCATAAAGTTTTTGTTCTGCCTCTGACGGGATGAATTCCTGCGTAATCGGGATGCGATTTGTGTATTTGATGTATTCCAGCACTTGCCGTCGCAGTGTGCGCTGAACTACCGGCTTAATGCGTTCACGGAGGGCAGCAAAATCTTCTTCTGTGCGTAGGAGTCCAAATTGCGCCTTGAAGCTTTTGAGATCGCCGAAGGTAAAACCGTCAACGATGCTCACCAAGCCATAAAGTTCCTGAATTGAATTTTGCAGTGGCGTTGCCGTCAGCAATACTTTTGGCGCGTCTGCAATTGCGTTTTTGATTGCGTTGGCAATGCGGTTCGTGGGCTTGTAAACATTTCGCAGGCGGTGAGCCTCATCCACGATGACCAAATCCCAATTTACCTTTTTTACATAAACGTCTTTGGCGCGGGCAAAGTGATACGAACAAATGACGATTTCATTTTGGTCGAACGGATTGAGATTGCCCTGTTTGATGATTTGATTGAACGAGCGATTTTCTAAAATTACAGACGGAAGGAAAAATTTATCGGCAAGTTCCTGATTCCACTGCTTGCGTAATGCGGCAGGGACGATGATTAAAAGTTTGCGCTTTTGCTCCGCCCATTTCTGCGAAAGTAGAATCCCGGCCTCAATTGTTTTTCCCAAGCCGACTTCATCCGCCAGGATTGCACCCTTTGAAAGGGGGGAGCGGAATGCGAAAAGGGCGGCATCAATTTGATGGGGGTTCAAATCCACCTGAGCGTCAGCCAGCGTCGCAGCCAGTTTTTGCAGGCTGTCGGAAGGGCAACGTCTTGTTAGCTCATGGGCATAGTAACAAGCGTGATACGGGGTGATGCCGTTTTGGGTCACAATCCCACAGTTTTAAGCGAATTTGAAACGTCGGGCAAGGGAAACAGGGTTAAGAATCGTAGGCTTAACCAACAATCCTGGGGGGCGCTGATGCGAAACTACCGCCGGGGCTAGGCTGAACATTGAAACCCGGATCATTCCCCGTTTAGCTTAAACATCCGTATCAGGTCGCGGTTTAGGCGGTCATTGGACAGGCCGATGCGGGCCAAATCCTTGCTGGTTTCCCAAGCGTGTTCCCTGACAACGGGGTCATCAAACGCTTCGCGGCTGATTTGTTCCGAGGCAAGACTGGCCGTTAGCTTGGTCATTTGCGAGTGGGCGTCTTGGAGCGCCATCGTCCGGCTGTTGGCGTCAGTCTCGGTTTCGAGAACGCGGATGAACTGGTCAATGCTGCCGAGCCGCATAATCAATTCCTGTTTTGATTGGGCGAATTTTGAAAGCTTGTCCTGCTGGCTGCTTTGCTCGTCCATTTCCTGCATCTGCTGCTGAAACTCGCGCTGCTCGCGCTGGCTCTGCTCCTCGCGTTTTCTTTTGACGGCTTCCTCCTTCATGGAAACCTGAACACCCGCAATGATGTGCGCGACAAAAAAGACGCCGATCAGCCCGAACACCCCGCCGATGATGTAGCTCATGCGGGCGTTGTCGGCGTCGCTGTTCAAAATGCCCGCGCCGCTAGACCACCACTTCGCCAAGCCGGTTTTCGTCGCGGTTTCCGCTGCCGCCTTGTTGTAGGCGTCGTTCGCCATGCCGATCATCCACCACATCCAAATGATGCCAAGCACGATGAACCAGCCCCAGCGCGCTTTCTTTTTGTATTCGTCGTAATCCATTGTCGTTAGCCTTTCACGACGGCGAGCGCCTTCTGGTCATCGCTGGACATGGGCGGCATGGAGCCGCCGATGATGAGAATGACGCGCATCATTTCCCGGTATAAGGCGGAAGCATCGGCACGGATGTTTGTCAGGTGGAGGTCAATTTCGGACAACCGCGTCCGAATGCTGGCGCGTTCCAAAGGCGTGGCCGCTTTGATTTCGGCGTCGGCGTATTTTTCCTGCTGCGCCATGTAATGACGGGCTTGCTCCGCATACATGGTCAGCGTGTCGCGGAAACCTTGCTGCACGGCATCCACGCGCCGCTCAATCAATGCGTGGATGAGGTTACGCACCAAGCCCGTCTTGATCTCAAAAATGTCGCGTTCGTGCGACAGCCGGGTTTCGAGTGCTTTCTGGTTGTGGGCGAGTTGGGCGTCCAGCGCCCGCAATTTGGTTTTGCCATGCTCCACTTCGGCAACGGTTCCGGCAATGCTTGCCGCCGAGCCTAGCGCGGACATCAGCATTTGCGCGTGTTGTGAATTCATTCTCATATTTTTTATTTTGTTTTGCGTCGTCTAATGTGTTCCTGAACGTCATCGCTCAAACCCGTGGGGATGCCGGTGGGCTGTTGCTGCTGACGGCCCGGTTGGACATTCTCGAACTGCTCAACGGTCTGGCCCTGGCTCTCGGCATGAATCAGGCCGTCAATGGTGTCCATTTCCAAATTCAGGTCGCGCTCATGAATCATGAATTCATAAGCCCGGAGGCAGAATGCCGAAAAAAGCAGCCAGCACGTCAGCGCGTGCGAAAGCGGATAGAACGCGAAAGCAATCAGCCCGCAAAACAGCGGGTCAATGAAGCGGGCCACGCGCCGGTTGCGGTGCATGAACGCTGGTAGCCAGCGGAATGCAAACGGGGAAGTGCCGATGTAATAACTGTGTTGCCGGACGGCACGGTTAAATTGAAACCAGCGTTTAATGCGTTGGACGACTGCCAAAACGAAAAAGCAAAGGCCGAAATAAAACAAGGCAATCGGCTCGGCGCTCTCATTGCCGGGTTGCGCCAGCACGCCAAAGAAAATTAGAAAAATGGTGATGCCCAAAACCCGGAGCGGGTCTAGCAGCCGGTAGCCCAAATCATGACGGAAAAAAACCATGATCGACAGTGCCGGAAACTGCATCAGCCATTTCGCCATTGCGTAGCTCTCGCGGAACGTCGGGCCTTGTTGTGGTTGTGGTGGCATTTTATCGCTGGTTGAACGTCAGCAGGCGGAACGGCAACGCAAGATTGCCGTCATAAAAAAGATTGCCGCCATTATAGACGATGGCCTCCACCTGAAAATTATGAGCTGGCCCGCCGCGCTTCAACGTCGTGAAGGTCGCCGGTTCGACAAAGAGCTTTTTCTGTTCGCTGCGGTTCACCCCGGAATTGTGGCTGCGCTGTTCGTCGGGATTCTTGGGAGTGGCGTCATTCTGCGACTGGCCGGCGCTGGTGCTGGTGGTCTTGACCCAGCGTTGGCCCAAAATGAACGATGCCCAATCGTTTGTTAAGCCGGTGTTCTGGCAAAAGAATTTGCACTGCAAATTTCCCAAAAGGGAATCCACCGCATTCATGTTTTTCAAAACTCGCCCGTAGCTCTCGCGGTTCTGCGTCAGATACACGGTGCATCCGCCAGCGGATCTTGCCGTGGCCTGATACTCGGCGTCAAAATTCGTCACGAAATTTTGCGCCTCGTCCGCCCATAAAAAAACCGGCCGCAAATAGGCGTCCGGTTTGGTCGGTGGTGTCCGTCGCAAGACGGCCACTTGAAAGCAGTATTTCCAAGCAAGGTTGGCAATCCGGCCAACGAGCCTAAATTCTTGGACGGGCAAATCAACGATGATGATCTTGCCCCCAAATGCGTCCTCCGGTTTGATGTTGGTGTCGGCGGAAAAAAGTTCCCGCAATGGCCGCGTAACAAGCGGCCTTGCCAGCATGGAAAACGTCAAGCTAATGATACTGCGGGTTTTTTCGGCCAAATTGGGAAACTCCACTTCCCAATATTTTTGGCATCGTGTGAAATCGTCGCGGGTTCCCGCGTCGGCTTTTTTGGTGGCCTCGTCCGCTTCCCTCAAAATCTTGCCGCACACGCTTTGCTCCTTCCATTCATCACTGCTGGCCTGTTCTGGATTCAATGGAGCGGATGCGACGATGTCGGCAAGCAGCGGAAGTGAAACGGGAATTTCGGCAAACAAGGGCAAGTCCACCAGATTGGTGTTCATGTGGTGAAGGGCATCTTCCCAAAACTTGTTTGATCCGCCGCCCCCTTCGGTCTGCCCGCTGCCCCCGGAAATCGCCGTAGCGATTTCGTCCAGAAGATTGACGATGTTAATCGTCAGGCCGCCGCCAGCCTCCGGGCGGCTGGCCTCCCATGCCATGAAATTGAAGCGGTTTTGACCGCTGGCATCTATGATGACAAGGTCGTCCGTCCGCTCGGTTTCCGCCGCCCATTGTTCCCATTGGCGGCGTTCCTCCTTCTTGGCACAAAGCACCAGCCCGCCGAAACCGGCGGCTAGGTAGCCGTAGGCCAGGTGCTTTGCTGGCCCGGAAGTTTTACCACTTCCGGTTGCGCCGAACACACAGACGCCCGTGAGGGCGTCTGAAAGGCGGAAGCCTTCGCCATTGCCCCAATCCCGCAACACCGTTTGCGGGTGGAATTCGGGCAACTGTTTCTTGCCATAGGACATTCTAAAAATGGTAGGCAAGACCCGGTTTGCGCGGCAAGGCAAAACGGGAAAAGCGGGTGTCAGGGGCAAGCCCCTGCTGCCCTGTCCAGAGCGGCAAGGCTCTGGCGGCATCCAACCGGCGCACGGTTGGTCACGGTTCCAAGGGCGTGACGCCTTTGGTCAGGGTTCCATAAGGGCGGAACGCACCTTGTGTCGGGGTGGCCTGCCGAGGGGCGGAAGCCCCTGCCGGAGCGTCAGAGCGGAGGCGGTGAAAGCGTGGTCAAGGAGGCGGCTTTGGAGCCTCCTGCGCGGTGACGTTGCGAAGCAATGTATAACCGCGCCATTCCGGGTTTTTGCCTTTTGCTTTTGTTTGACCGGAAGGGGCGGCGCAGCCAAGCCGCGCCGGTCTGATTATGGGCGAACTGGGCAGATTTTTCTGCCTGTATCGAAACGGCGCAAACTGGCTCTCACAGCCAGTCTCCGAGGGACTGAGCCGTTAATTTCTGATATACTGTTCTAAATAGAGCCTGCATGACGACTGGTAAGGAGCATGGCGATATTTAGACTAGAGGCGAAGATTTTCAGCCGCGAGAAGCGGGGGCGGTCGGTCATTGCCGCCGCCGCGTATCGGGCAGGCACGAAGCTCAAGGATGAGATTCGTGACAAAATTTTCGACTACGCCCGCCGAGCCAAGGGCGTCATCCATTCGGACATTTTAGCCCCCGACGGTGCGCCCGGATGGGTGCATGATTCGGGGGCGCTTTGGAACAAAGTCGAGGCGGGCGAGAAGCGGGTTGATGCACAACTTGCACGCGAGTTTATTCTGGCGGTTCCCAAGGAACTGCCCGCCGATGCCCAATTCCAGACGGCGCTGGATTGGGCCAAAAAAGAGCTGGTCGCTTCCGGCATGGTTGCCGAAATCTCCCTCCATCATGATAAGGCTGGCAAGAATCCCCATGTGCATATCCTCTGCACCATGCGGAAGCTAGACGGCGAAAAATTCAGCGCCAAGAAACCACGGGAATGGAATGACAAGGGGTTGCTGGTCAGGCAACGCCAGTCCTGGGCTGACGCCGTCAATGCCGCCTTGGAAAAGGCCGGACGCCCGGAACGGGTGGATCATCGGTCGCTCAAAGACCGGGGCATTGACCAGATTCCGCAGCCGAAAATCGGCAAGGAAGCAACGGCCATGAAGCGCAAGGGCATCCTGCAAGACCCGGAGCGGTTCAAGGCCGTCCGGGAAGTGAAAATGATGAACGAAGTTAAGGCCATGATGAGGGCCGTATTGAAGCGCGGCGAAGTGGCGCAAGTGGGGATGGGTGGAACATGGTGGGAAAAATCCATCACCTTCATGTCCCGCATCCGGGAACAAGCCGCGACGGTGGTTAAAGACTCTTGGCGGAAGCTGGTGGACAAGACCCGTCAAAAGGACGGGCCGGAAATTGAAATGTGATTTTATGAAACCAACCGACGAAATCAAAAAGCAGGCCGTGAACGCCTTCACCTGTGCGGAAACGGTCGCCCATGTGGGTATGATTAAGCTGACAGGCGGCATCGCCCTGTATGCCGCCCACATTCGCCAAATGGACAGGCAAGCGCCGCCGCGTCCGCGACAGGTGCGGCGGGATGCGATTGGGAGGGAAGTATGAATGACCCGCTGGCACAATACCGGAAAAAGCCGGATGGCGTGGGGGCGCAACCGCCCCCGCCCAAAGGCCCGGATGGGTATGTGGCGTTTGACGCCAAAGACCGGGTTGCTCGCCTGAAAATTCGGCGGGCCAGCGAAGATGATCCGACACGGTCGCCGGGTTATCACTACCTGCTGGACGTGGTTTATAGCGGCCCAAACGTCACGCATCTGGTGCTGCTTTATACGTTCCTGATTGTGAAGGTGCGTGGGACAAATTTATCGCCAATCGTGATGGCGTTGGAATTAGGCACGGCGGATTTCATACAGGAATTTGACGCGGAAAGATGGCCCAAGCCGAAAGACAGCAAAGCCCCGCTGATTGAATCCATTGAAGTGATCGTCAAGGAAAATGGGCCAGAAGTCGAGGAAACCGAAAACAACATCAAGGCCAAGCCGGGGCTAAATCTGCATTAGAGCCGATTCTGACGGGGTAGGAAAATTCCGCCTCCCTTTCACCAAGCCTGCCCGCTCCACCGCTGGGCGGGCGTTTTTTCGGGCTTCCTGGGCCTATAAGCCGGTTCTCGCTAATCTTCGTGTCTCCCATCTGTAATTGTCAGTTTTTCCTCGCCTGCCGCCTTTGGCGTGGCTGTGAACTATCTATAGCCGGTTACGCATAACGTCCAAGGCGGTTCGCTTCCGCGCTGCGCTTGTGCAGCTTCATCCCGCGTCCTCGGCGCTGCGCGGCCTTTCCCGTTGTGCTTCTGAAACTGGCTTTTGGCCTCGCTCACGTCACGCCAATTAAGGCGGACAAATTGAGGAGAAAAACCATGACCAACATTGATTTCACATTGCTGATTGACGCTCTCGCCCGGCTTGTTGCCGCGCTGACAACCTTCGCCATAGCGTGCCGCCGCCGTCGTTAGGCGGTGGTTGGTGCGGGCGGGGGGAATCGAACCCCCAAGGGCTTGCGCCCGACGGATTTTCTTACCAACTACGGCTTTCGCCGCCGCCTTGCGGCGTTTGTGGTCTGGACTATCCCTTCACCTTGGCAAATGCTTTAGGTGCTGCCCGTCTAGTCTCTACACCTTCCCTCGCGGGCTTGGTTCGGGATTGCCATGTTAAAGGTTTCCCCGAATTTGAGCAGTTCTGCATCCTGGGTTTCCCACAAGAGCACTCAAGAATTTGGCCTAAGTCCGTTGCGTCTACCAATTCCGCCACGCCCGCAAAGCCATTTTCAGCTATAGTATCTGAATTGCTGATAGCCAAGGGAAAAGGTTCAATTTGCTGGGTCTTTTTCGTCTTTTCGGGGCGTGGCGCGTTTTTTCTTGGGCGGTTTCGGCTTCCGCACGTTGATTGCCGCTGCGTCCAGCGTGTTTTTAATATGTGAAGCGTAGTATTTTTCGATCATTTCAACGCTAGTGCGGCAGTTTTTTGCGACTTGGTAAATGTCCGCTCCTTCCATGAGGCGCATACAAATGTAGGTGTGACGCAAACTGTATGCGGTGCGCCGGTTGCCGTCGCGATCAAATTTCAAATTCAATTCTTTGAGAATTGCGTTTAGCAGCTCATGTTGTGTTTTTCCGAAAACTCTGTCAGTCGTCGCTGGCCGCTTGCGTTTCTTCAAACGCTCAAAGGGTAGGACAGCGCCGGGCATACTTTTGCAGTAGCCGACACCGCGTTTTCCCCGAACCTCGATTTCGAGGATGCGTTCGCCCGTTGCTTCATCGGTGACGATGGCAACGTCTCGAAATTCGAGGCGGATGGCTTCATCCGGCCTTAACCCGGTGTTTGCCATGAACAGGATGTAGTCATGGAAGTTTTCACACTGCGTTTTCCAGCGTAATTTTTTGGGATGTTTCGCACGTTCGCGCGTGGCGTCGTAAAGCCGCTTGTATTCTTCCGGGGAAAACCAAGCGCGATGTGTAACCTTTCCCGAAGTTTTGTAGGGTGCGGAGAGGTCGGGTAAGTAGGGCAACCATCCGTGACGGTTGGCCGTTTTCAAAACGTGCCGCAACGTCACGATCTCTTTGTGAAGTGTGCTGCGTGTCGGTCGTTTTGGTTGACCAGTCTTTGGATTTATCCGCGATGTTGCGCGGTGGATGCGATACTCCTGCACCAGGCCGGGGGTGATTTCGGACAAAACTTTGTCGCCAAAAAACGGTATCAGATGAAGTTTAATTTTTTCGCCGAGTCCCTTCACGTATTGCGCGTTGCGTTCTCCGGCTGTGAGTATGGCATATTCGGCGACGAATTTTACGGCTGCATCTTTGAAGGTTTTGCCGGTTTTCAAATCGCCATTGCGACTTTTGCCGCGCAAGCCGAGATACCAGTCCAAGGCTATATCTTTCGCCAAGGCAAGACTGTCCTCCTTTGTGGATATGCGCCAGTTCTTCTCATTGAGATAGGTGGAACACTGCCAATAGCTGCTATTTTCGCGGCGGTATAGATGAAGCTTTCCGTCCATCAAACGGTGATGCTCTGGCATGATTTCCCCCCTAAAAAAGCCACCAAAAGTGTGTAAGTAATGTGTAACACATTTTAACGGTTCGGGCAACGAAAAAACGGCGGTTTTACTAGGGTTTTAGGCGCTTTTTAGATTTCTACGATTTGCTTTTAAGTCCTTTTAGGTCTAGCGCAACCACCTTGAATTAAAATGAGTTTTTCTGGTGCAAACTGTGTATGTGTAAGTGACTGTGTAAAAAATGCGGCTTTTCTTGATTCCGTAGTAGCAAAAGAATTCTAAAACCACAAGCAGTAGAAATCGGGACAAATAGCCGTTCAATCAACAGTGAGTTTTAAGGTCTAAATCCTACGAATGGAACCGCTCCTTAACGTAAGCATTCATTTCGCTCGGCTGAAGGTCTTGCGACTGATTGCCGTTTCGGACATAGAATTTCTCACTGGGCTGACCATTCTTGTCCTTTACCGTTAGGATCAATGGCTCTTTTGCTGGTGAAACTTCAACTTGGCAAACGTCCTTTTCCTCGACTTGGTGGAATTTAATTTCGACCTTGCTTGTTACAAAGGCCGCGCCAATTTGCTGACTGAGCAAATTGCGGAGGTGCAGTTCAAATTTATCTCCGTCGCCGCCGTCGAGGGACAAATAATCCTGTTCAAGTCCCAGGACTTGCCCCTTGTCGTTCACACCTATTAGAAGTGTTCCCCCTTGTGTGTTTGCAAATGCCGCAACGGTTTTGACAATTACTTCTTCCAGTTTTTTATTTACAGCATTTGATTGAATGTCCCAGCGCAGGGTGGATTTGAATTCCAATTCGTCGCTTTCGCCTTCGGCAATCATGTCCTCCAACGAAACGGGGGCAACGGATTCTTCGGTGGCTGTTATGTTGGCGAGGTAGCTGTTAAGCTGTTTCGCCAGAACCTTCCGCCTTTCTTCGAGGAATTTTTCGTAGTTTTCAATTTTCCACAAAGCGGTGTCTTCGGGAATACATTGCAGGTCGAGTGCTTTTGGGAATTTGGCTTTCACTGACACTAAATAATCCTCGGCGTTGGTGTCCGATTTTGTCCGGTTTGCCACTTGCGTAAGGATTGCCCGATTGGTCAATTCCTGCGCTAAAGCATATTTGACTCGGTTTTCTTTGCCATATCCTGCGTCTCGAAGTTTTGAGTAAGGGAAAATGTGATCGTTTTCCAACTGATACAATTTTCCCATGTTTTTTCTCAAACTCATCCCCGTCGTGAAGCACACAGCACCACGGCTTTTCAAATACCACCGCACCATACTGAACAGCGGGTGCTGGATTGCGCGTCCGTCAAAATCAAGGGGCATGATTTCCAGCCTGTTTTCTTCCGAAATAACCCGAAGCAATTCATCGAATGGCTGCGGTGATTCGGCCACGATACGCAAATCCCGGTCAAGTTTTTGGGGAAGCTGGCTGACGTATCGCGTTTTGATTTGTGAATAATAAAACCACTTCACCATTTTGCGAATTTCCACATCGGTCAAGTGCGCTCCGTTTTTGTCGTAGCAATAGGCAATAATAGGGACTAGCGCATAGGGCGAGTTGATTTCGTCTGTGTGGTCAACAAATGCGTTAGCGCGCATGAGGTTCATGACGTAATCGAGAACCTGCTTGTCTAATCTATCCCACGCAGCGCGGATTTTTTCGTTGTTTTCGTCGCCATGAAGTTTCCGCATATCGGAACCCATGTGGTAAAGGCAACCGAGAAGCACATAAACAATGAAGTCCAGCTTGTATACAAATCCTTCTTCCTCCAATGCCGCCAGCTTTTTCTTGAAAATGTCCCGTGCTTGCGGCCAATAACCTGATATTTGCGCAAGTGCGAGTTCCGCTTCTGTGAGCGCGACACCGCTTGCGTTTACCTTGTAAAAAATATCAATTGCCTCGCGGATGCTGGCTTTGACAGGAATGGTTTGTTCCGGGAATTCCCGCTCCTTAATCCGGGTGATTGCATTTATGTTGTCATTGAGTTTCTTCAACTCAGCCATTTCAATGGTTTTCTGAACTTCTGCAAACTTCGTTTGCAGATCAAAGGCGCTTATTTTTCCCTGAAAAACATCTGTGATGTTTTGCCAAAGCGGATTTAGTTCCATCACGGTTTTCATGTAGTAGGAAAGCTCAAGAGTTTCCAAGTTCACATAAAGCCCCCGCGTATCATTCATGATTTCCGGCGCGGTGTAGTATGGCGGAATTTCCCCGCAGATAAGCATGTAAAGTGTCGTCACCCGCTGCTGGCCGTCCAAAAGCAAACGCACTGCGCCTTGTTTTGGATTGTATTTGTGAGGCCCTTTCAGTTCGGGGGGATTCGCTGTTTCCCAAGTCAACATCGTGCCTGTGGGATATTCCTTGATAAGTGAATCAATCAACTGCTTGGCGTCGTCGCGCTTCCAAACGTATTCCCTCTGAAAAGCAGGAATGAACAATTGATTTTCATCAATTTTTTCCAAGATGGTTGAAATTTTCATGATTCACGACCCCGTTCTGATGCGATTTCAATTGTTACCCCGTCGGCGTTAAAAAGTCTATGGCTCTGGTTCCGGGGGCTTCGGCCCCCTGTCTTTTTCGGGGATTGGCGCTGGCTTGCTGGCGCGGCTGGCGGTCTGCTCCTGCTCCCATTGCTCCCGCACTGTGTTCTTGACCGATTCCAGGCTCTTGTCAGAAATGGGGTGTTTCTTGGCCCACCCCAAGCGCACGCGATGCCCCAGCTTTTGCAGGGCGGCTTCGGCGTCTTTGTTTTGGTTTGGCATGGTCAGGCAACGAGCGACTTGGCTTCGTCCAAGCACCGCCCAATTTTCATTCTCACGTTATCGTAATTCAGGTTTTGTTCCTCGGCAATCTCGCCGTAATCGAAACCGATCACATAATGATTCCACAAATAACCCCGGCATTCGGGTTTTGAACCGTCCAGCAATTTCAGGGCATATTCCAAATCGTGCCGATCTGCCGCCGTCATGGCTTCGGCCTGTTCCGATGCGTCCAGCAAGTCCAGAAGTTCGTCACTGGGCATGGGCTGCAAGGGATCGCGGGCCTTTTTGCGGAAATGGTCATTCAGCCGGTTCCGGGCGATCGTGTATAACCAAGAGCGAAATGCTTCCACCGTGTCACGGCGGAAATTCTTCAAGCTGGCGGCGACGGATTTTAAAATTTCCTGCAAAACATCCTCGGCGGCTGGCGGCTGGATGGCGTTGAACACAAACAAACGCAAATCCGGCTCAATCTGGCGAAAAATTGCTTCCGCCAACCGGAGCCGTTCCGCCAGCCCTTCCGTGAGGCGGTAGGTGCGGACAAGTTTAATCAGGTTTTCGTCTTGCATTGAAAAAAATCGTATTACGCTTCGATAAAAAAGTTCTGCGTAAACATGCCTTTGAAATAATCTGCTATTTTTTCAAAATCGCGTGGTTGACTTGAACCGTCCAAAAGACCATGCACGCATCGTTGGTAACGCTGCGCCCGTTCAAATTCCTCGTCCGCTTGCTCATTCGTAATTCGTGTGGGCAAAGAAGCCACTTGTCCATTTCTTCCGAGGTCAACATACAACCCCTGTTGCTTGGCCTTGTCACGCTTTCCATCTGCGACCTGTTGAGCAAGTTTATCGTATTCGGGGTCTTCAGCCCAAAACCAGTGGTCGTTTTCCCATCTTCTGATTTTTTCGTGATACAGGATGTTTAAGGCATCCGCTACGGTTTTGGGAAATGTGACGGGTATTTTTTGGGCAATCGCAATTGCCATTTCCTGCATCCATTTATCAAAATCAGGCGCAAGATAATCCAAAATTATTCCGACGAGCTGTTTGCAATGATGGTCGCGGGTTGCCCGTAGAATAAAAGGAGTCCAGGGGATGGCCTCAATAGACACTAAATAAAGCAGAAATGCTTTTGCTGCTTCCTCCTGCGAGATCACCGCAAGAAAATAATGCGTTGCCTTTGGCTTTTCAAACTCCACCATCCTCGCATCACTCAAAAGACGCTCAGCATTGGCGCAGCATTTACGCGCAGATTCTAAAAATGTTTGTCGTTCGGTCATACGGCCCGTTTTGATTGGATATTAGGCACAAGACGTTCGCAATTCAATATTTCTAAAAGCGGTGTGTTCTCTTCTGTTCGTTTGTGGCGACTGAATGAGCATGAAAGAAGAACAGCAACGCTTCCTGTCGCTCTTGGGGCAACTGCCCGCCCGCCTCACGGCGGAGCAAGCGGGCTGGGTGCTGAACTGCCAGCCGCACGATATTCCCGCGCTGGTAAATGCGCGGCTGCTCAAGCCGCTCGGTAATTTTTCCCAAAATTCCACCAAGTATTTCGCTACGGCGGATGTTTTGGAACTGACGAAAGACCGCGCTTGGCTGGTCAAAGTCAGCAACACCATTTGCCAGCACTGGCAAAAACAGAACGCCCGCAAAAAAGACCATGCCTATAACGGCGAAATAAACGGTCACGTTTCCTTGGCGGCGGCGTCCTAGCCGTTGTTTCTTCCCAAACATTATTCTTTCCGCCGTGCGGAAAGCTGCGCGTCAGCGATACGGCCAGCGCGAGCGGGTGACGGATTCCAAAGGGCAACGCCCTTTGGCGCGGGGCTTGGGGATGGCGCAAATCCCCAAAACACCAAAAGCGGTTGAGTCGCCGGGGACTCAACCGCTGGATTTATTTTGACGGCTTTAGGCCGCAACCAGTTTTTGCTGCGTGGCTGCTGCTGCCTTTGCTTCGTATTCTTCAAGGGATGGCGCGACGATGATTGCCTTTTTCGCATAGGCGCGGTGAATCGCCTTGCTGTTATGCCCAAGCGCAGCCTGGGCAAACCGTTCCGGCATCCCGACAACTTTTGCCCGTTCCGCCCATGCGTAGCGGTAACAATGGAGCGTTACGCCGGTCACGCCTGCCTTGTGGCAACGGCGGCGGAAACGGCTGGCGCGGTCGTTTGCCGTGAACGTGGACAACTTCGGGAACAATGCGCCGGTGGTCGGCAAATGGCTTAAAACCGTTTCCAGTGCCTTGCTAATGGTGAACTGTGCCAGCGAGCCGGTTTTCATTCGGAAATAAGAAATTGTCCGGCTCTGCCAGTCAATGTCCTCGGCCTTGAAATTAACCGCGTCGCTCTGCGCCGCGCCGGTTTCCCAAAGCAATTCCAGATACAATTTCCACTCGGCGTTTTTCTCCTTCTGCAAAACGCTTTCATGCTCGGCCTGCGTGATGCCGCGCCGGTCTTTGGGTTCGTATTTCGGCCACAGGTAGGGCGCAATGATGGGAATGGCAATCCAGCCAAGATGCACGGCGAAATTATGCAGCCGTTTCAAAAACTCGTTAATGGCGACTTTGTTTTGTTTGAACACGGCAAAGAAATCGTCGGCGGTGGTTTCCATCAATTTCTTGTTTCGCAAGCCGTCGAAGCTGGGCGACTTGAACACGCTGGCGTAACGCTCGCGGCTGCTGTCCTTGCCTCGGCTCTGCATCTGTTCCATGACAACCTGCCAAGTGCGTTCCACAAAGGCGGGGTCGCTGGCTGTCAGGTAGGCGCGGGCAAGGTGCAAATTCAGCACTGGCTGGCGCTGCGCCGCGTTGCGGGCTTCCAAAAGGCTCTTGGCCTCGGTTTCGTCTTTGGTGCGTAGGCTGGTCTGTTTGCCGGTCGCGCTGTCCTGCATGTAGAACATTTCGCCGCGCCGGAACAAGGTGTATTTCGTTTTCATAACTGGCTTTCTCTGTCGAGATACCAGTCCTGTTTCAACGGCGGTTTAGAACGCGCGTTGTGGCAAAGTTTCAGCAAGTTCTGGCCAGTTTTGGCGAATTGTATTACCATCCGCCCCGTGACTGACACTTTTGCTGACAGTGGCCGTCCATCCGGCGAGCAAACCCTAATAAACAAAGGGTTTTATTAAACCCGCCACAGATGCACACAGATAAACACAGATTTTTAGGAATTCTCGCGCAACCAAACCGAAGCCCTGAAGGTGCTGCGGATATTAACCCGGTGTTGGTGCGCCAGTTCCTACGTCGGGAAAACGTCCCCAAAAATAATTCCACCGTGAAGGGGTGGCGGAAATTTTATCTCGCAGCCGCAAGGTTTGGACGCAGATTCCAAACCAAACCAAAATGGTGGTCGTCTGCAAAGACCGACGACGGGTAAAAGGCCGGGGCCGGATTTTAACCACGAAACACACCAAGCACACGAAAGGAAATTGGCCGCCAAGCCCGCAGGGCTGACATCGTTGTAGCTTGCGCCAACAAACTGAATCAAGCTCCGATAGGAGCGA
>Ga0181520_10000883_pt1 | contig 64553 bp, 54 predicted proteins | sample PEATcosm2014_Bin_29_FD_132451 | JGI IMG/M metagenome (GOLD analysis project Ga0181520, IMG submission 132451) | Peatland microbial communities from MTU Mesocosm Facility, Houghton, MI, USA - PEATcosm2014_Bin02_30_metaG | ecosystem: Environmental > Terrestrial > Soil > Wetlands > Peat | place...
CGTCTGCTTGATGCCCTTGAGCAAGCCATCACAGCAGCCATCGCTTCCGTGACTGCGGAGAACTCGGCAGCTTGGTTCCACCATTGCGGTTATCGGATACAGCTACCATGAAACCGCTCTAGCCGGGAGCAAAAAATACACGGATATTGTGTGTCTCTGGAAAAATCAGGTACCAAGCCGCAAATCGTTCGCTTTTAACTTCTCAGACAAGCTGACATGTAGTAACGTACCATCACTACACGCCACAGACCCCGAAGTCAGAGGTCTAGTCCGGAATCCTCCAGACCGATTCCGGTAGCCGGTAACGAAAGGTGCGCCCTCATGTTGGATCCCGCCATCATCGAACAATTACGGTCTATCGTTGGAAACAGTAACGTACTTACCAGCAAGGTCCATCTCGCAACCTACAGCTACGACGCCGCAGCAGATGTGCCGAAAGGATCGCCCGAGGTCATCGTAATGCCCGGCAGTGCGGAGCAGGTGCAAAGCATCGTGAATCTTGCTCGCAATCATGGCGTTGCAATTTATCCCCGGGGTGCAGGCACCAACCTCAGCGGAGGAACCATCCCCATCGAGCGGGGAATCGTCCTCTCATTCCAGCAGATGGATAAGATTCTTGAGGTCGATGCCGAGAATCTGACGGCCACGGTTCAGCCCGGTGTAGTCATTCAGGATCTGAACAACGCCGCCGCGCCGCACGGATTAATGTATCCGCCTGATCCCGGTACCGTGACCACGGCCACTATGGGCGGCTCTGTCGCGGAGAACTCCGGCGGCCTGCGTGGCCTGAAGTATGGTGTAACGAAACATTACGTCATGGGCATGGAAGTCGTACTGGCCAACGGCGAGCGGGTTCGCTTCGGCGGCAAGACGGTAAAAAACGTTACCGCCTACGACTTCTCCAATCTCTTCGTCGGCTCCGAGGGAACTCTGGGCATCATCGTCGAAATCACCTGTAAGCTGCTACCGTTGCCAAAGTTCCGCCGCGCCATGCTTGCCTCCTACAAAACTGTTGAAGATGCTGGCAATACTGTTGCCGGGATTATCAAAGCGCAGGTGATACCCGCGACCCTCGAGATCATGGACAACATGACCATCCGCACCGTCGAGGATTTCGCTCACGTTGGCCTTCCGGTCGATGCAGAGGCCCTCTTGCTGATCGAAGTGGATGGCATGGCCGAAGAGGTTGTTTCGCGTGAGGCCGAGGCCGTCGTCAACGTGGTGGCTGAAAATCACGGAGTCCTGCGCGTTGCCAACTCCGACGCCGAGCGCGATAGCGTATGGGCTGCCCGCCGCGCTGCCTTGCCTGCGCTGGCATCGCTCAACAACTGCGTCGTGTTGGAGGATGCCACTGTTCCGCGCAGCCGCATCGCCGACATGCTGGGTGCATTATCGGCGATTGGGCGCAAATACAATCTCGTGCTCGGAACCTTCGGGCACGCCGGCGACGGCAACCTGCATCCCACCATCCTTGCCGACAAAAATAACGCGGACGAGATGTCCCGGGTTCATCACGCGGTCGATGAGATCTTTGAAACAGCTCTCCGCTTCGGTGGCACGCTTTCCGGTGAGCACGGCATCGGCATCGCCAAGATGAAATATCTCGGTAACGAAATCGGCGACTCCGGAATCGACCTCATGCGCAGCATCAAGAATGCTCTCGATCCCACTCACATGCTGAATCCCGGCAAGCTGGTTCCTGCAAAAGAGGTGGCCCATGCAACCCGATAAGCAGGCCTCGATCCCAGCGTCCGCGACCGGAGGGCCATCTGGTCCGTACCCGTCGCAAAGCCCAGCCATATATGACGATCTGAAAGAATTGCGCAAGGAACTCGATAAGTGCATGCACTGTGGTTCCTGCATGGCCGTTTGTCCCGTCTACAACACTAGGAAACTTGAGTCCGGCGTAGCCAGGGGCAAGATTGTGGTAGCCGAAGCGGTACTGGACGGCACCCTCGCGCTCGACGATCAGGAAGTAGTCGAGATGTTGTTCAACTGCCTGGTCTGCAAATCCTGCATGCAAGGCTGTCCCACCAAGGTCAACTTCGATCGCATCATGCTGGCATTGCGAGCGGCCATCGTCCGCAAGAATGGACTTCCGTGGCTGAAAAAGGCCATCTTTAGCACCTTGCGTAATCCAGCTCTGTTCGACCGCGGCATGAAGGTCGGCGCAATGTTAAGCGGCTTGGCTTTTCGCGATGCCGGACAGAAGGCCATTTCCCCGCGCTCGCCCTTCGCCTTCGTCGGCAAGCAGGCGGGTTTTGATGAAGACAGGTTGCTTCCGGCTCTCGCCCCTGAGGCGCTGCGCGATCATCTCCCTGAACTTGTCCAGGTCTCTAACCCGCAAGCCAAGGTTGCGTTTTTTACTGGCTGTTCGCTCAACTACTTTTATCCTCAAACCGGCAAAGATCTGGTCGAAGTTCTGCATGAGAACCAGGTTGAAGTCTCGGTTCCCAAAGATCAGGGCTGCTGCGGAGTTCCGGCCTTCGTCCATGGTGATGTGGATACGATTCGTGAGCTTGGCAAAAGGAACCTCGATGCCATGGATCGCAGTGGTGCCGACTACCTGATCACCGGCTGCGGCTCTTGCGGCGGCGCCTGGCAGAATGAATACAAAGAGATCTTCAGCGGCGATCCAATCTACGGCCCCAAAGCGCAGCACTGGAGCGAACGCACTTACGACATCTCCAGCTTCCTGGTCGATGTCATCAAGTACCGTCCTCCGTTGGGCAAGGTGGATGCCGTCGTTACCTATCACGACTCCTGCCATCTCAAGAAAACCATGAAGGTGTCACGCGAGCCGCGTGAGATTCTCAAAAACATTCCAGGAGTTACCTTCAAGGAAATGTCGAAGCCCGATGCCTGTTGCGGAAGTGGCGGCTCGTTCGTGCTCACCCACTTTGGAACCTCGACTGAAATTGCAAAACGAAAAGTGGAGGATGCGAATCAGACAGCGGCCGACACGGTGACCACCGGCTGTCCAGCCTGTATGATGCAGTTGCTCGACAATCTGCACCGTTTCGGACAAGGCCAGCAGGTCAGGCACTATGTCTCATTGTTGGCGGAGTCCTACCGCAAGGAGAACGAGGCGCAGTAGAGATTGAATGTTGCGGCATGCAGAAGCGGTTTTACCTAATCGCAGCCGAACTCGAAGGCATTTGTGCCGTGCTTTTCCAGCTCTTTTTCCGCCAGCTGAACCAGCTTCTTCAGCGAGTATGGCTTTTGCAGCAGGATGTCGCTGGCCGCCAGCTGTCCTTGGCTTTCCAGGATGTCCTGCGCGTATCCGGAGATGTAGATGATCGGCAGCTGGGGCGATCTTCTCCTCAGCTCCACGCCGAGTTGTCTGCCGTTCATTCCGGGCATCACCATGTCCGTAATCACCAAATCAAATTTGTCCGCGTCGAAGACCTCCAGTGCCTCATTGCTTGAGGACGCCTCCGTCACCTGAAAGCCGGCTTGTCGAAAGAACGCGCAGGCCGGTTTGCGCAACATTTCTTCGTCATCCACCACTAGGATTCGCGCATTCTTCAGCTTCGGGCTACTGGCCTGCGGCTCCGGCATAAGGCTTGGCCGCTCGGTCACCATCGGCAAATAGACGTGAATGGTAGTACCGATTCCAGGTGTGCTGGCGATTGAAATAGTGCCGTGGTGCTGTTGAATGATGCCGTAGCAGATCGAGAGTCCAAGTCCTGTGCCCTTGCCCTGCGGTTTGGTTGTAAAGAATGGCTCAAAGACCCTTGCCTTGACCTCCGCCGGAATGCCACATCCGGTATCGCTCACGCTGATGCATACATACTGTCCGGCAGCTGGCAGTCCCTGCACCTTGGCAAGGCTTTCGTCCAGATCGACGCTGGCACTTTCCAGCACCACGCGTCCTCCCTTGGGCATCGCGTCGCGGGCGTTGATCACCATGTTGAGCAACACCAGGAACATCTGGTTTTCATCGGCCATCACGTTGAAGCGGCCCTCGCCTGGTTTCACTTCGAGCGTGACGCCGTCCCCGACCACGGGCAGCAACAGGGTGAGCGCGCCAGACAACATTTTGTTCACATCCAGCAGCTTCGGCTCTGTCGGACGTTTCCGGCTGAAGGCTAGCAATTGCCCTGTGATTGCTGCGCCGCGCTGAGTGGCGTTCTTTACCGCCTCCACTTTGGCTCGGCTGCGGGGATCGGCGCTCAGCGAATCCTCGAGCAGTTCCATGTGGCCGCTGATCACCATCAGCAGGTTGTTGAAGTCGTGAGCCACGCCGCCTGCCAGCCGTCCCAGCGCTTCCAGTTTTTGAGATTCGCGGATCTGGTCCTGCAGGTTCTTGAACTCGGTGATATCGAGAATCGTGCCTTGGATTTCCGCCGGACCGCCCAGAGGGTCGGTGACCAGCGACGCGTTGCCAATCAGGCATCGCACTGCACCGGATGCGGTGGTGATCACAAACTCCATGCCCATCACATGCGACTGCTTTGCCAGCTGCTCCATGAATGCGTTGCCGGAGCCACTGCTCCCCTCGAGCAGTCCCGCAATATTCGCGCCGGAGATTTGCTCCCGGCTGAGCTGAAAGATGGTTGCGAAGGCGTCGTTCAGTTCCAGCAATCGGCCATCGTCCGAGCAGCGGTACACGCCGCATAAACTGCGATCGAACTGGAGCTGATAGCGGCGCATCAGCCGCGTGGCTGAGATGGTTTCTTCTTCCAGCAGGGTTAGAATCATTGCCCCTGCAACGAAATACTTGGGGATGTTCCAGATCGAGGAACTCGCCGGAACCAGCCCGGGACGGAAGTACTCTACCAACGTAGCGAAGGTAAAGACGCTGCCCCAGGAGAGGAATCCCACAACGGCCATAATCACGCCTGCCGAAGGCCTGCGGAATCGCCGCCAGTACGACAATGCTGTAAAGCAATAGAGACCGGTGAGTCCGATGATGACCGGAGATTCAAACTCGCCGTGGAGCGCGCCGTGGAAACTCAGGCCGCAAATCAGTACCGAGCCTCCCAGCAGGCTGCCGCAGAATAGCTCTGGCCGGTAAAATTTGCGGTACCAGATGGTGCACAGGACTGCGAATTCCGCCGCAATGGCCGCTTCCAACAGCACTAACTCGGGAAAGTATAGGAGCAGCGCGTTATAGGTCACCAAAGGAGCGGCGATATAGAGGGAAAACCGGATCTGAGTCCCAATATCCTCGGCCAGCTCCAAGGTGGCGACAAAGAATAGAACTCCTGAAATTGTCAATGCGGACAGCGTAAGAAATTGAACCAGGTCGAGCGCCAACCCCGGGCGCGTAGGCATCACCGTCAGGCCGACAAAGTGGATAAAGATGAAGATCCACCCAACAATCCAATACCACGTACACGTGCTCTGCCGCCTGCGATAGATCGAGAGAAAAAGCAGGACGATGACGCCAACGGCGAGAGTTTCCGGAACACTGCTCCAATGCATCGGGTTGCACTTTCGACCACAGAGCTGAGCCCTGAGAACCCGCCCGACGGGACGACGGGCGCCTTTGGAGCAGCCAGTCTGAACTCTACGAACGGGAGGGGGTGAAATTGAGCTTACACGTGCGTCGAACTTTGCGCATTCGTTTTCGCATCGCAGAGCGTTACCGACGTTACCTTTTTTTCCGTCTCCGGAAAGCTCTAATCAGCCCGCTCGCATGTGAATTGCGCATTCCACCCAGTCTCGTGGTTGGAGTTGCCCAGCCCACTGTGGCACAATTGCTTAGGAGTGACTGCACGGCATCTGCGGGGATGGTGAAATGGCAGACACACTAGCCTTAGGAGCTAGCGCCGCAAGGCATGGGGGTTCAAGTCCCCCTCCCCGCACCAAAATTTTTGGAGCGCCACCAGAGCCGGTCAACCAGACCGGCCTTTTAGCAATCAGGCGGAAGGTACAATCAGGTAAGTTGATCCTGGCCGCCAGGCCGGATTTCATCATGGAAAGGCATTCATGTCGTTGATTCAACCCTTTAGAGCCTATCGGCCAAAGGCCGAGTTTGCGGCCCGCGTGGCCTCTGTTCCTTATGACGTCGTCAACACGGCTGAGGCGCGCCAGTTGGCCGCGGGCAATCCATACTCGTTCCTGCACGTCTGCCGTCCTGAAATCGATCTACCCGAAGGCACCGACGAGCACGCGGATCGCGTTTACGCTACCGGCGCCGCAAATCTGCAAAAGCTCATCGCCGATGGCATTCTCGCCCGCGAGGCCGAGGATTCGCTTTACGTCTATCAGCAGCGCATGGGAGAGCACGTACAGGCCGGTCTCGTCGTCCTCTGCTCAGTTCGGGAGTACGAAGAGAATCTCATTAAGAAACACGAATTCACCCGCGGCGATAAGGAAGATGATCGCACTCGCCACGTAACCGAGCAGAACGCCAATGCCGAGCCGGTATTTCTTACCTACCGTGCCCAATCGGAGATCGATGCCATTGTGGACGGCGTCCGCCGCTCCCAGCCTTTGTACGACGTAACAACCCCCGACGGCATCGTCCACACCATCTGGAGAATTGCCGCCCCGGCGACAATCGCAAAGTTGGTCGAACTATTCGGTGGCGTTCAGGCGCTCTACATCGCCGACGGTCATCACCGCACCGCCTCTGCCGCTCGCTACGGCCAGGCCTGCCGCGCCCGTAATCCGCACCCCACGGGCAACGAGCCCTATGAATCCTTTATGGCCGTGGTCTTCCCCCATAATCAGCTCAAAATCCTCGATTACAACCGCCTCGTCAAAGACCTCAACGGCCTCACGCCGGAGCAGTTCCTGTCCAAAGTTGGGGACAGCTTTGAAGTGGCTCCCGCCGTCCATCGCCAACCATCCCAGCCCGCCAGCTTTGGAATGTATTTGCAAGGCGGCTGGTACACCTTGAAGGCGCGTGCCGGAAGCTATCCATCCTCTGACCCCATCAAGCGTCTCGATGTCAGCATTCTTCAGGACAACCTGCTCTCTCCTGTGCTCGGAATTCACGATCAGCGCACCGACAAGCGAATCGATTTCGTCGGCGGAATTCGCGGCATGGACGAGCTGGAGCGCCGCGTTAAGGCAGGCTATGCCGTTGCTTTTTCGCTCTATCCCACCTCACTGAATCAGTTGATGGATGTAGCCGATGCCGGCCAGATCATGCCGCCCAAGTCCACATGGTTCGAACCGAAGTTGCGGTCGGGGCTCTTGGTTCGTCTCTACGAGTAGCGTCGAATAGGTGGGACGCCTTAGAAAGAAATTCCATTCGGGAATCGCACTTTGCTAGAATCTTATTCAAGCTCATTGTCCCGCATGGGCTCACGTCGGCCGGGTAAGTTCAGGGAGTCTTCTCTTGCTTAACACGATCCCCAAAGCGCAGCGCTTTCAGCAAACGTGGCCGGTCCGCGTTTCTGCGCGATCGTGCATGAAATCCGCGTTGTAGGTTCCCGCAGCTTTTTGATCATGCGTTCAACGTTGAGTCGTTGAGATCGCATCTATCTTCGACCGCGGTTCGCCGCGCATCCACTCTCAGGAGTAGGTCTCATGTTCCGTAAAACTCGTATTTTCACTCCCGGCCCCACGCCCCTTCTTCCCGCAGCGCAGTTTGCCATGGCGGCAGCCGACCTTCATCACCGCACACCTGAATTCCGTGCCCTTTACCTCAAGGTCCAGGCTCAGCTAAAGACTTTCATCGGCACCAGCAACGACGTTCTCGTGCTTTCCTGCTCAGGCACTGGAGCCATGGAAGCTGCCGTTACCAATCTCACCAGCCCCGGCGACAAGGTCCTCGTCCTCAGCGCCGGAAAGTTCGGTGAACGCTGGGCCGCGCTGACCAAGGCGTTCCACTGCGATAGCGTTGTGCTCTCCAAGCCCTACGGCCAAACGTTTCCCATCAAGGAAGTCGAGGCCCTGCTCACTCCCGATGTGAAGGCCGTCTTCGTGCAGGCCACGGAAACCTCTACCGGAGTGCGTCACGACGTGGCTGCTCTCGCCCGGCTGGTGAAGAAAACCGATGCACTGCTTGTCGTCGATGCCATCACCGGACTTGGCACCACAACCTTCAACGTCGATGGCGATGGCATTGATGTCATCATCGGCGGCTCGCAGAAGGCGCTCATGATTCCTCCCGGTCTCGCCTACCTCGCCATCAGCGACCGCGCCTGGGCCCGCATGGAAACCAGCACCCAGCCGCGTTACTACTTCGATCTCCGCAAGGAGCGCAAGTCTGCCGCCAAGGGTGAGAACGCCTACACGCCCGCCGTTGCACTCTTTGCCGCCATGGGCGCCGCGCTCGACTACCTCGCGGAGCAGGGAGGTGGCGATCTCGCCAAGGGACGCGAACTTCTGATTGCCAACGCCGAGCTCAGCGCCCTCTGCATCAGGACAGCCGCCGAGGCCATGGGACTCTCGCTCTTCTCCGCCTCCCACTCCGCCGCTGCCACGGCCATCAAGCCGCCCGCCGGTATCTCTTCCACCGATGTGGTCAAAGGTTTCAAGAAGGAGTTTGCCGGAGTGCTCTCTGACGGACAAGGCGAAATGAAGGGCCAGATGGTGCGAATCAATCACATGGGTTATCTTGACTACCTCGATTGCGTCGCCATCATCGCCGGGCTCGAGCAGGTTCTCTCTCAGCTCAAGCCGGGGAGCTTCCACCTCGGCGACGGACTTCGCGCCGCGCAGCTCGTCTATGCGGAAGCCCGTAAGAAGGGAGAGTAGCCGTGAAGATCGTCGTCGCTGAAAAGATTGCCGCCGCAGCCATGCAGGTGCTCTCGGCCATTCCCAACTGCACGGTGATCACCCCGGAGCAGTTTGCCCTCGATCCCACTGCCGCTGTCTCTGACGCCGATGCGCTCATCGTGCGCTCCGCCGTGCAGGCTGACGCCGCTCTCATCGAAGCTGCCCGCAGCATTCGTGTCATTGGCCGCGCCGGAGTCGGCGTCGACAACATTGATGTCGATGTCGCCACCCGTCGCGGCATCGTAGTCATGAACGCTCCCGGTGCCAGCGCCGTCTCCGTGGCCGAGCTGACCCTCGGCCTCATGGTCGCCATGGCTCGCCACATCTCGCGAGCTGACCAGACCACCCGCGCCGGCAAGTGGGAGAAAAAGAGTTTGCAGGGAACTGAGCTTTCCGGTAAAACTCTGGGCATCATCGGTCTTGGCCGCATCGGTACTGAAACTGCTCGCCGCGCGCAGGCCTTCGGCATGAAGCTCGTCGGCAGCGATCCTTACCTCTCTCCGGCCCGTGCCAAGGAACTCGGCATCGAACTCGTCTCCATCGACGCGCTCTACGCCAAGGCCGACTACATCTCGCTGCACCTTGCGCTCACTCACCAGACTGCAGGCATGATCAACGCTGAGGCCATCGCCAAGATGAAGCCCGGCGTGCGCCTCGTAAACTGTGCCCGTGGCGAACTCGTCGATGAAGCCGCCGTCGAAGCCACCCTGCGCTCTGGACACATCGCCTCCGCCGCCCTCGATGTTTTCAGCGAAGAACCGGTCCGCAACACCGCTCTGCTCTCGGCTCCCAATCTGCTTGCCACGCCCCATCTTGGCGCCTCCACTCGCGAAGGCCAGGAGGCCGTCGGAATTCAGATTGCCAAACAGGTGCGCGACTATCTCATCCAGGGAATCGCACAAAACGCCGTCAACCTGCCCTCGCTCTCCGATGTCGAGTACAAGCAGATTGCGCCCTACATGTCCCTGGCTGGCCGTCTGGGCCGTTTTGCTGCCCAGTTGTTTGCCTCCAACCTCGCCGAGATCGAAGTAAAGTTCGTGGGCGAAATCGGCGAATGGAAGACGCAGCTCATCCGCAGTGCCGCCGTCGCCGCCATTCTTCAATCGGATTCCGACGAGCCAACCAACATCATCAATGCCCAGGCGGCAGCCGAGGAGCGTGGTGTAGTCGTCCGCGAAACTCGCGCCGAACCCAACGCCCGCGTCAATCTCATCCACCTCAAACTCGCTGGCCCCACTGGCTCGGTCGAATGCAGTGGCACCATCGTTCACGGCACTTCGCCACGTCTCATCCACCTCAACGGCATCGACATCGAGTCGCGCCTTGAGGGTAACTTCGTCGTCATCTCCAATCAGGACGCACCCGGCGTGGTCGGCTCCATCGGAACCCTGCTGGGCAAGCACGGCATCAACATCGCCCGTTTCTCGCTCGGCCGCGAAGGCCAGCAGGCATTGGCCATCGTGCAGGTGGATAACAGCGTTTCCTCCGACGTGATCGCCGAGTTGCGCAATGCAACTTGGGTGCAGAGCGTCGCCAGCGTCAAAGTATAGTCATTCGAGTTCGAGGGAAACGGGGTCGCCCATCCGGCGCGACCCCGTTTTCATTGGTGGGGAACAGGTGGCCCATATTCGCCTTCCTTTGGCGAATGTGGGAAAGGCACCGGCGTTCGTATCTGTCCCCACCCGAGCCACTGATGTTGTTTTTGCATTTGTCTTGGTTTTTGTGTCTTGGTTCTTGATCTACGTGTCACCCTGAGCGCAGCGAAGGGCCCCAGCGCAGCCCAAATCTCCCAAGTCGCCCAAGAGGCTTTTCAACTAGCAGATCCACCCAGATGTAGTGGCACATTTTCGAGTAATGAAGCGAGTTGTTCAAACCCGCGCAACCATTGCCAAACCAGTACCCCTCGCCTTCCCAACGATTATCCATCTCGCCAACAGTTTCGCAACATATGCACCACTTACAGTGCAAACGCTCAAATTCCCTTCGTCCGTAATTAACCTCTAATCGCGCCTTTTCCGCTCCCAAACACTCAATTTTGCCCTCGCAATGCCTTCATTTCCGCACGTTGTCAAGCAAAAGGTCTTTTCAGTCCCTTCTAACAAATTGATTACAAACAACATAGCCCGCATTCTGAAACTATGGATTTACCTGCCAAACCTGCTATTCTGAACTCAGCAAGGTTCGCTCGTTTTTTTGAACCCTCTGCGGCTGCGAAGCATTTAACCCATCATATCTCCCTTGTTTTCAAATTTTTAGCGGGAAATATAGGGGGGTATGTACCCCCAATTGCCGCCTTTCGACAAGTTTGAAAGCTCGAAAAGCAGTGCTGGTCAGCCGGCCACTTCTTCTTTAGAATGGTGCTCTCTGATGTCACTCAAGCCATCGCACTACGTCGATTCCGCGCAGAAGTTTGAAGCTTTGCTGCGTCAGCTCTCCTCTCACGCCGTAATCGGCCTTGATACGGAGTTCATCTCCGAAGGCCGCTACGAGCCGGAACTCTGCCTCGTGCAGCTTTCCACGCCCGAAGAGATCTTTATCGTCGATCCGATTGCGTTACCGGCTCTTCGTCCCATGTGGGAGCTGCTCGCCTCGCCTGGCCGCGAAATCGTCACCGTCGCCGCTCGCCAGGAGATCAAGTTCTGCGCCAAAGGCGCTGCCGCCGCTCCGTCTTGCGTGCTCGATCTTCAGATCGCCGCCGGTCTGCTCGGCTACGGATATCCGCTCTCGCACACCAATCTCTGCCTGCGCATTCTGAATGCAAAAGTCAACGGTGGCGAAAGCTTCAGCGATTGGCGCAAGCGTCCGCTGCGACCCGTGCAGCTTGAGTATGCCGCCGACGACGTGCGCTATCTTTTGCCGATGCGCGAAAAGCTTCTGGCCCGCGCCCAGCAGTTGAATCGCTCCAACTGGGTTCGCGGCGAGTGTGCGGCACTTGTCAGCACCGTAATGCGCGAGGATGAGCGCTGGCGAATCTCCGGAAGTGCGCGTCTCAGCCGCCGCCATCTCGCAGTTCTAAGGGAAGTCTGGCGCTGGCGAGACCGCCAGGCACGCAGCCTCAACGTTCCTGCGGCACGTGTCCTCGGAGACAGTATGCTGATTGAGATTGCACGCCGTTCGCCTGCAACCGTCGATGACCTGTTCTCAATTCGCGGGCTGGATAGCCGTCTGTTACGCAAGGCCGAACACGAAGTGGTGAGCGCGGTCGATATCGCTCGCGCCCTCCCGGAATCCGAACTGCCCGGAAACGAGCGCCGCGACGACCCACCTCAGGTTGCGGTATTGACGAAACTGCTCTCGCTCGCCGTAAGCAATCTTGCGGCAGAAGCTGACGTGGACACCGCATTGCTGGCCACAACCAGCGACCTTCAGGAGATTGTGCGATGGTTCCTCGATCGCGAAGGCACACCAACTCCCCAAACTCTGGAAGGATGGCGCGGCGAGATACTGCAAGAGGCGCTGATCGGTTTTCTCGAAGGCAACAGAGTCGTTCGCGTCGGTAACGTCCGCCGCCCCAACCCTCTTATCTTCGAGCCGTTCCCCAAGAACTAGCTCTCTATCGGGAGCTAGAACCTGCTCCATGCGTGCCACATCCACAGGCCCGCCATTGCCAGCACTAGCAGCCCACTGGAAGCGCCCAGACCTTTGACGAACGGGCGCAGCCTGTCCATTCGCAGTGCCAACTGTTGCTGCTCTTTCTCCAGGTGCGATTCCGCGCTGTCGAGAAAGATTTGATCGTCTTCGTGCATGGAGAGTGCACTGCGGTAAATCAGTATTACCACCAGCGCCGTCGTCAGCACGCCCCACACCGTCAAAAGCACCGACATTGCTTCCATAACAGCCACCTTCGGCGTCTTACGTTGCCCAGAGTGACCCGCGTCTGCCCCGGAGTTCCGCAAACCGGGCCGCACGCATTATAAGCACGGTTCCTGAGGTGATCGTGGAATTTATTTTGACTGTCTCCTCTGCCGCCAATGCAACCCAGAGGCTCGAAGCGCCATCGCCCGCTAATTTTGCAACCGCGACGGTTTCCACCGCATCAAAAACCGGAGAGCAGAACAGCTGGGGTCTCAATCCTGCGCGACACTTGACGCCGGCGGTTTGCTATACTAAGTTTTATCCGAGGAGAGAAAACGCATGTCCACCACCACATCCACCCCCGAAGTTAAGAATGCCCCTCTGGCCCTTACCCCGGCTGCCATCAGCAAGGTGAAGGAAATCATGGCTCAGCAAACTCCTGTTCCTGCTGGCCTTCGCGTGGGCGTCGTGGGCGGCGGCTGCTCTGGATTCTCCTACAGCATGCAGTTTGAAAATGGCGCAGGAGCCATGGATAAAACTTTCGAGTTTGAAGGCCTTAAGGTCTTTATCGATGCGACCTCGCTCATGTACCTGCAGGGCGCAAGCGTTGACTACATTGAAACCCTGGAAGGCGCTGGCTTCAAGTTCGAGAATCCGAATGTGAAGAGCACCTGCGGCTGCGGTTCCTCGTTCAGCGTTTAGTTCCGTCTTTACCGCAGAATTCAAAGCCCCGTCGAGTACGGGGCTTTTCGCGTCTTTACCTTGCAGCTCATTGTCACGGTGTCGTTGTGGTAGGCGTGGTTGGTGCGGGTGTTGATGGCGCGAAAGCGCCCGGTGTCGCAGCGCTGGGAGTGGTTGTGTTCTGCGTCCCTTGCGTGCCAGTCGTTCCATTGGCCGCCGGAGTTGCGGCGCTCGCTCCGAGGTTCATGGCGGGATTGTACGGACCTACTAACTGCTGGCCTCTGTCCTGTGATGGATCGTAAATAAAAAACCATTCGTTATACTTTGTCTTCTTGCCGAAGGAGTGAATCCCCTCGGCTTTCGACTTGCTCACGACGCCCAAAATAGGACCGCCGCCGAGTACTTGGCCTGACGATGCTGGACCGGTACTTCCTGTGACGTTCCCACTGTTTCCTGCAGCGCCCGTCGTACCCGTTCCACCCGCGGTGTCTGCCGTTGTGTTCGCCGCAGTCGTTCCCTGTGCTGTCTGGTCCCCGGTGCTGGTGGGAGTTGCTGCTGGGCTGCCGAAGGCAGAGCTCTGGGACGCGGCTGCAGTCGTGGTCGTCGTGCTGCTAAGGCCCCCGGCACTTGACCCGAGTTGATTGGACCCGGCACCTCCCGCAGCCGTCAGTCCACCGCCTGCATTTAATTTGACGTCGGTTTGGTGGACCAGCTTCCATTCGCCGTCCGGAGACATTGGATCTTTGTATTTCTTACGCAGGAAGCGGATATTGTTCGAGTTTTCCAGCTGCGCAATCGAGATCGGATAGTTCCCGGTTTTCTTGTAATAACGCTTAACGGCACGAGCGTACTGCTCGCCGCGATGGATCATCTCCACCTCGCGGTCGCGCAGAATGCTGCGCCGGTAATTCTGCGCCACTTGCAGCATGGTAATGGTAAGCACCGCGACTGCGATCATCAACACCAGCAGCATATAGCCGGAGTCGCCGCGTCGTTCGCGCTTGCGCCGCATAATGGTTCCAGATATCAAAACTATCCCTGTGTCAGAGGAATGCTCTTGCGATTGTTGTTCAGCAAATCTTCCACGTCCACTGAAGTCGGTGAGATGCGCACGATCTTGTAATGCCGGTTCACCACGTCTCCTTCGTGCGCAACCCAAACATCGTCTCCATCTGAGAGGAATGCCCCTGGCCTCTCGCCCTTGCCGTTGCTGGTTCCAAAAAACTTCAGGTTGATCGGCGGCGGAGCTGGAGGAGCGTTCTGTGCTGCCCGTGCGGCTGCCTGCTGCTGCCGCGTTAGCGGCGGCACCTTCACCTTGGGAATATTGATTACATCGGGTGTATCGCGAAAGATATTCTTTCCAGTTCCTTCGTACTTTACTGCTTCGGAGTTGGCCAGCAAGTCCAGGCGCAACCTCGGGTCCAGCGACTCAATGCTGGAATCGGCCTTCACCTTTGGTGCAGGGCCCGCCATCGCTGTCGACTCCGATCTTCCCGCACGGCTCGAGAACAGACTCCAGCTCAAACTAAGAACCGCGACAACCACCAGCGCGATGGCGATGCGCGTCTTCGTCTTGCTCTCCGGTTGCACCTTCATGCCGCACTCCTTAGGAAGGTGGACAGGTGAACCGAAACTGTCAACTGATCGCCCTGCATCCCGCCAAAAGTTACTGCGTCAATCAGCAGCAACATCTTCTGCCGCTCCACTGCGTTGATAAAGTGCATATCCTGCGCATAAGTGCCGTGTACCTGGATGGTGATGCCGATACTGTCATATCCCTGAGGCACACCCTTCGCTTCGCGCTCATCGTATTTCACGTCAGAGACGCCCACCCCGGCTTCGGCCGCAATGTGTGACAACTCATCTGACATCGTCGAATAGCGCTCCGCCAGCCGGTCCTTGTTGAAGGCTGTCTCCTCTTCGCGAGCCGTTGCAATCTTCTGGTCCATACCTTGGACTGGGGTTACAGCCTTGGTCTTCGCAGTCTTTTCCAACCGCAACTGCTCATAGAGTTGCTGTCGTTGGCCCTTCGAGCGGCCCACCGGTGAAAGCAGCAGGACCCCCGCCGCCACGTCCAGCAACACCAGCACTCCCACGACAATCAGCAGCTTTGTCCGCACGTCCCGGAGATCGCCAATCATCGTGCTCCTCCCTTGACTTCCACATCCTTAGCTTTGTTCTCTGCTGTCTGGGTCGATGCCACGGGAATGGCTCTGGGCACATAGACCGCAGTGAGAAGAAATTGAACTGTGTCCGTGCTGTCCTTTGATAACGGCAGTGCGCGCTCTTCCGAGATGCGGGCTTCGCGGAACGACGGCGATTTCTCCAACCGTTTTACCAGCTCCACAGCTGCATCTCGCGAGGTGCCAGCCACCGTCAGGTGCACCTCCATGGTGTTTGTCTTGGGCTGCAACTCCGGTGACATTGAAACCACGCGTAGCTTCGGTGGCATGATCTCTTCCAGTTGCATGAACACGTGAGTCCACGAGAAAGACTTGCGCGCAATCAACCCATTCAAAAACTTGGATGTATCTACGACCGAGGTATTCTGCGGAAGCCGCAATACAGTCAGTGCCTCTGCCCGCTGCCGGTCCAGCGCTGCAATCTCAGATTGCAGCGCGGCAATCTTCGTATTCACCTCGCGCGATTCACGCCAGCTCGAAACTGCCGTCCACACCAGCGCCACGGTACAAACCGCAAGCAGCAGCACCAGTCCGCCCCATTGCATCAGGACGCGGCGGACATCCTGGTAAGGCTTCGTCGCCAGATTGATGTTCAGTCGCACCGTCACGTTCCTCTTTCCTACAGCAAGGCTCCAAGGGCACCTGCAAAATCAGTGCGCAGCTTATCAGCCACTACGCCTGCTCCGATCAGCTCACTGACCGTGACGCCGGTCTGCTCTTCCAGCGCCGATGTCAAATCATCCAGTCCGTGTACTCCGCTCACCAGCAGCCGCTCTACGCTCATGCCGTAGTTATCCTGGAAATACACCAGCGACGGATAGATATCTTCGGCCATGTGCTCGGCGGTCAGTGCTCCGCTTTCCGCTCCCTCCAGAACGCGAAAGAGCAGGAGCTGGCCATCGCTTGCGACCGCGATTGCCGTGGTTTCCTCGCCCACTTTCAGCACCATGGTGGGGCGTGCCTCATCCACCGCGCCCAGCGCACCGAGGCTCGAAGGCAGCACCACGCCCGGCGAGCAACCGGCGGCGCGAAAGGCTGACTCGTACTCCTCCAGCACACTGTGCAGCACAATCGACGCTGCCACGCGCAGGCCTTTCGGTGTCCTCTGCGCGTCAAAGCTCAGCGCGGCCTTCTCGATATCGAACGGCAGCGATTTGCGCAGGCGGAAGCGAACAGCGGCATCGGCCTCCTGGCGCTTTTCCGGTAGCGAATCGAAATCCAGCAGCGTCACCCGCACGGCTGAATCCGGCAACACCGCAATCACCTCTTGGCCGTGTCCACCCACCGCGGAGAGCACCTGTTCAATCGCAGCGCTGAGAGCCTGTGCATCCTGTACATTCTGCGCTGTCAGCGTTGGCGTCAAAACTCCAGCGGCCAGGGTGTGGGTGTGCACTGCATCAATCGCGCCTGTCCTGGCGTCCGAACGAGCCGCAGCCACTCCGTGCGCAGTAACCTCGCAGGCGACGTGGGGCAGGCGAATGGTATTTTTTCTCTCGGTCATTATCGGGTTGACTCGATGAATGTGACTTTGTTGATTTCCTTTAACGTTGAAACTCCGGCTCTAACTTTGTCCAGAGCCGACTCGCGCAGGAAGTGCATTCCTTCGTCGCGTGCGGCCCGGCGAATTTCCGAACTGGGCCGCCGTTCTAGAATCAGTTCCCGGATGTGATCGGTCAAGTCCAGCAGTTCGTGAATCGCCGTTCGCCCGTGGAATCCGGTTCCCGCACACTCCATGCACCCGGGGCCCTCATAGAACGGGACGTCACGCCACTCCTCTGGCCGCAGACCAGCCGTCTCCAGTTGATCGTCGCTGTAGTGTACCTCCTGCTTGCAATGCGCACATATCAACCGCACCAGACGCTGAGCCAGGATGCAGTTGAGCGACGAAACAAAGTTATAAGGCTCCACTCCCATATTCAGGAAGCGTCCAATCACGTCCACGACGTTGTTGGCGTGAACGGTGGTGAATACCAGGTGTCCGGTCAGCGCGGAGTTGATGGCAATCTGTGCCGTCTCCTGGTCGCGGATCTCGCCCACCATGATCTTGTCCGGATCGTGACGCAGAATCGAACGCAATCCGCGGGCAAACGTCAATCCCTTTTTCTCGTTTACTGGAATCTGGGTGATGCCGCGTAACTGGTACTCCACCGGGTCTTCGATGGTGATGATCTTGTCCTCATCGGACTTGATGTCGTTCAGCGCCGCGTAGAGGGTCGTCGTCTTGCCCGAGCCGGTCGGTCCGGTCACCAGCACCATCCCGTAAGGCTCCGCAATGTACTGGCGGAACTTCTTGAGGTCGTATTCGCTGAAGCCCACAACGTCGAGCGTTAGCTTGTGGAACTTCTCGCTCATCGACTCTTTGTCCAGCACGCGCAGTACGGCGTCCTCGCCGTGGATACTGGGCATGATCGAGACGCGGAAATCGATGAACCTTCCGTTGTAGCGCACCCGGAAGCGGCCATCCTGCGGCACGCGCCGTTCTGCAATATCCAGCTCGCTCATCACCTTGATGCGCGAGATGATGGTCGAGTGATGTTCCTTGGCGATGGGTTTCATCGCCTCCTGCAGAACGCCGTCGATGCGGTACTTGATCACCACGGAGTCATCGCGCGTCTCCATGTGAATATCGCTGGCTCGCCGCTGCAAGGCAGTGAAAATGGTCGTGTCCACCAGCCGGATGATGGGGCTGATGTCGCTTTCCTGGGTCAGCTTCTCGATCGAGATAGTCTCGTCGCCGTTAGCGTCGTCATCGTGAATCACGTCCAGCGTGAAGGTCTCGCCGGCTTCGTCCAGCACGCGCTGTGACTGCTCGGTTTTCTTCAGGATGTCGGTGATCTGGGTCAGGGTCGATACCCTTGGCAGTATTCTGCGGTTTAGCAGCAGGCCGATCTCATCGATCACCGTCAACTGGCTCGGGTCCGGCAGCGCAATCGCCAGACGCCCGTCTCCCAATTCCTCCAACGGAATGAAGTTGAAGCGGAACATCAGCTCGACCGGAACCTTCCGGAAGAGCTCATGCTGAATCTTGAATCCCTTCAACTCGACAAATTCGCAGCGATAGCGGCGCGCCAGTTCATGAGCGCGCTTCTGCTCCTCGTTCTCGTCCTGGATCGGTTCAACAAAAAGCTGTTGTGGCATAACCCTCTTTGCACTTCCTGCAATTGTCCGGCAAACCTTCGCCGGACCGGTGTTCTAGTTCGGCTCGCCTATCCGCCCGCGGTGAAGCTGAAAATCGGCAGGTAGAGCGAGATCAGAATGAAACCGACTACCACGCCCATCACCAGCAGAATCAATGGCTCGATCAGCGACATCGCCGCCGAGAGCGCGGATTGAACATCCTCTTCGTAGAACTCCGCAACCGAATTCAGCATCGTGGGCAAGGCTCCGGTGGCTTCGCCCACCTCCACCATCTCCACGGCCAGATCCGGAAAGACTTCGGTCTGCTCCAGGCTCTGCGCCAGAGTTTGGCCCTCGCGCACGCTCTTGGAAGCGGTGTTGATGCCGCGCACGATCAGGCGACTAGTCATCGATTGGCCTGCTGTTTCCAGCGCCGTAACCAGCGGAAGGCCGCCTGAGAGCAGTGTCGACATCATGCGCGAGAAGACCGCGATCTGGTAACGCAGCCAGATGCTTCCCACGACCGGAAGATTCATTTTGATCTTGTCCAGAATCTCCGAGCCCTGTTGTGTCTTGGCCCAGCGGCGCACCAGAAGATAAATCACAATTGCGGCAATCACGATTGCAGGCAGAAACTTCTTGAGGGTTAATGCCGTGTTGATCGTGAACTCCGTCATCGCCGGCAGCTTCTGGTTCAGATCGGAGAACAGCTCTGCAAATTTCGGGATCACGAACGTTACCAGCATGGTGACCAATGCGACCACGCCGACAATCAGGATCACGGGGTAGACCAGCGATGCGATCAGCTTCTTGCGAAAGCTAAGTCCCAGGCGCTGGAAGGCGACGTAGCGCGTAAGTACCTCATCGAGATTGCCGCTCTTCTCACCCGCCATCAGCGTGGTTGAATAGATTTTCGGAAACGCCCCCTGCTTTTCAAAAGCTGCTGAGAGCAGATCCCCGCCCTTGGTACGGTCACGCACATCCTCCAGCAATCCCCGGAAATACAGGTTTCTCTGACGCTTTGCCAGCAATTCCAAAGCTTGCACAATCGGAAGGCCGGCGCGGACCAGAGTCAAGAACTGCTGGTTGAAAATGACAAACTGTTCCAGGGTGACCTTGCGCCGTTGCGGCAGGCGAAACTCACCTCCGGAGATGAGTCCGCGTGGCTTCACCCAGTACACCAGATAGCCGGACTGCTGGTAGCGATCGCGAATTTCGGCAGCCGAGTAACCGGCTTCGGCCTTTTCCAGCACCTTGCCGCGTTCGTCCGCTGCGCGAATTACAAATTCGGCCATTCGTCCCACCCACGGCAGACACGCTCGCCGCGCTCCCGGCCCCCAGTGTAACATTATGAAACCTCGGGGATTGTTGCCCTGAGAACCAGGTTTTTATCGCATTCTCACAACTTCCCTTGCACCATGCGCCATCGCACTTGGCCGCCGCGCACTCGTCACGGTTCTAACTGATCACTTTGAAGAACTTCCACTCCAGGCGGGGGTTGGAAGCGGAACGCTGCATCGCTGAGGCCAATGTTCTCCCGCTGCTGGTCAAGCCGGAACTCGGTTCTGCTTCCATCCAGCTCTTCCATCACAATCCGCCTTAGATAGCCCTGCGCGTCGCTTTCCAGCAACACCTGTGAGATGCGCTCTTCCATCCCCACGGGAACTCCGCGCAACATCACGTCTCCTGCAACTTCCGGCTTCACATCCGGCGCCAGCGACAATCCCCTCAGCTCTTTTTCCAGCTTGGTCCGCCCCAGCAGGTAGCGCAGCGGTGAGCGAAGGTCGTCCAGTTTCTTAAGCGCCGTGCGCCGCGCCTGGTGCTCGCCAGGAACGTAAAACCACGCCGTAGCTCCGTCGGTCACAAAGGTTTTCTTTCGGGGCGAAACATAATCCCAGCGCATCTTCCCGGGCTTCTTGATGAGCAGAGTTCCACTCTCATCACGGCGTAATCCCCCGCCGGAATAAATCTCCGTGAAATCTGCGTGTAACGATTTCATCCCGTTGTAGCGGGCATCGATCTTCGCCGCTACCGCGCGTGCGTTCATCCCTGGCGGCTGCGCCCAAAGCGCCGCTCCGCAAATGCACAGCAGCAGGACGATTCCTGCATTCATTTTGTTCATTGGTTTCGTAGTACCTTGAACCCAGCTTCGCCCGGCATGTCTCCGGGTTGTTGCCCCGGTGGCAGTCCGCGCGTGATGAAAGGAAACAGATCGGGTTGCGCAACCTCGACCCGGCTGCCCACCAACTTGAAAGCATAGCCCTTTGGATCAACCGGCAGCCTGCGGAGCAATCCGGAGGAGATTAAATCCTCCCAGCCCGCGGGTTGTCGCCCGGTCTGCCTGGTAAACTCATCGACCCGTTCCTCGAGAATCTTCACCTCGGCGTCCACTCTCAGGCAGCGCAGCCGGTTGATCGCATTGGCTCGCAACGACGGATCGCTCGTGCTATTCAGGATGTTCGTCCACATGTAGGTAGCAGTTTCGGTTTCACCGGCGTGCGCTTTCAACGCGGCTGCCATCACCCGCATCCACACCTGGGCTCCCGAAATCTTCGAGCCGCGTTCGAATGCATCAGCGGCCTTCGCGGGGTCCCTCAACTCCAGCCAGTAGATATAGCCAAGGTCGTAATACAGCCGCCACTCCTGGGGATTCTCGCGCACGCCCTTTTCCACCAACTGCGCCGCTGCTGCCGGATTTCCCCCGCCTTCCGGCGGCTTTTGCGCCAGGAACACCGAGCCGAACTCATAGGCCGGGATCAGCTTTGGATCTAGAGTCGTCGTAATTTCCAGCAGCGGCTGCAGCAGAAGGTAATGCTTTGCCTTGGCTCGATGTCCGGTGCCGAAGTACTGCACCACCCGAGTCCAGTAGATGTCTGCCAGCAGCCCGGAGTAGCCCAGGCTCATCCGCTTCAGCACGGTCGGCGAAGGAATGTAGAGAACTTCTTGCAATGGTTCGTCGCTACGCACCCGGTCCATCTGGCGCACAAGTAAGGTGCTCGCCGCCAGCAGAGCCGCAAGCAGCAGCGCGTAGCTAGTCTGAACTCGCAAGTCTCGGGTCATTTCAGATTGCGCCGTTCAAAAATCCACACCGAGGCAGTCAACACCGCAGCCGCGTAAACCAACACGTAGAGAGTATTCAACAGGATCAGCCTAGGTTCGATCGCCGTGTTGTGGGCTACTTGGGTGATTACGTTGAGAGCAGCAAAGTTCGGCACCAGGTACGCCGCGCCGGTCATCACCCAGCGGGTCACGCCGTGCGCCATCCCGGCAAAGCCGCGAAGATCTTCGCTGAAGGTGCCAATGGCAAAAATTGCGAACGCGAAAATAGAGGAGAACACCGGCGTCGAAAACGTGGAGAACAGCAACGCCAGCGCCGTAATCAGCACAAATTCCAGCAGGATGAAATAGATTGCCGTCAGCAGTTGGAGATCACCGCGTCCCAACCCGTGCGATACGTATAGCACCGCCGCGAAGAAGCCCACACTCATCAGCAGAGCGTTCACCGTCAGGGTCATTACCAAGCCCAGGAACTTGCCTGTGATGAACTCCCAGCGCCGCACCGGCCGGGCCGCCAGAACCGTGTACAAGGTTCGCTTATCGATCTCCTTTGAAACCAATCCAATTCCGATGAAGATCGCAATCACAATGCCGAACAGCGAGATCGCAGTCAGACCAAGATTGATCAATACAATCCGGTCAATCTCCAGTGAGATCTGGCCGAAGAGCAGGGAAGAGCCGACGATCAGCAACGCAAACAAGATCAGGTTATAGAGCACGCGATCACGCACCGCTTCGCGGTAGGTATTGAACGCAATAGCGGCAAGCCGTCCGATCATGCCTTCACCTCGCTGGGTGCTTCATCTCCAATGCGCGCCAGGAAGTAGTCCTCCAGCGTCGCCTGCACAGGGGTCACGCTGGTTATGCGGACTTGGTTGTTGCGCAGGGCATCCAGAGCCGCATCCAGCGAACGCTCCGGCAGCAGCGCGCGCACCACGTCGCCGGTCGCATGGCAATGAGCTCCCAGTGCGGAAAGCGCCGGGATGGCCTGTGCACCATGCCAAACCACTTCCACATCTCCGCTCACCTCGCGCAACAGATCCGCCACCACGCCCACGCCCTTCAGCTCACCTTTGTTCAGCACCGCCACGCGGTCGCAGAGGGTCTCAGCGTCGCTCAGAATGTGCGTGGAGAAAAAGATCGTCTTCCCCTCTTCGTTCAGCTGTTGCACCAAGTCGCGAACCTCGCGCCGCCCGATCGGGTCCAGCCCGCTCATCGGCTCATCCAACAACACCAGCTTCGGATCGTGAACGATGGCCTGCGCAATTCCGACTCTTTGCAACATGCCCTTGGAGAATTTGCGCAACTGCGTCCTGCCTGAATCGCTCATTCCTACCCGGGCCAATGCCGAATCTACCTTACGTTTCCGGTCGCGCCCGTCTACTCCGCTCAGCCTGGCGTAATAGTCCAGCAGCTCCAGCGGAGTCAGGTGATCGTAGAAGTAGGGCTGCTCTGGAAGAAAACCGATAAATTGCTTCACTTCGATATCACCCAGCTCGCGTCCCAGAATTCTGGCTGTTCCTCCGCTAGGAAATACCAGGCCCAGCAGCAGCTTCAATGTGGTCGTTTTCCCCGCCCCGTTGGGGCCAAGGCAACCGAAGACTTCACCTTCTTCCACGGTGAGGGTCAGTGGCTTAAGGCCTTGCTTCAGCTTGTTCCTGAAGAAACCGGTTTTGTAGGACTTTTCCAGTCCCTGGATTTCTATCGCAGCCATTTTTCTTTGCCAGAATTATAGCCGACACGCAGAACCTCGTCAGCCTCTTCAAAACTGCTCGACAAATGCTCATCAGGCTGTCTTCCCGCCAGCGTCGTCTATCACGCTCGACCGCAGCCCTGTGCCCTCAGCAGCAAAAGTAAGGAGGAGCCTATTGGCCCCTCCTCTTTACTCAGGCTCTGACCCTCCCCGGGACATTGCCTGGCATTGTTCTGCGTTACTACTACTGCATTACTGTATGGCCGCGTCGGACGAAGTGGCTGAGGTCGTGGCGTTGTAACGGATCACGCCCGAGGCATCGCTATAGAAGTAGCGCACGCCGGTCTGCTGCCAGGTGAGTGGATTGCCAGCCGCAGTGTAGACGCTGTTCGGAGTCCCGGTAGCAGCGGTAACCGCGAACTGATATCCGCTCTTGTTGCAAAAAGCTCCAGTTGTGCCGCCAGAGCAGCCCAAGACGTTGTCCAGCAGCTGTGCGCTCGCAGAGGTTGCCGTGCCCTGGGTACCCGAAGCGAGTCCAAGAGTATTCAGTGGGACGAAGCCGACAGATGGATAGCTCGAAGCATAGGTGATTTCAGCGGTGTTGATGGTGCGCATGGAACCCACGGCAGAAGCTTCGTTGGCGGCGATGCGCGAACGGAGGAGGTTCGGGATAGCAATAGCAGCGATGATCAGGATGATCGCCACAACAATAAGAAGCTCGATCAGCGAGAAGCCCTTCTGTTTACGCATAGTCATTCCCCTTTTTGCTCAGATGAACTCTGATGTTGCTGAATAAGGGCAATCCTGTTGCCATATTGTTCGCCTTACTAGGAATTTGGCGAAAAAGAACTAAGTAAGTGCAAAATCATACAGTTAAGCAGTTTGTCCTAGAGGTATGCTTCTCCCGGAAAGACACATGTATCGGCAGAAATGACGCTTGCGGTCAAGTCGGAATGACAAAAAATGTCATTTTATTGGACGTGCAATCAGGTGTTCTTGTAGCCGATTCCTCCCAAATTGACGCGGGACGGCGCGGATATCAGGCTCTAAAGATGCTGACAGAGTGGGGGATGTCAGCAATCGATCTGTTCGCGTGAAAGCTTCAGCCCTGTCAGATTTCCGAGGACGGTCACCGCGATCTGCTCCGCAATGAAAAACTCACGCGCTACCTTCTGGACGTCTTCTACCTGCACAGCCTCAATCTTTTCGGTAATCTCATTCATCCCGTAGAAGCGGTCGTAGTACATCTCCTGCCTTGCCAGGTTGCTCATGCGCGCCATGGAAGATTCCAAGCTCAGCATCAGGCTGCCCTTCAACTGCGCCTTGCTGCGGATCAGTTCCTCGGAGGTCACCGGCACCTCTTTCAAGTCGCGAAACTCCCGCAGCACCGACTGCACCACCTTGGGCGCAGACTCCTTGGAGGTTCCTGCATACACCGCCAGGCAGCCGGTATCGCGATAAGGATTCAGCTCGCTGAAGATCGAATACACCAGACCCTGCTTTTCGCGCACATTCTGGAATAGGCGGGAACTCATTCCGCCGCCCAATAGTGTGTTCAAAACGAAAGAGGCATAGCGATTCTCGTGCGAGATTGAGTACGAGGGAACTCCGATGCAGAGCTGCACCTGCTCTAGAGATTTTTTATTGCGCATGGAAATCTTCGCGGTTGCCTTCGGCGCAAGGTCGCGCACGTCGCTGGTAATGGCCGGAAGGTGAGCGAACTTGCTGGTTGCCAGCTCAAGAAATTCATCATGCTGCAGGCTTCCCGCCGCCGCCACTACGATGTTTCCGGCCTGAAAGCGCTGCCGGTAGTAATCGAACAGCATTGCCGGCCCAAATCTTTTTACCGTGTCGCGAGTTCCGAGGATCGGCCTGCCCAGCGGATGATCTTTCCAGAAATTCTGCACAAATATCTCGTGCACCAGGGAGTCCGGATTGTCCTCATCCATCTTGATCTCCTCCATGATGACGCTTCGTTCTTTCTTTACGTCTGTGTCATTGAAGGAAGGGTTGAGCACCAAGTCCGTCAGCACGTCCATGGCGTCGCCCAGGTGTTCGTCCAGCACCTTGACGTTGAAACACACGCACTCCTTTGCCGTAAAGGCATCCAGGTTGCCGCCAAAAGAGTCCACCTGCCGCGCAATCATCTCCGCTGTGCGCGTGGTTGTGCCCTTAAACACCATGTGTTCGGCAAAATGCGAAATTCCATTTACCTCAGGGGCCTCGTGCCTTGATCCCGTCCGAATCCACACCCCCGCTGATACTGAGCGGATATGCGGCATCTCTTCGCTGATAATGGTGAGTCCGTTGGGAAGGACAGTCTGTCGCACGTTCCGCAGTGCGGAGTTCAAACACGTCTCTTGGTTCATAGGACTCCTTCGGGTCACAAAACAAACGGCGCGGTCATCTTAAGTGTAAGGCCAACGTAACGTACGGCTAACGTCGCCGTTTCACCGGGCTGCGTAGCTGAACGGCAACCTCTCGACAACAGGCACTGTACTATCTTAATAGATCGGTTCGGGATTTCTGGACCACTTGACTATTAGATGCATGGCGATCCGTCTACAATTCGAACTATTAGGCCTTACGAATCAAGAGCTTAGCGCTCTATTGGAACCACTTGGCGAACCGCGCTTCCGCTCCCGTCAGCTCTTTGATGCGCTCTACCGCCAGCGCCTGGCCTCACTTGACGAGATTTCTACCTTGCCCAAATCTCTGCGCTCGCGTCTGCTTTCGGCGGGCTACCGCACCGGATTTCCTGCCATCGGCCAACGCTTTGTCTCCGCCGATGGCACGGTCCGATACCTAGTCCGTTTCTCCGACGATCAAAGCGTTGAGACCGTCTGGATGCCCGATGGCGACGGTGTGGAAGAGACCGAGGAGCTTCTTCCCGGCGCCGCAGTGTCGACGCGCACCGCCGACGCTCCTCCGAACCACCGTGCGACGATCTGCATTTCCTCCCAGTCAGGATGCGCCGTAAACTGCAGCTTCTGCATGACCGCACTACTGGGCTTGCAACGCAACCTTACTGCTGGAGAAATCGTTGGGCAGGTGCTGCTGGTCCTCAATGATCACCAGATCGAAATCGGGCGCGACCGAATCAATCTGGTCTTCATGGGACAAGGCGAGCCGTTTCTGAACTACGAGAACTTCATCCGCGCCGTTCAACTTCTAGTGGAGGGCACTGGGATTCCGGAGTCTCGCATGACGGTTTCCACCTCGGGCATCGTTCCTCGAATCGCCGCCTTCGGTGCCGAGCCGGTTCGTCCGCATCTGGCCATCTCGCTGAACGCATCGAATGACGAACTCCGCGAGCGTGTCATGCCCATTAACCGCAAGTGGAAGCTGGCTGACATCCTGGAAGCTGCGCGCGAGTTCCCATTGCGCGCCCGTGAGCGCCTTACCTTTGAGTATGTCCTGCTCTCCGGAGTGAATGACAGCGCTGAAAACGCCCGCGAAGTGGTTGCTCTGCTGCGCGGAATACGAGCCAAAATCAATCTCATCGCTCTCAATCCCGGTCCGGAGATTCCATTTCAGACGCCTTCAGCGGAAGCCGTTGACTCCTTCCAGCAGATCCTGATTGCGGCTGGCATACCCGCTTACCTGCGCCGTCCCCGGGGGCGTGATATTTACGCTGCCTGCGGACAGCTCAAGCGCAGCACAGGCCTCATCACTCTGGGGTAACTCCTGGTTTATCCGGATGCTGAGCTCGCAGTTCCGGCCCGCTCGCGTCAGTTTTTCAAACCTTCACCGCCGTCTCCGCATCAGAACCTTGGAGCCCATGGAGGAGTTAAACATGTCCGAGTATCTGAACGGATTTCGCGTGGCCATTCTGGCCACCGATCTTTTCGAAGAGGCTGAGCTCGTCGAGCCCCGCAAGGCGCTGGAGGAAGCTGGCGCCACGACCGTCGTGATCGCCCCTCATCCCGGTGAGATTCAAGCCGTTCAGCACGATAAGAAGACGCAAAAGGTCCGCGTCGATCAGACTCTCGCCGACGCCGATCCCGAAGAGTTCGACGCGGTCTTGCTTCCGGGAGGAGCGAAGAATGCAGGTGCCTTGCGCAAGAGTCCGCTAGCGCAGGCTTTCGTTCGCCGCATGGATCAGGCCCGCCGTCCGATCGCTGTCATCTGCCACGGTGGCTGGCTATTGGCATCCGCCCATCTCGTCCGCGGGCGCCACATGACCAGCTACAAAGCTATTCAGGACGACTTTCGCAACGCTGGAGCTTTCTGGACTGACAAAGCAGTGGTGCGCGATGGCAACTGGGTTTCCAGCCGGCAGCCCTCTGACATTCCACACTTCAATCAGGAGATCCTGAACTTTTTCTTCGACTGTCATGCCCGTTCCCGTACTGCAGCATGATGGCTTGGACCGCATAGCCGGGAAGCGCGTCCATCCTGTGCTTCCCGTTGTATTTCCACTCGCACCCTTGTTCTGCCCCGCTCCGCTCGCTTCTCTCTTCTGCTACCATTGAATCTCTGACCGCATGCCTCTAACGGATTCCATGTTCACCCTGCGCGACTACGACAAGCGCGACTTCGAGTCGCTGTTCAAGCTGGATCGTCTCTGCTTTGATTCCGGCATTGCCTACAGCCGCCCTGAGCTTGCCAGCTTCATTGAGCAGCGCCGCGCTTACACGGTCGTCGCTGAGTGGAACCATCCTACTGCGGAGCTGCCAACCGGGGCCCCATCCAATCCCCTCACCGATGCTCCGGTGAAGGCTCAACCGAAATCCCCTCGACCTCCCATCGCGGGCTTTGTCACCTTCCATTACCAGCGCCAGGGATACGGCCACATCATCACCATCGACGTGCATCCCGATGCTCGACGCCACCGCCTAGGCACTCAGTTGATTGCAGCCGCCTGCGAGAAACTGCGCAAGATGACAGCCTTCATGGTGGTGCTGGAGGTAGCGGTCAATAACCACTCCGCGCTTGCCTTTTATGACAAGCATGGTTTCAAACGGATCAAGGTTCTTGAGCGTTATTACAGCCGCGACGTGGATGCAATCTTCATGACCAAGCGCCTGTAGTTCGCGGGCCATCCGCAAGCGGCAGGGATGTGCTTTTGCCCCACAAACAAATCCCGCCTTGGAAGGCGGGGTCCGTTTGCGTTTCAGAATTTTCAGCTAGGAAAGAATCGCGTTTCTTTCCCTTCAATCTTACCGTTGAAACCACTTACTACTGTATGGCTGCGTCAGCCGTGGTGGCTGAAGTCGTAGCGTTGTAACGGATCACGCCCGAAGCATCGCTATAGAAGTAACGAACACCGGTCTGCTGCCAAGTGAGAGGATTGCCGGCCGACGTAAAGGTACTGATCGGGGCGCCTGCTGTGGTGGTGACCGCGAAGCTGTATCCGCTCTTCGAGCAAGAAGCTCCGCTACCAGTTCCACCGGAGCAGCCCAGAACGTTATCCAGCAGCTGTGCACCTGCCGAGGTAGCGGTACCGCCAGTCGACGCGCCGGGTCCCAGAGTATTCAAGTCGGGCGCAAAGCCCTGCAGCGGATACGTCGAAGCGTAGGTAACCTGAGCAGTGTTAATGGTGCGCATGGAGCCTACGGCAGAAGACTCGTTGGCGGCGATGCGCGAGCGGAGGAGGTTCGGGATAGCAATCGCGGCGATGATCAGGATGATCGCCACAACGATTAGTAGTTCAATCAGTGAGAAGCCTTTTTGTTTTTGCATCATCGACGATCCCTCTTAGGTCCTTTGTAATGAGGAGTAGGTGTTTTGTAGCTTCGCCATTCCAGCCTTGGTTCACGCAATTGATTCTCCAAATCTGTATTAAAATTCGAAGGTAATGATAAATAATGACTTACCGAGAATGGATGTGGATCGCGCCCGCTCCCGCGTAGGGTGTTTCCCATGGTACTAACGTTATTATTCATCTAGTAGTGACAAAATATGTCACGTGAACCGACACGCGGTAATGTACCGGTCGTGTACTAATTCGCATTTTGAGGCGCTACTTGTAGATCGGAGTTCAGGTTACTCGGCTGCTTCGTCATCCGCTTTTCGAGGCGTAGGGAAACTTGCTGCGTAGCCAACCACAAACGTCGTTATGCTTCCCAGCGCCACGTACCAGGTGAACGGAACCCGGGTCCATTGCCACAGGTATATGTTCAGCAGAAAGCCGGCGAGCATTCCCACCATTGCGCCGCGCTCGGTGGCTTGTCGCGTCAGCACACCGAGCAAGAAGACGCCGAGCAAGGCCCCATAAGCTACCGATGCAATCGACAGTCCGGCCTCCAGCACCCGCCCGCCGCGCCGTGCCACAATTGCCAGCGCAAACAGCGCGAGTGCCCAACCTACGGTCGCCACTCGCGAGAGATATACCCGGTGCTCCTCGCTCTCCTTTGGCTTTATTCGCGAATAGAAATCAACGATTGTCGTCGAGGAGAGAGAGTTGAGGGCCGCGCTCAGGTTTGCCATTGCCGCCGCAAGAATTGCCGAGATCAACAGTCCGCTGATTCCGTGTGGCATGCGTGTAACCACAAAGACCGGAAAGATCGTGTCCGTCCTCGTGAATCCCACCACCGGTGGGAACAGCCTATAGAATGCGAAGAGCATGGCTCCGATCAGCAGGAAGAGAGAGAACTGGAAGAGCACCATCACGCCGCTGGCCAGCAATGCCATCTTTGCCTGCCGCTCACTTCTCGAAGAGAGTAGCCGTTGCACGATCAACTGGTCTGTGCCGTGGCTTGCCGTTGTCAGAAACGCGCCGCCGATTACCCCGGACCAGAAGGTATAGGTCACGTGGAAGTCCCACGAAAAATCGAAGATCTGGAACTTGCCTGCCTCGGCGGCCACGCTGTGTATCGTCTGCCAGCCGCCCGGAACCAGGTGCAGAATCGTGAAAAATCCAACCAGGGTGCCCGCCAGATATACCACCAGTTGCACAACGTCGGTCCAGATCACGGCAGCCATGCCGCCCTTCAAGGTGTAGATCAAAGTCAGCATCGTGACGATTGCGATGGCCGCAACATCACGTTCGAAATCGCTGAAGCCGCCCAGCACATTTCCCAGCGCAATGCCAACTACGATAGCCACCGCGAAGACACGCACCCCCTCGGCTGCGGCGCGCGTGATCAGAAACAAACCAGCCGTCAGGCCCCGCAGTCTCTGCCCAAAACGGCGCTCGATCAGCTGGTAGGCCGTCACCAGTTCACCACGGAAGTATTGCGGAATCAGTAGCACGCTGATAATGACGCGCCCCACCAGGTAGCCGATCACAAGTTGCAGGAAGCCGAAGTTGCGCTCATAGGCCATTCCCGGCACGCTAATGATGGTCAGTGTGCTGGTCTCCGCCGCTACAATGGATAGCGAAATTGCCCACCAGGGAATCGTCTTCTCCGCCAGGAAGTAGCCCTTGAGCGTGCTGGCCTGCTTTCGGAAGCGCATTCCGAAAGCGGTGACCGAGGCCAGATACACCGCGATCACCGCCATATCCAGCCCATTCAGTCCCACGGATTTCTCCTGATTCCTTCGCGCTCAGTACAGCAGGTATTTGGCCCGGGTCGCTTTGAATGCTTCCATCCCGTCGATCCACTCCATCCACAGTTGCCTTGGGTCTGCGCCTGCATCGATCGCCTCCGCGCTTGCGTTGTTGAGCATCAGCCGATCCAGATTCTTCAACTCAAAGTGCTCCGGATACAGCTTGTGCAGTGCGGCGGCGAACTCCATGCCCAGCTCCGGCGCATCGAGCGCGTTCCTGTCGGTCACTACGATGTTCACGCCTCCGCATTTTTTCTGCTCGTACACATCCGCTTGAGGCGTAAATTCGACCGGCACAAAACGCACTCCGCTGATTGCCCGTCCATTCATATATGCGGCCAGTTCCATCGCCTCGATCCACGGCGCTCCCAGCACCTCAAATGGAGTATTCGTCCCACGTCCCACGGAAACATTCGTTGCCTCCAGCAGCCCGACCCCAGGATAGAGCAGCGCCTCCGTCAAACTGCGCATGTTGGGTGACGGATTCACCCACAGCACTCCCGTCGAATCTAGCCAGTCGCCGCGCTGCCATCCTTCCATGGCAACCACGCTGAGCCGCGCATGGATGCCGTGTTCCGCGTTATAGAAGCGCGCCAGCTCGCCAATTGTCATGCCATGGCGAACCGGAATCTGCCCGTAGTTGGTAAAGCTCTCCCGTCCCTTGTCGCTGATTGGCCCTTGCACATATGTGCCATTGATCGGATTCGGCCGGTCGAGAACCACGACCCGCTTGCCGGTCTTGGCAGCTGCTTCCAGAAAGTATCCGAGCGTGGTCTCGTAGGTGTAATAGCGCGTGCCAATGTCCTGGATGTCGAAGACCACTACGTCAACCGAATTCAGAATCTCCAGTGGAGGATGCCGCTTCGCGCTCGTCTCCCCATAAACGCTGTACACTGCAACGCCGGTTGCCGCATCCCTGGAGTTTCCTATCGCCGTCGTGTCCAAGCTCCCGGTAACGCCGTGCTCCGGGCTGAAAATGGCGGTCAGTTTCACTCCTCGCGCCTTGGCCAGCACGTCAATGGTGCGAGCTCCGTGTCCATCCACGCCGGTCTGGTTGGTCAGCACCGCAACCCTGGTAGTTGTTTTGCCAGGCTCTCGCAGCTCGGCAAAGTCATGTTCTTCCAGCACGTCGATCCCGGTGCGTACCCGTCCATTGCGCGATGTCACCAGCCGCGCCCCTGCCATCGCCTCGTTGTATCCGGTGATGCGCGCCAGTCGCAGCTTCTGCGCGTCGTCCACCGTCAACCCCAATCCCTGCGCCACTGCAGATGCCACACGCGCTCGCACCGAGACGATCGCGGCGGAGTTGCTCCCGCGTGGATGCACCGCGTTCGTCAGGATGATCACATAGCTGTTCGTCACCGGATCGATCCATATCGATGTTCCCGTGAACCCTGTATGTCCAAATGAGCCCACCGGGAAAAACTCTCCGCGATTGCTTGAAAATGGAGAGTCGATATCCCATCCCAGGCCGCGCAGCACAGATGCCGTTGGCGGCTGTTGCGGAGTCGACATCTTCTCCACCGACAGTGGCGTCAGCACATGGAACCCGGTCAGCAAATCCCGCGCATACTTCGCCAGGTCGTCGGCGGTCGAGAACAGGCCCGCGTGTCCGGCCACTCCGCCCATGCGCTGTGCCGTTGGGTCATGCACCATCCCGCGCATCATCCTGTGGTGCTCGTCATACTCGGTCGGTGCAATCCGCGCACGCCACTCGGCGGGAGGCAGAAAGCGCGTCTCTCGCATCCCCAGCGGCTCGAATATTTCCTTCGCGGTGTACTCGTCCAGACTCATACCGCTCACCTTTTCCACCACGAAGCCAAGCGTCTCGAAATTGATGTCGCTGTATACGAATCGCGCTCCCGGTGGAAAGATGGGCTGGGCATCCATCGCCAGCCGGAAAGCCGCGGCACGTCCTTGCCACGCCGTTTTCAGACCGAGGTCCGCGCCCAGTCCGGAGAAGTGTGTGAGCAGTTGCCGGATAGTGATATTTCCCTTACCGTTTTTTGCAAACTCCGGCAGGTACGCCGCCACCGGATCGTTGAGCCGGATCTTTCCCTCCTGCACCAGCTTCATCACCGCTGTAGCCGTGGCCACGCACTTTGTCATAGACGCAAGATCGAAGATCGTATCCACGGTCATCGCCTCTCGCGCCGGTTCCAGCGAGCGCATCCCGAAGGCCTTGCGATACACCACTTCGCCATTGTGTCCCACCAGCACCACACCGCCGGGAATCACTCCGCGCGTCACCGCCGCCTTCATTATCTGATCCACGCTTGCCAGCCTGGCGTCCTCGGCCGGAGCGGCGTCTGTCGTCGCGCAGCCGCCAGCGACTGCCGCCATCACGATCAGCAGGAGTATTGAGATATGCCGGATTGCGCTACGTTTCACTCTTTATCTCCTCCGGTCACGCATTCACAAGAAGAGTACAAGCAGACAGTGGTTCTCGTACCTTGCTCATCGCCCATTAAACACGTTGACGGTTTATTTTAGGTGCTATGGTTTCCATTATGCGGAATGCGTGGCTGGTTTTCTTCATTCTTCTTGCGTTGACGGCTCCCACTCTGGCAGACGAGGTCGCCGCTGCCGCTGTGGCCAATGATCCGGGCGGCGCGCGCTGGGCCGACCGCACTTTGCGCAAAATGTCTTTGGAGGAAAAAGTCGGCCAGCTTTTCATGATCTGGGCCAAGGTCGATTTTATGAACGTCAACGGCCCCGAGTACCTCCGGCTGCGCGATGCCATGCAGAAATACCACCTCGGTTCCTTCGGTATCACCTCGCCCATGGATGGCGGCTTGTTGCTGAAGGGAAGTCCCCTCGATGCCGCCGCACTCACCAACCAACTGCAGCGTGACAGCCCTCTGCCTCTCCTGTTTGCCGCCGATTTTGAGCGCGGACTGCCGATGCGCTTCCAGGGTGGAACGGCCTTTCCGCATGCCATGGCCATTGGCGCCACTGGAAAACCCGAATATGCCTACCAGTTCGGACGCATCTCCGCCGCCGAAGCCCGGGCCATCGGCATCCATTGGAACTTTTATCCCGACGCCGATGTGAACTCCAACCCCAATAATCCCATCATCAATGCTCGTGCCTTTGGCGAAGATCCCACCGAAGTCAGCACTATGGTCACGGCCTTCATACGCGGAGTTCATGACGCCCACGGCATGGCCACCGCCAAGCATTTCCCCGGCCATGGAGACACCGACACCGATTCTCATCTTGCCCTATCCCGCATCAATGCCAGCCGTCCCCGCCTCGATCAGGTTGAGTTGCCGCCCTTCCGCGCTGCTATCGCCGCTGGCGTGGACGCGGTAATGGTCGGCCATCTCCTTGTTCCCGCGCTTGAGCCCGATCCCAATCGCGTCGCCACCATTTCCTACAACATCAGCACCCGCCTGCTGCAGGATGAGCTTGGCTTCCAGGGCATCGTCATCACCGACGCAATGGATATGAACGGCGTCACCCGCATCTTCGGCGGCAATACCCCGCAGAGTGCAGGCCGTGCCGCCGTTGAGGCCCTCAAGGCCGGGGCCGACGTCGTTCTCATTCCCGGCGATCTGGATGGCGCATACAACGGAGTTCTCGCAGCCGTGAAGAGTGGCGAACTTCCCGAGAGCCGCATCGACGATTCCGTCGGCAAGATCCTGCGCGCCAAAGCCGTTTTAGGTCTTCACAAGAACCGGTTCGTCGATCTCAACTCGGTCCGCGCCGCCCTGGCCCGTCCAGAGAACGTCGCCCTTGCACAGAGGATGGCCGATGAAGCTGTGACCCTGGTGCGTGGCGGCGAGAGCGAGCATGGAAGTGTACAGAAACCTCAGCGGTTGTTGCCTTTGCCGCGCACTGCAGCCGTTGCTTCGCAGCTCACCTATCACTCCGCTCTGCCCGCTGCTAATCATCTCCTGGTGCTGGTCTTTACCGACGATGTTCGCAACGAGAATGGACGAGCCCTGGTGCGCGAGATCCGCGCCCGTGTTCCGGACGCGCGTGTCATTTACATCGATGATGTGATGGCGCCGGTGCTTGCGCCTCATGTACTGGAGGCAGCTGTGAACGCTGAGCGCATCGTCGCCGCTGTCTATGTCATTCCATCCGCCGGGCGCGCCGTCGCCGGTGACACTGGTTCGCCTGCCTTGGAGCATGGTCCAGCCACCATACTGGCCAACGTCATCAAAGCAGCCGCCGCAAAGACCGTGGTGGTTGCTCTCGGCAACCCCTACCTCATCTCCCAGTACCCCACGGTCCAGAATTACGTCTGCACATTCTCCAACGCCACGGTCTCGGAGCTGAGCGCCGTCAAATTCCTCTTCGGCGAGATCCCCGCCCGAGGCCATCTCCCGGTATCCATTCCCGGCATTTCCTCCCGCGTTCCCATGCAGGAACTACCGCAAAAGAATTCGCAGATTCCCTAGTTGTCGTAATCCTCGTCAAGTGAGCGCAGAAACGCTGCCAGTGCCGCAATATCTTTCTCGTCCAGAGAAATTCCGCTGAGTTCCGGCGCTCCATTGCGAAGCTTTCCAGCTCTTGCCAGCTCGGACATCCGGACGTAAAAGTGCAGCATATCTTCCACTGTAGCCATGCGTCCGGTGTGCAGATACGGCCAGGAATGTCCCAGGTCACGCAGGCTCGGAGTTCTGAAACAGGCAATTGTGCGCGGTAGCTGTACCTCCGGATAGCAGGGCCCCGAGCCGCATAGCAGGACGCGCATCCGGTTCTGCACCTCCGGATAGTCCGGGTTGGCAAAAATGTTCCACATCCCAAGATCGGTTGCCAAAGGATTATCCGCGGAAGGCACCGAACGAAAAACGCTGGTAGCGTGGGGATGGCTAGTCGTGGCTGGAATATAGCGATCCAGATCGCGGCTGCGTTCCGCGTAGGATGGCACCGCGAGCCGCGCAAAGCTGCCCGCCCCATGTACCGAGTCATATTCTTCCTGGGCCGCGCCTGTATTGTGAAAACCATCATCCGTAAAGTCCGGAGCGGCGTGGCAGCGAACACAGTTCCCCGTGTGCGAAACCGGGCTCGGAGCCACCTGCGTTCGATCGGCCGAAGGCGAATTCATCGCGGCGGCAGTGGCTGCGCAAATCAACAAGCTGAGTACTGCGGCGATCACCCAATCCGACATGCGTTTTGTTCTGCCGAGCAGCACTCCAAAAAGCGGTAGCCCCGCCAACAGAAAGAACGGTGACACTCGCCTTGCGGTGAGCGTCTGTGCCGGCGGTGCGCTCTGCCGCAGGAAGATCTTCAGGCCGTCGAGTTCCTGCTGACGGAACTCGAGCAGGTGCGGATGAAACCTCAGCCATCTTTCATAGGGCAAAACAAACCTGGGATTCTGCAATCTATCCAATTCCAGCAACAGTCGTTGCGAGTACTCCACATCGCTTTCGCCTTGGTTTGGCATCGCTGGGAGATCGTTCTTGGCGAGAAACATGTCGTATGCTGATCCTGTATGAATGCCGTCTCTGGTCTGTTCGAAGCGCAGCGACTTCAAATAGGCACTGGTCAGCCGGGCAACGTCATCGGCGATCTGCTGGTTGCTCGCACTCTTCACATCAAGACGGTACTCCTTTGCCAACCGGAACTGATCCGGAATGTCACTGGCCGTTCCCAACATCAGTTTTGCGTACGATCCTCCATACTGTTGTCCCAGATCATCGCGTCCGTCGTCCTCGCGAATCACTTTTGCAACGTTCTTGATTGCCTCATCGTATTCAGTGGGTAACCATCCGAAATCTCTTCCCGATAGCGTGCTCTTGACCAACTCTTCCACGGTGAGAAACTCACCATCGCCGTGGAGCAGTATCTTGGAGTGCCGGGGAGTGAACTCATCTACCATGTTTCTTGCGTTTCTCACAGTCACAGTCTGGCCATCGCCACGCTCTGGAATCGGCGTGCGCGGCAAGTAGTCTGCATAAGTGCGGTTCATTCCTGCAATCAACGACGTAAATTCATCGACAAAGTGGCACGAGCGGCAGTTCATCGACTTTCCGGCGAAAGGCGATGGATAGGGCACACCTGCGCGTGGATTCCGCACTTGTGCAACCACCGGATCGCCTTGCGGCAGTGGACGATTCACCTCGCCATTGGAGTGTGCCGCAAAGTACTGCGCGAAGCGGGTTTCCAGAAATAGTCGTTCTCCGAGCACACTCTCTGGAGTGTCGTTAGGTCCCATCCTGCGGACCTTGCGCACTATGGGAATGCCTGAAGTGGGTGGTTTCGATTGAGCCAGACAAGGAACCAAAGTTCCAGCGGCAAAGCTTGCGAGGAGGAAGACAACCGAACGGAAGATCGTACGCATAAACGAGGATGAAGTCATGGGGTCAAGTTCCTTCTGGACTGCGCTTGCTCTTGCGATGCGTACCCGTTCCTCAATTTAGATGCAGCCCTCAACCAGAGATCACGTTTGTGCTGTTCAGATTTTTTCGGAGTAGGCCAACAGCAACTTTGGTATGGGCATCGTATCGGGTCTGAGCGTGAAGAGTCACGCCGAACGCGAGTTCCTACTCGGATGGCATAACGGGCAATAAGTCAACAACGGATCAACAAAAGGTTCCCGCGGACAGGCAGCGGTGGATGGAAGGAATGTCGAACATGATGATGCGAAAAACGGCTCAGGTTTTCTCGCGGGCTACTTCATGCCTTGGTGTCGCGTGTATAGCGCTCATTTCCCTTTGGACCACCTCCTGCGGCACCGGTACTGCCGCCTCGTCCAAAGCCCCTGATGCTGCCAGCCCCACGGTCACCCTCACTGCCTCATTCTCCCAAGTCACAAAGGGGAGTTCCGTAACCCTCACCGTCGCCGCCACAAACGCGGCGCAGACGGTGATCTCCGACAACCTTGACAGCGTAACCTACACGCTGCCTGCGGCTGGAGGAACGCAGACAGTGACGCCAACAGCCACCACAACCTATACCGCAACTGCTACCGGCACTGGCGGAACGGCAACAGCACAAACCACCATTACAATAACTGTGCCCACAGGCCCTGCTCCAACGGTCACGATCACGGCTGTTCCAGCGTCAGTTGCCCAGGGTGGTTCTGCCACGCTTACCGTGGTCGCTACCAATGCAACGCAGACGGTAATCTCTGACAATCTCGACAGCGTAACCTACACGCTGCCTGCGACTGGGGGCACACAAAAAGTAACGCCGACGGCAACCACAACCTATACCGCAACTGCTACCGGGACCGGCGGAATGGCGACCGCACAGACCACCGTTACCATAACGACAGCTCCGAGCCCAACGGTCACAATCACGGCTATTCCAGCATCAATCACCCAGGGTACTTCCGCCACGCTCACCGTCGCCGCCACCAACGCGACGCAGACGGTAATCTCCGACAATCTCGACAGCGTAACCTACACGCTGCCTGCGGCTGGGGGCACACAGACCGTGACTCCATCTGCGACAACCATCTACACTGCGACTGCCACCGCCCCAGGCGGCACTGTGACAGCGCAAGCCACTGTTACCGTGACTCCGGCTGCCACCATAAATGCGGTGAACAACATCGTCATCATGATGCAGGAGAACCGCGGCTTCGACGAGTACTTCGGGCACCTCAATGAATACCGCAGCTCGCTGGGTTTGCCCGCCACCGTCGATGATCTGAGCAACGCCGGAAAGGTTTCCAATCCAAGTTGGAATGGCACCGGCAACATCTCGTCCTTCCACATGTTGACCCAGTGCATCGGTGACCTTACTCCTTCATGGCAGGAGTCGCACAACATGATCAACCTCAACAGTCCAGACGAAGGCCATTGGGGAACGCCGCCCCCTATGAATGGATTTGCTGCCATGGCCGGAGGATACGCCGATCACGATCCAACCTCGGGCGGATTCGACGTAGCCGGCATGCGCGCTATGGGTTATTACACCGCCGCCGATTTGCCCTTCTACTATTGGGCTGCAACCACCTTCGCGACCTCGGACCGCTGGTTTAGTCCTGCTCTGACGCGCACCCAGCCGAACCGGATGTATGCTCTTGCCGCCACTTCAAACGGATATGCGTACCCGGGCGGCAGCGGGGATCCCACCCATCCACCGCTCAACATGGGAACAGACAAGAGCATCTTCCAACTACTGCAGGAGAACGGCATCACCTGGAAGGTGTATGTAACCGACAACTACGTGGCGGGCGACCTGACGAAGATGGACACCTATGAGAACTACTTCCCGTGGGCTTTTGGCTTTGTCGATCATTTTGCGGACGCCAAAACCTTCGCGACGGATGCGGCAAACGGAACCCTTCCCCAAGTTGCGTGGATCGAGTCCGGCTACACTGAGTCGTACTCGGATGAGCATCCCCAGAACCCTATCGACAAAGGCGCACAGTATACCGAGTCGATGGTTCAGGCCTTAATGGACAGCCCATCATGGGCGCATTCGGTCTTCTTCATCACCTATGACGAAGGCGGCGGATTCTATGACCATGTCCCGCCGGTTTCCATGCCGAGCCCAGATGGCAAGCCGCCATATCTCGCGCCAGGCGATCCGACGGGTAACTTTGATACCACTGGTTTCCGCATCCCACTGATGGTGATCTCGCCCTTCACCATTCCTGGGTATGTATCTCATAACAATGCAGATAACACGGCACTGTTGAAGTTCATTGAGACCCGCTTCAGCTTGCCCTCTCTCACCGCGCGTGACGCAGCGCAGATCGACATGACAGAGTTTTTCGACTGGAGCGCGCCAAACCTTGCATCCACGAATCCGCCAGCGCAGCCATCGCTGTCGTGTTATTACGACCATCTGCCCTAGCGGCTTTCACGCTTCTCTCACTCTCAACGCCGGCGAGGGGTTCTCTTGTCGGCGTTCCTGCCTCCATCCGGTCCAGCGCGGTGCTGGCAGATGGAGACACACCTCGGGCGCTGGGATTTTGGTGCGTGGGAGAATCAGGGCAATGTAATCAGGAAGAGTTTCTAGCTGGGAGCCATCTACTGCGGTGAACCGCGAGCGCCCTCCGGTGTTTTTCATTTTACTCGATGCCAGCTTGCGCCGGGAGGTTGCTCGTTCTTCTATTTGAGCTGTTTTTTTTGCGGCGGCGTGCCGTCCCCGGCACGCGAAAGTCTCCTATCCTCGCTGGCCGCTCGAACCCCAAATTGGGGCTTTCCAGTGTTCTCCTTTCCTGTTTCCTGAGTTGGTCCTTGTGTTTGCCGGTCCACAACGGTACAGTGTTTCCATCAAGATAGAGGTTTTTTCCCATTCCGGTGGTATCGAAGTGCGATTCGCACTTCTGACGTAAGTCGCGCCTATTGAGCCTTCCCCCGAGCTCGAACGCCACTGACGGCACAGGTGTTAGCAAAGCGAAGCTCCTGAAGATTGCTCCTCCGGTTACAACAGAGTCGCAAGCATAGAGGCGGAAACTCACGAATGACTGGAACGCGCGCGAAAATCCTGATTGTGGACGACGAACCGGCAATCGCGGATACTCTCGCGCTTATCTTCTCCAAAGCGGGCTATATTGCAACCGCGGTATATAGCGGGAAGAAAGCGCTGGCACTTGTTGCCTCGGAACGTCCGGCTCTCGTGATCACCGACGTTGTCATGCCCGGCATGGACGGCATCGAACTGGCAAAGACCATCCGGAGCTCTCATCCCGGTTGCCATATCCTGCTAATCTCAGGAAACGCCGGGAACTATCCTTTGCTGGAGGTCGCAAGAGAGGCTGGGCATTCCTTTGAGATTCTGCCTAAACCCATCCATCCTCGAATCTTGATCGCCAAGGTAGCATCGCTTCTTAGTGAGACCCCCTCGTCCACTTAGCCTGCCTGGTCCGCCTGCCATAGCGGAGCATCCCTCCCGCTTCCATCGCTTCCGGCGCCACAAATTGTACGTCCGCCTTTTTGCGTCTCGGCGACAGCATCTCCGGTTGGCTCCACCCCAAGGACATGGCCTTGCGATTTTGAAATATCCCCTACTACGAAACTTATCTTAATCACCTCAGGCGTTCTTCTGTATTGGAAACCGGCTTTGCTGCTCGATATTGGGACCAGTCAGCCGCTACTCGGAATGAACCCGGAAATGAGCTGGCGGACTTCTTCTTCCTTTTCGAGGTTCCAATGAAGCTCTTCGCGCTCGGCGCAGTTTGTTTGCTTGCGCCTTTCAGCATCGCTCAAGTGACGGTTCAGGTTTCTGCGCCCCTAGCCACTTCCAGCTCACCCATCCATGTGCAGGCCACGGCATCCAGCTCGCACCCCATCACGGGGTGGCAGGTCTATCTGGATGGAGCCGATGCCTACACCGGTGGCGCCACTACCACCATTAGCCCCAGCCTGAGTGCCGCCAACGGCGCCCACTCACTTGTGATCCGGGCTTGGGACTCAACCGGTGCCTACGGGACGAAGACTCTCACGACCACGGTCGCCAGCGCTGCTCCTCTGGCAACCGCGACTCCAACCATTCAGGTTTCTGCTCCCCTGGCCAGCTCCACCACAACGTCGCCGATTCATCTGCAAGCCACGGCATCGGACTCAAATCCGATTACAGGCTGGCAGGTCTATCTGGATGGCGTTAACGTTTACACCGGCGGCGCCACTACAACCATTAGTGCCAACGTAAACGCCGCCAACGGTGTCCACCAGCTCGTAGTCCGGGCCTGGGACACCAGCGGTGCCTACGGAACACAGACACTTTCGGCCACGGTGGCCAGTTCTACTCCGCCGCCAACGGCTCCTACTACTCCGGTTGCCTCCGGACTTCCCACCCCGCCCTCGACCGCTAAGGTCTTCAGCAACATTGAACAGCTGACTACGGGCTGGAGCTCTTGCAACTCGCCGTCCTGCGCCGGAGGCACCGGAGCAGGGGCATATTGGCAGGCCTTCAACCAGACGTCGCCTTCGCTCAGCGGCCGTAGCATGGAGTTCTTCAATGATGGCTCCTGGGCCAACGCCCTCTTTTACAATCACCTGGGCGCCAACGATAGCGTGACGAACTTCCTCTGGGACTTCTATGTTCAGGTTGACAGCGCCTCTTTGAGCGCGACCCAGGCTCTGGAATATGACGCCTTCCAGTTCGTCGGCGGCTACAACTACATGATCGGCACCCAGTGCGACTACGGCGCCGGTGTGTGGGACACCTGGGACGAAGCCACCGGGCACTGGCTGCACACCACCGTTGCATGCCCGAAATTCGCGGTCGGAACGTGGCACCATATTCAGTGGTACATGACCACCAACCATACCAACCACACCTACACCTACCAAACTCTCGTGGTTGACGGCGTGCCCTACACCCTGAACCAGACACAGCCCGCCAAGTATTTGGGTTGGGGAGACAATCTCGGCGTGCAATGGCAACTCGATGTCAACGCCAGCGGCACTGGCTATCATGAGTGGGTTGACAACGCGAATCTCACCATCTGGTAGATTTACAAATGAATATAACTTTAGGGGCTGGCATTTGCGCCAGCCCCTTCTTTTTCTCGCCCATTACCGTTTGCCCCGAGATCAGAGCGGGTGGTTGGGGTCTCCATCGTTCAGCTCGACGCCGACCGCGCCGGAGGCGGTAACCGGGATGACCGGCTCCTCTTCCGGGCTGGAGACGCGCATCGCATCAAGCACGCGTGAGGTATGTTGGCCGCGGCGCATTACCATGCGGCCGGTGCGTGAGACTTCGAGGATCTGTGTTTCTCCTTCGGTCAGCACCTGCAGCAGGCCTTCAATCTTGGAGGAGGCTCCGGTGATTTCCAGCATGAGGGATTCAGGCGCCAGATCGACAACGCGGGCGCGGAATACCTCAGCTAGCTGGAAGATAGGCCCACGGCTCATCGGTGTCGCAGCGATCTTGATGAGGGCCAACTCGCGGGTGACGCAGGAGAGCTGCCCGATATCATCCACGTCCAGGACATTCTCAAGCTTGAACAGCGACGCCTTGATACGATGGCCGGCACCGGACGGAGCTTCAGCAACAATCGTCATGCGCGAGACTTCCGTGCGCTCTGAGGAGCCCACGGTCAGCGACATGATGTTGATATTCAGGCGGCGGAACAATGAGGCAACGCGGGTGAGCACGCCGGGCTTATCTTCCACCAAAGCGACGAATGTATGCAGCATAGCGGACCTTTCAGTAAATTTACGCTTTCAACGCAGCGTGTCAGCGAACGCTCAATTAAGGCTTTTCCGGTGTCTCTACCAACGGAGAGTTTCCGTTCGAAGGACGGCGGATCATTTCGTCGAGCGCTGAGCCGGGAGCGATCATCGGGTAGACAGCATCCTCTTTTTCGACCATAAAGTTAATGAGATACGGACCGCTGCAGCGACGTGCGGCGTCTACCGCAGGTAAAACCTCGGAGCGTTTGCGGACAGTAACGCCGGGAATGCCGTGGGCATCGGCAATTTTGACAAAGTCCGGCGAAAGGATCGGCGAACAGGCATAGTTGCCGTCATAAATAAACTCCTGCCACTGCCGAACCATGCCCAAAAAGCCGTTGTTGATGACCGCGATGTTGATGTTGAGGTGCTCCTGCACGATTGTGGAAAGCTCAGAGCAGGTCATCTGGAAGCCGCCATCTCCGGAAATGGCCCAGACCTCTTTATCCGGACAGGCTACCTTGGCCCCGATTGCCGCCGGGAGCCCGAATCCCATGGTGCCCAGTCCGCCGGAGGTGATCAAGGTGCGTGGTGACTCATGCTTGTAGTACTGCGCCTCCCACATCTGGTGCTGGCCAACGTCGGTAACGACGATGCCTTTGCCGTCGGTGGCCCGCCACAGGTCGTGGATGACGTGGGCAGCATAAAGGTGCCCGAGATCCGGCAGGTTCTTGATGTCGCGAACCGCCGCGTCGCCTTTCAGCAAATTCACCGCGCGAATCCAGCTCGAATCCTTCCGCGGGGCAATGTGCGGCAGTATGGTTTCCAGAATCTCGCGCAGATCTCCGATCAACGCAATGTCAGCTTTGACGTTCTTGTTGATCTCGGACGGATCAATCTCGATGTGAATCTTTTTCGCATTGGGCGCGTAGCTGGCCAGAACGCCGGTAACCCGGTCATCGAAGCGCATTCCGCATGCGATCAGCAGATCGCTCTGTTGGATCGCCTGGTTCACCCACGGTTCTCCGTGCATGCCCATCATGCCGAGCGACAGCTCGTGTGAGGCAGGGAAGCCTCCAATGCCGAGCAACGTCGTGGCTACCGGAATCTGCAACCGCTCAGCCAGCGTACGCAGTTGGCTCATGGCTTTGGATTCCAGAACGCCGTGACCTGCCAGGATGATAGGGCGCTTGGCCGAGAGGATCAGTTCGATCGCCTCGCTGACCGCCTCCTGTTCTACCAGGAGCATGGGGTGCGGGCGGTGCGGCGAGGGAGCGGCGGTGGCAAAGTCGTAATCCGCTAATCCCTGTTGCGCGTCCTTGGTGATGTCTACCAGCACTGGACCGGGGCGGCCCGATCTGGCAATCAGAAAAGCTTGGCGCAGCACCGGGGCAACATCCTCTGCGCGTGTGACGATAAAGTTATGCTTTGTGATCGGTAGTGTAATTCCGGTGATATCTACTTCCTGGAAAGCATCGGTGCCCAGCAGTTTGGAAGGGACCTGCGCCGTGATGCAGACCACGGGCACCGAGTCCATCATGGCCGTGGCGATGCCGGTTACCAGGTTCGTGGCGCCCGGGCCGGAGGTGGCAATGGCCACACCAACCCTACCGGAGGCGCGAGCGTATCCGTCGGCCATGTGGGCGGCGCCCTGCTCATGGCGAACGAGGATATGCCGGATCGGGTACTTGCGCAATGCGTGATAGATGGGTAACACGGCGCCGCCGGGGTAGCCAAATACTTCGCGAACACCCTCGCCTTCAAGAGTAGCCCAGACGATCTCAGCGCCGCTGAGGCGCGTTGGTTGGCTGGCGGGTGCAGGTATTTCGTTCATTGCGAATTCCTCCTCGGTGCGTCTGCGATGCCTAATGGGCAAGTACGAAACTGCCTAGCCTCTAGGCCCAAAAACCGGGCCCAACGGAGAGCTAGGCAGTGCCGGGAATCCTTAATTGTACCGCAGCTTTTCAGTAATTGCGCCGATGGCTCGATGATAAGAGCTACTGAATAACCCCTCCTCGGCTCAACGGAATTCTCATGGTGTCGGCCTGGTGCCACTCCATTTCGCGCGGGGGCAGAGCACCTAAAGAATTCCGCACCGGATCGCCACTACCAGATCGTGAGCGTCGATTCATCGACCCATTCGTGGTACCCGGTTCCCTTGGCGTTTACGTCCAGTTGATACTGAACGCCTACGTTGTCTGCCCAGCCAACGTACTTCGCCGAGTAGGTTTGGTTCACGGAGTACGACGTGCCGTCCACCACCAGAGTTACAAACGTGTACTTCTCCGTGCCGGCTATCCGTTGCACGTACCACTGAATATGGTGCCAGACGTTGGGCGCGAACGCTGTACAAGGAATGCTGGTGTGTATCCAGGCGTCATCGCTTGCAGACCACACGTCCCACTTCCCAACTCCCAGATCGCACTGGCTTCCGAACATATAGGAGTAGCCGTCTACAAACTGGAATGAGTCGAACTCGAGCGCCTGGGCTGAGGAGGTCTCGTCTACTTGCGCATAGAAGTCCCAAAGTAGGTTCGTCACGCTGTTGCTAGCACCCACGTTTTGCCACCATAGCGAGTTTGCCCATACGCCGGAGTTATAGAGTTCCATGCTGCTGCCATCCATCGAGGGCGTGCTCTGGTTCTGGTTCATCGAGTATCCGCCCTTGCCACTACCACCAGCGCACGCCGGCGAGTTGCATGACTGCCATCCCGCTTTCTGTTCCAAGGCCGTGAATACCTGTGCGTTGGATGGCGGAGTGGGCAGCCCTGTCGTTGAGGGCGCTGGCGTCGGGGTTGGCGTTGGTGCTGGAGCCGGCGTCGGTGTTGGTGTTGGTGTTGGTGTCGGTGTTGGCGCAGGCGCAGAGGGGGTGGTCGTCGGCGATGCAGTGGACTGTGCCGATGACGATTGGAATCCTTTGGAGCACGCGCTGCCCAAGCACAATGCAAACGCGGCGAGAATGATTGCCGTAAGCTTCGTCATTCAAATTCCTGTATCAAGCAAGATTTACTCTTGAAGGTATTGGGCAGAGCAAGCCATTGGAATACAGGAGATTACCTACGCCTAGCCGGAATGGAACTAAGTTGATTTTTCACTTGCTCCAGAGCTGGAAAGTGTATTTACAAATCTCGCCCTGACAGCTTCGCCCGTTCCAACCGAGCCATCGACTGCGCAGCTCTGGAAGACAATAAAAACATATCCTTTGTAGCGTCATGCGAATCCAAATCAAGCGAGAGGTTGACCCCATGCTCGGACTCAAGTTGGTACGGCTGATCGAGAAACACTCTAAGGATATTGCGGAAGGCCTTATGGTAAAGCTGCTCACGTCAGAGCGTACACCGGCATATCGCAAGCTCCGCGAGGATGAACTTCGGGCTGCGCTCGTATCGCTCTACGCACACTTGGGAGAGTGGTTGCTCACCAAAACCGACAGCGATGTCGAACGGCACTTCAGAGACATTGGTGTCAGCAGGTCGCACGAGGGGATTCCTGCCAGCCAGATGGCGTGGGCGATCAGCATGTCCAAGGCGCAGCTTCGGGAATTTGTTTCCGAGGAGAGTGGGGCTGAAAAGGCTCTGGAACTCTATAGCGAATTGGAGTTTCTGGAGACGCTCGACCGCTTCTTCGACCGCGCCGTCTATTACGCTCTTATCGGATACGAGCAGCAGTCGCAGGCCACCAAGGCTGCATAGCGTCTTCCGAACTGCTGGCTGGAATACGCTCAGCAGCTATACGTTCCGCGAAGAAAAACAAGCTGCTGATCCAGTTCGTTTTCTCGAATAACCCTTGCAAGATACCCGACCATCTCGTTGAGGAGCTCTTCGAGCGGCAACAGCGCAATCGGTTTTCTCGCCTCTTGAACCGGAAGATAGCGCCAGCCATGCTCCTCCATCAGCCTCAAACACTGCTGCGCTGAATCTGTGACATTGGCGAAGACTTCACATGGCGTCATCACCTCGCGCACTGTCAGGGCCGTCGCCGTTTTCCGAAGTACGCTACGGGCATAATCGCCCTCGGAAAGGAAACCGATCATGCAGCCGCCATCCATCACTGGAACAGCTCTAACATCGTCTTCCATCATGAGCCTCAACGCGTCCAGCGGTGAGGCATCCGCGCTGACGCAGCTAAGCCTCGCCGACCTTCTTCGGAGGACGCGCTTCAAGGTGAGCGGCTCAACCCGCGGATGCCGTGGAATTTCGCCTTGCGATCCTTCCACGCGCGCATCCAGCACTCTTACTTTTCGAGTAACTATCTTTGAATGGTCGTCAGAGATAAAAATCCTCCAGTTACGCGCTCTTCTTTGAGGTCACGGGATAGAAAGCCGTGAATTCCTGTTTCACATCTTTGCTGCCGCATTTCGGGCAAACGATGGCCTCCCGGTCGTGCGCTGCCAATGTCAGAGTCTTTGCAAACGCTTCGTGGCAATCCTTGCAGAGATAGTCATAAGTAGGCATATCGGATCCGCCTCCCGGACGGATAGCGAACCGCATTCTACCGCGATTCGAGGGTTGGATGTTCTGTCATTTGCCTCGTTAAATCAGAGCTGCCCGATTTGCACCTGGCAGCATCTAACCTCCGGAGTTAGTGTTTCGTGAATGCCTGCATTGTTTTGTTGTTAGAAATCGGAATCCTGGCGCAGAGTAACCCCACCTCTGCCGCTGGAGCGGCGTCTGCGCAGCTAACCGGCTCAATAACCATCCCTCGGGAGCCCTCGGCTCCTGGTGCCAATCAGGGCTGCGTAAATCAGGGAAGTGATCGTCGAGAGTTTGCGCCGGTTGTTTGCTGGTTACAGAGGCACCTGTCGTGGAAATCAAAACACAAGCCGCATTTCGCTCTGATAGGTAAGTCAAACGCCACAAACCTCGGTCTTGCATGGCCTCCCTATGCGGTCTTCAATTTGTCCGAGGGTCACGGCAACTGGCGCATGCTCCGCATCGGCTTTCGCTACGACCGTACCTGGCGTGGTTACATTTTCCCAACCTTCGCCGCGAAGAAGATGGCGTACCCGCTTCGTTATTGACTGAAAGTTCTCGCGCCGCTGCCTTATCGAGTTGATATTTTTTTATCTACTCTTTAGGTACTTTTTATCGCAGTTTTAGATCCAGGAGCATCGAATCCAGTGCTACAATCGCGGCCACGAACCGCGAATCGAACGCAATACCAGGGTTCCCTGACAGTTTTCGGGGGTGAGGAAATGTTGATTGCTTTGATCGTATCGCTCATCATTCTCGCGTTCGCGCTGGGAGTTTCTGTTCCCGCCAACCACGACGTCAAGTTTTTCCGCTAGCACGTCGCCGCTGCCTCAGCCCCGCTCCGCCTTGGCACTTTACTCTGCCGCGCCTGACCTTCCAACATAATTAGGCTGATTTCCCTGCACTTACCTTGTAAACTCCTTTACTTGACTTGTGAACGTTCGATCATTGCGAGGTTTATATGGTTCCCGGCGCAACTGGATCGAACGCGGCACCCACAGGTCAAGTGCAGCCTGTTCGGCAGCGAGTCTACAAGTTAAGGACACGAATAAGGAGATCTCCGAATGAAACGTCTGATTACCGCTGTGACCGCTTTGCTTGCGCTGTTCCTTGCGCTGGCTGGTTCTTCCTTGGCGCAAAGCTCATCAGTCCCCGAGATTCCATTCCGTTCGGTGCCTGATTTTCTGAAGCTACCTCCCAACATGTATCTCGGTGAGGTTTCTGGCGTGGCCGTCAATTCCAAGGGACATATCTTTGTCTTCCATCGCGGCAACACCACCGGGCCCGCTTATGCGGCAGCCGCTGCGCAACTGCTCGAGTTCGACGCCGACGGCAAATATATCCGAGAAATCGGCCATAACCTCTATGCTTGGTCCTTCGCGCATGACGTCAAGATCGATCGGCACGACAACATCTGGGTCACGGACAAAGGCTCGGATATAGTTGTCAAGTTCAGTCCTGAAGGCCGTGTGCTGATGGTCTTCGGGCGCAAGCAGGAAGCGTCCGATGAAGACACCGCACCTCTCAAGCACCCCAAACCTCCCCTGCCTGCGATTGACGGTCTATTCAGGCAAGTAACCGACGTGACCTGGGATACGGACGACAACACCTACATCAGCGACGGCTACATCAACTCACGCATTGCCAAAGTCGACAAAAACGGCAACTGGATCAAATCCTGGGGTGGCCCCGGCAGCCAACCTGGGCAATTGAACACACCTCATAGCATTGCCATCGATGCGGAGAACCACATCTACGTGGCAGATCGCGGCAACGGGCGAATCCAGGTCTTTGACACCGAGGGCAACGTCCTCCGCCAGATCAAAATCAATGTTCCTTTTTCTCCTGACACTCACCCCGTGCTTGGGAATAAACCCGGTCCGGACGTACAAGGAACCTTTGCCCCTGGTTCGCCGTGGACGGTCTGCATTACGCCTCCGCCGCATCAGGTGCTCTACGCCTCTGATGCCTATCCAGGGCGAATCTACAAACTCTCACTGGACGGAAAGGTACTCGGTGTCATCGGCCAGGGAGGAAGGCAGTTGAAGCAATTTGGATGGGCTCACGAAATTGCGTGTCCGTCTGAAAATGTACTCTTCGTTGGTGAACTGTTGAACTGGCGCGTCCAGAAGCTGATTCTTGAGCCAGCCGCAGCGAAAACAAAGTAGCTTTACGCCGTAGTTCATTGCGAGTCGAAGGGCGAATGAACGTCTTTCGACTCGTGCCCCTAATCGATTCAGCTTGCGTTGCGAGTTGTCTGCCAGCTCGCAACGCGACAAATTGCCTTGGGCAACACCCCACTTCACTTCAGCTCGGCTTTTCGGACGCACATGAACGCACCCCCGCCCAACCCCTGGCATCCCATAAGAGGAAGGAGTTGGCAATGACGAATCTAGTTTGGTGGGCGATAGTCGGATTAATTGCAGGCTGGGCCACGGGAAAGCTCATGCGCGGAGCTGGCTATGGGGTGGTGATGGACCTCATTTTTGGCATCTGTGGTGCCGTGGTCGGTGGCTGGGTCATGCAGGCGTTGGGATTCGCCGGACGGGGCGGAATGATCTATACGATCCTGGTCGCAATTGGGGGAGCTGTAGTTCTCACCGCGCTGGTCCGTCTCTTAACCGGGCAGCGGGTTGGCGCATCGTTAACCAGCAAGCGTGACAAGAAAGATGACTTCCCCCGCGCCGCCTGAAATCCAGCCTGAAACCGCTTAGGACACAAAACCGGGCGCCGTCGCTCATCGTCGGCGCCCGCACTACCCATCCTCGCCAATCTGTTCTGTCTCCTCGATCAACGGAAAGTACTGTCTTTATGATTTTTACCTGTTTGTGACATGTAGAGCTAAACTGCGAAGTATATTGCTGAACCAGAGAGGATTTATTCATGACTGTTCAGAAGATCGCAGTGTGCGTTGCACTTCTATGCGGATTCACCGCTTCCAGCACTGCAACCAGTGCTCCTCGACCCGCCGGGAAAAACCATAGAAATGTCATCATCTTCGTTGCCGACGGTCTGCGCGCGGGCTCCGTGAACTCGCTCGATGCGCCAACGATCCTCGGCCTGCAACAGAAGGGTGTCAAATTCGCGAACAGCCACTCCGTCTTTCCCACCTTTACAACGCCGAACGCCTCGGCCATTGCTACCGGTCACTATCTCGGGGATACCGGCGACTTTAGCAACTATGTTTATTCCGGATACCCAATGTTCAATACCGGCAACTTCGGTAACTCCACCGGAACCGTCACACCATTCGTCGAAGACGACCAGATCCTCAGCGATCTCGACGATCACTATGAAGGAAATTACCTGAATGAAGAGACCATGCTGGCGGCTGCCCGCAACGCGGGCTATGCCACTGCTGCCGTCGGTAAACTGGGTCCCGCTGCCATCCAGGATGTTTCGCAGCTCAAGCCGGTGAGCAAGCAGTTTCCTGTTCCCCAGACCGTCGTGATTGACGATAAAACCGGCCAGTCTTCCGGCGTTCCCCTACCGCCCGCCATCGCCGCCGCTTTAACTGCGGCCGGACTGCCGACAACTGCGGTGGCTCGCAACCAACCTGCGGGCAATAACGTCACCGCTGGCACCCTGAATGCCAATCTGGGCCAGCAGAAGTATTTTGCAGATGCCGTTACGAAAGCCATCCTGCCAACCTTTGTGCAGCAAGGGAAGCCGTTCGCAATAGTCTTCTGGTCGCGTGACCCCGACGGTACCCAGCACAACGGCGGCGACAGTCTTAACTCGCTCACCCCAGGCATCAATGGTCCCACCTCCCGTGCAGCTGTAAAGAATGCCGACAGCAATCTCGAGCAGATACTTGCCTACATCAACGGTGATCCGAATCTAGCTGCCAATACTGACATCTTCGTCACCTCTGACCATGGTTTTGCCACCATCAGCAAGCATGAGATCGCTGCAACCGGGAATGCCTTCACCGCCAGCTACGCTGCGCACTTCACCTACAAGGATTCCACTGGCCGCCAGGAAGTGAACACAGGTTTCTTGCCCGCAGGCTTCCTTGCCATCGACCTCGCTCATGCACTGGAAATGCCTCTCTTTGACCCGGATACTCAGATTAAGGACGGCACTGGCCAAGCCGTGTATGCGCCAATAGATCCGAAGATTCCGCAGCAGAGCGCCGCCACCCGCCAGCATCCGAGTTCTGGTAATGGACTGATCGGCGGAAGTGGCCACATTCTCAACAAGAGCGATGCAAAGGCCATTGTTGCCGCCAACGGTGGCTCCGATCTCATCTACGTGCCTGACCAAAGTAAGCAGCGCGTGCAACAGATCGTCGCATTCCTGAGCAAGCAGGATTACGTGGGCGCAATCTTCGTCAACGATAGCTACGGGAAGATACCCGGCGCCATTCCGTTCAGCTCCATCAATCTAATCGGAGCTTCCAAAATGCCGAAGCCGGCCATTGCTGTCAGCTTCAAAACCTTCTACCTCACACCGGGCGATCTCCAGAGCGGAATCCAGATCGCCGACTCAACTCTGCAGCAGGGGCAGGGCATGCATGGGAGCTTCGCACGGGACAACACCTTCAACACCATGGTGGCCTTTGGCCCTGATTTCAAAAGCAATTTTGTAGATTCGTTTCCCGTCGGCAATGCCGACATTGCTCCCACTTTGGCTCACATCCTTGGGCTTAAGCTCCCCATGAAAGGCAAGCTGACCGGACGTGTATTGAACGAAGCGCTGCTGAATGGAACAGACAAAGTCCCATTCACGAGCAAGAAAATTGCCTCTGAACCAACCGCCGCGGGCAAGAGCACAATCATGCTCTACCAGCAGGTTGGCAGTCAGCTTTACTTCGACGAAGCCTGTTATGTAGCTCCAGCCCAGGCGAAAAAGAATCCGTGTAGGTAGCGCACCAGAGTTCCAAAGCATGAAACCGGGCGTAGTCACCAACTGCGCCCGGTCGTCTTAGCCCTCTGCAGCACGCTCCTTTGAGGCACAACCTCCGCCAGATTCGGATCATCCCTCAATGTGGCGTAAGGCTCTGGAGATGCGCGCTCACCGGATCGCGCATGGTCTGCGGGTGCCGTACGCCGACTGCCTATGGCACATCAGACTTCTGCCCGCAACTTAACCTTGGTCTCAACACAGATTCTCTAGCCTGCATTCTTCAGAGGTATCAACAGATGGCGAAGCTCGGATTTGTTGGTCTAGGTGTCATGGGAGGTGAGATGGTGGATCGCCTCCTGAAGAAAGGTCATGCCGTCACCGGCTACAATCGCACGCGATCGAAAGGTGAATGGCTGATCGAACGCGGCATGGTCTGGGCAAATTCTCCTCGTGAAGTGGTCGAAGCCTCCGGCGTGACCTTCTCCATGGTCGCTGACAACTCAGCGCTCTCCGCAACCGCCAACGGCCCGGACGGACTACTCGCAGGTCTGCAAGCGGGCAAGATTCTTATCGACATCAGTACCGTGAGTCCCGCCGCAAGCCGTGCTCTGGCTGAAAAAGTTCGCGAGAAGGGCGCCGACATGCTCGATTGTCCGGTATCAGGCAGTGTCGTCACCTTGCGCGAAGGCAACCTATCCGTCATTGCGGGAGGCCGCCGCGAGACCTTCGAAAAAGTGAAATCGATTCTTGAAGATATTGGGCCAAAGGTAACTCATGTCGGCGACAACGGCCTCGCGCTTGTCCTGAAGATCGCCACCAACCTGAGCCTGGCTGTGCAGATGCTAGCCTTCTCCGAGGGCGTGCTGCTCGCCGAGAAATCCGGCATTGCGCGCGAGGTAGCCGTAGACGTATTGACTCACAGCGTCATCGCATCCCCAATGGTCAAGTATCGCGGTCCATTTGTTCTTGAGCTCCCTGCCGAAGCTTGGTTCAACGTCAACATGATGCAAAAAGACTTGTTGATGGCCCTTGAAATGGGCCGTGAACTTGACGTTCCTTTGCCGACAACATCCTTGACCAATGAGTTCCTCACCGCGGCTCGTGGCATGGGCCTCGTCAAGGAAGACTTCGCGGTTGTCTTCGATGTGCTGGCCAACATGTCCGGCCTAAAGAGATGACTGAGTCGCTTTGTGATCTCTTGCCAGCGAGCAGAGAATGGAGAAATCATGAGCGGTCAATCTCGCGCGAGTCATCCGATTTACAACCTTCTGCCTACTGAGATCGAGGGCTTCGACTCTCTGGCAGAACTTGCCCTGGATATGCGTTGGTCGTGGAATCATGCCACCGACGACGTGTGGCGGCACCTCGACCCCGAGCTTTGGGAGATCACACATAACCCATGGGTCGTGCTGCAGACGGTCTCGCGCGACCAGATCGAACGTGTGTTGGCCGATCCTGTGTTCCGGAACAAAGTGGATGCTTTGATCGACGCCAGCCACCGGGCAGCGAAAGCTCCGGCCTGGTTTCAGCAGAATCATCCAGAGGCTCTGCAGACCTGCATCGCATATTTCAGCATGGAGTTCATGTTGAGCGAAGCCCTGCCCATTTACTCGGGCGGGCTTGGGAATGTTGCCGGAGATCAACTCAAAGCCGCCAGCGATCTGGGCGTGCCTGTCGTCGGCGTGGGACTGCTCTACCAGCAAGGCTATTTTCGCCAGACGATCGACAGAAATGGCGACCAACAGGCCCTTTACCCATACAACGATCCCGGACAGTTGCCGATCACGCCCGTACGTCAGCCCGATGGGGAGTGGCTGCGGTTGGAGGTTGCGTTGCCTGGATATTCGGTCTGGCTGCGCGCCTGGCAGGTCCAGGTCGGCAGGGTAAAGCTTTACCTGCTTGACAGCAATGACGCGGCGAACTTCCCCGCTCATCGAGGAATTACCAGCGAACTCTATGGCGGCGGACCGGAACTGCGCCTCACGCAGGAACTGCTGCTGGGCATCGGCGGATGGCGGCTACTCCGCGCGCTCGGCCTCCAGCCGGAGGTTTGCCACCTCAATGAAGGACACGCCGCGTTTGCCGTCCTGGAACGTGCCCGCAATTTCATGGAAGAGACAGGTCAGCCCTTCGAAGTCGCACTCGCGGTCACGCGCGTGGGGAATCTCTTTACCACCCACACTGCCGTGGCCGCGGGCTTTGACCGTTTTGCACCCGTGCTTATCGAACAATACCTCGGTCGTTATGCCGAACAGAGGCTCGGCATTGCACTGGTTGATTTGCTGGCCATGGGCCGCCAGAACCCCTTCGATTCTTCGGAGAGTTTCAACATGGCGTTTCTGGCAATCCGAGGAAGTGGGGCGGTGAATGGGGTGAGCCGCTTGCATGGCAAGGTTAGCCGGAATCTCCTTCTGCCTCTCTTTCCGCGATGGCCGGAGGACGAAGTTCCGGTCGGATACGTCACCAACGGAGTCCACATGCCCACCTGGGATTCGGCGTCCGCCGACGATCTTTGGACGGAAAGCTGTGGAAAGGAGCGCTGGCTGGGAGCGGCAGAAACCATGCAGCAGGACATTCTCCATCTATCTGACGCCAAGCTCTGGCAATTTCGTTCCACCGCCAGCAAGTCTCTTTTGGAGTTCGCTCGCGAACGGTTGTCCCGTCAGCTTGCCGCGTCTGGCTCATTAGCTGAGTCGGTCGAATCCTCAAAGCATCTCTTTGATCCCAATGCCCTGACGCTCGGCTTTGCGCGACGTTTCGCGACCTACAAAAGACCGAACTTGCTGCTGCACGATCGCCAGCGCCTTCTTCGTTTATTGAAAAACCCGCAGCGTCCCGTGCAACTCATCATCGCCGGAAAAGCTCATCCGGAGGACAGGCCAGGGCAGGCCTTGATCCATGAATGGATCAATTTCATCCGCCAGCCAGAGGTCCGTCCCCACATCATCTTTCTGAGCGACTACGACATGCTGGTGACCGAACATCTGGTCGAGGGAGTCGATGTCTGGATCAACACGCCACGCCGCCCCTGGGAGGCGTGCGGAACCAGTGGCATGAAGGTGCTCGTCAATGGAGGCATCAATCTATCCGAGTTGGATGGCTGGTGGGCAGAGGCCTATACGCCTGAAGTCGGGTGGGCGCTGGGAGATGGCCAGGAACACGACGACGATCCCGCCTGGGATGCTGCCGAAGCCGAGGCCCTGTACACACTTCTGGAACGAGAGGTAGTTCCAGAGTTCTATGCTCGCGACGAAAATGGTATTCCAACCGCGTGGATCCGGCGGATGAGGGAAAGCATGGCGCAACTGACACCACGCTTCTCCGCCGATCGTGCGGTGCGTGAATATACCGATCAACACTATCTTCCGGCCGCATCCGCCTATCGTGGGCGTGCCGCAAACAAAGGCGCGGTCGGCAAGCAAATTGTTGATTGGCAGCATTCCTTGGAACAGAAATGGCCGCGTCTGCGTTTCGGCTCACTAAAGGTGGAAACCCAAAGCGGGCAGCACATCTTTGAGCTTCAGGTGTATCTCGATGATCTTGATCCCAACGCGGTTCGAGTTGAACTATTCGCCAACGGAGCTAACGGTGATCCCGTTGTCTGCCACGAGATGAAACGCATCAGTCAGCCTGCCGGAACAGCCGCCCCTCACCTCTATGGCGCGCGGGTTCCAACCACTCGCCCCGCAACGGACTATACGGCACGACTGATCCCCAACTATGAAGGTGTAACAATCCCGCTGGAAACCGCAAAAATACTCTGGCAACATTGACCAAGGTTCGAGCGAGGCTGCCGCCCAGTTTGCTTCCATCGGCGCATAGGCCAAGTCGTAGCTGCGGATGCCAAAGTCCACGGCAAGACCGCCGAAAAGTTAATCGCCAAGGTGAAGCAGGGAGGAGTGTTTGCGTCGGTTCTCGGAGCAACGCGGGCGAAGCTCAAGCCGCTGCGGAAGAGGGTGGTATTGGGACGGTCTTGCTGGTGGCTTGAGCCACCGCATCGGGGCAATACACTCAATCAAGGGCTTTGTGGAAACGAAGCACGGCGGTCGTGAGTAAACCGATTCCCAGTGCGGCCATGGCCAACATCTGAGGCCAGAGGATTTCCATGCCCACACCTTTCAGATACGTGCCGCGGAGCACAACCAGAAAATAGCGTAGTGGGCTGAGATAGGTAAGATATTGCAGCCACTGCGGCATGGTGCTGATGGGGAATCCGAAGCCAGAGAAAGTTATAGCCGGCATAATAAAAAAGAAGGACGTTACCATCGCTTGTTGCTGAGTGGACGAGACGGTCGAGATCAACAGACCCACGCCCAACATGCACAGCAAGAAAAGAATCGCCCCTGTTAACAAAACCAGAATCTGACCGCGAAATGGAACCTGGAACCACAACGTTCCTACGCTCCCAATTAGCACAACATCGAAAAGACCAATCAGAAAGAAGGGAAGCGTCTTGCCGAGGATAAACTCCGCCGGGCGAATCGGCGTCACCATGATCTGCTCGAGAGTTCCAATCTCGCGTTCGCGAACCACGGCAAAGGCCGTCAACGTAACCACCAGCACAAGCGTAAGACTTCCGATAATTCCAGGCACGAAAAACCAGCGGCTTCTCAGATCTGGATTGTACCAGGGCCGCTGCTCGAGTTGTACCGAGGGCATTTCTTCCAACATCTGCGGCGAGATGCGGTAGATGCGGTCTTTCTGGTAGTCCTGGGCAAAGCCGAGTGCGATCTGCGAGACGTACCCGGAAGCGATCAGGGCAGTGTTTGAATTGGTCGCATCGACAATCACCTGCAGCGGCGCGGTCTGCCCTTTGCGCAGGTTTTGTGCGAATCCGGCATGAATCTCGAGACCAACCGTCGCCTTTCCTTGGTCGATGAGATCGCCGACCTGCCGGTAGTCCGTCAATTGTCTTTGCACGTCGAAATAAGGACTGGAAGTAAAACGGGAGATCAGTTCGCGACTCTCCTGGCTATGGTCGAGATCGAGCACAACCGTTGGAACATGATAGATCTCGAAAGTCGCCGCATATCCAAAGACCAGCATCTGGATGATCGGCGGGCCAAACAGCACAAAGCGGGTACGCTTATCGCGGAAGACCTGAATGAACTCTTTGATCAACATCTGCTTAAGGCGCGCCAGCATAGCTCATCCTCTCCTTTACGCCAGCCTCTTGTGAAATGCACGGGTGGCGAGCAGTGCCAGAACGATTGTGAACACGGCCAAAGGAACCAAGTCGGTGTAGAGCAATGCCGCGGGTGTTCCCTTGAGGAAGATCTTCTTCAGCACCGAGACGTAGTACCGGGCTGGCAGGATGCGGGTGATCCACTGCAGAACGGTGGGCATTTGTTCAATCGCATAGAGAAATCCGGATAGCAAGAAAGCCGGAAGGAAGGTGATGAGTAGCGCGATTTGGCTTGCCGCAAGCTGATTCTTTGCGATCACGGAAATAAAGAAGCCAAGCGACAGCACGACCACCATAAACATGGCGGAGCTTACCAGCAAGGTTACAAAGGAACCCCGGAAGGGAATTTGAAACCAGTAGATGGCGATCAGGGCGCAGACGATGACGTCGAACATTCCAATCACAAAATAGGGCGCCAGCTTGCCCAGCATGATCTCAGCCGGCGCCACAGGAGTTGAGATCAATTGCTCCATGGTGCCGCGTTCCCATTCGCGCGCAATAGTGAGCGACGTAAGAAATGCCCCAATCACGGACATGACCAGGGCAAGTACGCCGGGAACGATGAAGGCGCTGCTTTCAAGATCTTCGTTGTACCAGGTGCGAGTTTCAACGCTGACGGCAGCAGGTTGGACAAGTTGGCCATGGCTGCGAAGCCAGTCGAGTTGAATGTCCGAAGAATAGCCCTGAACAACAGCCTGGGCATAACCAATCGAGACATTGGCGGTGTTGTCGTCAGAGCCATCAACCAGCGCCTGAACCTGCACCGGGCGGCCGTCGTGCACGCGTTGCGAGAAATCCCACGGGATAACAATCCCCATTTTTGCGTGGCCGTCGTCCAGCGATCGGGTAAGCGCGGGATAGTCGCCCACAACCCGCACAACGTCGAAGTACGCACTGGCTTGGAAGCGCTTTAGCAGACCCTGACTCTGTTGGCTTCCGTCGCGGTCATATACGTAAATAGGCAGTCCCTTCAGGTCGAGATTGACGCCGTATCCAAACAGCAGCACCAGAATCACCGGCATAATCAGTACGATAATCAGGCTGCGCGAGTCGCGGAGTATCTGCACAACTTCTTTTCGCGCCACGGCGAGGAAGCGAGTGAAGCTCATGCCTTCCATTCCTTTCCTGAATCGCTCGCGGTTGTGAGGGAAACGAAAACGTCTTCCAGGCTGGGGCGTATCTTCTCGATATGGCTAACAGTAATACTGTGCTCCGAGAGATACTTCTCAATTTGTGGGGCCGCCGCCGTAGCGTCACGCACCACTAGGTGCAGAGCGTTCCCGAAGACCGCTGCATCCATCACATCCGGAGCGGATTGCAAAACTTCCACTGCCTTGCCCAGCGGGTCGCACTCCACCAGAAGTAGCTCGCCTTTCATCGATTTCTGTTTCAGCTCTGAAGGTGTGCCCAGGGCGACAATCCTGCCACGAAAGATCAGTGCAAGGCGATTGCAGTACTCTGCCTCTTCCATGTAATGCGTGGTCACAAATACGGTCACGCCCTCTTCCGCCATCTGGTGAATCAGGTCCCAGAACTGCCGCCGTGAGATCGGATCGACTCCGGACGTGGGCTCATCCAAAAAAATAACTGGAGGTTTGTGCAACACTGCGCAGCCCAATGCAAGGCGTTGCTTCCACCCTCCCGGAAGCGTACCAGTGATTAGATTTTCCCGTCCTTTGAGGCTCGCCATCTCCAGCGCCCATTCAATTCGCCCCTTCAGTTGATTCGAAGGCACACTGTAAAGCCCGGCGAACAGGCGTATATTTTCGATCACCTTGAGATCGTTGTAGAGAGAAAATTTCTGAGACATGTAGCCAATGTTCTGGCGCACGGATTCCGGCTCACGTCCGACGTCGTACCCTGCAACCTGCGCGCGTCCGGATGTAGGTGTCAGCAGACCGCAGAGCATGCGGATGGTTGTGGACTTGCCTGCGCCGTTCGGTCCGAGAAAACCAAACACTTCGCCCTTGTGGATCTCGAGATTGATGCGGTCGACCGCAACAAAATCACCAAACTGCTTCAGCAGGTTCTCAATTACGACGGAGCTGTTGTCGTCAGGCATCGGCTGTCGCTCCACTACTGACCGCATCAACGAAGAGATCCTCAATCGTCGGCGTGACCTGTTGAATCGTGTCGAATGGAACGTGTGCGCTGTTCAGCCGGACTTCGAATTCGGGGATACGGCGTTCTGCATCGTCAACCACCACATGTATGCCGTCGCCGGTCAATACCAGGCTGGAGATTCCGGCTGCGTCTTTGAGTTCACCACGCAATCTGCGAGGTTCAGATGAGGTGATCGACAACACGCCCTTGCCCAGCTTGGCCTTCAGATTTGCTGGCGTGTCGCAGAAGAGCAACTTACCCTGATGCAGTAATGCGACGCGATGGCAGCGTTCAGCCTCGTCGAGATATGCGGTGGAGGTGAGTATCGCCACGCCCTCCGAAGCCAGTTCGTAAAGAATGCGCCAGAAGTCACGCCGCGAAACCGGATCGACACCTGTCGTCGGCTCATCCAGCAAGATCACCTTGGGGCGGTGAATCAGCGCGCAGACCAATCCGAGTTTTTGCTTCATGCCGCCGGAAAGTTTCCCTGCGATACGCTTGCGAAACTCTTTCATGCCGGCTGCCTGTAACAGTTGTGTGCAGCGCTCTTCGCGCTCAGCTTTTCTTACTCCGAACAGGTCACTGTAGAAGCGAATATTTTCATCGACCGTGAGGTCTTCATAAAGCCCGAAGCGTTGTGGCATATAGCTGAGGTTGTGCTTGGCGTCTTCGGGATTGTGGATGACATCGAAGCCACCAACCTCAGCTTTCCCTTCATCGGCCGGCATGATGCCCGCGAGCATACGGAGCGTGGTTGTCTTCCCGGCCCCATCAGGACCTACCAGGCCAAAGATTTCTCCGGAACTCACCTCGAAGCTCAGGTGATCGACCGCAAGTACGCCCGGAAAGCTCTTCGTAAGCCCCTCGACCATAATTGCGAATTGAAGTTGCTCCGTCACTATTTATTACTCTGCGGCGCAACATCCTGCTTGCCCGCTGCGGCCAGGTCGATGTGAGCGTCAGCCGGCATGCCGGGTTTAAGTTCGTGATTGGGATTGTCGATGTCGATCTTGATGCGATAAACAAGAGTGACGCGCTCTTTGTAGGTTTGAACGCTCTTGGGTGTGAATTCGGCGCTCGATGAGATGAATGAGATACGTCCGTGGTACTGCTTGCCCGGATAGGTATCGGTGGTGATGGTTGCTTCCTGGCCCCAGTGGATGCGGCCCAGATCGGTTTCCGCGATATACGCGCGCAGCCAGATATGATCGAGGTCGGCGAGTGTGACCACCGGAGTTCCGGGAGCGACCACTTCTCCGAGTTCAGCCTGCCTCACGGTAATCACACCGTTGGAAGGGGCGCGGAGTGTTGTGTAGCCTAAGTTGACTTGCGACAGACCCCGATTCGCATGGGCTTCTTTCAGGTTGGCGCGGGCGATCACAATGTCTTCTTTGCGGCTGCCTTCAACCGCCTCGTTATAACGCTGCTCGGCTCCTCGGAATGTTGCTTGCGCGCGTTGCAACGCGGTATCAGCAAGGTCGCGGTCCTGGGCTGAGACTTCATCTTTGCTGAAGAGACGCTGGGCGCGATCATCGTCGAGCTTCTTCTGCCGCAAATCGGCCTCTGCATCGAGCAAGCTTTGCTGCGATGCCTTCACTTCCTGCACGCGAGTTCCAGCAAGCCGCAGCGCAAGGTTCGATTCGCTCACGTGGACCGCGGCTTCGTCGATCCGAACCTTCTGCTTGTAATCGGCGTCATCCAGGCGCGCAAGCAACGCGCCTTGCTCAACCGACTGGCCCTCCTCGATCGGCAGATCGACGATGCGTCCCTGAACCTTGAAGCCCACCAGGCTCTCGTGTGCTTCTATATTGCCGGAGAGCGTGATCCGATTCTCGGGTTCCTTCTTCTTCGCAAAGCGCGGATAAAAGTAAACGCCTGCCGCGATCGCCGCAGCCAGCAGGATCAGAACAGGTAGTCGTCGTTTCATAATTCAAGCCTCACGTTTACGGATTCCCCAGATACTGTCCAATGTTATTTTCCGTGTCCCCCACGGCTCGCGCGAGCGCGAACTTTGCGTCAGCATGACTGGAAACGGCAAGAATGTAGTTCTCCTCTGCGCGGGCGAGTTCGTCCTGTGCAGTGACCACCTCAACGTTATTGGTTGTGCCCGACTGGAAGCGATCCTGCGCAAGTTCGAGTTCGCGCCGCGCGAGCTCCTGCCCTTCTTTAGCGACAGTGACCTGCTCAGCCGCGGATTCAAGATTCAGCAGCGCCTCGCGAATGTCCTCCTCGATGCCGCGGCGCAAATCTGCGATTTGATGGTCAATGCGGTGAACCCGGCTGGCAAGTTCCTGCGCCTCGCCATTGCGATCGCGGTCAAAGACCGTGAAATCAATCTGGCCTTGAATCAAGCCAATGCCCTGCACGCCCCCAATGCTGCGGCCAAGTTCGCCATAGTTTCCGTTGACGCTCAGCTTCGGATAGTAGCGGGCACGGCTGGCGCGTTGCTGCTCGACCAATCCCTCGCGCTGCCTGGCAAGCGACAAATAGTCCGGGCGGGCGAGGAGTGCAGCAGGTACCAGGTTTTCAGCCCGAGGCTGAATCACGGCCTGATACCGAAGTGGCTCGGCGAGTTCCAAAGGCGTGCCTGGACTCATGCCCAGGTTGCGTGCGAGTGCGAGCAGCGCTTGTTTGTACTGGTTCTGCGCAACCAGCAGAGCCTGCTTGTCATTCGCAAGCTGCACCTGTGAGCGCAGCACGTCCACGCCTGTCGCGGTCCCAGCATCATGTCTGTCTTTTGCAAGCTTGAATAGAACATCCGAGTCAGTCACTCGAGATTGCGCGGCATCCGCACGCGCCGCGGCGGATTGAGCATTGAGATATAAGCTTGCAACCGAGCGGATGATGAGATCCCGCGCATCCTGGTAATCCATTTTGCTGGCATCAAGGGCGTGTTCACTGGCCTTCCACCCGCGATAACTCTGAAGATCAACGATGTTCTGATTCGCGTAGAGGCGAAAATCGTAATTGGAAAATGGTCCAATCACCGCGGGGGCGCCAGGAAGCATGATTCCAAAAGCGATGAGCGAGCGGTTCTGGTAGTTGGCATAGCTTTGCACCTTTGCCTGCGGAAGCAGTGCAGCCGATAGGCGGCGCACACGAGTGCCCTCGGCTTCCTCAACCCGGGTGTCGGCCACAAGCACGCTGAGGTTGGCTTGCAGCGCCTTCTGAATAGCTTCCCGTAATGTGAGGCGGTAAGGCGTTAGTTCCTGAGCTGTGCTGAACGCACTGCACATCAGGCCTGCCAGCAACATGATCACAACAGCGCGAAAATTGCATTTCATTGTTCTTACTCTTAGCTGGAGATGGCGATTGCTCTCCAAAAGTATTGAAAGCTCTCTTCGATCCAGGTCTCAAGCGCAGGCTTGCCCTGCAGCGACCAAAGCAGGAGCGTTCCCATCACCGCCTGTTGGAATTGAATCGCAACCTTTTCTTTTTTCAGGCGCAGGGCAATCTCCTTCCGCTTTTGTCCTGCGGATACGATCTGGCAGATCATCTTGCGGCCTTCGGACAACTTGTGGTCGATAAGTTGACGAACGCCCTCACTTGCCAAAAAGGAGGAGACCACGGCGCGGGCAAGGTCGGGGCTGCGCCCTGGTTCTTCGGCGACGCGCAGGAACAGGCCATGCAACACCGAGCAGATCGTCTGTTTGCCGGAGTCGGCCAGCGCCACGGCTTCTCTTACCTTGCCAAGCTGAATTTCAGCCATCACGCTCATCACATGATCTTTGCTCTCGAAATAGTTGAAGAAGGTTCCTTTTCCCACGTCTGCGGCTTCGGTGATGTCTTCCACCGTGACATTGGAAGAGCCGCGCTCGGCAAACAGCTGAAGCGCACAGCGGAACAAACGCAGGCGCGTTTCGGCGGCGCGGCGTTGGCGCCTTCCCATACCTTGCAAGTGAGGAAGGTCCTCGGAGGCGAGCGCTTCGACGAAAGTGCCGGAAAGAGGATGATGACTGCTATTCATAGTCGGTCATTACTCATATACGACTAACGGTCAGAATTCTTGCGCGGAAGTGACGCCTTGTCAAGGGCAATCGTTCTGGAATTCTCCGCAATCTATGTCTTGCGGGAGTGGGGAACACCGGCACACAGATGAAGATGATTTTCTTCAGCCATTTTCAGACTGGCAGGCGTGGGACTACCAATCGTTTTCATGCAAAGTTGGCAAGTCGAGACAGTGATTCCGTTGGACAGGGTTCTGTGAGCAAAACCGTGCGTTGGCGAGTTGGGACTCATGGCGCTCTTGTCCGTCATTGAACTTCGTCAGTTCCTGATTTCGGCTATTCAGTCAATTCTAGGAATCAGGTCCGCAATACACAAGTGCTACGTCACGGTTCACGTACCAACGCATCCATAAGCTGCCTGATAACCTCCGTTGCTTTGTTGAAGTCAACCCCGCTGCCGTGAATTGTGGGGCTCTCCCGGCGCATGTCGCGGACGAAAAATTCAGACTGTGTCTTCGCCCACACGAACCGAGTGGATCGGCGGCGAGAATGGTAACCTTAAACTTCGTTCGCCACGGGCGCACACCATGAGGCTTGACTGGAATCACCCTGCACTCGCCGACGGACTTCGGTGCTATCGACGTCAGGAATTCTTCTTGGCGCACGAGCATTGGGAGGGCGTATGGCTGAAGTGCCAGGAGCCGGAAAAATCCTTTCTGCAGGCGTTAATTCAAATGGCGGCGGCATTCCATCATCTTCAGCGAAACAACTCGCGAGGTGCCGTGTCTTTGCTGAAGGCCGCTCTGCGGAAGTTAGAGCCCTACCCAGCGCTCTTTGAAAGCGTGGAAGTCGCGTCGCTCCGTGAGGAAGCTAAGGCATGGTTGGAGGTGCTGAAAGCCCCCAATTCGGCCATTCACCTTCCATTACCGCAGATTCGGCTAACCAGCCTAAGCATCGAAGCGTGACCGCGGGGTTGATCGCGTTCAGGATACTCACAGTGCAACTGTTCGGCACGTATCTAGCGCGATGAAGTATTCGGTTGTGTTGTTTTGTCCTATCGAAAGTATTTGGTGGAGGCGAGGGGAGTTGAACCCCTGTCCGAAAGCGCTGAAAGCGAGCAGACTACATGCGTATTCGATTCCTGCCGTGGTCCTTAGCCACAACGTTCACCATCTACGCTAAGAATCGGCAAGAAACGTAGCTGGCTAGCCTGTTGATCTCGCTCCAACCCCCAGACGTAGAGTTATGAGCCAGCCTACTGTGC
>Ga0181520_10000884_pt1 | contig 64491 bp, 54 predicted proteins | sample PEATcosm2014_Bin_29_FD_132451 | JGI IMG/M metagenome (GOLD analysis project Ga0181520, IMG submission 132451) | Peatland microbial communities from MTU Mesocosm Facility, Houghton, MI, USA - PEATcosm2014_Bin02_30_metaG | ecosystem: Environmental > Terrestrial > Soil > Wetlands > Peat | place...
ATTCCGCCTCGCCGAAATCCGGCCACATCACGTCGGTGACGTACAACTCGGCGTAGGCGGCTTGCCACAACAAATAATTGCTCAACCGCCATTCGCCGCCGGTCCGGATCAGCAGATCCGGATCGGGCACGCCCGCCGTGTCGAGTTGCGCGGCGAACGCGGCCTCGTCGATCGCCGCCGGCGCCAATTCGCCGGCCGCCGCGGCGCGCGCCAAATGGGCGGCGGCCCGTACAATTTCGTCGCGCGACGAATACGACAGCGCGACCAGCAGCGTCATCGCCCGGCAATGCGCCGTGCGGGCCATTGCGTCGCGCAGTTCGTCCTGCAAGGCAGCGGGCAAGCGGTCCAGCCGGCCGATCGTCCGCAGCCGGATGTCATATTTCAGCAGCTTCACGACTTCCCGCGCCAGCGTGCGCGACAGCAGCCGCATCAACGTCTCCACCTCGCGCGGCGGCCGATTCCAGTTCTCCAGCGAGAAGGCGTAAAGCGTCAGGTACGGCACATTCATTTTCCGGCACGCGCGAATGACCGTCCGCGTCGCCACCGCGCCCTGCCGGTGACCGCTGACGCGCGGCAGGCCGCGGCTCTTGGCCCACCGGCCGTTGCCGTCCATGATGATCGCCACGTGACGCGGCAGCCGCGACGGATCGAGTCCCGGGCCCGGCGGCTCGCCGGGGCCGGCCGGCGCCGGCTCAGATCTCCATGATTTCGGATTCTTTCCGCGTAAGGACATCGTCGATCTTCTTGATGTAGTCGTCGTGCATTTTTTGGACGCGGTCGACGGCCTTGTGCGAGTCGTCTTCGGCGATTTCGCCGTCTTTTTGCAGCGCTTTAAGCAGGTCGTTGGCGTCGCGGCGCTCTTTGCGGACGACGATTTTGTGGTCCTCGCCGATCTTCTTGACGACCTTGACCAGCTCTTTGCGCCGATCCTCGGTGAGCGAGGGGAACGGCAGGCGCACGACCTTGCCGTCGGTCTGCGGCGTCAGGCCGATGTCGGCGGCCTGGATCGCTTTGGCGATGTCGCCGCAGCGGCTCTGTTCCCACGGCGAAATGACGATCAACCGGCTTTCGGGCACGGCGACGGTCGCCATCTGGCTGATCGGCGTCGGCGTGCCGTAATAATCGACGCGAATGCCGTCGATGATCGTCGGGTTGGCGCGGCCGGTGCGGACCTTGGCCAATTCGCGCCCGAGGTTGGAGATCGCCTTTTCCATGCCTTGCTTGCACTCGCTGAGGACATCGTCGATCACGATTCACTCCTTGATTAACGTTCCGACTGCTTCGCCCCGCACGGCCCGCAGAATGTTGCCGGGCACGAGCAGGTTGAACACCAAAATGGGAATGGAATTATCGCGGCACAAACTGACGGCCGCCAAATCCATTACCCGCAGATTCTTGGCCATCACGTCGCCAAAAGTCAAATTCGCAAAGAACTCCGCGCCCGGATTCGTCACCGGGTCTTCAGCGTAGACGCCGTCGACCTTCGTCGCCTTCATCACGATTTGGGCGCCGGTCTCCGCGGCCCGCAACGCGGCCGCCGTGTCGGTGGTGAAGAAGGGGCTGCCCGTTCCGGCGCAGAAGATCACCACGTAACCCTGGTCGAGCAGGTGGATGGCCCGCTGGCGGAGGTAGGGCTCGGCGACGGCCTGCATCGGCAGCGCGCTCATCACCCGCGTCGGGCAGCCTTCGCGCTCGAGCGCATGCTGCATCGCCAGGGCGTTGAGGACGGTGGCGAGCATGCCCATGTAGTCGGCGCTGGCGCGATCCATGCCCTGACTGGCGCCCTTCACGCCGCGGAAGATATTGCCGCCGCCCAGGACCAGCCCGATTTGCACGCCGGTCTTGCGCGCCGCCGCCACTTCCCGGGCGATCGCGGCCAGTTGCTCGTCGTCGATGCCGTAGGCCGCTTTCCCCATCAAGGCCTCGCCGGACAATTTGAGCAACACGCGCTTAAACTTGGTTTCACCCATCCGCGCCTCAGTATTCAAGATGTGCGAAATGTACTCGCCGCGGGTCCCGCGGGCAAGGGGCAAGAAGGCGCATTCGTGCATCAAATCAAAGGGGCGCGGCAAACGCCGCGCCCCTTACATCGCCGTCTAATTTTTGCTTTCCGTCCTCTGAGTGCTGCGTGCTGTCTTCTGATTCCTCGCTATTGCACACAACGCAACGAGCCGCCGTTGTTGCCGTCCAGGCCCGCCACGGCGCCGTCGCGAAAATCGACGTACCACCCGTTGCCGGAGACGTCGCCCTCCGCCGATGCCGTCCAATAATAATTGATGCTGCCGGTGATTTGCGCGGGCCAGTAGGCGCCGCCGGGGGCCGGACCGCCCAAACTGGAGCAGCCGGCGCAGGCGCCAGTCACGCAAGTCGAGTTCAAACACGAATCGGTCACGCCGCAGGACCCGCCCGTGTCCGTGCCGGTGCAACCGCGCAGCAGGCTGCGCAGTTCGTCGACGTCAGGCAAACGCCAGCCGGTGAGACCGTTCCACGTCAGACCCGTGCAGTAAGTCGGGGCATCCGCGAAATCGGAGGGCGTAGTCCCGACCGTTTCGCCGTCCTGCCACGTCAACCCGGAAGTCGAATCGGTCCACACCGTTTCGGCGTCGTCGGCCACGCACGCTTGCTGCGGACCGCAGTACTCATTCGTCAAAGCCGAGCAATCGACGCACGAGACGCCGCCGGTGCCGCACGCGGTCAGAACCGCGCCCGCCTGGCAGTTGCCGCTTCCGTCGCAGCAGCCGTTCGGGCAACTGGTCGCGTCACACGTGCACAAGCCCGTAACGCAGTCTTGGCCTGCGGCGCACGCGAAGCAGGCCTCGCCGTCCGTGCCGCATGTGCCGGGGGCGTTGGCCTGGCAGTCGTTGTTCACATCGCAACAGCCCGCCGAGCAACTGGTCGCGTCGCACGTACACGCGCCGCTGACACAGTCTTGCCCGGTCCGGCAGGCGAAGCAGGATTCGCCGTCTGTGCCGCAAGCGGCGGGGGCATTAGGCTGGCAGAGGCTGCTCGCGTCGCAGCAGCCGTTCGGACAACTGGCGGCGTCGCAGGTGCAGGCGCCGCTGACGCAGGCTTGCCCGGTGACGCAGGCGACGCAGGCCCCGCCGCTGCCGCCGCAGACCGGATCGGTGTCGCCGGGCTGGCAGTTGCCGCCGGCGTCGCAGCAGCCGCTCGGGCAACTGGCCGCGTCGCAGGTGCAGGCGCCGCTGACGCAGGCTTGCCCGGTCGCGCAGGCGACGCAGGCGCCGCCGCTGCCGCCGCAGACGGCGTCGGTGTCGCCTGGCTGGCAGTCGCCGCTCGCGTCGCAGCAGCCGCTCGGGCAACTGGCCGCGTCGCACGTGCACGCGCCGTTGACGCAGGCTTGTCCGGTCGCGCAGGCGACGCAGGCGCCGCCGCTGCCGCCGCAGACGGCAGCCGTGTCGCCGGGCTGGCAGTTGCCGCTCGCGTCGCAGCAGCCGCTCGGGCAACTGGCCGCGTCGCACGTGCACGCGCCGTCGACGCAGGCTTGCCCGGTCGCGCAGGCGACGCAGACCACGCCGTCCAAGCCGCACGTGGCGACGACGCTCGGCTGGCAATTGCCGGTGGCGTCGCAGCAGCCGTTCGGGCAACTGGCCGCATTGCACACGCAGGCGCCGCTGACGCAGGCTTGTCCGGTCGCACAGGCGACGCAGGCCGCGCCCGCCGCGCCGCACTGGGCAGCCGCGGTTCCGGCCTCGCATGTCGTTCCACTGCAGCATCCCGTCGCGCAGTCGGTCGGAGCGCAATAAGCGACGCAACTTTGATTCGTGCATTCGTTGCCGGCGCTGCAGGCGATGCAGCCCGCGCCGTTCGTGCCGCACGCGCCATTGGCGGTGCCGGGCTGGCAGGTTCCGCTGGCGTCGCAACAGCCGCTCGGGCAATTGCTGGCGCTGCAGGCGTCGTCATCGTCGTCCGGAGGCGACACATCGTCATCCGTCGTGTCGTTGTCGTCGTCGTCCGGCGTAGGCGACCCGTCGTCGTCCGTCGTGTCGTTGTCATTGTCGTCATTGTCGTCGTCGGCCTGTTGGCTGCTGGCCTTGCTGCTTGTACTGCCGCAAGACGCCACGACGCCAACGATCAAGCCCAGCAAAAGCGCGAGACCCATTAGTGAAAAAATCCTCGCCTTCATGTCATCCTCCTCTATTGGCCGAACAGGTTGGAACTAGACACATAATCCTATGGAGGGCGCCAATGTCAAGACCGGCGATCCAGCGTCGCCGGTCTCGCGTGGGAGAATCCGGGCGCGAATCGGCAGGCGCGTTCCTATGGGTTTCGCCGGCTTTTCGAACGGCATTCTTTCGCGATAGACTGGCCAAGGGAGGCTGGCGATGGGCTTTTCTTCTTCCGAAAACTCGGGTTACGCGCAACGCGCGGCCGCGCGGTTGCAGCGGCGCCGCCAATGCCGGGTGATCATCCGCCGGTGTGCGACGCCCGACGACGACCGCCTGCGCGGCGTCATCGCGGAAAGCCTCGACGAGCTGGGCCTGCGCGTCGGGGCAAAAACGCTCATCAAGCCGAATATCGTCACGGCCAACCGGCGCTACATCCACCATTCTTTCACCGACCCGCGGGTCGTCGCCGCGGCGGTGAACTGGAGCCGCGACCGCGGCGCTGAACGCGTAACAATCGGCGAATCCGGCGGCTTCGGCATTCCGTCGCGCCTGTTTTTCCGCGAGGCCGGCTACGATCCGCGCCGCTTCCCCGGCGCGGAACTGGTCGATTTCAACCTCGAACCGACAGTCGAGATCCCGCTGGCGCGCGGCGTCCACCATCGCGCGCTGCGCCTGGCGCGCAGCCTGCACGACGCGGATTTCTACTTGTGGGCGCCGAAACTCAAATATCATATCTGCTGCACGATCACCTGCGCGCTCAAGCTGAATGTCGGCATCCTGACCCACGCCGAGCGGATGCTGTTCCACGACGACCGGCTCGACGAAAAGATCGTCGATCTTCTGGAAGCCGGATATCCGGACGCCGTCGTCGCCGACGCGATCGAGATCGGTACGGGCTTCGAATCGGCCCCGCGGCCGTTTCATCTCGGTGTCGTGCTCGTCGCCGACGACCCGGTGGCGATGGACATCGTCGCCTGCCGTATCCTCGGCTTCGAACCGCACGAGTGCCGCCACCTGGCGCTGGCGTTGGAGCGCGGCTACGGTCCGCCGAACGTCGACGCCGTGCGGGTCGAGGGCGACGTCGCGCTCGACGAATTGCGCGCCGCGACGCGCGGCATCGAAAGTGAATATCAGGATATCCATAAGGTCAAAACGCCGATTCGCTTTTATTGCGGCACGGACCCGACGCGCGGCCGTTTGTGCCACGGCGGCTGTCTGGCCGCCGTCAAGGGCGCGCTCGGCACGATCGACAAGCGCCGGCCCGGGTCGGTCGCCGCGGCGCGCGGCGGCGCGATTGTCACCGGCGTCTATCGGGGCGACGTGGATGCGGGCGACGGCGTCGCGTTGCTGGTCGGCGATTGCACGCGCGTCGAAGGGGCCGTGCGCGCGCGCAAAATCGTTCGCGCCAAGGGCTGCCCGATCGGCGCCAAACAACTGTTCACCGTCATTCCGCGCCATTTCCGCATGCCCAATCCTATGCTCGATCTGCGCGACGCCTGGCTGTTCGTGGCGTATTCGATCGACAAGTTCTTCCGGCGGATCGCCCTGCGCTAAATTGAACCGCGAAGAACAGTGATTTCGGCATTTCCAGCAATGGTAATTTAACCGCCGAGGACGCAGAGGACGCCGAGAATTTCGGCAATCGGCAGTCCGCAATCCGCAATCCGCAATGTCGTCAGGGCCGCAACGGCGCCAGCAGCGGACCGAACCTCGCGTCGCCGGCGAGGGCGAGAGCGACGCGCCGCGCGTCGGGCGTCAGCGAGGCGGCGAGCGAGCGCAGCGCCGAGCGCCGCAACTCGTCGTCGCATTTGTCCAGCGCGACATTGGCGTAGGCTTGCGCCGCTTCCGGCAGGCGGCGGGCGGTGTGCAGGATGTCGCCCAGGGCCAGCCAATCGAGGCGGCGCCACTCCGGGCCGGGCGCTTCGTCGAGCAGCAAACGTGCAGCGCGCTCGGCGGCGCTCAGGGTCTCCCCGCCGCCGGCAGTCAAGTAGTCCGCGAACTCGGCGTCGCGCAGCCAGCGTAGCGCCCGCAGGCGAACCTCGGCCGCGGCGGGCGCACGCAAAGCGACGGCCGACTGCCATTCGGGCATTTCTTCCGCCTCGTCGCGCGCCGTCAGCCAGTCCGAATCGGGCGCGCAATCCGCCGCGATGCGCCACGCCGCGGCCTTGGCCAGCTCACGGTCGCCCGCGGCGGCCGCTCGTTGCGCCGCCCACGCCGCTTGCGGGGCCAACGGCGAGAACGGGCATTCGCCGAGCAGCCAGCGAAACGCCTCGAGCGCGACGGTCGGCCGGCCGGCCGCGAGCAAAGCGGCGCCGGCGTCGAACAGCGCCCAGTCGGCCGCCGGCGTTTCCGCGTTCGTCCATTCGGCGAAAAGGGCCGCCGCCGCCAGCGGCGGCAGTTCCGCCGCGGCGTTCGCCAGCGCGCTCGCGGCGCGCGCGACCAGCGCCCGCTGCACGAAATCGGCGTCGTCGCGCGCCGGTTCGGCGCCGAATTTGCGTAGCGCGGCGCCGGCGGCGCGCCAATCACCGGCGGCGGACCCGTCATCGCCGTTCAGCCGAATCTGCCAGACAAAACGCGTCGCGTCGTTGGCCGGAGCGCGCGGCGTCAGACGCGCATCGCCGCCCAGGCGACGGCGCCACGCCAGCGCCAGCCAACGGGCCTCGGCGGCCAGCGCGGCGTCGCGCGAGCCGGCGCCGATTTGCGCCATCCATTGCTGCGCCTCGGCGAACCGCCGCTCACGCGCCAACGCCCAGGCCCCCAGGAAGACGAGTCGATCGGCCTTCCCCGGCGGCGCGCTGGCCAGGGCCTGCCGCGCCGCCGCGAGCGTCGAGGCGGCCCCAAAACGCCAATTTCCGAACAGCATCCGTCCGCCCGGGGCGGCGAGTTGCGCGAGCAGCTCGGCCTTGGCCGCCTGCCAATCGCCGGCGTACGCGGCACGCACCGGGGCGGCGGATTTCGCGTCGACGACCGCCGTCGGCCAGCCGATCGGTTCTTGCATCAGCCAACCGCGACTGAGCGGCGCGAGCCAGTCGGCGTCCTCCGCATAGGGTTCGCTCACCCAAACGCTCAACATCGGGCGTAAGCCCGGCGTCGCTGCGACGACTACATCCAATCGTGCGGCGCCGCCGGCGAGCGGCGGCAGCGGGTTGGCGGCGACCAACCGTTCGAGTTGCCGATCCAGTTCGGCGTTCGGCGGACGCTCGCCGCGGCGGAGGAGCGCCACGCGGCTGTTGCCGACGTGGCCGGCGTCGGTGGTCAGCCGCAACGTCGCGCTCCAGCGCAGCGGCACGGCCGGCGGTGGATCGGCGAGCAGGAGCGTGACGCCGTCGTAGAGCGTCGAGAAATCCGCCGACACGAGTCGCGGCGGCGGGCCGGCCGGCGATGCGGCCGGCCGCGCGATCGCCAGCGCCAGCGCCGGCGGCAGATCGACGATGCGCGCCGCACCGTTGGTCTCGATGAGGCGGGCGCGGTTTTCGCCCTCCGGCGCGACGTGTAAGACGGTCTGGCCGCCGACCGCGAGGCGGAACCCGCTGCGGTCCGGCGCGGGCAGGGTCGGCAGGCCGTGACCGGGAAGCAAGTCGAGGCGTTCTTGCGCCCCGACGAGGGTCGCCATCGCCAAGAGAAGCACGACCGGCGCGAGGGTGCGGCGCATGCGCGACACTATGCCGGCTCGGCGTCCGGCCCGCAAGCGAAAGGAAGCGGCGTCGGGCCGAAAAATGGGGCGGAAATCAAGTGGGTGCGCGGGTTTTTTTGTCCCGTAGCGGCCTTGCATTGAGTCATTGAGTAGTATATTTATACTTCCCTTTCGGTTGCGTGCTGGGGTCGATATGGGGTCTGGTCAGGATGCCGGAAAAGCCAAAATGAGCGACGCGGCGGAAGCAGCGCAGGCCAAAGAACAGGCGCTGCTCGAAGCGTTGGAGCAAGCGGCGACCGCGGTGGGCGTCGTGGTCCGCTACGACAAATTGGCCTCCGGCGACATCAAAGCGACCAGCGGCGCGTGCAAGATTCGGGGCGTGGACACGGTCATCATCGATCGGCGGCTCGGGCCGAAAGAGCGCGTGGCCGCGTTGGCGCGGGAGTTGTCGCGTTTCAATTTCGACGACGTTTTTCTGCCGCCGGCGGCGCGGGAGTTGCTGGAGCCGACGGGACGCAGCGGCGAGAGGAGTAGAGAAGGATGAGAAAGCGCGATCTGGAAGAGATCCGGCGGAAGCTGGCCTCGGACCGGGAACGGATCCTGGCCAACGCCCGCAAGACGATGGGCAACATCACCAATCCCAATCTCGACGATCTCAACGACGAAGGCGACGTCGCCAGTTCGGAAACGGATCAAACCATCAACCTCCGGTTGCGGGATCGCGAGTCCATGCTGCTGTCGAAGATCGAAAAAACGCTGAAGAAATTCGACGAAGGCACGTTCGGCATCTGCGACTCGTGCGGCGAGGAAATCAGCGTCAAACGGTTGAAGGCCCGACCGGTCGCCTCGTTGTGCATCCGCTGCAAGCAGGAAATGGAAAAGATTGAGAAAGGGTACGCGGACTGAGCCAGGAAATTCCCGGTTGGACGTCCGGCCCTGCCCTCCCGAACGGCGATGACCTCCCGGCGCCGTTGCCCCGACTGACCAGAAAACCCGCCCATCGCCATCCGGCGTTTTACCTCGGCATGCTGGCGGCGACCGTCTTCACCACGTTTCTTTCGGGATTGGCGATGGCCGAACCGAGCGGCTCCTCCGTTCGGTACGTCGCCGACGCGATGACGTTTCCGGCCGCACTGCTCTCGATTTTGCTGGCGCACGAATTGGGCCATTTTCTCGCCTGCCGCCGCTACGGCCTGGACGCGACGCTGCCGTTGTTCATCCCCGGGCCGCCGTTTCCGCTCGCGATCGGCACCTTCGGCGCGTTCATCCGCATTCGCAGCCGCATCCGCGAGCGGGCGAAACTGTTCGACGTCGGCGCGGCCGGCCCACTGGCCGGCTTCGTGCTGGCGGTGGCGTGGACGATCGTCGGCCTGCGCTTGAGCCATATCATCGAGTTGCCGTCGAAAGGGTCGCCCCTGGAGTTCGGCGAATCGGCGTTGTTTTGGGCGCTGCGCCGCTTGATCGTCGGCGAACCGCCCACCGGGCAGGACGTCGTGCTGCATCCGATCGCGATGGCCGGTTGGTTGGGCCTGTTTGTCACGTCGCTTAATTTGCTGGCCGCCGGACAGCTTGACGGCGGCCATATCGCGCACGCCATGTTCGGCCGCGCGCATCGCGTCATCTCGCGGGTCGTGTTTGTTGGGCTCGTCTGGTGGGGCGTGCTGGGCGACCCGGTCGCGGAGACTTGGTGGCAATGGGCGGGCGCCGGAGCGTTGCTGATTTGGTCGCTCGTCTTGAGTTTGCGGCCGCCGGGGCGTAAACTTGCTCTCAACGTTTTTCTCGGTCTGGTTCTTTTGCAGATCGTCGCGCAGATCAACAGCGAGACAAGCTCGGCGAGCGGGGTCTGGCTGGTGTGGGGCCTGTTGGTTTATTTATTCGGCCTGGACCATCCGCCCGCGACGGATCTGCACACGCCGCTGAGCCCGGCTCGCCGGGCGGTCGGCGTCGTCTGTCTGGCGGTGTTTTTGGGAACGTTCATCCCGCTGCCGATCAAGGCCCTGGTGAATTAGTTTGGTCGAGGAGGTGTTTCGTGGCTAAATCCGTCAAGACGATCGTATTCGATGCTCCGCCCGACAAGTGTTACGAAATTGTCTGGGATTTCGCGAAATATCCGGTTTTTGTCAAGGAATTGAAGAACGTCGAGATGCTCAGCCGCGAGAAAGGCAAAGTGCGCGCCGAGTTCACGATCAAGGTCATCAAAGAAATCAAATACACGCTGGACATCGTCGGGAAAACGCCGACGGACATCAACTGGACCCTCGTGCACGGCTTTTTCAAAAAGAACGACGGCGGCTGGCATTTCGAGGATCTCGGAAAAGGCCGCACCGAGGCGACCTACACCGTCGATGTCGATTTCGGCCTGTTGGTGCCGCCCGCGGTCGTCCGCATGCTGCAGGAAAGCAACTTGCCGAAAATGCTGGAAGCGTTCAAGAAACGGATCGAGATTCACGCGAAAAAGGTCTGACAGCCGAGAACGGCCGTAACTGACGACAAGACGCCAATGGACGAACAACTGATCCGCCAAATTCTCAAATTCACCAAACGCGTCAAACGCGATAAGTACGCGAAAGTCCACGCGCCGCTCGGCGAGGGTTTGCGCCGCGTCGGTCTGCTCGACGAAGCCGCCGACGTCTGCCGCGTCGGGCTGGAGATTTTCCCCCGTTACCTCGCTTGCCGCGAAACCCTCGGCAAGGTGTTCTTGCGCCAGAACAAGCTGGCGGACGCGCGCCGCGAGCTGGAAAAAGTGCACGAGGTCATCGGCGAAAACATCGAATTGCGCAAAGCGCTCGCGAAAGTGTATGTCAAAACCAACGACCGCGGGCGCGCGCTCGAACTGCTCGACTGGCTGGTGGTGCGCGATCCATTCGACTTTGAAATGAGCAATCTGCGAACGCAGTTGCAACGGGCGCAGGAACAGGACGCGGCGCGCCGCAGCGCCGTTGCCCGCGGCGAAAACCCCGACACGGTGGATATCTACGCTCTCGCGCAACGGCCGGCTGTCGTCGACATCCAGCGGATCATCGACGAGTTGCCGGAACCGGCGTTCGATCGTCAGAGCGTCCGGCGCGCGACGGACGCGGCGTTGGACGGCCTCGAAAACATCGAAACCGTCATTGACGCCGAGGCCGATCGCCTGTTTCAGGCGGCGGGCGAGGAAAAGACGCGGCCCGACGGCGCCAAAACGGAACGGCTGTCCGCCGCGCGGCGCGAAATGCTCGCCGCGAGCGCCGAGGAAATCTCGGCCGCCGCGGTGATCGCCCAGGTGGAACTGGAGATCAGTTTGCTCGACGAGTCGCTCCTGGCCTGCCGCCGCTTGCAGGAACAACTGGCCGACGACCCCGATCTGCGCGAACTGATCGATCGCTTCGAGCGGCATTTGGAAGAAAAAGAATCCGCCCTGGATCGGCTGGAAAACATCAATATCGCGCACGGGTTGTAACCGGTGTCGCCGCGCCGGCCCGCCCTTCGCCGAGCCGCGGGGGGCGCCGCGGCGTTTCTCGCTCTCGCTTCCTTGCTCGCCGCCTGTTCCGGCGCCGCGCCGCCGGCCGACGCGTTGCGCATCGGCCTGGAAGGCAACCCGACCAGTCTCGATCCGCGATACGCGACCGACGCCTATTCGACGCGCATTCTCGGCCTGGTGTACGAAGGGCTGCTGACCGACCCCGGCGACGGCGGCGTCGCCCCGGCGCTCGCCGAAAGCTGGGAGCAGCCGGACGACTTGACGTACCGTTTTACGCTGCGCGCCGGCGCCGTTTGGCAGGACGGCGCGCCGGTGACGAGCGCCGACGCCGCGGCGACGTTTCGCTTTCTGGCCGATCCGCGCCGCGCCTGCCCCACGCAGGATGTTTTCAGCCGCCTCGACGCGATCGCGACCCCCGACGAGCGGACCGTGCAGTTGCACCTGCGCGAGCCGTTCGCCTCGTTTCTCAACAAGCTGACGCAGCCGATCGTGCCCGCCCGGTTGCAAGAGCCCGACCTCCTCGCCGCCGAACCGGTCGGGTCGGGCCCGTATCGCCTGGCGGAGTGGCGTCGCGGCGAGAAGGTCGTTCTGGCCGCCAACGAACGCTGGCGCGACGGGCCGCCGGCCATCAAACAACTTCAGTTTTTCGTCGTGGCCAACGACACCACGCGGTTGCTGCGGCTTTCCAAGGGCGAACTCGACGTCTTGCAAAATTGCACGCCGCCGTACGCGCTCAAATACGCGGAAGAATTGCCGGGCCGGCAGATGTTGCGCGCGCCGGGCGGCAACTACAGCTACCTCGGCTTCAACCTGGCGGACCCGCGCGGAATTGTGAGCAACGCGAAAGTGCGGCAGGCCATCGCCTACGCCCTCGACCGTGACCAGATTATCAAGACGATGCTTTACGGACAGGCCCGACCGGCGACTGGTTTGCTCGCGCCGGGCAATTGGGCCTACGAGGCCGACGTGCGCCAATATCCATACGATCCGGACCGCGCCCGGCGGCTGCTCGACGAGGCCGGTTTCCCGTTGCCCGCCGGCGGCCGTGGCCCGCGGTTTACGCTGTCGTACAAAACGAGCACCGACAAGCTGCGGCTGCGCATCGCCGAGGTGATGGCCAACCAGTTGGCGGCGGTCGGCATCAGTCTGGAGCGCCGCAGTTTGGAATGGGGCACGTTTTTCGAGGACGTCAAACGCGGCAATTTCGAAACCTACACGCTGGTCTGGGTCGGCGTCTCGGATCCGGACCATCTGTTCTACGCGTTTCACTCCTCGATGCAGCCTCCCCGCGGCGCGAACCGCGGCCGTTACGCCAACGCCGACGTGGACCGGTGGCTGGAAGAGGCGCGGCGGACCGGCGACCGCATCGAACGCCGGCGGCTGTACGGCCTCGTGCAAAAACAACTCGCGGAAGATTGCGTCTACGTCAGCCTGTGGTGGGCCGACAACATTGCCGTCGTGCCGAACCGCCTGCACGGCTTCTTCCTGCGACCGTCCGGCGATTTTCTCAGTCTGGCCAAAGCGAGGCTCGGCTCGTGACGCGCGGCGCCCGCGTCGGCGTGTTCGCGTCGCTGGTCCTCGGCGCGGTCGTTGTGTACGCGTGGCGGATCGAGCCCTTTCGCCTGGGCGTCACCCGCATCGACCTGCCGCCGGATCTGAACGCGGCGCTCGCCGGTCAACGCATTGCGCTGATTTCCGATCTGCACATTCGAAAAAACTGGCCGAAGACGAAGTTGTTGCTGGATACGCTCCAGCGGCTGGACCCCGATTACCTGCTGATCGCCGGCGACATGGTGTGGTATGAGGCCGACGCCGGGCCGGCGATGGAAGTTGCGAAGCAGTTCCACGCGCGCAAGGGCGTCTACGCGGTGCTGGGCGACGCCGATTACATGGGCCGCGTCCGCAACTGCATTTACTGCCACGTGCCCGGCAGCCGCGAACTGCGGCACGACCTGCCGGTGCGATTCCTGCGCAACGAAGCCGTGACGATCGCCGACGACAAGGTCACGCTCGTCGGCTTGGACGGGGAGGATTCTCACGGCTGGGACGAGACATGCCGGCGGAGCATCACGCCCGAGCGGCCGAGCATCGTCATGGTTCATTATCCGCAGACGCTGCCGTTCGCCAGCGCGTTTCATCCGTCGCTGATCCTTGCCGGCGACACGCACGGCGGCCAGATCATCGCGCCGTATTGGGTTTACCCGCTGATCACGCAAGCGCCCGTGAAGAAATACCGCTACGGCTGGTTTTACGAGGGTCGGACCCCGATGTTCGTCACGCGCGGCGTCGGCGAAAGCCATATTCCGGCGCGCTTGGCGCGGCCGCCCGAAGTGGTGTTGATGGAGGGCCGGTCATGATCCGCCGTCATTGGGCCGCGGCGCTGCTCTTGGCGGCGGTCGCCTTCGGTTGCGGCAATTCCGACGTCTTGATGATCAATGATTTCGAAACGGCAAGAGATCTGGACTGTTTGAAGTGGCGTTGCCATTATTGGTTGGAGCAGACCACAGAGTTCGCGACCTCGGGCGCCCACGGGCTGAAGATGGAATTCCCGGCCGGCGAGTATCCGACGGTCGAATTGTGGAAGGTGCCGCGCGATTGGCGCGGCTACACGTGGTTCGAGGCGGACCTCTGGGCGCCGGACCTGCAAGGCGAGACCTTGATGATTCGCATTGACGATCGCGGCGACGCGACCGCTTTCGCCGATCGCTTCGAGTTGGCCGTGCCGCTCACCGGCGCGCCGCAGCACGTACGGGTGCCGCTCGACCGCATCGCCCGCGGCAACGGCGGCCGGCCGCAAAATCTCGGCGCCATGCGCCGCATTCTCTTTTACTTCGGGCGCACCGACCGGCGGGTGACGCTTTATCTCGACGGAGTGAAACTGACGCGATGAATGAGCCCGCGGAAATCGTCAACGCCCTGACCGTGGATGTGGAGGATTATTTCCACGCGCTCAACCTGGCGCCGTACATCGCGCGCGAGACCTGGGAAACGTTGCCGCCGACCTGCCCCGACGCCACGCGCCGGCTGCTGGCGTTGTTCGCGGAGCATAATGTCCGCGCCACGTTTTTCGTATTGGGGTGGATCGCCCAGCGCTGGCCGCAGTTGGTCCGCGAAATCGCCGAGGCCGGCCACGAGGTCGCCTGCCATGGCTTTGCGCACCGCAGCCTGTTGCAAATGACGCCGGCGGAATTCCGCGCCGACCTGCACGCCGCAAAGGACGCCATCGCCAACGCCGGCGGCGGCCGCCCCGCTGGCTTTCGCGCGCCGAGTTTCTCGATCAACCACAGCAACCTCTGGGTTTTCGACGTGCTGATCGAAGAGGGGTTTCGCTACGATTCGAGCCTCTTTCCAGGCCGCAAGGTTCCCGTCGGTTTCCTGGGCGCGGATCGCCGGCCGACGGTCATCGAGCGGCCGGGCGTCGGCGCCCTGCTGGAATTGCCGTTGACGCGCCTGGACGTGGCGGGCCGCAGCCTGCCGTTCGCCGGCGGCGGCTATTTTCGTATGTATCCGTATTGGTTGATCCGCGCCGGCTTGCGGCGCGTCCACGCGCAATCGGCCGCCCCGGCCGTGATTTACGTCCATCCGTGGGAATTCGCGCCGGACCAACGGCGGATCGACGCCCGCCTCGGCGCCCGGCTGAAACATTACATCGGCTTGCGCACGTTTGAAAAAAAACTGCGCCGGCTGCTCGCGGATTTCCGTTTCGCGCGCGCCGTCGACCTGCTGCCCGTCGCGCCCGCGCCGCCGCCGATTTGAATGCCGGCCGCGGAAAAGAGTGGGGCTTTTTTACGAAATCGAAACGAGATAATAATGCCGCGGGAATTGGGACGCGGACGGGACGGCATGCAACGTAAGAAAGTTCTGGTCGTTGAATTCGACGTGCGCGACGCGCAGATGCTGGCCGCCGCGTTGCGCCGCAACGGGTATGCCGCGTTGGTGACCGGCTCCGGCGCGGAAGCGATCGATCTATTTCGCAACGAAGACCCTGACCTGGCGGTCGTCAATCTGCTGCTGCCCGATATGCCCGCCGCGGACGTGATGCGGCGATTCGAGGGCGGCGCGCGCCACCTGCCCGTCATCGCGATCAACCAATTGGCGGCGGGCCGGTCGCAGCTCTATCAAAAACTCGGCGCCGACGACCAGATCGCCAAGCCCATCGACCAGGCGCAATTTCTGCGCGCGGTCGAACGGCTGATCGGCCCCGGCTCGTCCGAGCCGGTCGCGCCGCCAAAACGGGCCGCGACCGCCGCGGCGGTTGCGCCCGACAAAGCGGAGGCCCTGCCCGCGAACGGTTCGCTCAAGAGCCTGCCGTTCCACGCCGTGCTGGCGCAGGTCTTTCGCAAACGCGCGACCGGCGCGCTCGAAATTCGCGACGAATACGGCAAGACGTCCGTGTTGTTCCACGACGGCCTGCCCATCAGCGTGCACACTACGGGATTGGCGCGACGGCTCGTCCGCGAAGGGCTGTTGACCGAGGAAGAAGCCCGGCGGGCCCATCGCCACGCGGCGGACGCACAGGTGACGGAAGAAGAAACGCTCGCGCGCATGAATCTGCTATTAGCAACGGAACTGGAGCGAATCTCGCGCGAATTCGCGGCCGACACCCTGACGGAACTTTGCCGGGCGAGCGAAGCCCGCTTCACCTGGACCTCGCGCCAGATCGCCGTCAACGGCCCGCCGTTCGATCCGGCGGTCGTGGTCGACCGCGCGATGCGCCGGTTTTTCGGCCCGGAAAAAATGCGGGCGGCGCTGGAGGCAAAGGGCCGCCAAGACCGGCCTTTCTATTTGGGCGACGACCCGGCGCGCCTGCCGGATTTGGCGAATCAACCCGAGATGGCGGCGGTCGTCGCCGCGGCCCGGGCTCGCGAAATCCTCGGCGGTTTTCTGGCGGCGGCCGGACCGTCGCGCGAGAAACTCGAACGCGCAACCTATGTGCTGGCGATGTTGAAGATCGTCGTCTTCGACGCCGACGATGCCTGGCCGTCGCGGGGCGAGGCCGCGGCCCCGCACGCGGCGCCGGAAATGCCGGTACCTACGGCGATCGACGAGCCGCCCGCGGTCGAGCGCCCGGTCGCCCCGCCCAAAAAGCCGGAAGCGGTTCGCGTCGCGCCGCCGCCGCCGGCCGCCACGCCGTCGCCGCCCCTGGTGGATATCGATCGCCCGCCGGAAGTGCGGCCCGCCCCGGAGCCCGAGCCCGAACCCGAACCGCCGCCGCCGGACGATCCGTTGACCGACGAGCAACTGCTGCGCATGGCCGAAGAACTGCTGCGCGACAAGACCTACAGCAAAGCGCAACGCTGCGCCGGCGAGTGGCTCGAACGCTGCGGCGACGATCGTCGCGTGCTGCTGATCTACGCCCGGGCCGCGGCCCATAACCGGTTTGCCGATCCGTTGAACCGGCTGCTCGACAGCGTCGATGCCTTGCGGCGGGCACTGGCGCTCGACGCGCGGTTCACCGAAGCGCGTTGCGAGCTGGCGAATATTCTGGCCGAAGCCGGAGAGGTCGAATTGGCCGTCGCGGAACTGGAGACGGCGACCGCGAAGGATCCGCTCGACGCCGAAGCGCAACGCGAACTGCGCATTATGCGCCGGCGCTTGTCGCGCGCCGAATAACCGATGCACCTTCGCTATACGGAGATCGACCGCGATCCGACCGCGCTCGGCGAACTGGTCCTGCGCCGCTATGAGGCCGAAACGGGCGAAGTCGGCTACGAAATCACGATCAACGGCGCGTTTCTCATGGCGTCGCACGGCGCGCACAGCGAAACCGCCATGGCCGCGCTGGCGCATCGCCGATTGCAGCGGCCGGCGCGCGACTTGCGCGTGCTCGTCGGCGGTCTGGGGGCCGGCCACACGTTGCGTGCGGCGCTGGATTTGGCGGGCGTGACGCGCGTCGTGGTCGCGGAAATCGGCGCCAAGATGGCCGATTGGAATCGCCGCTATTTTGCCGCCGTCAACGGCCGCGCGGTCGACGATCCGCGCACCGAGGTCCGCGTCGCCGATCTGGCCGACGTGCTCGCCGCCGGCCGCGACGCCTTCGATTTGCTGCTGCTCGATGTGGACAACGGTCCCGGCTGGTTGGCCGCGCCCGGCAACGCGCGGCTCTACGACGCCGCCGGCGTGCGCGCGTGCCGCGACGCGTTGCGCCCGGGCGGCGTGGTCGCCGTGTGGAGCCCGCAGCCCAACCCAATATTTTTCGCCGCGCTCAAGGGAGTTTTTCCGGTCGCCGAGGAATTCGACACCACGCCGCTGGGCCAGCCGCTAGGTGAGCCCGGCGACGCGATCTATCTCGCCGTTCGCGACGCGGGAGCGCCGACGGCGCAATAGCCGCTCGCCGCGCTTACGGGTTGTCGAACGGTTCGCCGCACTCCGGGCATTTCTTGGCGTCGCGCGGCGCCTGCGCACCGCAGTGGTCGCAGAAAAAGAGTTCGACTTGCTCTTCGGCAGGGCCTTCCGCCTCGGCAGCCGGGGTCGGGTCTTCGACCGTCGCGCCGCAATTAGGGCAAGCCGTCGCGCCGTCCGGAAGTTCGGCGCCGCACTGCTCGCAAACGGCCAGACCCACGTCGGCGTCATCCGGAAGCTCGATCGCCAGCGATTCGCCGACCGTCGCCAGAACTTCCTGGGCGCGTTCGAGATCGCCCTGCGGCACCAGGATTTTGGCGTCCTGCGCCGGATAAACGAGGACGGAACCCATCTCGTCGCCGGCCAACACGTACGGAATTTCCGCCGCATCCAGTTCGGCGGCGATCATCCGTGTTTCGACCGCGCCGCGGCCCTCGACGAGAACGACCATCTCCTCGGCCGCCGAGTCGTCGGCCGGCGCGGGCGGCAATTCGTCCACCAGGGGAACGTCGCAATCCGAGCATTTGGCGATCCCCGGCACATATTCCACGCGGCAATTTGGACAAAACGGCATCGAGGCCTCCTTTAAGCTTATTTCAATATAACATTATCGGCGCCGGATTTCAGCGCCGCCGGACGCGAACCGGAAATTTTTTTCGGCCGCCCGAATGTGGTATAGACAGCCGATGAAACGCCCGACCGCCCATCTGCCGCTGTCGCTCGACGAAGCCCGCGCCCGCGGTTGGCACGCGCTCGACGTCGTGCTGGTCACCGGCGACGCGGCGGTCGATCATCCGTCGTTCCCCGCGGCGCTGATCGGCCGGGCGCTCGAGGCGGCGGGTTTTCGCGTCGGCATCATCGCCCGTCCGGACGCGCGCGACCCGGCGGCCGTGGCGCATCTCGGTCTGCCGCGGCTGTTTTTCGGCGTCACGTCGGGCGCGCTCGACTCGATGGTCGCCAATTACACCGCGCTCAAACGTCGTCGCCGGGACGACGCCTTTGCCCCCGGGGGCCGCGCCGGCGGCCGGCCGGACCGCGCGTTGACCGCGTACGGCAACCTGCTGCGGCGCGCCTTCGGCAAGGCGGCGTTCATCGTCGCCGGCGGGCTCGAAGCGAGCCTGCGCCGTTTCGCCCATTACGATTACTGGAGCGATTCCGTGCGCCGGCCGATCCTCATGGATTGCGGGGCCGACGTGCTGGTCTACGGCATGGGCGAAGGGCCGGCCGTCGAGATTGCGCGCCGGCTGGCGGCGTTGTCGGCGGCCGGACCGGCGCCGTCGACAGAAGCCCGCCTCGCCGCCGTGCGCGAGATCCCCGGCGTCGTCTATCGCGAACCGAAAAGCCGGCCCGCGCCGGCCGACGGCGTGGCGTTGCCGTCGTCGGAGGAAATCGCCGGCGACCCGGAAACGCACGCGCGGGCGTTTCAGCTTTTCGAAACGCATCGCGACCGCCGCCAGTGGCAGGAAAGCGGCGGCATGCGCGTGGTCGCCAATCCGCCGTGGCCGCCGGCGTCGCCGCGCGAGCTCGACGCGCTCTACGAATTGCCGTTTACGCGCGACGCGCACCCGTCGTTGCGCGAGCCAGTGCCGGCGCTCGAGCAAGTGCGGTTTTCGGTGATCAGCCATCGCGGGTGCTGCGGCGGGTGCGCGTTTTGCGCGATCGGCGCGCATCAGGGCAAGACGATCGTCAGCCGCTCGGCGGAATCGATTCGGCGCGAATTGGCGAGCGTCGCGGCGCATCCCGATTTTCGCGGGGTCATCAATGACATTGGCGGCCCGACCGCGAATATGTACGGCCTCGCCTGCCAGCGCCCGGAGCCGTGCGACCGGCCGTCGTGCTTGTGGCCCGTGCGTTGTCCGCATCTGCGGGCAGACCAGACGCCCTATCTGGAACTGTTGCGCCTGGCGCGCGCGACGCCGGGCGTCAAGCGCCTGTTCGTCACGACCGGCATTCGCACCGATCTGGCCGTTCTTTCCGAGGCGCTGATCCGCGAACTGGCGCGCGAACATACGAGCGGCCTGCTCAAAGTCGCGCCGGAGCACGTCGTTTCGCACGTCTTGAAAACGATGCGCAAACCGCCGCTCGACAGTTTCCTCGAATTCCTCGGACAGCACCGCCGCTTCTCCCGCGAGGCGGGCAAAGAGCAATACGTGCTGCCGTACCTCGTTGCAGCGCACCCGGGCTCGACCATCGAAGACATGGTGGCCGTATACGATTTTCTGCGGACACATCATATCAAGGTGGAACAATGTCAGATTTTCACGCCGACGCCGGGAACGGCCGCGACGGTGATGTACGCCACCGGCCTCGACCCGGCGACCCTGCGGCCCGTGTTCGTCGAACGCGATGTGCGCGGCAAAGAAATGCAAAAGGCGTTGATCCTGCATCACCTGCCGGGAAACGCGCCGCTGATTCAGGCGGCGCTGGCGAAGGTCGGGCGTCCGCGGCCCTCCCGCCGTCAATAATTCGTCACTTCGTCGATCTTGCCGTGCTTCTTCGCGTAACGGTTGAACATCGCGAAACCTTTGGCCGCGCCGAAGCCGGTGACGGCAGTCAGGGCGGCGAGCGCGAGCACCAGCGCCCAATCGGGCAGCCACGCGATATTGCTGTCGAAGCCGATGCAACCGAACGAGCGCCGGGCGCCTTCGATCCAGTAGGTCAGCGGACTGAGCCACGCGAGCGGGCGCACCCAGATTGGCAAGTAGCTCGTCGGGTACAATACGCCGCAAATCAGCAGGAACGTGCCGCCCACGCCCTCGGCGAGGAGCAGCGCGTGCCGCGCCGTGACCAGCAGCATCCCGGCGAAAAAAATGCCGAGCGACATCGTCGCCGCCAGGCCGAGCAGCGAGGTCGTGAGCAGCAATCCCCAATGGATCCGGCTCCAACCGAACGGCAGATGCAGCACGACGACGCCGACGACGATAATCGCCGCGGTGCTCGTCAGCGCGATCAGCACGAAAGTTGCGGCGCGGCCGATCAGCGTCCAGACGAACGGCGTCGGCGCGATGTATACGTAACGGATCAATTGATATTGCTCGCGGTCCGAGATGATCGCCCACGACAGGCCCGAGGCCATCATCCCGAAAATGGCAAAAAACGCGTCGCCCAAATAGATCGCGGCGAAGCGCGGGTCGGCGCTCGGATTCGCCGCCGCGACCTTGAACAAGAAATACAGCAGCAGGCACATCGCCATCGGCCGGACCGCGGCGTACAGCAGGTACAGCGGCGGCGACGTCCAGTTCGACTCGATCGCCCAACCGATTTTCATCGAAGCCCAAAATGCGCGCCGACTTTGCATGGTCATTCCCACCGCAGCGACATCGTGCCGTCGCGTTTGCCTTTGGCTTCGAGGCGGCGCATCAGCCGTACGGCGCCGATCGTGAAGACGACCGTCATCGCCGCCAGGATCGACGCCTCCGCGTACGGCGACAAAAAGCCGATGCCCAGCCCCCGCGGCAGCAGCAGTTGACGGACGCCGTCGAGCCCGAGGGTCAAGGGGATCGCCGCCGCAATGAGCAGCAACGGCCGCGCGAACTTATTGACCGGGAAAAACAGGCCCGAAAGAAAATATACCGGCTCCATCAGGATCATATTCAGTTTCAAACCAAGGCGGCCGACGAGGAAGTAAACGCTCGACGCCGCCATGCCGAGCGAAAAAAGCGCCGTCAGCGTGAGCAGAAATACGGTCAGGAGCAGCAGCGGCTGATGCGGCGTGAAATGCACGCCGAAGACGAAGACGCCGATGGCCAGCACGCCGAGCGCGCGCACGGCGCTCATGAACATGCCGCCGGTCGCCATGCCCAGCAGCAGCCACGCCGGGTGCATCGGCGAGGCCATGAACAAATCGAGATTGCCGGTTTCTTTTTCCCAATAAAATTGCGAGGCCATGCCCCAGAGCACGCCGACCCAGAACGGAATCATCGCGCCGCCGAGGACCACCAGGCCCTCGTATTGCGGCGGCGCGCCGAGGCTGCGGTACACGAAAATGTAGGCGGCGAGCGAAATGATCGGGAGGCCGACTTCGCTGATCATCCACGACAGTTCGCGGTTGCCGCCGACGATGCGGACGTAGGCGCGGGCTTTGATCGCCCGCAACGCGGCGATGAACTTATTCGTCTTCATGCAAGCGCCGGCCGACGACCTTCATGAACAGATCTTCGAGGTCCGGCTGCCGTTTCGAGAACTCGCGCACGGTCAGGCCGGCCCGGCTGGCGGCCGCGAAGATCTCGGCCAGCCGCGTGTCGTCGTTGAGTTGGAAACGCAGCACGCCTTCGGCGCCGCCGTCGGTCTGCGCAACGTAGGCGCCGGACACGCCGGGCACGCCTTCGACCAGCGAGGCGTCGGCCGGCGCGGGCGCGAGTGAGAGCGTGAACGAGCCGCCCTTGCCGAGCGTCGCGCGCAACGCCGCCGGGGTGTCGCAGGCGATGATGCGGCCGTTGTCGATGATCGCGATGCGATCGCACAACTCCTCGGCCTCGGCCATGTAATGCGTCGTCAGCAGAATGTTGCGGTCGCGGTTTTCGGCCATCCATTCTTTGATATAGGCGCGGACCTCGCGCGCGATGTGCACGTCGAGGCCCAGCGTCGGCTCGTCGAGAAAGAGGATGCGCGGATCGGTGACGAAGCCGCGGATGATGTTCATCTTCTGCCGCATACCGGTCGACAGCTTGTTGACCTTCGTCTTGGCGTCGCCGGCGAGGCCGAAGCGCTGGAGATAGCCGTCGATGCGCTCTTTCGCCAGGCGGCTCGGCATGCCGTAAAACTGGCTGAACATCCAGATGTTTTCGCGCACGGTGAGAATGCCGTAGCCGCTGGTTTCGCCGCCGCTGACCATGCCGATCAGCCCGCGCAGGCGATCGGTTTCCTTCACTACGTCGCAGCCGGCGACGATCGCGCGGCCGGAGGTCGGGTACAACAACGTGACGAGAATCTTGATCAACGTCGTCTTGCCGGCGCCGTTCGGCCCGAGCAACCCGAACACCTCACCCGGCCGCACCTCGAGATTCACTTTGTCGAGCGCCGAAAAGACCTCGCCGCGCCGTTTCTTGAAGGTGCGAACCAGGTCGACAGTTTCAATAGCTAAACTCATGATCCTCACTTCCCGAGAATAACCTCTTCAAAGTACCCACCCGGGGAAGGAGTGTCAATTTGACGGCGGTTCGTTGCCGTGCCGACCGCCGTGCGAGAATCCGTTTCCTGGGCGTCCGTCCGACGCTAAAGCAGCGCGAGGAAATCCTCGACCGACAGGCCCGACGCGGCGATGATCGAGTTGAGAATGCCCTTTTTCACATCGGCGCCCGGGTGGTTCGGCACTGTGATTACGCCGGGCCGATCCTGGCGTCGCATCTGCACGTGGCTGCCCTTCTGCCGATCGATGTAAAAGCCCGCTTTTTGCAATGCCGAAATGACTTGGCGCGATTTGAGATTTGGCAGGCGCGGCATCCGCGGTCACGCCACTTTGACGCGAATTTCAATTCTTTCGGTGACCGGTTCGGCCGGCTCGATGGGAATGGCCTCGCCATGTCGGACCAGCGAATCCAGGTGTCCTTCGATGGCCTCGCGAATCATCGCCCGCGCTTCTTCCAACGTTTCGCCTTGCGAGAAACAGCCGGGAAGCGCCGGCACATAAGCGCAGTAACCGCCTTCGTCGGCAGGCTCGAACAGCACCGTATAAGAAAGCACTTTAACCGGCATTTTTCACACCCTTTCGCACGGCCCAATATTGACGCCCCGCCGGCGCTTGTCAATGTTGCTCCGCGTTCGGCGATCGCGATTCCGTTGCGCCCCCGCCTTCGCACGGCTCCGGCGCGGCCGGCCGTTTCACGCGCTTCGCATGCCGATTCGAATCACGGGTCTTGACCCGCTGTCGGCGGCGACGTGTGATGCGCTCGCAAAGGCCTTTCGGGGCGCGGAAAGCGGAACTCTCGGCAAATTCGGTTCATTTTGCCCCCGCGGTTTGCCGCGACCAATCCTTGTTGGAAATTGAAGACCAAGGCCCTCCATCGCGAACGACGTCGCGGAATCATTGTACCCTCATTATTACCCTCTCTTGAGGACATTGCCTCTTTTCCGCCACGTCGCGCCCGGTCCGCGGCCGAGACATTCCACGCGTCCGCCGGTCTGCAGCGGCGCTTTCAGGATTGAACCACAGAGTCGCAGTGCGGCCCGCGGCCGCAACCCAAGGTTCTTTTGGCCGCAGATGAACGCAGATGGACGCAGATATGGCGCGGGCCATGACGGATTCCGCCCTATCGAGCGCCATCCGCGGCCCGTGCATCTGCGTAAATCTGCGCAATCTATGGCTAAACGATCAAAATCTTCCTGCGGCAGGCTCGATCGCCATCGGTCGCGGCGGCGACGAGTGCAAAGCGTCAATCGATCATGTTGCGCCGCGCCAGACGGTCAAAGGTCGTCTTGATTTCCATGGCGGAGCGGCGTTTGTCCCATCCCAGGCGGGCGGCGGCGATTGCGGCCGCGCCGTTCACGGCTTCGTCGGTCAGCAGGCCGGCGTCGCCGAGCGTCGTGCGCCGCCAGAGGATGTCTTCGAGCGTCTGCGCCATCTCGGTCTCGACGGCTTCGGCGACGACCGCCGCCGGCAACGCGCGCCGTTCGTCGAGCCGACGCCCGAGCGCGGGGTCGTCCAGCCGGGCGAAAACGCGTTCGCGACGCGAGCCGTAAATCTCGCTCAATTCGCGGACCATTTCTTCGCCGACCGCCGGATGCCGCCGATTGCCGTCGATCAGGAAATCGCGCCAACGGCGAATATCGCCGCCGGGCAGCGGCATGCGCGCCGTGCGGCAGGGCGAGGCGGGTTTGCCGAGTTTGCGTTCGGCGAGATCGACCAATTGTTCGGCGAGATGGCGGCTGGTGGTGTATTTGCCGCCGATGACCGTCACGAAGCCGTCGAGTTTGTCCTCTTTGGCGTGGTCATAAATTTCGTATTTGCGGCTGGCCTTGTAGACCTCCACCTGGACATCCGTCTCTTTCTCGACGATCGGCCGCAGCCCGCCGTACGTCCAGGAAACTTCATCGAGCGTCAGCTTGGCCGACGGATAGACCTCGTTGATCTCGTTGACGAATTCCTGTGCGGCTTTTTTCGTCACGCCGTATTCGTCCGGATGGCCCGCGAACCGCGTGTCGGTCGTGCCGGCAAGCGTCAGACCGCGCCACGGGATCAGGAAGAAATGCCGGCCGCTCCGGGTGCGCAACACGACCGCGTGGTCTTTGACGACCCGGCGGAAAATCAGGTGGATGCCCTGGCTGCGGATCAGGCTCTTCTTGTCGCCGCCCAGCGCCATTTCCGATACGAAATCCGCCCACGGTCCGGCGACGTTCGCCGTCAGGTGGGCGCGCATCTCGCACGGTTCCCCGGTCTCCATGTCTCGCACCTTCGCGCCGACGATCCGGCGGCCCTCGGTCAGAAGACCCTCGACCTGGGCGTAGTTCGCCACCTGGGCGCCGTTCGCCGCCGCCGCCATGATGAATTCGAGCGTCACGCGGGTGGGGCTTTGCATCTGGCAGTCGTAGAAGAGCGCGCCGCCGGTCAAATCGCGCGGGTCGACGCCGGGCTCTTCCACCAAGACGCTGCTCTTCGACAACAGCCGGAACGACGGCGCCTGCCGCGCGTGGTCCTCCAGCCAACCCTTGTCGAAGCTGAGCATTTCATAGAGCGCCATGCCGGCGGCGATCATCGGCAGATTGTTCGTCGAGTAGCGGTACGTCGGCACCAGGAACGGCGCCGGCGCGACCAGATGCGGCGCGATCAGCGTCAGCACGCGGCGTTCGCGCAAGCTCTCGCGCACCAGCCCGAATTCGAGGTTTTGCAGGTAGCGCAAGCCGCCATGGACCAACTTGCTCGTGGCCGCGCTCGTCGCCCAGCCGAAGTCGCGCTTCTCCACCAGCCCAACGCGCAAGCCGCGTTGTGCGGCGTCGTACGCCGCCGCCGCGCCGGTCACGCCGCCGCCGATGAACAACACGTCGAATTGCGTTCCGGCCATCTTTTTCAAATCGCGCTTCATGGTGCGGGGCCTCCGGCGAATTTTTCGCCATTCTAGGAGCCCCGCCGCGGTGCGTCAAAGGGGCGGGCCGACCCGATTTCGACGACTTGCCGCGCGGACGCGTTCCGCCTAAAATCCCGACACGCCGCGTCATTAAAGGTGAGGACAACAATGAACCAAGAAGCGGCCGGCGAACGCGCCGGGGCCGATGCGAAAGACTTGTTCCGCAAGCTCGACCAGCTTTGTTATCCCAAAAGCGTGGCCATTCTGGGCGCCAGCGAACAATTCGTCAAATGGGGCGGCTTGCTGACCGCCAATTTGCTGAACGGCGGCTTCGAAGGTCCGGTGTACCCGATCAATCCGAACCGCGCGACGATTCTCGAACGGCCGGCGTACAAGAGCCTGCGCGACTGCCCCGGCCCGGTCGATCTGGCCTTCATCACCCTGCCGAAGGACAAAGTGCTCGCGGCCGTGCGCGAATGCGGGGCCGCCGGCGTCAACAATCTGGTGATCGTCACCTCCGGCTTCAGCGAGACCGGCGCGGAGGGCCGCGCACTGGAGGATGAGGTCGTCGCCGCGGCGCGCGCCGCGGGAATGCGGACCCTCGGGCCGAACACCATGGGGATGATCTCCACCCGGCAAAAGCTGTTCATGACCGGCGCGGTGGCGATGCCGCCAGTGGGCGGCATCAGCATGATCAGCCAGAGCGGCAATCTGGGCGGCCAGGTGATGATGTGGGCCGAGCAACAGGGCGTCGGCGTCAACAAATTTTTCGGCTCGGGCAACGAGGGCGACATCACCTGCACGGACCTGCTGGCGTATCTCGGGCAGGACGACACGACCGATGCGATCCTGGTCTATCTGGAAGGAATCGACGACGGCCGCGGCTTCCTGCAGGTGGCGCGCACCGTCGCGGCGAAGAAGCCGATCGTCATGCTGAAAAGCGGCCGCACGAAGGAAGGCGCGAAGGCGGCGTCGAGCCACACCGGAGCGCTCGCCGGCAGCCGCGAGGTGTGGGACGGGGCGATGCGCCAGGCCGGCATCATGCTCGTCAAGAACCCGATGGACCTCATCGACGGCGCGGCCGGCGTCGAAAACCTGCCGTTGCCGCACGGCAATCGCGTCGCGATCGTTACGGTCGGCGGCGGCTGGGGCGTCGTCGCGACCGATTTGTGCAAGGAGTACCGGTTGCGGCTGCCCGCCTTGCCCGCGGAAATCGTTGCGCTGCTCGACAAGCAGTTGCCGTCGTATTGGAGCCGCGCCAATCCGATCGATCTGGTCGGTACGGTCGAAATCGACCTGTACGTCTCGGCGATCGAGGCGACTGTCGCATCCGACGCGTTCGACGCCGTGATCACGCTGGGCTGCATCGGCGCGTCGTCGATCGCCCGCGAAATCGGCACGGTCGCGCACGCGGTGGCGCCCAACGCCATGAATGCGGAAACGGTCGCGCAATTCGAGGCGATGGCCAGCGGGATCGAAATGACGTTGCGGTCCGAAATCGCGCGGCTGACGAAAAAATACGGCAAGCCGATCATGAACGTCTCGCTCGACCGCCGGCACAATCAGGTGGTGATTCCCACCGGCGACGGCAAACACATCGTCGCCTTCAACACGCCCGAAAAAGCCGTGCGCGTGCTGGCCGGCATGGCCTGGTTCGATTGGTGGCGGCAAGCGCACAACGGCGGGCAGTCGGCGCGGGGGTGACAGTTGGGGATGTAACTGGAATCACCGAGGGCACAGAGGAGGGCACGGAAGACACAAAGGGATTCGCGGTTCGGGTTCCGGGTTCCGGGGTTCGGGGTTCGGCTTCCCACATTCTCCGCGTGAGTCAAAAAATATTTCCCGCGTATTGGGTTGCGCCCGTTGTCGATACGTGATCGCCTTGCGAGGTGTCATTTCGAGCGAGCCGGGTTCGGGCGCCGGTCTACGGCAGAGTGCGGACGATACGCAAGCCGATGGCGGAGTCTTGCGCATCGGGACTGATGCCATAACTGCGCGATGCCGACCGACAACTGTCGGCGACTGTTTTTGCGCTGCCGCCCCTCCAGACTTTGTAGTCTCCTGTTGCCGCCGCGGTCGGATCGACGGCCGGGCCGGACGGATAATCGGCGCGCCAGTCCCACACCCATTCCGCGACGTTGCCGTGCATGTCGTAGAGACCCCACGAGTTCGGCGGGTAACTGGCGACAGCGACGGGATAGCTGAGGCCTGGCTTCTCAATTTTCGGGCAACCCGCGGCCGGCATATCGAGGAAATTTGCTTGGTCCGGCGCCAGGCAGTCGCCGGTGTTGAACCGGGTTGTCGTGCCGGCGCGGGCGGCGTATTCCCATTCTGCCTCGGTCGGCAAGCGGTAGCCGGTGCAGGACCGGTCCCATTTTACCGACTTGCCCGAGCCGCTATAGCAGCGCGTCAGGCCTTCGCGGTCCGATAATTTGTTGCAGAATTCAACGGCGTCGAACCATGTCACGCGGTCGACCGGGCAGTTGTCGCCGCACCCGACAAAATCGCTGGGGTTGACGCCCATTACGCTTTTCCATTGACCTTGCGTCACTTCGGTCGCGCTCATTAGAAAGCCTTTGGTCAGCGTGACTTGATGTTGCGTTTCGCCGCGTGTTCGCGCCGGCTCGTCGGGCGGCGAGCCCATGAAGAAGCTGCCCGGCTGGATCGAAACGAATTGGAATGCCGCCGCCGGCGGCGGGGGCGCGGCGAGGGCGGCATCGACATCGCGAGCGCAACGAAAACCCACGTGCGAAAAAATCCAGCCGGTGCGCCTGGAGACGCGAACGTGGCCCGGCGGATCGTCACAGCCGGCGCCGCGCACGACGTGAAAGATGGAGTGCCGGTGGTTGAACGGCGGGTCCGTCGGACCTTTCGGATCTTCGGCGGGCGAGCGCTCGTAATATCCGTGGTCGAACCAGTCGGAGCACCATTGCCGCACATTTCCCAGCATGTCATAGAGGCCGAAGGCATTGGGTTGTTTCGTGGCGACGGAATGCGTTCCCCAGCGGCCCATCACCGGCCCGCACCAGGCGATGTCGTCGAGTTTGCCGTAGCGCGGCCCGGTCCTTCCGCCGCGCGCGGCGTATTCCCACTCCGCCTCGGTGGGCAAGCGTTTGCCGACCAACTCGCAATAGCTGCGGGCGTCGGGCCATTCGACGCTTTCCACCGGCCGGTTGCGTCCCTTGAACCGGCTCGGGTTTTTTCCCATCACCGCCTGATATTGCGCCTGCGTCACCGGCGCCGTATCCATCCAGAAACTGCTGATCGTCACCCAATGCGCCGGCTCTTCGGCGTCATACCGCAACCACCAATGGTCGCCGTCAGGGTGATGAATGTCGCCGTGCTCGCGTTGGTAACGCTGAAAGGCGCACTCGGCGTCTTTGCAGTGCGGCCCGCTCGGATCGTGCCCCATCTCGCCACAGTCCGTGTCGCCTGGCGAACAGCCCATGAGGAAACTGCCGCCGGGGATTCTCACCATTTCCGGCCTGGCCGCCGATCCCGGGAACCGGTCGCCCAACAGCGTAAGCGCCTCGTCGATTCCCCGTTGCAGACCAAGAACTGCCATGGGAACCAAGACAAAAAGAAAAGCGACCGCGCGAAGGTGCAACATGCTGCGCGCCGCGGCCGCGGGTGGCGCCCCGGCGGCCGTTTCGATCCGCCGCCGGCGCTCGGTATTGGAAGCCTTCGCAATGACCGCGAAACCGGCGACGCAGGTCAAAAGGAAACTGACGCCGACCAGCGACAGGAGCGCGCGATACGCCGAACGGCCGACGAAAATGCCGCAGCCTTCGAGAAACGCGCAGAGGCCGAATAAAAGGCCGTACGAGAAAAGCGGCGCTTGCACCGTCCAGGGGTCTTTGCGGCGCCGCACCGCGACGCGCAACAGCAAAACTGCGCTCGCCAGCGCTTCGGTCCAGAACCCGGGGGAATCCGGCAATGGCAGATCCCATACGCCGCCGACGGGGACCAGTAAGATGCCGGTCCGCAGTTTCTCGAAAAACACCGCGAGAACAAAGTGGGGAAACAGGAGCAGCGCGCCCAGGGCGGGGACCAGAACGAGCGTTCGCGCCGTCGTGTGTAATGCCGCGCGGGCGTCGGTTTTGGATTCGGTCATCGCCGCTCTCGCTTCTGGGTTGAAAATTGGGAATTATGGGAGTCGCGTGGAGGCGTCTGCCGTCAAGCAAATTTTCCGCTCCCATTACCCCCATAATTCCACTGGTTCCGCGGTTATCAGACTACGGCGGGCTAAGGTGCGTCAAGGGTGCGGCGATCGGTCCGCGGTTCGGGTTCCTGGTCATTTTTGCTCCTCGAAATCGCCGCAAGAATCGGGTCGCCGGAGCCGGGCGCAAGGCGCATTATCGACTTGGAAAACGTCGGAGGCGCACAATGAAGGGCAGTGATTTTCAGCGCGTCGCGGAAGCCATTCGCTTTGTCGACGCGCACGCGGCCGAACAACCCCGCCTCGCCGAAATTGCGGGGCGGCTCGGGTTGAGCGAGTTTCATTTTCATCGGCTGTTTCGCCGCTGGGCCGGCGTAACGCCGAAGGACTTCCTGCAAGCGCTGACCCTGGCGCAGGCGAAGCGATTGCTCGCCGACTCGACGAGTCTGCTCGAAACGAGCCTGACGCTGGGCCTGTCTGGCACGGGGCGGCTGCACGATTTGTTCCTCGGCCTCGAAGCGATGACGCCCGGCGAATTCAAAACCGGCGGCGCGGGTCTGACCATCGGCTGGAAAATTCTGCCGACGCCGTTCGGCGAAGCGCTGTTCGCCGCGACCGACAAGGGCTTGTGCGCGCTGGCGTTCGTCGATGGCGCCGAGGCGGCTGCGCCGGCGGCGTTTCTCCGCGACCGCTGGCCAGAGGCGCGCCTGCGCGAGAACCGCGCGCTGGTGGCGCCCTACGCCCGCGAGGCGGCGGCTCGCATGCGCGGCGCGGCCGCGCGCCGGTTATCGCTGGCGCCGCGGGGCACGGCGTTTCAGGTCAAAGTGCGGCAGGCGTTGCTCGCGATTCCGGAGGGCCGGGTCGCGACGTATCGCGACCTCGCCGCCGCGATCGGTCAACCCGGCGCGGTGCGGGCGGTCGGCACGGCATGCGCGGCGAACCCAATCGCGTATTTGATTCCGTGCCACCGCGTTATTCGCGCCACGGGCGCGGTCGGCGACTATCGTTGGGGCGCCGAGCGGAAGACGGCGCTGCTCGCCGTCGAGGGCGCGCGGCGCCTGGCGACACCGCACAGTCGCGCATAGGCCACGGCTCCACCTTCGCTGCGGCGATTGTCGGCTACCAGCGCGCGCGGTGTTCTTCGGCCCAGCCGATCAGTCCGTCGATCGCGAATTTTTCGCCGTTCGCGCCAACCAGTTGACCGTTGTACCGGCCGAACATCTGATGGCCTTCCGTCTTCAACGCCCACAAATTGATGTTCGAGGGCCTTTCGAAAAACGGCGTGAACGTCAGATCGAGCCGGCCGGCGTCATCGCGGAACCGCCACGGTTGAAGAAAATTCGCCGGGTCGTACGCGAAATCGACCGCGCCGAGTTTGTCCGTTTTGCCGTCGATGAAAAAGCAGTTTTCCGTGGCGGCGCTGAGGTCGCCGAATCCTTTGCCGAGGTTGAGGCCGATCGTGCGTCCGTCGCCGAGGAAGCCGGAGGCGCTGGCCCAATTCCAGAACGTGCGATACGGCCAGACGCCGCGGCCCCAATCGAGGCTCGCCAGCGCGGCGCCGCTGCGCGCGTCCAACCGCCGGTCGGCCATCTCGACGAACCCTTCGGCGGGCAGACAATTGAGTTTCTCGTTGTAATAGAAATGCCTCGGCCCCATCGACGTCGCCATGACGATCGACTCGATCGCGTCGGACTGGTGCAAGAGCAGTTCGGCGTGCAGCGGCCGATCTTCGTGAAAGCGCGGCCAGTCGACGGTCAGCCGGCGCGTTTCCGGGCCGCGTTCGAACCGCAAACGCGCCCCGAGCCAGCGAAAATCGATGTCGCCCGCGCGGCTGCTGCGCGGCAATCGCGCGCGCCAGCCGAGCGGCGTGACCGTCGTCGCCTCGCGCATCGCCGGCTGCGCAAAGTCGATGAAGTAGATAAAGGCCATGCCGAGGTAGCCGACGTCGGCCACCGTCGCCGAGAAAAACCAATCCTGCGCCGTCACCGCGTAGTAATCCCATTCCTTCAGCCGCAGGCGATTGACCGGAGCGAACGCTGTCGGCCCGATGCGCCGCGGATCGTAGTCGAGCAGCGGACGTTTGGCGAAGCCGCGTTGCGCGAGTTCGCCGGCTTCGGTCAGCAACGGTCCGGGCGTCGTAATTTCGTGTTGCACGGGATCCCTCGTCAGGCGATTTGTGGCGAATTGCGCCGGCGCAGACGCCGACCGGGGTGAATAAATCGGCATTTCGCAAAAATTGCAAGGCCGCGAACGCTATGGGTGCGGCATCATTTTAACAGGATAGCCAGGATCGACCGGTGGCCGGAACTTTGGGCGACGAGGTTTCGTCTTTTCGGGCGCCGGCGATGCGTGTATGATCCCCTAGCCATAGCTCGAAAGGACCATGACCAATGCCCTTCCATCGTAGCCTGCTCTCACTCTTGGGTGTGATTGTTTTCTCGTTCGCCGCTTTAACGTGCAGCGGCACGTCGTCGTCGTCATCGACCGCCGCGGACGACGACGCCACGCCCGATGACGACGACAACGACGACGCGTCGCCGGCCGACGACGACGTTTCGCCCGCCGACGACGACAGCGGCGACCCAATTCTGCCCACGGCCGGATTTTTGAGCCGGCAGGCGGCGTATCTCGCGGCGTGCAGCGCGGCCGGCGCGCCGGGCGCGGGCGGCGGGCTCGACGCGCAATGCTGCCGCGTCGCCACCGGCCAGACGACGTTCGACGAAGATGCGATCAACGCGTCGCTGACGAAGGTTAACGCGCGGCAGGACACGTCGGACTTCGACATGGCCGCGCTCTTGCGCATCCTCTATCTGGACAACGACAAGCATGTGCTGCCGGCCGCCTTGCGGCAGTCGATCGAAACGACGGTCCTCGGCTTCAAGTATTGGCTCGACGAAACCGGGCCGGACGATCTGTGCTGGTGGTCCGAAAATCATCAGAACCTGTACCACTCAGCGGAAATCCTCGCCGGCCAGCTTTTCCCAACCAGCATCTTCACCAACTCGGGCATGACCGGCCAGCAGCACGTCGCCCACGGGCAACCGCTCGAAAAACGCTGGCTCGACATGCGCGGTTTGTTCGGCTTCTCTGAATTCCACTCGAACGTTTACTTCGACGAGGATATGCCCGCGCTGGTCAACCTTGCCGACTTTGCGGAGGATCCGGACATCGCGCTCGAAGCCCACATGGCGCTTGACGTGTTGAATTTCGATTTCGCCTCGAACTATTACAACGGGCTTTACGCGACGAGCCACGGCCGCACCTATTCCGATCACATGCTCAACGGCCTCAGCGACTCGACGACCGAAGCGGCGCACATCATGCTCGGCCTGTGCGCGTCGCAAAATCCGGCCGAATTCACGGGCACGATGCTCGCCACCAGCAAGAAGTATTGGCCGCCGCCGATCATGGAAGACATCGCCAACGACGCGAAGGCCAGTTTCGAAAACAAGCAGACCGATAGCGTCAATCTCGTCAACGGGCCGAAATACGGCATCGGCTACACGGCGGTGAACGACGTCATTTTCTGGTGGGGAACCACGGGCTACGTGGCGCCGGACGTGATCGAAGGCACTTTCGCCCTCGTCAATCAATACGACCTGTGGAAAGGCTATCTTTGGAGCGGCCTGACGTTCCTCAAGCCGCTGGTCGGCAGCCCGCTGCTGAAAGACGCGGCGAATTTGCTCGCGCCGCTGTCGCAGGGCGTGGAGTTGGAGGAATCCAGCACGTACACCTACCGCACGGCGTATTATCAGCTTTCCGGCGCGCAGGATTACAAACCGGCGGTCTGGTCGGCGCAGGTGCTCGTCTGGCTGGCGACGATCGACAAGAACGCCTTCGTAACGACCACCTACCCAAGCCTCTCCACCGGCGACGACGGCCAATGGACCGGCGGCTGGCAGCCGCGCGGCACGTACTACAAGAACGTCGGCGTCCTGCAATATTGGCGGCCGACGTTGCCGCTGATCGACGGCCTGTGCACCAAGTACACCCACGCCTATTTCCAGCAGTCGGGGTTCGACCAGGTCGTCCAATCCGGCAACTGGACGATCGGCAAGAAGGGCGATTCGTACCTCGCGCTCTATTCGCAAAACCCGACGACGTGGTCGACCGCCAACGATTACGAATTGATCGCCGACGGCGAAGAAAACGTCTGGATCGTCGAGCTCGGCGACGCCACGGCTAACGGCGAGTTCTCGCAGTTCGTCAGCGACATCGAAAACGCCAAAGTGACGATTGGCAGCGACGTGGAATACGATTCGCCGAGCCAGGGCCTGGTCGTCGTCGGCCGCGAAGGCCCGATGACGGTCGCCGGCCAAACCGTCGACCTCGGCCCGTACGATCGCTGGGACAACAAATACGCCACCCAGGCCTACGGCACGAACGACACGATCATCAACTTCAACGGCGAACGCCTCGATTTGAATTTCCAGACCCCGAGCCGCCGGTACTGGAAGCACTACGGAGACTGAAAGGCTGAGAGGCTGCGCGGCACGACCGCGGGGCTGAAAGGCAGGTGACGCTGCGAAGCTGAAAGCTGGCGTCTTGCCAACGTGCGTGCGGCGGCGATCACCCCGTCACCAAACGCCCGCGCCGCCGCTTTCCTTTTTTTCCTTTTTCCTTTTTCCTTCCTTCGACGGTGGCGCCTTGACCGTGTTCGCGAGCGCGGCTACGATTCCGGCCACTGAAAGCAGGAGGGGTTATGCGAGACGGCAAACATGTGATTCTTTGCGTCGATGACGACCAGGATCTGCTCGACGTGCTGCGCACCATCCTCGAAGCGAACGGTTACGTCATGGAAGAGGCCAACAGCGCCGAGGACGGCCTGAAAGCCTACAAAGACCTCAACCCCGACCTGTTGCTGGTCGATTTGATGATGGAAGAAGTGGACGCCGGCACGAATTTCGTCCGCGAGTTGCGGATGCTCGACAACCAGGCGCCGGTCTTCATGCTCAGTTCCGTCGGCGACCAACTCAGCGCCAACATCAACCCGACCGAACTCGGCCTCTCGGGCGTGCTGCAAAAACCGGTCAATTCCGCGGCGCTGTTGTCGCTGCTGCGCGCCAAGTTGAAGTAACGCGGGATTCGGGATTCGGGACTCGGGTTCCGGCTTCGGTCATCCGACTATAGACGGCTACCTATTTCGCTTCGTCTTTCGGTTTGCGTTTCATCAGCAGCTTGCGAATGCCTTCCTGCGCGACCTCGCCGTGCTGATTGACCATCTTGCACGCGAAGTTGACGATGCCGCGATCCGGCTTTTTCGTCGGTCGCTTCGACTCGACCGTGAGCTCCAGGTGCAGCGTGTCGCCGATGAACACCGGCCGCAGGAAATTCCATTCCAACCCGATGAACGCGTGCATCGTCTCCTCGGTGATGCCCAAGCTGAGATTGAGGCCCGTCATGAACGCGATGCCGAGCACGCCGTGCGCGATCCGCCGGCCGAAAATCGTCGTCTTGGCGTACTGCTCGTTGGTGTGCAACTGATTGTGGTCGCCGGAAATGCCGGCGAAGTTCACCACGTCCGTCTCGGTCACGGTGCGCCCCTTGCTGACGAACTGCATCCCCACCTCGAAGTCTTCCCAGTACAGTCCACGCGCCATGACGTAATCTCCGTTGCCGGTTTGTGCAGGAAGTATGAGCCGCCTTGCCGCAGTGTGTCAACGGGAAGCTCAGAGGCTGAAAGGCTGCGCCACGCTCAAAGCGTGGCGCGACTGCGCGGCATCGCCGCGGGACTGGGAGACCGGCCTCCGGATCCGCGGCGCCCGCGAATCCGCAACGCACACAAGGCCGCGGAGCCCAAAACGCCGTGTCTACCCAAGTAATTCGATCGCGTGCCGGACCGGAACGCCGAGATTGTCGCCGACGCCATCACGCAGTTGCACCAGGCAACCCGTGCAATTTGAGACGATTGCGTCCGGTTTCGCGGCGAGCATCGCCTCGATTTTCGGACGGGCGATTTCGCGCGAGAGGTCCGGATGCCGGGCGCCGAAGCTGCCGCCCATGCCGCAACAGCGCCGGTCGATTTCATCCGGCAATTGCACGATTTCGGCGCCGCTTCGCGCCAAGACTTGCAACACCGCAGTTCCGTCGCGGACGCCGCGGCGCGCGTGGCAGGGCAAGTGGACGGCGACGCGCTGGCCCTCGAGATCGAACTGAGGTTCGCGGCGCGCGAGCCACGCGAAGACGTCTTCGACTTTCGCGGCCAACCGCGCCGCATCCGCCGCGAACGTGGCCTCGTCTTCGTCATGGCCCAGTGATCCTGTTGATCCTGTCAGAGAAACTTTACCCATTTTCTGCAAATGTGCCGCGCACGAGGCGCACGGCGTCAGAATTGCGTCGTACTCTTCGGCGCGAAACGCCTCGACCCAATTGGCCGCGGCCGTCTTCGCGGCGCGGTCGGCGCCGATGCCCCACGCCGGCAGGCCGCAGCACGATTGCTCGGGCACGGCGGCGACGAGGTCGTATTTAGCGAGAACGCGGTCGAGCGCTTCGCCGACGCCGGCGAACAATCGCCCGGCGCCGCAACCGGCGAATATCGCAATTTTCTCGCGACCCCGCGCCGCCCGGCCCGTGTTCTTTTCGAGGTACGAAATTGCCGGCGGCTTGGGCAGCCAGCGGCCTGCCTCCGCGTAGGGCAGGGAAAACCGCAGCCGCAGGCCGCTGTCGTCGGGCGTCGCGCGTCCGAGCCAGGCGGCGAACCGGCGCCAACGGCGCGTCGCCGTTTCGAGGCGCCCGCCATCGCCGAGCAGGTATTCCGCGGCGAAATCGGTCAGACCGGCGGCGGCGCCGCTCGCCGCTTTCGCCGCCTGCACCGCGCGCGGCGTTTCGACGTGAACATGGCAGACCTCGGTGCAGCGGCCGCACAGTAAGCAGCGCGAGAGCGCCTCGCGGTCGCGCGCGGCCCAGCGATCGGCGGCAAGGGCGTGGCGAATCCGGAGCAGCCGGCCGCGGGCCGAGTCGTTCTCGCGCCGCGTGATTTCGCAGACCGGGCAGACCGCGCGGCAGTTGCCGCAACGCATGCAGCGCGCCGCTTCGGCCGCGAGCGAAATCACGGAAAAACCTTGCCCGGATTGAGAATATCGAGCGGATCGAAGGCGCGTTTCAGCCGTTTTTGCAGATCGATCAACGCCGCCGGCTGCTCCCACGGCACGAACGCGCGCTTGGCGACGCCGACGCCATGCTCGCCGCTGAGCGTGCCGCCCAGCCGCAGCGTCAAGCGGAAGACTTCCTCGCGGGCCCGTTTCACGCGCGCGGATTCGTCGTCGTCGGCCGGATCGTACAGCAGATTGACGTGCACGTTGCCGTCGCCCGCGTGGCCGAAGCACGCGTGTTGCACGCCGGCCTTCTTGGCGATTTGTTCGACGCCCTCGAACAACTCGACCAACGCCGAAATGGGCACGGCCACGTCGTCGGCCGCGCGCTGCGGGCGAATCTCGTAAAGCGCCTGGCTGATCGCGCGCCGCGCCGCCCAGAGCGCCTTCGCCTCTTCCTCGGAAGCCGACCGCCGGAGTGCGACCATTTTCGTTCCGGCGAGGATTTCGGCGAGCGCGGCCGCCTCGCGCGCGGTCGATTCCGCGTCGCCGTCGACGTCGAGCAGCAGCGTCGCGTGCCCGGGCGGAATCGGTGCGGGCAGCTTGCTGCGGACGGCCGCCAGCGCCGACGCGTCCATCAACTCCATTGCCGCCGGCGTCACGGGTCCGCGCAAGACGGCCAGGACCGCCTCACCCGCCTGGCGCACGTCGGCGAATACGGCCAACAGAGTCCGCTTCGTCGCCGGTTTGGGGGCGAGCCGCAGCGTCAGTCCGACGATCACGCCGAGCGTGCCCTCGCTGCCCACGAACAGCCGCGTCAGATCGTACCCGACCACGCCCTTGCGGGTCCGCGTGCCGGCGCGAATGAGCTGGCCGTCGGCGAGCACGATTTGCAATCCGGCGATCCAGTCGCCGGTGACGCCGTACTTGATCGCCCGCAATCCGCCGGCGTTCGTCGCCGCGTTGCCGCCCAGCGTGCTGGTGTCGCTGCTCGACGGATCGGGCGGATAAAACAACCCCTGCTTTTCCATTGCCCGCTGAAAGTCGCCGGTCACGACCCCGGCCTCGACGTCGGCGAGCAGGTTGTCGGCATCCACCGCAAGAATGCGGTTCATGCGCGACAGATCGAGCACCACGGCGGCCGCTTCCGGGACCGCGCCGCCCACCGTGCCCGTGCCGGCGCCGCGGGGAATGAGCGCGACGCCTTGCGCGGCGCAGAGCCGCACGATGGCCTGCACCTCGGCCGTCGTCGCCGGCAACACGGCGACCAACGGCGGCACGCCGCGCTCTTTGTGGTCCGTCGCGTAGGCCGCCAGCGAACCCGAGTCGTCGAGCGCATTTTCGGCGCCGACGATGGCGGCCAGCGCCTTCGCCAACGTCAAGATTCAGTCCTCCAGAAAGGCGGCCAACAAGTCGCCGAGTTCGCGATGCCGTTCGACCGGCAGCATGTGGCCGGCGTTCATAAAGATCTCCAGTTTGGCGTTTTTGAGGTTGGCGGCGAGAAACTTGCCGCGTTTGGCGGGCGTCAACCAATCTTTTTCGCCGACCGCGACGAGGCAGGGGGCCTGAATCGCGTCCAACCGCTCGCCGGCGTTCCAATTTCGGCAGGCGATGAAATCGTTTCGGAAGACGACCGGGTCGACGAGGCGCAGAGGCTCCAGGCAAACGTCGATCAGGCCGCGCGGGGTGTCGGGCCCAAACGCGAACGACTCGAACATTTCCATCACCAGGTCCATCTGATTCGGCAGCAGGTCGATCAGCATCGGGTTGACGTCGAGCGTCGCGCCCGTGGAAATCAGGGCGACGCGCCGCACGCGGTCGGGCATATCGGCGGCGAGCGCCTGCGAAATCGCCCCGCCCATGCTGTGGCCGGCCAGGTCGAATTGCGGCCACGCCCGTTCGTCCAGAAACGCCCGCACCTCGGCCGCGTAATCCTCGATGCGGTCGCGGCCCGGCGGCGGGGCGTCGCCGTGACCCGGCAGATCGACGAGCGCCAGCGGCCGGTCCGGACGCAAAGCGGCAAACCGCCGCGCCACGGCCGACCAGATTTCTTTTTCACCGCCCGCGCCGTGCAGGAAAACCAAGGGCACGCCGCCGGCGTCCTCATTGCGCACAGTCCACGCCAACACGCCGTTGTTTTCTACGGAATCCGCGTTCATCGCGAAACGGTAACCCTACCGAGGAATTGACGCAAGATTGGCGTCCAATTGTCGAAAACGAGCGAAATCCTCTTTTTCCTGCCGAAGTGCTGCGCGGAATCGGCCGTGGTTATTCTGTTTTTTGAAATATCGAAAAGGGAGTTCGACAATGCAGCGTTGGCTCATGCGGACCGCCTTGGCGTTTGCGGCGGCGGCGATGCTCGTCGCGGCGTCCGCACCGGATCGCAGCCTGCTCGAAAAAGCCCGGCAGTTTTTTGCGCCGCTGCCCGCCGACCTGGCGACGCCGGATTGTCCGACGACGCCGGCGCGCGTCGCGTTGGGCCGCAAGCTGTTTTTCGATTCGCGGCTTTCGCTCGACGGAACCGTCTCGTGCGCGACGTGCCATCATCCGGCGCTGTACGGAACGGATGGCTTGCCGACGTCGATCGGCGTCGAACATCGGGCGAACGCGCGCAATGCGCCGACGGTGCTCAATGCGGCGTTGCAATTCCGCGCCCACTGGCTGGGCGATCGCGCCAACGTCGAAGAGCAGGCGATGAAATCGCTGGTCGGGCCCGCCAGCTTCGGCAACCCCGATTTCGCCGCCGTGACGCGGAAAATCAAGGCGATTCCGGGATACGCGGCCGAATTCGCCGCCACGTTTCCGCAGGATGCCGAGCCCGTGACGCCGGCGAATTGGGGCAGGGCGATCGGCGCGTACGAGCGCACGCTGGTCACGCCGTCGCCCTTTGACGCGTTTCTGAAAGGCGACGCGGGGGCGCTCGCGGCGCGGGCGGACCGGGGCCTCGGCGACTTTCTCGACCTCGGCTGCGCCGGCTGCCACAACGGCGTCGGCGTCGGCGGCCGTTCATTTCAGAAATTCGGAATTGCCGCCGATTACTGGCCGGCGACGCACAGCGCGAAAGTGGATGAAGGGCGTTTTGCAATCACCAAAGACGCGGCGGACAAATACGTTTTCAAAGTTCCGAGCCTGCGCAACGTCGCGATGACCCCGCCGTATTTCCATGACGGATCTGTGGCCGCGTTGCCCGACGCCGTGCGCGTCATGGCGAAGGTCCAACTCGACAAAATCCTCGCCGAGCCGCAACTCGACGACCTGCTCGCCTTCTTGAACAGCCTGACCGGCGAACTGCCCAAAGATTTCGCGACCGAGCCGGTGTTGGCGCCTCAGACGTTTTCCGCAAACCCCTGAAAAAGCGAACCCGGCGGCCGTGAGGAAATACGCGAAGTGTCGCCGGAACTCCCCGTACTCGTCGTTGACGGTAAATTTTCAAACGCCGTTCGCCCTTGCCGAAGGCCCGGGTTCCGGGGCACATTATGCGACGCAAGCGACGGTCGCCTGCACATTGAAGGAGTCGCCAAACGATGAACTTCGACATCGCGAAAGCAAAGGAACTCGACGATCGGCTCGGCTTCGCGGACCACGCGCTGGCCGTCTTTTACACCGACGACAAACCGGCCGACGCCATTCACCCGCAATCGGGAATCGTACCACGCGAGGAAAACCTCAAGGACGGCACGTTCGACTGGGATACGTCGGAAAAGATCTACCCCTGCGTCCTGGCGTACGTCCGGCGCACGCGCCGGTCCGGCGTGACCTCGTATTTCGACTCCGACCATTTCGGTTGTCCGGGCGGCGGGTGTTACCTGGGCCTCGCGGAGATGTCGCCGATGGTCCCGTACTTTGTCTCGACCGGCAAGGAAGGGTTGTTCGAGGGCGAGCGCCTAGTGAAATCGCCCGAACTCGTGCGGCGCTTCGTCAAAGAATGGAACATCCAAAAGGCGCCGAAAAAATACTGCGTGATCAAGCGGATCGACAAACTGGCGCCGGGCGAAGAACCCGAAGTGCTCGTCTTTTTCGGCCACGCCGACCCGCTTTCGGGCTTGATGAACCTGGTCAATTTCGCGTCGGAGGACTGGAACTCCGTCATCGCGCCGTTCGGCGCCGCCTGCGGCACGATCGTCCTCTTCCCGTTGCAGGAAGCCAAGAGCGAAAAGCCGCGCGCCGTGCTAGGCAGCTTCGACATCGCCGCCCGGCCCTTCGTCGAGCCCGATTACATGAGCCTGGCGCTCCCGCGGCCGCTCCACGACAAGGTTCTGGCCGAAATCGACAACGCCTTTTTGAACACTCGAAGCTGGAAGCGTGTCATTAAGCGGGTCGAATTTCGGCGCAAGAGGGATGCTGACTGATGAACCAAAGCAAACGGCGGCTGACGATCGGCCTGGTCGTTGTCCTCGCCGCGACGATCGGCTACGGCGCCTACCATTATTGGCCAAGGAAGCCGACGCAGCAGTTCGAGACGGCCAAGATCGAACGCGGCAAGATCGTCGCGAAAGTGACGGCGACGGGCACGCTGTCCGCGCTGGTCACGGTGCAGGTCGGCGCCCAGGTGTCCGGCACGTGTTTGAAATGGTTCACCGATTTCAATGCGCCGGTGAAGAAAGGGCAAGTTCTCGCCCAACTCGATCCGGCCCTGTTCCAAGCCGCCGTCGAACAGGGCAAGGCCAACGTCCTCGCCGCCAAAGGCTCGCTGGAAAAGGCCAAAGTGCAGGCCGTCAACGACGGCAAGATCTACGAACGCGACAAGAAACTCTTCGCGCAAAAACTGCTGGCGGAGCAGGATCTCGAAACGGCGCAGGCCGCCTACGACGGCGACGTCGCGGCCGTCGCCGCCGCCGAAGGCGCGCTGGCGCAGGCGGTAGCCAGCTTGCATCAAGCCCAGATCAACCTCGGCTACACGACGATCGTGACGCCGACGACCGGCACGGTGATTTCCCGGCTCATCGACGTCGGCCAAACGGTCGCGGCCTCGTTGCAAACGCCGACGTTGTTCACCGTCGCCGAGGACATGCAGAAGATGCAGGTCGACACCAGCGTCGCCGAATCCGATGTCGGCAAGCTGCACGACGGCATGGATGCGACCTTCACCGTAGACGCGTATACCGGCGATGTGTTCCACGGCAAGGTGCGGCAGGTGCGAAATTCGCCGCAAACCGTGCAAAACGTGGTGACCTACGACGCCGTCATCGACGTGCGAAACGACGATTTTCGCCTCAAACCCGGCATGACGGCCAGCGCCAGCTTCGTCTACGCGGAACGCGAAGACGCCGTGCGCATTCCCAATACCGCCTTGCGATTTCGTCCGCCGACCGAATTGCGGAAGAAATTGGCGACCGCGGCTGGCAAACCGGGCGGTTCGGCGCGAGCCGCCGTCGCGGGCGAGCCGCCGAAACGAGAAAAAGGCGGCGACGGCTACGCGGCGGGTTCCGCGCGCGCGCCGCGCTCCGTGTGGGTATTGCGGAACGGCGAACCGGTGGAAGTGAAAGTGCGGCTCGGCGTCTCCGACGGCACGGCCACGGAAATGCTTGACGGCGAGCTAAAGGAAGGCGACGAGGTCATCACCGAGCTGGCCGCCACGGCTGGTTCGACGGCCAGCCGCAATCCGATGATGGGACCGATGGGCGGCGGCGGCGTGCGTCGCTGATGAGACAGCCATGAGCGCAGCGCAATCGTTGGTGTTGTTGCAAGACGTGTCCAAGACGTACCACATGGGCGACGTCGAGGTGCACGCGTTGCGCAAGGAAAGTCTGGTCATCGAGCAAGGAGAGTTCGTCGCGATCATGGGCGCGTCGGGGTCGGGCAAGTCGACGATGATGAACATCATCGGTTGCCTCGATCGGCCGAGCACCGGCGAGTACCACCTGGCCGGGCGGCTCGTTTCGCGCTTGTCCGCGGCCGAGTTGGCGCAGGTGCGCAACGAAGTCATCGGCTTCGTGTTCCAGAATTTCAATTTGCTCGCGCGGACGAATGCGCTGGAGAATGTCGAATTGCCGCTGACCTATGCGTCGACGCCGGCCCGCGAGCGGCGGCTGCGCGCGACGGAGGCGCTGCAGCGCGTCGGCCTGGCCGATCGCATGCACCATTTTTCGAACCAGATGTCCGGCGGCCAGATGCAACGGGTGGCGATCGCGCGGGCGCTGGTGACCAAGCCGCGGCTGATTCTCGCCGACGAGCCGACCGGCAACCTCGACTCGCGCACGAGCATCGAGATCATGAAACTGTTCCAAGACCTTTATCGCGCCGGCATCACGGTCGTGTTGGTCACCCACGAACCGGACATTTCGCAATACGCCGCCCGTGTCCTGGTGATGAAAGACGGCCGCATCCAGTCGGACAAGCGCCAGGCGCCGCGCGAAGCCGTGCTCCTGCCGGCGGAAGCGGAGGCCGATTCATGAATCTATTGCAAACCATGCGCACGGCGATCCGCGCCCTGCGCCGCAACAAAATGCGGTCGTTCTTGACCGCCCTGGGCATCATCATCGGCGTCGGGGCGGTCATCGCGATGGTGGCGATCGGCGAGGGCGCGAAGGCGCAGGTGGTCGCCACGTTCGCCTCGATGGGCTCCAATCTGCTGATGGTCTTGTCCGGCGCGACCACGGCCGGCGGCGCGCGCGGCGGGTACGGTTCGCTGCCGACGTTGACGTGGGGCGACCTCAAGGCCATTCAGTCCGAGGTCTCTTCGGTCGACGTCGCGGCGCCGCAAATGCGAATTTCCGGGCAGGTGATTGCGGAAGAGCAGAACTGGACGACCGGCATCACCGGCACGTCGTCGGACTTCTTCACGATCCGCAATTGGCCCATTGCCAAAGGCGAACTGTTTCCCAAGGAAGACACCGGCGCCAAAGTGGTCGTGCTCGGCGATACGGTCTCGGAGCAATTGTTCGGGGCGAATGTCGACCCGGTCGGCCACGTCGTGCGAATGAACAAAGTACCCTTTCAAGTGATTGGCTTGCTTGCCAAGAAAGGCCAGTCGCCGACGGGCCAGGATTACGACGACGCGGTCTTCGTGCCCGTGCGGACCTTTCTCACCAAGCTCCAGGGCAGCATGGAGCAATTCATCCCCGGCATCATCATGGTCAGCGCCGTGTCGGCCGACGCCACCACGCGCGCCCAGCGGCAAATCACGACGTTGTTGCGCAGCCGCCATCGCCTCGCCGACGGCGTCGAGAACGATTTTTCGATCCGCAACCTCGCGGAAATGGCCGCCGCCATGGAAGCCAGCACGAACGCGCTGACCACCCTGCTCGCAGTGATCGCGATGGTTTCGTTGCTCGTCGGCGGCATCGGCATTATGAACATCATGCTGGTGAGCGTGACCGAGCGCACGCGGGAAATCGGCCTGCGCATGGCCGTCGGCGCCAAGCCGACGAACATCCTGTCGCAATTCCTCGTCGAGGCGCTGACGCTGTCGACCGCCGGCGGGGCCGTCGGCGTGGTGCTGGGCATCGTTGGGGCCGGCCGACTCGCGGCGAAAATGAACTGGCCGCTCCTGGTGAAGCCGGAGATCGTCCTGATCGCCGTCGGCTTCAGCGCGCTGGTCGGCATCGGCTTCGGCCTCTACCCGGCGTACAAGGCCTCGCGCCTTGATCCCATCGAGGCGCTGCGGTACGAGTGACGAGAAATTTTGGAGATTGAACGGCTGGGAGGCGGAGAGGGGTTTCTTGGCGCAATCTGCTTGGCTTTGCCCGGGATCGGTCTGTCAGTCTCTCAGTCTTCGATCCTCCCAGTCTTCCTCTCGCGGCCGTCATGGCTTATTCTAACGGCGATTTTTTGTCGGGCCCAAACCCGGCGGGGAGATCGACCATGCCTCTCAGACGCGTCGGCATACTCACCGGCGGCGGCGACTGCGCCGGACTCAACGCCGTCCTTCGCGCGGTGACGCGCTGCGCGATCTCCCGCTACGGCGCGACGGTGCTCGGCGTCGCCGACGGCTTCGAAGGGCTGCTCGACGAACCGCGCACAGTGAGCCTGACCAGCGCCATGGTCAAAGGGCTGCTGGCCCGCGGGGGCACGATTCTGGGCAGTTCGAACAAAGGCGATCCGTTCGCCTACAAGACGGTCGAGAACGGCCGCGTCACGACCGCCGACCGGAGCGACGAGGCGCTGGCCAACTTGCGCGACCTGGAACTGGACGTGCTGTTCGTCGTCGGCGGCGACGGCACGAACGCCGTCGGGAACAAATTCTTCCTGCGCGGCGCCCCGATCATCGGCATCCCGAAAACGATCGACAACGACTTGGGCGCGACCGACATCACCTTCGGCTTCGACAGCGCGGTCAACATTGTCGTGGAGGCGATCGATCGGCTGCAAACCACGGCGCAAAGCCACCATCGCGTGATGATCGTCGAAACGATGGGCCGCAACGCCGGCTGGATCGCGCTGCAGGCCGGCCTGGCCGGCGGCGCCGACGTCATCCTGATTCCGGAAATTCCGTGGCGGGTCGAGACCATCGTGCGCGCCATCCAGGCCCGGAAAAAGCTCGGCCGGAATTTCACGATCGTCTGCGTCGCCGAAGGCGCAAAACCCGACGGCGGCGAGGCTTGCGTCCGCGAACTGGTGCCCGACAGCGCGGAACCCGTGCGGCTCGGCGGCATCGGCGACCGGCTCGCCGGGTGGCTGGAGCGCTACGACGTCGGCGAATGCCGCGCGACGGTGCTCGGGCACGTCCAGCGCGGCGGCGCGCCGACGGCGTTCGATCGCAATTTGTGCACGCGGCTCGGCGCCTTTGCGGTGCACACTGCCGCGCGCGGCGAATTCGGCACGATGGTGGCGCTGCAGAACAACCGGCTGATCGCCACGCCGCTCGCCGAGGCGATCAAGCAGATTCGGCTCGTCGATCCGGCGGGCGAATGGGTGCGCGCGGCGCGCGACACCGGCGTCTGCTTCGGCGACGGATAATTTGCGCAAGAGGCTGGAATGACCAAACCCGACACGCAATCTGAAACGCAACAAACGAGCGAACCGGAAGGTAAGCCATCGGCGGAAACGATCGCGGCGGCCGCGCTGGCCATCGCCGGCGTGCTGGCGGCGTTCGGGCTCTACGCGCGCGCCGCAACGCCGTTTTATCAGAAATATTGGGTCGACGACGCGGCGATCAGCTTCACCTTTGCGCGCAACATCGCCCAGGGTTTCGGTTCCGTGGCGTATCCCGGCGGCGAGCGCGTCGAAGGGTTTTCCAACCCCACCTGGGTGGCGCTGCTGGCGACGCTGCAAAAGGCCGGCGTCGACCCATTCGACGGCTCGCAATATCTGGCGCTGCTCTTCAGCGGCGGCGTGCTGCTGACGTTCGGCTTGTTCGCGCTGTTGCCGTCGGCCGACGGCCGGCGCCCGTGGGCGCTCGGCCTGGCGGCGCTGTTCGTCGCGGGGCACGCCGGCTTCGCGATCTGGAACCATTCCGGCCTGGAGAACAGCCTGTACTCGCTGCTGCTTGTGGCGTCGCTCCTGCTGGCGACGCGCGAAGCGGCCGACGAAAAGCTATTCCCCTTCTCGGCGCTGACGCTCGCCGCGCTGGCGATCACGCGGCCGGAGGGTCCGATGCACGCCGTCATCGCGGGCGGCTATCTGCTGCTCGCCGATTTGACGATCCGCGGCCGGCCCGCCCGGCGGCTGGCCCTGTGGGCCGTCATGTTCGTCGGCGTCTTCGCGCTGTATCAGCTCTGGCATTACGTCTATTTCGCGTGGCCGTTCGCGAACACCTATTACGCCAAGGTGCTGCCGTCGCTCGGCGCGCGCGTGTTCAGTTTCCACAGCGCCGGCTGGAACTACATCTTCACCTTCTTCAGCACGTACGAATTCTGGCCGTTGCCGTTCCTCTGCCTGCCGGCGTTTTTCGGCAAACGCTGGCGCGAGGCGCTCTATTTCGCCGCGACCGCCGCGTATCTGGCGTTTTTCACGCTGGTGTCCAACGGCGACTGGATGAAATCCTGGCGCTTTCTGTCTTCGTTCCCGATTCCCCTCGGGCTGCTGATCGGCCTCGCCGCGCTGAACGTCGGCGATTGGATAAAGCGCCTCGCCGCCCGCGGCGGCGACCCGCGCGTCGCCGTCGTCGCCGGCCTCGCGGTCGCGGCCCTGTATGTGGCGATCCCGGCGGGCCTGGCCGTGGGCGCCTCGCAAAAAGTGCTGGACGGCTTCGCGGAGAAGCACGAGGTCTCGGCGAAGGGCATCGCGCGCCGCGCCAAGTGGTGGAGCGACATCGCGCACAAGCTCGCCCGCGAGCCGCACGACCTGACGATGTGCGACATGGACATGGGCGGCACGAGTTTCAATTGGCCCGGCAAGATCATGGACATCGGCTACCTGCTCGATGTGCCGATGGCGCGCCGCCGGTACACGCCCGAGTGGCCCCGGATGATGGACGAGTATTTCTTCGCGGAGCGGCGGCCCGATTTCATTCACATCCGCCGCGGCTGGGGCAAGGTGACGACCGTGCCGGACAACCCGAAGTTCCCGTCGCAGTACCTTACGCTGCCCGACGACCGGCATTTCAGCGAGCCGCCCAACGGCAACTACGTGCGCCGCGATTTGTTCGAGGTGGACGCGCCGCCGCGGCCCGATTGGCCGCCCATCGCCTTCGTCGCCGGGCTCGTGCTGCGCGGCGCCGAGATCCCCGCGGCGCTCGATCCGGGCCGCAAGACGCCGATCTTCCTGACCTGGCGGCGCGAGGGCGGCGAAGAAGGGGATTGCCGCCTGTCGGTGGGGCTGGCGCGGCCCGGCGAGACGCCCGAGCTTCACGGGCACGCCGCGCTGATGGGTTGGGCCGGCACCGCGGAATGGCCACGCGATCGCTTCATCCGCGAAGCGGTCGTCCTCGAAGCGCCGAAAGAAGACGGCGTTTATGACGTGTACGTCGGCGTCGATCCGCCGCACGGCGCCCGCGAAGTCGTCAAACTGCCGGAAACGGTGGAAGTGGGCCGAGCGGCGGCGAAACGGCTGGCCGAGAGCCTGCTGGCGGAAGCCCGCGCCGCAGCCAACGGCGGGCCGGCCGAGCTCGAGGCGGCGAAGGCGAAATGGCAGCGCGCCGAGCAGATTTTGGGCGAGCAGAGCGTCGCGGCCGATGTCCGCGGAATCGAGAAGTTGCGGCTGGCCGACTATGTGCGGCTGGCCGCGGCCGCCTTCGACGGCGGCGATGCGGTCGCCGCGGCGAACCTGCTCGCGCCCGCCTGGCGCATCGATGCCCGCGATCCGGCGTTGCGGAAACTCGGCTGGCGCATCAGCGACAAGCTGCGGCAAGCCGGCCGGCAAGAGCAGGAGCGCCGGGCCTACGACGACGCCTACCGCGACTTTTCCGCCGCCTGCCGCGCCCAGCCGCAAGACGCCTGGGCCCGCCGCTACGCCGAAGAAGTGCGGATGCTGCGGTCGACAACGGGCTTGGCTTCGCGGGCGTCTTCCGAATCGGCCGCGGAATAAAAAAAGGGCGGGCATCACGCCCGCCCGTCCGTTTCCGCCGCGCGATCGCGACCTATTCGTAGTAGTAGATTTCCAAGCCCCGCGAGATCAGTTCTTCGAGGAACGGATCCGGGTTGACGAGAATTCGCTCGCCGCTGTAGACGCCGCCCGGTTTGTCGGCGAACTTGCCGTCGACCAACCAGAAACAAGCCTGGACGGCCGGCAACGAGGTCAGTTCCGCGATATGGCCGATGTATGTGTAGTAGCGATACACGGCCTTGCCCTGATGCACGCCGTACACGTCGACGCGGCCGACCGATTTGTCGAGGCCGCCCGAGGCGAAGACGCCCTCGACCTTGTGGAAGAAGGTCGCCGCCTTGCGCCGCCGTTCGTGGGTGTTGAACAAACCCGTTTTTTCGATCGTCTTGAGCAGCGTCGGAATGTAGGGCGGCTGCACGCCGCCGTGCAGCGTCGCCTCTTCGAGCCCGGCGAGATTGCGCGGCAGGCTGACGCTTTCGGCGTGGCCGGTGTAATAGACCGGCAGCCAACCCATCGGATACGGGAACTCGACCATCTTCCGCCCTTCGCCGGTCTTCACCGGAATTTCCTTGCCGCGGAAGGTCTGCAGCGTCGTGCCGTGGAAAATGTGGAACAGGTGCATCAGGTTGGTCGCGCCCACGTCTTCGTTGCTGCCGGCCGCCCAGTTGACGTTGATCCGGCGGCATTTGTCCATGCTGTTGTATCCTTTGCGCGCCAGAATTTGCGTCAACCCCGGGCTGTTGCCCCAACCGGTCAGCAGTTTGACGTTCGCCTTGCGCGCCTCATCGTCGAGCTTGACGATCTCGAGGTAGGCGTCGTAGTCGTCGGAAATCGAGACATAGGGTTTTTTGGCCGCCAGCGCCGCTTCCGCCGCGTACTTCTCGGTGGTGTAAAACGGCCCCGCGAAATTCAGCACGACGTCGTGATCGCCGGCCTTGGCGACCAGCCAATCGCGGTCGAAGAGGTCGTGGCCTTCGATTTCGGTTTTGATCGCCAGACCCAGGTCGCCGACCTTCTTCCGCGCCTTCTCCGGATCGAGATCGACGATCGTGACCAGTTCGACCCGTTTCGCCTCCCGGTTCAACTCGCGCAAGGCCTCGACGGCCATGTCGCCCGCGCCGCCTAAAAACAGGACTTTCATCGCGCACCCCCAAGGAATGATTTGGACCGCTCGTTGATTCGCCCCGATATTACTCGCACGCGCCCCGGGTTGAAAAGACCGATTTCGGAGGATCGGCGCAGGAATTGCGCCTTTCACGCAAATAGGGCGCAAGTCGTACAATTTGATTGCCGCCGGCGAAAGTGTCATGTTACCATTGTTAAATATCTTCCATCGCGCAGCCGCGCGCGGCGGGGGAGTGATGTACGCCTCGACCATTCACTTGCCGTTGGAGCAGCAGCTTTCGCTCGCGATGCGGACGTTTACGCGCGTCCGGTGGGTTCCGCCGATCGTGATCGTGCTCGGCGGCGCGTTTTTCAAAGCGGCGTTCGGGCTGCCGATTTCGCTATCGGCGCTGACGCAAATCGCCGCGGGGATCGTCGTCTGCAACGGCTACCTCTGGTGGCGGGACAAACGCCTGAACCCGGGGACCATCGCCGAACTGCTGCGGTTCGCCGGCCTGCAGATGTTCCTCGATTTTCTCGCCATCACGGCGCTCGTTCATTACACCGGCGGCGTGCTCTCACCGATCGTCTGGTTCTATTCGATCCACATCGTGATGGCCTGCATCTTCTTCAAGCGGCCGAAAGTGATCCGCATCGTCGCCTTTCTCTGGTTCATCCTGTGCGTGTTGTTCCTCACCGAATATTTCGGCTGGCTGCCGCACTGGCCGTTGTTCGCGCCGGCCGTCGACGGGCTCTACCGCGACCGGGGGTTCATCTTCGGCGTGCTCGCCGGCTGCGCGGTGTTGTGGGCCGGCTTGATCTGGCTGACGACGATGATCATCGATCGCGTGCGCGCCGCCGAAAACGAAGAACGTGAATTGCAGGTCCGCTACAAGCGCACCATGGACGAACTGATCGAGTCCGAAAAAAAACGCGAACTGTATCGCCGGTCGATGACCCACGAATTGCGCAGCCCGATCGCCGCGGCGCAATCGATCATCCGCATCATGGGCGCCGGCGCCTTCGGCCCGCTCGGCGAGAAGCAGCAGGACGGCGTGCGCCGGGTCGGCGTACGGCTGGACCAGTTGATGGAATTGTTGCAGGACCTGCTGACCATCGAGCGCGCCGGCCGCGTCGAATTTCAAAACCAACCCGTGCCGCTCAAGGCCGTCGTGGAAAGGACGATCGAGGCCTACCGCCCGCAAATCGAGGAACGGCGCCTGGCGGTCGATCTCGACCTCGATCCGGAGGCGATCGCCCTGGCCGATCCGGACGACGTGAAGACGGTGGCCAGCAACCTGATCAGCAACGCCGTCAAATACAACCGCGACGACGGCCGCCTGAAGGTCCGGGCGTCCGCCGACGACAGCCGCGTGCGCCTGGCGATCGCCGACACCGGCATCGGCATTCCGCAAAAAGACCGCGCGCGCCTCTTCACCGAATTCTTCCGCGCCACCAACGCGAAGGAACGCACGGCACACGGCACCGGCCTGGGGCTGGCGATCGTGCGGAACATGGTTCGCCAAAATCACGGCGAGGTCGACGTGGAAAGCGTCGAGAACGTCGGCACGACGATCACCGTCACGCTGCCTCGCGCGACGGGCGAATGGCTGAAGATCGATTCGCTGTGAAGGCAGCCGGGCATCGCCGGCGCGGTGGGTTTTTAACGGGAGTCATGGGAGTTATGGGACTTATGGGATCGTTGACGCCACACCCGTCCGTCGCCCGGCTAGGCCAGGACAGACACACTAACTCCACGCCCGTTCACTCCGCATTCCGCATTCCGCATTCCGAGTTCCGAATTTGACGCCGGCCGCCGTCTTCTCATAACATCGCCACATCCTCTTCTCCGGGAGAACCCCATGGGCGACCGGCGGCTGCGCGTCGCGATGATCGGCGTCGGCGACATCACGATGTTGCACGTTCCCGCGTACAAGGATTTCGACCTGGCCGAACTGGCGTTGCTGTGCGACGTCGACCCGGCGCTGCTCGAACGACGGCGGGCCGAGTGGGGCGTGGCGCGAACCACGACCGACTACCGCGAGGCGCTGGCCGACCCCGGCATCGACATCGTCGAGATCAACACGCCGCACCATTTGCACAAGAAGTTGACGGTTGAGGCGCTGGCGGCCGGCAAACACGTCGCCTGCCAGAAGCCGATTTCCACGAGCATCGCCGAAGCGGAGGAAATGGTCGCGGCGGCGCGCGCCGCCCAGGGCAAGTTTCGCGTGATCGAAAACTTCGTGTTCTATCCGCCCTACGTCCGGGCGAAGGAACTGCTCGACGCCGGCGAAATCGGCGAGCCGCTGACGATCCGCTTCAAGCTCGGCACGGGGTTGTTCGGCGCGCGGGCGCCGGCGCTGCGCTCGGAGATGTGGCACCTGCTCGAAATCGAGCAGGGCCGCGGCCAGGCGGTGTTCGACGACGGCTATCACAAATTATCGCTGGCGATCCACTTCATAGGCGCGATTGCGGCGGTGAAGGGATTCATCGACCGCTCGTTCGCCTTTATCGACGAGCCGGCGCAGTTGATCTGGCAATACAAAGACCGCCGCACGCTCGGCGGCTTCGATATCGCGTTCCAGCCGAACCTCTACACGCATTCGAAGTATTTCGGCGCCGACGAGCGCGTCGAGATCGTCGGCACGCGCGGCGCGATCGAGTTGACGCGCTGCACGGGCCAGATGGCCGACCAGCCGGCGCTCATCTTGCGGCGCGACGGCCGCCGGACGCTGTTCGAAGACCTGGACGCGGATTGGCAGGCCAGCTTCACCGCGGGCATCCGCGATTTCCCGAGGGCGATCCTGGAGAACCGCGACACATTGCTCACGGGCGAGCGCGCGCTGGAGGTGCTGCGGTTCGCCTTCGCGCTGATCGTCGCGGCGCGCCGGGGCGTTGAAGTGCGGCCCGACGAGGTGACCGACGCGATCGTGAAGGAGGCGCTCCATGCCTAAGGTAAACCGCGGAGCGCGGGCGTTGCGGCAGGCGGCGGCGTGGTGCGCGTGGCGCATGGCGCGGCTCGCGGCGCGGTTGCCGGCGAGGGCGCTGATTGCTCTGCTGAACGGCGCCGAGCGCGTCATGCAAGCGACGACGAAAGGGAAGGCGGACGTCGGGCAATTGCGCGAGTTGCGCGACCTGCTCCGCGACGACCCGAAGGGCCGCGAGGCCGTGCGCCGCATCATCTTGGAAGCCCGGGGCCCGCAGTTTCGCGCCGTGCTGCAAGGCGTGCTGCGGCATCACGTCGAAGCGCCGGCGCCCGCCGCGCCGACCTTTGCCGCCGTCGCGGCGTTCCCCGGGCGACAGGCCGCGGCGCCGGCGCGCATCGCCTTTGCCGGCGAGCACTGGGAATTTCCCTTTCTGCGCGACGCCTATGCGGCGCGGCCGGATTGCCGCATCGTGCCGGCGGGCGAGCCGGCCGACGGCGTCGAGATCGCGCTGGATCGGCCGGAAGCGGCGGACCTCGCGCGCCAGACGATGGCCGCGGGCGCAGCCGTGTCGCTGCACGCCGGCCCGGCGGCGGATGCGGCGACGGTCGCGGCGCTCTTCGCCGATGCCCAGAGTCGCGGCGTCCCGGTGCGGTTGTTCTATTCCTATTTGTATTTCGCGCCCGCGGTGCGGTTGCGGGAACTGCTCGCGGCCGGCGAAATCGGCGAGTTGACGACCGTTCGCGTGCGCGCCGTTCTCGGCGGCAAGGGCGCCGCGCTGTCGCTGGCGCCGCCGTTCGGCGACTGGCCGTTGCGGCACCCGGCGTTCGACCATTTTCCGTTGCTGACGTTTCTCGGCGGGCCGGCGGCGCGGCTGGCGGCCTACGTCGGCCCGATGGACGGCGCGGGCGGCCAGGCCCTGATCGGCGTGCGGTTCGCCGCGGCGGGCCGGGTCGGCGCGCTCGAGTGCGCGTACGCGCCGGACATGCACGTGCGGTCGGCGTTTTATCCGCACGATTTGCAGGTCGAGGTGGCCGGCACCGACGGCGTCATCTGGCTGCGGCGCGGCATGGCCGAGACGACCCAAGAGCCGCCGCTGGCCGTGCGCGCCGGCCGCTCGGCATATACGATCGGCATCGAATCGGGCATGACCGGCGATTGGGCCGAAGTTTATCGCGCCGCCGCGGCCGAGTTTGTCGGCGCAGTCGGCGGCCGGCTCGTGCGACGTCTCGGCGTCGCGGAAACGATCTCCGCGTTTCGCCTGCGTGACAAAGTGTACGACGCGGCGACAACGCCGGGAGTCGTCGAATTGCCGGCCGCCGGCGAATAGAATCTGGAGCGGCAACGCGTGCACACGCCCGTTTACGACGAACCGGCCAATGTTCTGATTTTTGTCGCGGCGGGCGACGGCGGCCGCGACTTATTCGCCGACGGCGCCCGCGTGTTTGTTTGCGGTTCCTTGCAGAACCCGGTGAAAATGGCCGCGCTGGTCGGCCGCGAGGCGTCGTTTGCGCCGGCGATCGCCGTGGGCTTTGGCTGGGAACGCCAACAAGTCGACGGCCGCGCGGTGCAGTTCATGCTGCCGTCGCCCGACGAACCGGAGCGGTTTCTGCCTGGCGTGGTCTGGCTCGGATTGAGCGAACCGGAACGCCGGGCCGTCGAAGAATTCGAACTGGCGGACGGCTTGCGGCGCGGGGTCGCCGTCGCCGTACGCGTCGGGCTCCGCGCGATCGAGGCGACGACGTTCGTCAAAAAATAGGGGCGCCCGGCGTCTTTTCCTTCGCCGCCGGGAATGTATAATGGCGCTCGGTTGCTGGTTGGGCGCTTCGGCCGCGGAAGAACACCGCAGAATCTTTCACCATGGAACGTGCCGGTCGAGGCGCGATAAATATTTTGTGCGGAGAATCGCCAGGCCATGGACGTTGTCGCAAAAAAAGAAGTCTCCGTGCTCGCTTCGGTCTACTCCGTCGACGAGCCGATTCTGGTCGCCGACGATGACGACCGTCTCGTTTTTCTCAATGCCGCGGCCGAAGATTTGCTGGGCATCCCCGCGGAAAAAGCCGTCGGCGCCTTTGTCTCGCAGTTGTTCGGCGCCCCCGATCCGGAAGCGTCGTATCTCGAGGCCAAGCGGGCGTTGCGGCGCGACGGGCGGTGGGGGGGCGAACGAACGTTCGTCAACGCGGACGGCGCTCGGAAAATCCTGGAATGGAACTTGAACATTCTGGATGCGCCGGCCCTGCGGCTGCGCGGCACCATCTCGCACGTCCACGACGTGACGGCGACGCGGCGCGCGGAAACGGAATTGGCCTCGCATCGAAAAGATCTGGAAGAGCAGGTCGAACGCCGCACGCAGCAACTCACCGAGGCCAACGAGGCGTTGCACCAGGAAATCGCGCGCCGCAAGCAGACCGAAACGGATTTGTTGGGGGCGATGGCGCGGGCCGCGCAGGCCGACAACGCCAAGAACGATTTTCTCGCGAACATGAGCCACGAGATTCGCACGCCGCTCAACAGCGTCATCAACATGCTGCGCTTCCTGCTCGGCGCTGATTTATCGGTGCAGCAGCGGGAATTTGCCGAGTTGGCGTTTCGCTCGTCTGAGGCGCTGCTGGCGGTGATCAACGACGTCCTCGACTATTCCCGCATCGCGGCGGGCCGCCTCGAACTGGAACCGGCGCCGTTCGATTTGCAGGCCACCGCCGAAGAGGTCGCGCAGATGCTGGCCGGCCGCGCCGAGGAACAGGGCTTCGAGATCACGCTGCATTACGCGCCCGACGCGCCGCGCTGGGTCGCCGGCGACAGTCTGCGGGTCCGGCAAATCTTGACGAATCTCCTGAGCAACGCCGTAAAATTCACCCGCGAAGGCGGCGTCACCGTGGAAATTCGCTACACCCCCGCGGACGCCGTGGCCGGCTTTCACATCCGTGTCACCGACACGGGCATCGGCATCGAGCCGGAGCTGATGGCGCGGTTGTTCGAGAAATTCGCGCAGGGCGGTGGCGCCGGCGTCCGCGCCCTCGGCGGCGCCGGCCTGGGTTTGGCGATCACCAAGCGCCTGGTCGATTTGATGCACGGGCGCATCGCGGTGCAAAGCCGCGTCGGCGCCGGTTCGGTTTTCGACGTCGTCCTGCCGCTGCCGCCGGCGCCGGCCCCGAACGGCGCCGCGCCGCCGGTCGCCGATCTGGCGGGCAAACGCGTGTTGGTCGTCGCGAACAATCCGGCGAATCAGCGGATTCTCGTCGATGAATTGACCAGTCAGAAGATCCGCGCCTACGCCGTCGCCGCCGCCGACGAGGCCCTTGACGAGCTATTTTCCGCGGCGCGGGCCGCCGATCCGTATGCCATCGCCATCGTCGATTTCGAATTGCCGAACCGCGGCGGCATGACGTTGGCGCGCGCGATCAAAGCCAATCCGGAGCTCAAGGGCGTGCTGCTGCTGCTCGCGGCGTCGCTGGCGCAGTTGGCCGGCATCAAGCGCATCCAGGACCTCGGTTTTGACGCCTATGTATCCAAGCCGCTGCGCCAATCGCTGCTGGCGGAGGTCTTGTCGACGACGTGGGACGCGCGCCGCGGGCGCGAAGCGGCCCGCCCGCCGGCGAAACCGCCGGTTGCCGCCGCCGCGCCGCGTCGCTTTGGAATCCGCGTGTTGGTGGTCGAGGACGACGCCATCAATCAAATTGTCGCCCGAAAGCTGCTGGAAATTCTCGGGTGCAAAGTCGAGATGGCGGCCGACGGTCGCGAAGCCGTCGAGCGGCTCCGGCGGGATGCGTTCGACATCGTCTTTATGGACGCGAGCATGCCGACGATGGACGGCTACGAAGCGACGGCGGAAATTCGGAAAACCGAAGCGGACGGCCGCCGCGTGCCGATCGTCGCGATGACCGCGCATGCGCTGCAAGGGGCGCGCGAGAAATGTCTGGAGGCCGGGATGGACGACTACATCGCCAAGCCGCTGGATCCGATTATGGTCCGTAAGACGCTCGAACGGTGGTGCAAATCGATCTAGCGCCCCACCGGGGCGCGGCTCGCTGTCGGTTGATTTTTTTTGACAGGATCAACGGGATCAATCAAATCAATCTCTCTCCTGCTATGCATGAGAAAAACCTCCCATCAATCTCTGCCTCTGCGCGCTCTCCGTGTCTTCCGGTGAGAGCATTATCTTCTCACCGGCGGCGGGCGTTCTCCTCTTCTTGCTCGCGCACGCGCTTTTCGACGTCGGCCGGCGTCGGCATATAGCGCAGCAATTCCATCGAGTAGTTCGCCCGGCCGCTGCTGAGCGAGCGCAACTCCGTCGCGTAGCCGAACATCTCGGCCAACGGCACCGAGCCGACCAGTTTCTGCGAACCTTTGCGGAACCGGCGCATGCTGGCGATGCGGCCGCGGCGCCGCCCGAGGTCGCCGACGATGTCGCCGATATGGTCGTCGGGCGTCGCGATCTCGATTTTCATGATCGGCTCGAGCAGCGTCGGCCCGGCCGCGGCAAACGCTTCTTTAAAGCCCATGATGCCGGCCATCTTGAAGGCAAAATCCGACGAATCGACCGCGTGGTAGTTGCCGTCTTCCAGCACCACTTTGACGTCGACGACGGGGAAGCCGAGGCCTTTTTCCATCGCGTCCTGGATGCCTTCATCGACCGACGGAATATACTCGGCGGGGATCACGCCGCCCTTGGTGTGGTCTTCGAAAACGTAGCCGCCGTCGGGGTTCGGCTCGATGCGGAACACCACGTGCGCAAACTGGCCGCGGCCGCCGGATTGCTTGACGTGCCGGTAATTGGCCCGCGCCTCGCGCGTAATCGTCTGCCGGTAAGCCACCTTCGGCGCGCCGACGATCGCCTCGACATTGAAGTCGGTCTTCAGGCGATCGACGATGATCTGCAGGTGCAGCTCACCCATGCCCGAGATGATTTTCTCTCGCGTCTCGTCGGCGTAGGTCACCTGGAACGACGGGTCTTCCATCGCCAGTTTCGCCAGCGCCATGCCGAGTTTTTCCTGCTCCTTTGAGCCGTCGGCCGTGACGCTCACCGAGATCACCGTCGCGGGCGCCTTGATCGCCTCGAACATCAGCGGATTTTCCGGGTCGCAAAGCGTGTCGCCCGTCAGCGTATGCTTCATGCCGACCAGCGCGACGATGTCCCCCGCGCCGGCCGCTTCCGCGTCGATGCGATCGCGGGCGTGAATGTGCAAAATGCGGCCGATGCGCTCGGTGCGCTTCCGCCGCGGATTGAATATCTTGTCGCCCGGCTGAATCTTGCCCGAATAAATCCGGATGAAGGTTTGCTGCCCGACGTAGGGATCATGGATGATCTTGAACGCCAGCGCGGAAAACGGCTCGTGCTCCGACGGCGCGCGTTTGTGCGTTTTGCCCGGCTCGACCAGGTCGTCGCCCACCTCGGCCCCGGCGTCGAGCGGCGACGGCAGCAGGTAAACGACGGCGTCGAGCAGCGGCGTGATGCCCTTGTTCTTGTACGCCGCGCCGCAAAAAACCGGCGTCAGCAAATCGCCGAGCACGCAGCGCCGCGCGACCCGCCAGATCAGCTCGCTGGGCACGGGCTTGTCTTCGAGGTACAGCTCGGCCAGCTCGTCGTCGAAATCGCTGAGCGTGTCGAGCATTTTGGCGCGGGCGACCTCGGCCGCGGATTGCAGCGCAGCGGGAATCTCCTCGATCACCTTGCGCTCTTCTTCGTACATGACGGCCTTCATCTCGACCAAGTCGATCAGCCCGACAAAATCGGCCCCCGCGCCGATCGGCAACTGGAAGGCCAGCGCTTTGGCGTCGAGCATTTCGTCCATCGTTTGCAGGCAGTGGGCGAAATCGGCCCCTTCGCGGTCCATTTTGTTGACGAAGGCGATGCGCGGCACGTGGTGGCGCTCGGCCTGGTTCCAGACCGTCTCCGATTGCGGTTCGACGCCCGAAACGCCGCAAAAGACGATGACCATGCCGTCCAGCACGCGCAGCGAGCGCTCGACTTCCAGCGTAAAATCGACGTGCCCGGGCGTGTCGATCAGGTTGATCGTGCAGCCCTGCCATTTGCAGGTGATGGCCGCCGACGCGATCGTAATGCCCCGTTCCTGCTCCTGTTTCATGAAGTCCATGGTGGCTTTGCCGTCGTGCACTTCGCCCATGCGTTTGGTTACGCCGGTGTAAAACAGGATGCGCTCGGTCACGGTCGTCTTGCCGGCGTCGATGTGGGCGACCACGCCCATATTGCGAATTTTCGATAACGGCATGGCAACTCCTTGCGCTCGGTCCGTCAAAAGAGCGCGGGTTATACACTAACGCTTCGCGAGGAACAAGGGGCGGCGGCGGCGCCAAATCCGGCGACGGCGCGCACAGAAATCCAATGTCCGTCTAATTTCCCGTGCTTGGCTGACCGCGGTTCACCAGAAACAAGAACACGCCTTCCGCGTCGAAAACCTTGCTCGGCGAAGAATCGTCGTCGGCCGGCGACGAATCGTCATCGGCCGGCGAGGCGTCGTCGTCCGCGGGCGAGGCGTCGTCGTCATTGTCGTCATCGTCGTCGGTCGGCGAGGCGTCGTCGTCGGCGACGGGCGAGCCTTCGACGGCGCCGATCGGCGAACTGTCGTCGTCCGACGTTGTGCCGTTGGCGTATTGATAATAGTAGACGTGCACCCGGAAATTCAGCAGCGTCGGGATGGTCTCCACGAGCGGAATCGGGAAATTGGTGTTTTCCAGGTTGCCCTGCTGCACCCATTGGATGGCCGTCCACGGCTGGCGCGCGGCGTCCTGGTTTTCCAGTTCGATGGCGACGTTGATCTGTTGATTCGGGAACCGCGAGAGGGTCGCGAGATAGACCTGACCCTGCACGTTGACGCCGACGTCGCCGCTCGCGGGGTTGAACTGCGCCTGCCCGATCACCTGGTTCAGATTCAAGCCGAACAAGTCGTCGCGCAGGACGGTGATGTTGACCGTGACTGTATTGTTGTTGCTCGAACTCGTGGAATCCGCGCTGCAGCCGAGATACACAACGATCGCCGCCGCAACGACCGCGAGCGCCAATAAAAAAAAGTAAATCCGCCATCTCATTTCGTACGCCCTTCGCAAACGCGGCGGGCATCGACCCGCCTCGCTCCGCAAGTGTCAACCTTTTTACGCGGGTTCGTCAACGGCGAAAGAACCGCCGGACGCTCTCGGGAATGCGGCTCGGCTCCTTGGCGAGGTCGACCGCCTTTTGCAACGGCGTGCGCGCGTCGGGGTTCCGCCGCCGCCAGCGATGCTCCCGCCAGCGGCGATTGGCCTCGGCGACGATCTCCTCCAGGTCGCGCGGTTCAAGCCGGTCCGGGCGCACCACGGCGCTGCGGAAGCCGTCGTATTTCGCAAAATCGTCGGTCAGCAGCCGGCCCGCCGCCGCGAGGTCGCGGTGGTAGCGGCTGCCCGGAAACGGCGTCGCGATGCTGAACTGCACGGACTCCGCATCCGCCGCCAGCGCCATGTCGATTGTGCGCTGCGCCGTTTCGCGCGTTTCGCCGGGCATGCCGAAGAGGAACGTCAGGTGCATTTTGATGCCGAGATCGCGCGTGATCGCCAGGACCTGCGCGACCTTTTCGAGATCGAGCGACTTGTTCATCTGCGCCAGCAATTCCGGTTCGGCCGACTCGACGCCGTATTTCAGCGCCGTCAGGCCGCTGTCTTTCAGCGCGGCGAGCGTTTCGCGGTCCATCAAATCGGCGCGGGCCATGATCGCCCACGGCGCGCCGAGCCGCCGGCGTTTGACCTCGGCGGCAAAGGCGAGCGTCCGTTCCTTATTCACGTTGAAGGTGTCGTCGTCGAAGTAGACCGAGCGGAAGCCGCCCTCGCGCACCAGCCACTCCATTTCGTCAACGGTGTCGCGGATCGACCGCAGGCGGCAGCGGCGCGAGTCGTACATGATTTGCGGCCACGCGCAAAAAATGCACCCGAATGGGCAGCCGCGGCTCGCCCACATTTGCGCCGAAGGGCGCGGGATCGAGCCCGGCTCGTCGTGGTAATTCGCCATCGGCAGAAAATGCCGCGCCGGCCACGGCAGTCTGTCGAGATCTTCAAGCAGCGGCCGGCGGCCTTCGCTGACGACGCGGCCGCGGTCGCGCCACAGCAGGCCGGCGCAGCCGGTGAGCGGCGCGCCGGCGGCCAGGCGCCGGGCAAGCTCGCGCAACGTCAGCTCGTATTCGCCGATCAGGACGAAGTCGATTTCTGGATGTTCCGCCAGCCAGGCCGGCTCGTACATGAACGCGTGCAGCCCGGCGAAGGCCAGGCGCGTCTGCGGCAGGCGCTCGCGCAACGCGCGCGCGGCGGCGAGATCCGCGTCGATCGAAATCGTGCTGACCTCGAGCAGCACGAGCGCTGGGTCGAACGTCGCCGCGCGGTCGGTGAAGGCCGGCAGGTCGAGACCCTCGGCGCAGGCGTCGACGAGCAAGACGTCGCAATCGGCGTGTTCGAGCACGGCCGTTGCGTAGGCGAGAAAAAACGGGAACGGCATGTACTCCTGGTCGGCCGTCTCGAAGTGCGGCCAGCGGCTGCCGGCGCGCACGCCGTAAAAGCCCGGTTTTTTCCACGGAGCATTGCCCAAAAAAACGCGCATCCGACCTCCGCCCGCGAGGATATCGTGCCGGGCCGCTGCGACGCAAGGATGTTATTAACCGCCAAGGATGATGACTGCGGGTTTTTTGGAACCGCGAATGCTCGTAATTCGTTCGCTTCGCGGTTCCGCGTTGTTGCTTTGGCGGAAAATAGACTAAAACTAATGCATGTTCGGTTTCAAAAAACGCCGCCGCGAGCGCCTCAAGCGCGAGCCGTTCCCGCCGGAATGGCTCGCGATCGTCGACCGCAACGTCCCTTATTATCAGTTGCTGACCGAGGACGAACGGGCCGAGCTGCGAGGCCACGTGCAGGTGTTTCTGGCCGAAAAGCAGATCGAGGGCGCCGGCGGCCAGGCGATCACCGACGAGGTCCGCGTCACGATCGCGGCGCAGGCGTGCATCCTGCTGCTGCATCGCGAGGCCGATTATTATCCGGAGACGCTCTCGATCGTCGTCTACCCCGAACAATATTTCGCCCCGGCGACCCGCCATCTGGCCGACGGCACCGTCGTCGAAGGGCTCGAAAGCCGCATCGGCGAGGCCTGGAACCGCGGCGAGGTGATTCTTTCGTGGGACGACGTCTTGTACGACGCGGAGAATCCGGATGACGGCGAGAACGTCGTTTTTCACGAGTTCGCGCACCAGCTCGACAACGAAGCCGGCCCGCACGACGGCGTGCCGCGGCTGCCGAGCCGGGCCGCGTACGCCGCGTGGCGGCAGGTATTCGCCGCCGAGTACGCGCAGCTTCTCGACGACCGCGATCATCATCGCCGCACCGTGCTGCGCAAATACGGCGCGACGAACCCGGCCGAATTTTTTGCCGTGGCGACCGAGGCGTTTTTCGAGAAGCCGCGCGAATTGCAGGCGCGGCATGCGGATCTGTACGCGTTGCTCGCCGCCTATTTCCGGCAGGATCCGGCGGCGCGGCTCGGCAGCCCGCCGGCGCAACTGATCAACTGACTTGACGCGCCGCTCGGTCGCGCGTAATCATGAACGTCAAACAGCAACATCCGTAATTCGTCGAACCCATCGGCGTTCGGCGCGCAGAAGGAGATCCGCTGATGAAATTTGCGGTTTCGACTCTGGTCGCGGCGTTGTGCATCCTGCTGGCCGTTTGCGTGATGAGTTGCGGCGGCGGCAATTCCAAATCCACAACCCATCACCCGAACTTGCCGACCCTCGATGACGATGACGACAATGACGATAACGACAACGACGACAACGACGCGAGCCCGGACGACGACGATGACGACAACGACGACAACGACGACGACAACGACGACAACGACGACACGTTCGCCCCGCTGACGTGCACGCTGCCCGACCCGGCCTCGCTCGGCGACGGCAACCTGATCGGCGGCGGCGCGCCGACCACGCAAATCGACGCCTACGTTTACGACGACGGCACGTGCGCGCCACTGGTCGGCGCCAAAGTTCTCTACAACGGCACAACCTACACGACCGACAGCAGCGGCCATGCCATGCTGCCGCTGGCCAAAGACGCGCCCATCGTCACGGCCTGGGCCGCCAACAACTGGGCCTGGACGTACCAAGCCGACGCCGCTGTGATGTACTTCCGCCTGCGGCCCGACAGCTACGGCCGCACCTACGCCGATTCGCCGGCCGGCGATTTCACGCAGGAAGGCACGCCCGTGCCGCTGACGAATCCCGATATGGCGACGCTGTTCACGCAGCCGCTGTACGCCGGGCTGGCGTTGCCCGGCGTGTCGCGACGCGAGATCTTTTCGCTCGACGCCCCGGGCGCGCTGCTGGCCGCCGGCACGTGGGACATGACGCTGACGCTCGGCGAGAACACGACCATTTACTATACCGACGACAACATCTTTCTGCCGACGCTCGACTTGGCCGTGCCGGACGTCTTTTCGGTTTCCGGCGGTTACGACAATTTCGCGGTGCCCGTGCAGAGCGGCGCGACGGTGTGGCCGATCGAGGGCGTCGTCGCCAGCCTCGACGTGGCGAAGGTGTTCAGCAACGTCACCGAGCTGCTGACGTTGGTGACGTGCCTCACCGGCGGCAGCGGCCTGGTGCAATGCCTGGCGCCGTATATCCCGACCGCGCTGAACGAAGCGCTGGGCGTCGCCTACGTCGGCGTCGATCCGGTCTGGAACGGCGCCGGCGCGCCGGAACTCGAATCCGTAACGCCGCAGCACACGTTGCCGCTGGCGGTGGCGAATTCGGCGTCTGGTTACGATTACCTCGGCATCATCGGCGCCGACGTGCCGCACCGCGCGCTCGTGCCGTTCGGCCTCGCCATTGCGCAGAGCGGCGCCGGCGCGCTCGATTACGTCGAGGTGACCGATGCGGCTTACATCACGGGCCTGATCGCCACCGATTTGCTGGCCTCCGACCTGACGAAGGCGCATTTTTCCGCGGCGATCAAATACACCACCGACCTGAGCGCGTGGACCTCCGGCGTTTCGTTCGACGCCGCGGCGGATTTTCTGCCCTGGTTCGACGACGCGAACACGTCCTACAACGGCGCGACGGGCGAGGTTTCGTGGACGCTCGCGGCCGGCGGCGGGCAGTCGCCCGATCTGTACATGCTCGCGTATATCCCGGCGTGCAAAGGCTGCAAGGTGATCTTTGCGCAGGTTCCGGGCACGGAGACGAGCTATCAGGTCCCGACTTCGGCGATGAACATCACGCCGTCGAGCAATGACGTCGTGCTGCTCTTCGGCTTCAAACTGCCGTCCGGCGTGGACATCAACGCCTACAACCCCGTCGGCATCCTCGGCTACGACCTGGCGGCGGTGAACTTCTGGACGAATTACGACATCTTGTCGCTGCTGCCGTAAACGCCCGACGCGCCAGCCTTTCGCGCCCGGTCTCCACGGAGGCCGGGCGTTTTCGTGTGGAAAGAAAACCGGGGAATCTCCTTATCTCGGCGAGTCCGGCGGCGATACGGCAAGACGGAAGAGAAACAGCGAGTCGCCGCGCGGCGTCGACACGTCATGCCAGACTGTCTCTATGGCGAGTCGGCTTTCGAGTCCGGCCGCGGCGGCTCCTTCCGGCGGCGCCGCGCTCGCGGTCAACAGGTAGGCGCAGCCTTTTTCCGCCAACTCCCGGCGCAGATTCTCGTCGGCTTCCGCCACATCGGGGAAAAACGCGCGGTCGAGCGTGCCCTCCAGCATCTTCACGAAGTAGGCGTGCGGTGCAAAGTCGCGCAACGACGAGCCGGGCGGATAGAACATCCGGCACTGGTCGGCGCCGCGATTTTGCCGGAAATAGGCGGCCGCAGCGGCAAGCGCCATTTGTTGATCGTTCGTGTCGGTAGGCAGCGCCGGGTACACGTTGAAGAGACAGTCGGCGGCTTTGGAGCCGCGGCAGGCGTCGTTCGCCCACAGCGCCTGCAAACGCGAGCGGACGACGGATCGCGGCAGAACGCCGAGGTTCCACGACAATTCCAACGCCTGCGCGAGACTGAACAACAGCAAAACTGCTGCCGTCGCCATTCGCGCTTTGGCCGAAATCGGCAGGCGCGACACCGCGTAGATTGTCAGCAACGCCACCGGCGCCAACGTCGGCAGAATGTAGTAGTCGTTCTTCGGGTCGATCGCGGTAAACAGCGCTAGCCCAACTTCGCCAGTTCAGGGGTCGTGATTCTGTAAATTCGCATACTTAGCTGCAAAAGTCGGCACTACATTTTGCGCCATTTGCCGGATGCGCAGGCGTTCGGGCAGGCGCAGACC
>Ga0181520_10000889_pt1 | contig 64289 bp, 50 predicted proteins | sample PEATcosm2014_Bin_29_FD_132451 | JGI IMG/M metagenome (GOLD analysis project Ga0181520, IMG submission 132451) | Peatland microbial communities from MTU Mesocosm Facility, Houghton, MI, USA - PEATcosm2014_Bin02_30_metaG | ecosystem: Environmental > Terrestrial > Soil > Wetlands > Peat | place...
AAAAGCCCCCAGGTCGTGCTCGCCGATCCGCCGGATCTCGATCTCGTCGCGCAAAACGCGGTCAACGCGGCCTTCTGGAACATGGGCGAGAATTGCAGTTGCGGTTCGCGGCTCATCGTCCATCGCTCGGTGAAGGGCGCGCTCCTGGCACGGATCGAGAAGCTGGTTCGGACCTGGACGGTCGGCGACCCGCAAGACCCGGCTACGCGCGTGGGCCCGATGATCGAAAAGCCACACCTCGACAAGGTGCTCGGCTACATTGCCGCAGGCAAGTCGGCTGGGGCGCGGGTCGCGATGGGCGGAAACCGGACCTTGCTGGAAACAGGCGGCCATTTCGTCGAGCTTACGATTTTCGACGAAGTGAGCAACACGATGTCGATCGCCCGCGAGGAGATCTTCGGTCCTGTGCTTTCCGTCATTCCCTTCGATACCGAGGAGCAGGCAATCGCGATCGCCAACGATACCAACTACGGCTTGGCCGCTTCGCTTTACACGAGAGATCTCAATACGGCACATCGTGTGGCAAGAGCGATTCGTGCGGGCACGGTCTCCGTCAACTGCTTCTCGGAAGGTGACATGACGACGCCCTTCGGCGGCTACAAGGAGTCGGGCTTCGCGGGACGAGACAAGTCCGTTTACGGCCACGAACAATACACGGAACTCAAGACAATCTGGATTCAACTCTAGTTGCGGAGATCGACGATGACCGTTCAAATTCCTAGTATCTTCAACGATGTTATCGGTCCGGTCATGCGGGGACCTTCGAGTTCCCATTGCGCAGCCGCTTTGCGGATAGGCAAGTTGGCGCGCGACCTGATGGAGGCGGACTTCAGCGAGGTCCTGATCGAGTTCGACCGAGCCGGTTCCCTGCCGACAACGCATGAAACGCAGGGCTCGGACATGGGGCTGTTCGGTGGATTGCTGGGCTGGGACGCCGCGGACGACCGACTGCCGGACTCGCCGCGGGCATTGCGCGAGTCCGGTGTCTGCGTCCGGATCGAAACCGTGGATACGAGAGATCCGCATCCTAGCACTTACCGCCTTATACTATCCAATGCCCGGGAGAGACGTTCGCCGATCGCCGTCTCGACCGGCGGAGGCATGGTGGAGGTCATCGCGGTGGACGGGTTCCAGGTGTTGATCTGCGGCGACTCGTTCGAGACGTTGCTTTGGTTGGACAGCGGCGGGGCTGAAATTGCGCAGAAGCTTGCCGCGCAGATAGATGCGGACGAGATCCTTCTTCATGAAGCCGGCGACCGACAACTGGTCGACGTGAAAGCATCCCGCTTCGTCGCCGCGGCGGAACTTGCAGGGCTGTCCGGGGTACGCGCGGTGCGCCGACTCTCGCCGGTATTACCAGTTCTTTCCCGCTGCGGCATGAGCGTGCCATTCACGACGTGCGAGCACATGCTACAACGCGACGGCGGGCGAAACGTGCCGTTGTGGAAGCTGGCAGTCGAGTACGAGATGGCGCGCGGGGGCCTGACGGAGCCGGAGGTGCTGGGCCGGATGGTGGACATCGTGCGTGTCCTGCGACGGTCGATCGGGCAGGGGCTTGCCGGCACACAGTACGACGACCGCGTTCTCGGATATCAGTGCGGACGATTCGAGGAGTGTATGAAAGGCGGTCGGCTGCTAGACGTTGGGGCACTGAATCGTATCGTCCTCTACGTGTCGGCGTTGATGGAGGTGAAGTCCTCGATGGGCGTCATCGTGGCCGCGCCTACGGCGGGCGCCTGCGCGGCACTGCCCAGCGCGGTGATCGCGATGGCGGAGAGCTTGAAGCAGGACGAAGAGATGATGGCCAAGGCGCTGTTGGCAAGCGGATTGATTGGAGTGTTTATTGCCACGCGGTGGACTTTTGCCGCCGAGGCAGGCGGCTGCCAGGCGGAAGGCGGATCGGCTTCCAGCATGGCCGCGGCGGCGCTGGTGACGCTGGCCGGCGGCACGCTCGCCGAATCCGTGGCTGCCGCGTCCATGGCGCTGCAGAACATGATCGGCCTGATCTGCGATCCGGTTGCCAATCGCGTGGAAGTGCCCTGCCTGGGCAAGAACGTCATGGCGGCGAGCAATGCGCTGGCCTGCGCGAACATGGCCTTGGCTGGATACGATCCAGTCATTCCTCTCGACGAGGTGATCGAAACGGCGAGGCGCGTTGCCGGTCAGATGCCGCGCGAACTGCGATGCACGGCCTTGGGCGGGCTATCGATCACCGCGACGTCTCTCACGCTTGAGAAGAAGCTCCAACAGCGCAGGCCGGCGTGCAGCGACTGCACTCGGACTACGATACCAGGGACTCCGCAATGAGCAGAGTTGGAGATCGCCCAGCGATATATGGACGAAGGCGGGCACCGTTGGAATTCCGGACAATTCGCGTGGAAGGCGGAAACGGAACTGGGGGAGATCAATGCCTACTTGCCGGAGGCAAGTCGCTTGCTCGTGCGGATCGGCGAAGCGTGGGATACGGCCGAGCGCGATCGAGTCTTGGGCGAGCTGTTTCCCAAGATGCCGAAAGGCTCGATCGATTACAAGGTCATGCAGACGACAAGCAATGCTTGCAGCTAGGCGGACGCAAGTGTCGGGGCTAAACGGCGCCAGCGTGGAACGGGCATCCCGTCCGTGTCATATTCCACGGGCTGGAAGTCCGTGCGACGTGCCTTGCCACACGCGCGGACGGGCAACTTGCAAAGCGCACGCACGTATGCTTCAATGGTTCTCGTACGGTTCCCCAAAGCTCCTGGAAAAAGGCTGATTCTATGAACGCGATGCGAATTTCTCTGGCGACTTTCTGCTGCCTAGCGGCGTGGATGCAGGCGTTGCTTGCGGTGCAGGCCGCGGCGGCGGAAAAACCTGCCCCGATGGTCAAGATCGACGACACAAAGTTCAATGACTGGCTTGCACGCTGGCAGAAGAATATCGTCGGCGACGCCCGCAACCGCTACTGCGACAAGGACATGGGTGAGGACATCGCCTGGCGGATCACGCCTTTCACCGACGGTTTCTACTATGGCTATGTGGCCACCCACGATCCCAAGTGGGCTGATATGCTCATCGACTGGACCGACTCCTGGGTCAAGCGGGCGGTTAAGGAGCCAGACGGTTATCTGGGCTGGCCCAGCCCCGCCGCGGCCGGAACCAAGGTCGACAACCTCGACGACTTCACCGCCGACAGCATGCTGGGCGAGACGATGGCCACCCGCGCAGCCGTGCTCCTGGCCGCCGAGATCCGCAAGACGCCCAGCATGAAGGCCAAGTATGCCGCCAAGGCGGAAAGCTACATCCGGCTCTCCGAGCAGATCTATAAGAAATGGGAAGAGCGCGGCGGCTGGCGGGCCACCGCGGGCGGCGGAGAAATCAGCGTCGTGCTGCCCTTTGGCATCGACGGCAAGAGCGGCAAGTGGACCGCCGGCTACGCCACGCGCAACGCCCCGGGCAACGGCTTCTCGCACCCGGAGAACAAGGCAAATCTCGTCGCCCGCTGGCTGCTGGCCATGTCCGACGCCACCGGCAAGCCGGTCTACAAGCAGCGTGCAGAACGCTGGTTCAAGCTCATGAAATCGCGGATGAAGCTCAAGGCCGACGGCACGTACCAGATTTGGAACTACTGGCAGCCGGCCGGCCCCTGGGATTTCAAGCCTGGCGGCGCGACTAAGCACTGGGTGGGCGTGCATCCCAACCCGGGCTATTACCAGATCGACGTCGCCGCCATCGCTGATGCTTACGAGCATGGGCTGGTATTTTCGCGTGAGGACATCGATCGCCTTGTCGCCACCGGCCTGGCCGAGAAACGCTACTGGGACGGGTTGGTGCCCTACAGCGCACAGATCCAAGCGAAGTTCGAGGCGGGGACAAAGCCGGAAGGCTGGGGCGGGCTTAGCGCGGCGCCCTACTACCTCATGCTCCAGGCACGGCTGCGCAATCGAACCGAATGAACGCGGTGGACACTCGGACCTGAAATGAGGAGACAACAAATGCATACCGTCCCACAACTCGCCAACAACTTCCCGCGAAAGATGTTCAGCCTCGAACTTGCCGGCTGGATTCTAGCCATACTCGTATGGCACATGGCTGGTGGAGCGGCATATTCCGCGGTAAGCGTCGCTCCGGCCCCGGCAGGCGAGGAACTCTCCAGCCGCTATAGCGTCAAGGTCGATGATCAGGCAGCGCCGGTCTACGTGGCCAAGGTGGGGCCCGCCGATCCGGCACGGCGCTGGAAGGCGATGGACGACAAGATCCACTCGGCCGAGTACTTCGATACGGCGGCCTTCGCATCGTTCGACATGACCGCGCCCGTCGAGGTGACCGTGACCTGCGCGGAGCCGATTGCCGCGGCCAAAATCCTGCCGAGTGCGCTGAAGATCACGCCGTCAATCGCCGGCAAAAGCCTGACGTTCGCCCTGCGGGAGCCGCGGCCAGTGACGATCGAAATCAACGGCAACTGGGTCGGAGCGCTGCATGTGTTCGCCAATCCAGCCGAGGCGGCCGCACCCCGGCCGGACGACCCGAACGTGATCTACTTCGGTCCCGGCGTCCATCGCACGCGTGGATTAGTGGTCGGCGACAACAAGACGATCTATCTGGCGGCCGGGGCGGTGGTGAAAGGCACGGCCGAGGGACACGGCCCGGTGATCTCGCTGGTGGGCAAGAACATCACGCTCCGCGGCCGCGGCATTCTCGATGGCGGACTCTGCCCCACGCATTCCCGCAATCTCCTCTTCGTACGCGGCCAAGACATCGCCGTCGAGGGCGTTGTCCTTCGCGATTCGAGCACATGGACGGTGCCCATCCGGCAGTCCGATCGCGTGACGGTGCGAAACGTGAAGCTGCTGGGATATCGGGCGAACTCCGACGGCATCGACATTTGCAACAGCCGCGACGTGCGCGTCGAGGGCTGTTTCATCCGCACGTTGGACGACTTGATCGTGGTGAAGACCGACAAGGGACAGGGCCAGGCCCGCCGCATCGTGGCCAAGGATTGCGTCCTGTGGAACGAGGTGGCGCACGCCTTGAGCGTCGGGGCCGAATTGCGGGAGAACGTCGACGACGTGCTCTTCACCAATTGCGACGTGATCCACGACAAGGGACGGGAGTGGACGCTGCGCGTTTTCCATTGCGATTCCGCCCGGATTAGCAACGTCCGTTTCGAGAACCTCCGCATCGAGGAATCGCCACGGCTGATTTCCGTATGGATCGGGGCATTCGTCTGGACGCGCGACAAGGAGCGAGGACACATCCAGAACGTGACTTTCAAGGATATTCGCGCGACGGCCGCGCGGCTGCGAGTGGAACTCGAGGGCTTCGACGAGGGACACGCCGTCGAGGGTGTGCGGTTCCAGGATGTCGTGGTCAACAGCAAGCCCCTGCAGCCGGCGGATGTCAAAGCTAATACGTTCGTGCGAGACGTCAGCGTCCGGCCGTAGTCGATGCCGTCCCGGCAAACCGGCGAAATCCTGTGCGACACTACGTTGAATGTCTTGCCGGCTCATGTTATATTGCCCATTCATTCCTGATGATCGTCCGTCTCCTGCCATGCTCCACAAGGATCAACGCCATGAGCATCAACCCCTACGAATCACCCAAGGCCGATTTGGGTTTGGTGTCTTCCCCTGCCGTCGGGCAACTGCCTATCCGCATCGAGGGCCACGACATTGTGGTCCCGTCGGGAACGGTCCTACCGCCGCGCTGTGTAAAGACGAACGAGCCCGTCCCAGAGGAAGAGATGGTCCATAAGCGATTCACCTGGGCGCCGCCCTGGGTAGTGGCGATGATCCTGATCAACATCCTGGTTTTGATTCTGGCGTATTACTTGGCGCGCAAGAAATGCGACGTGACTTACGCCCTGCACGCCGACGTGCGGCGCAAGTACCGCATGCGGATCGTTTACAAATCGCTTATCACTCTCGCCTTGTTTTTCTGCATTCCCGTGGTGGCGGCGCTGAACGGCGACGTAGCTATCGTTGTCGCTGTGATCGCTTTCTTCGTGGCAGTGATAGTCCTCGTGGTGGGAAATTCGCCGCTTAAGGTAACTGCGCATAAGGATGGCATGTTCTGGATTCGCGGCTGCTCGGAGGTTTTTCTCGACAGCCTGGCCGAGGAAAACATGTCCCGCGGCCAGTTGCAGGACGGCTGGCAGTAATATGTGGCGGTATCCGGCCAAGGCCGCGTGCAGGATGATCTTCAACACTTTGCAAAGGGGTATCCAATGAAATCGGTGCAAGTTCTCTCTCGTGTAGGCGTGGCCCTGGCGGGAATCCTGCTGGCGATCGAACCGGCGGCGGCTGCAAGCCTGAAACTGTTGCTGCCCTTGGGGCGCACGGCCTATCAGACCAACGAACAAATCGACGTATGCGTGGTCCGGAGCGATGTCCAAGCGCTGCCCGCGGCCGACCTCGCAGTGACGCTCTCCGGCGCCGATGGCAGCCGCGCATCGCTCGTCTTCCCGCTCGGTCCCGTGGCCGCCGGCGTAAGGGGCGCGACAGCCACGGAGCATCTGCACCTCAACGGCTGGCTGCTGCGTCCCGGGCATTACGTCCTTGCGGCGACTGCCCACGCAGCGACTACCTCGGCGGAATTGGACATCTTTAGCCACGTGCGCCGCAGCAGCTTCAAAAATATCGACTGGGGCTGCCGCGTACAGGGGCCGGAAATGGCCGTGCTGGGCGAAGACAGCATGGGCTTCAATTTGCTCTATGGCGACTATCGGCAGCAGGCCAATACGGCCAATGCCCAGGCCACGCTCCGTGGCGGCGCGGATTATATGCAGTGCTGCACCATGTCCGGCGGCCACCAGATGGACCTCCGCGCGGAGTGCGACTGGTCCGATCCGCAGGTCCTCAAGGGCGGCACGGCCCGCGCGGCGCAGCAGGCCTTCTTCGACCGCACCAAGCCCAACGTCCTGGGCGTACACTTCTACGACGAACCGGGCCTGACCTGGGAGAGAGGCTCGGCGCATACCGTATCGGCCCAGCTTCGCGCCTACCAGAGCGCGTTCGGGGCCGATCGCATCCCGCACAGGGCCGTCAAGCCGGGCGATGCCGCAGCGGAGGCCCGCTGGCAGCAGTGGGGCCGTTGGAAGACCTCGTTCCTGGAAGCCGCCTGGAAAGACGCCCGTTTCGGCGTCGGGCAGGTTCGGCCGGACCTGATCTCCGCCACGCAGTCGCAATACGCCTGGAACGCCTATGCCGACGGCTACTACTTCAACGCCGCCCGCAGCCTGCCGGTCTTGAGCGGGCACGGAGGCTACGACGACGGGCCGGGCAGTTACTTCTATCCGCCGTACCACCACGAGTTTGGCCGCATGCGCCAGCTCAACAAGCCCAACTGGTACTTGCCCGACTGGGGCAACACGGCCCACGACGAGTTGTACCGCCTGGAACAGTACCTGTGCTTCATGAACAACCTGCAAGGACTGGCGAAGTCGCCCGATCCGGTGATGAACAACCCCTATAGCGCCGCCTCATCGCCCAGCGTGCTGGAAACGAACAAGTTGGGGCTGCGGCTGGGGACGATCTTCAATACGATGCCGCCCACGCGCGACGCGGTGGCCGTGCTCTATCCCTTGTCGCAATGCCTGGATGCCGAGATCAAGTCCGGCATGAAGGACGATTACCTGGGCGGCGGATTGACTCGCGGGCGGTTGCTGTCGGTTTATTTCGCGGGCAAAATGGCCCGCATCCCGCTGACGCCGGTCGTGGAAGAGGATGTGCTGGACGGCTCCGTGGCGGCCGACTACAAGGCGATCGTGCTGACGAACGTCAATTATCTCGAACCCAAGGTCGTCGCCGTGCTGGAGAACTACGCGGCCAAGGGCGGGCTGGTGCTCATGACCGACGACTGCCAGACGCGGATCAAGGGTGCCAAGCACGTTGGCGCCGCCGCCCTCGACCTGACCGGCGAGATCGAACGGGTCTGGGCTGCCGGCCAGCAGCAGAAATCGATGCAGATGCGGGCGGCCGGGCTGTTTTTCAGGGCCACGCGCCCGCTGGCGGCCGCGCTGCAAGCGAAATTGATCGAGGCCGGCATTCGGCCCATTGCCCAATGCGACAACGAAGAGGTGGTGATTTCGCGGCAGGCGCAGGGCGACATTGAATACTGCTTCGCCGTCAACGCCAGTTGGGACCAGCAGGAAGGCACCTGGCTCTCCATCAAGCCGGCCGCGGCCACGCTGGGCCTCGCTGCCGACGGCCGGCCCGTCTACGATGCCGTGCGCGGCGGCCCGGTAGTCGAGTTCAAGGACAAGCCCGTCGGCTCGTTCCGCTTCGGCGCGGGCGAGATGCGGGTCTTCGCGCGGACGGCGCGGCCCATTGGCGGCGTGCAGGTGCAGACGCCGCTTGTCTCCAAAGACTTCACGCTCGACGCGGCCCCCATCAGTGTCGCGATCGACGCCACGCTGGTGGATGTGGCCAACGTGAAACTCGCCGGCGCGGCGCCCCTGCAGATCCGCGTCGTCGATCCGCTGGGCAGCCTGCGCTATGACCTGTATCGGGCTACCGATATGGGCGCGCTGCGGCTCTCGTTGCCCTTGGCGGCCAACGATCCGGCGGGTACCTGGACCGTCAGCGTCAAGGAACTGCTGGACAATCATGCCCGCTCGGCGACATTCGTTTATAAGCCGGCGGGCCAGTGCGGGTTATTGGCCGGCGCGACGCCGCGGGCGGTCTTCTTCGGCAACGACCGCGAGAACGTCTTCCGCTTCATCCGCACGCACCAGGATGTGACGATCGTCAAAGGTACGAGCGCGTTTTGTGGACCCGCTGCCGAGCGGCTGGCGGCGACTTTGAAGCCCTGGGGCGTGCGGGCGACGATTGTCACTGCCGCGGAAGTGAACAAGCCGCGCACGCTCACGGCCGAAGAGGCGAAGACGTGGGTCGGTCTGGAGTTCGGCCGCGCCGACGCGGGAGCAAGCAACCACCCGCAGAAGGTGGGTTTCATGCTCACGGCCCCGGCCATCCTCGTGGGCAACCCGGCCGATAATCCGCTGATTGAATTCGTGCGCGCTACGGGCTTCTTGCCCTATGCGCCGACGGCGGATTTCCCGGGCCGGGGACGCGGTTATTTGGCCTGGCAGCGCGACGCACTCGGCTTGCAGCAGGAGTCGATCACTCTCGTGGCCGACGACGCGCAGGGCATGTCCGAGGCAGTGGGCTCGCTTTTTGAGGCGGCGGCCGGCATCGACCCGCTGACGCGTTGGACAATGCCCGCGGTCAGCGACGTTGTCACCGCCGCAAAGAACCTGCAGGCGCCGGAGGCGGCGGTCCGCTGGCAGGTCGCCCTGCCGGACCGCGTGCTGACATTGGCCGTGACTGCGCAGGAGCAGATCGCGGCCGTCTCGCTCGACGGATCCGCCACGCTGATCCGCGGCGGAAAGCTGCTCTCGCAGCGCGTCGTTAGCCCGACCGAGATCATGGCGGCAAAGAAGGCGGTTACCGTCAAACCCACGGTGCCCGCAGCCTTGGCCAAGAAGCTCCTGGCCGACCGGGTGCCGAAGTTCGTTGCAACTCACGAGGGCGCGACCGCCGTGGCCTACTGGGGCGGCACATTGCAGGTCTTCGATGCCGGCGGGGCATTGCGGACTCAGCAACTCCAACCGCAAGACATCACCGCGCTGGCATGGGCGGGCACGACAATTATCGTGGGGCAGTCGGACGGTTGCGTGGTGGCCCTCAAGGAATCGGCTGGCGAGCCGGAACACTAGTGTAGTGTCTCACGCAATAGTTATTTTCTCTACACCGGTCAGGCACGGGTCAAGCAGGGACGCGTCCTGATGACCTTCCTTTGGGCTGGACGTGGAAAAATAGCGTCCGAGCGAGATTTCCTATAGCGCCGACGCGGCCCTTCATTGCGCGCCGAAGTTTGCATCACGTTGGATGACGAACTTCCTCTCCTTAATGCGCGGAGTTTGCAACACCGGGGCCGAACCACACGCGTCCTTAGTCACTCTGACACGGGGATTTCTACGAATTGGTGCGTCGATCCCTTTGCCGGCGCGCCGAGGCTGTATGCATTTTTTGCAACAAAGTGTTGCACTTGTTTCGTTGCCCCAAATGGGTGAGTTCAAAAATTCCGCAGGCCGGCCGGCCCAGCGGGTTTTCCAAAAATTGCGATAGGGCACTTGTGTCCAGTTTCAAAAGCTGGTTTGGCAGCCCGGAGGCCATGAATCTCGTGGTCGCCGATGACTTTTCTGGGCCGCGAAGGCTGACTGTGGAAGAGGCGACGGCCCTCGTTCGTCTGCGCAGCAAACGCCGTGAGCGCCAGGCGCTCCTCGACGGCATTGGGTCGGAAAGCATGCCGCCATGGCCAGCCTCGTGAGGATCTTCCATGCTGCGCTATGCCCCGGCCACCCCGCTCATTTCTTCCGAACGCTGTACGAAGAAGCGGCCGATCGTCAGGCGGAAGATCCAGGGGATCTTCCGGGAAAAGCCATCGAGCTTCGCGCTAGTCTCCCTTCCACCAGCGATCGCCGCGTACAACTGCCAAAGCAGTATCGCCGTCGGACACCTCCGGGTCTGGTTTGTGGGAGCCAAACACGACCGCCGTGCCCGCGTCCTGTGGCAACAACGTGCCTGGGCCGGTGGCACAGCCGAAAAAAGACAGGACAGCTATTACGACACAACCGAGAGAAAAGCGATGGACATATGTCATCCGATTCATCCTTGGGGCCAATCCGTGCCCTAGAATAGTTCCAATTGTCTGTAATTGGTGTAGCCACGCGACCTGGTAGACGAGGCAATCTAGGTCGAGGTTATCGTGAGGGAATCCACCAGTATATATCGGCTCAGCAAAGCCGCTTCAACATGATTTAGCGATGCCAGTAGTCAATCCTGGGAGTCAAAAGAAGATGGGCAAAATGTGAATTCGGGTCGCACTTGGCATGGGTTGCCAAACACTCCAGACCAGATTGAAGAGAATGGTGCAAGTGGGTGCGCCGTCGTGCTTACTGCTACTGGACCTGTTTGCCTTCCACCTCCGCCAGCACATAAGGCCCCTTGGGAATCGCGGCGATCCGAGCCGCCGGCCCGTGCCGCTCGAGGGCGGCGGCCACGGCCGCCTCGACACTGGGAGCCGTGTCGACGAATAATCGCCGCAGCCGATCGGCGGCAATGCCACCGCTGACCATGCAGATCGCGGCATGCCGATAGACGCGAATGAATTCCTCCAACTGCCACTGGTCCGGCCGGAAGTAGTCGCCGCAGACTATCCGCTCCATGAAGCGATCCAGCGACGGGTGGTCCTCGTAAAGCTGCTGGAAGTCACGGCTGCCGATGCCCTCGCTCAAGGCTGCGGCAAGGATGATCGTGCCGCCCGGTTTGACGATCGACATGGCCGCCACCATGCCCTTGACCGACTGGTAAAAGGTCGCGTCCAGCGGCCAGCCGGCCGAGCTGGTGACGACGATGTCGACGGGTGCCGGAACGGTGTCGGTGACTACGCGGCGGGCTGCGGCCACGCCCTGTTGAAAAGCCGCTTCCATGTCGCCGGCCACGACGGAGAGCACGCGGCGATGGTCGTCGATTACCACGTTGACGATGAAGTCGCAGCCGGCCATGCGGGCGATACACGTGTTTTCTTCGTGTACCGGATTTCCCAGCAAGCAGCCGGCCCGGGCATTGGCGTGTTCCAGAAATGCCGGGCTGTGCCAGACGCGTATCGTTTCCAGGGCGGCCAGCCCGGGGCAGATGAGTTTCCGCCCACCGGAGAAGCCGGCCATGAAATGCGGCTCGATCAGGCCGATGGCGATCTTGAGATCGGCCTTGACGAAACGCGAATCGATCCATGCCGGTACGCCGCGGGGCGTCGTACCCAGGCAGGTGTGGGCCGCCAGATCGTGCCCGTCGTGATCGGCGACCGCATACCGCCGGGCGATCGCGGGGCCGAGGATCTCGATCTTCTCCTCCGCCGTGCTCGGCCGGTGCAGCCCCGTGGCGACGAGGATCAAGATTCGTCCGGGGGCGATGCCGCCGGCCTCCAGGACTTCCAGCAGCGGTTCGAGGATCAGCCGGTTGGGCACGGGACGGGTGATGTCGCAGACGGCGATGCAGACGGTTTGCCGCCCCCGCGCGAGTTCGGCCAAGGGCGGCGCGCCGCAGGGGCCGGCCAGAGCCTGCCGCACCGCCGCGGACGCGTCCTCGATGGGTTCGACGGGCTGATAGCCGAGGCACTTCACGAGGCGGTGGTCCGGCAGTTCGACGTCCAAACCGGTCCGGCCATATTCAAGACGCACGCGCATGACACAATTCCTTGGGGGCAACTTGGTCCACGCAATCCAGTTTAGCGGATTTTGGCGGGAAAATCGAGACGTTCCGGGAACGGCGGGGCACCCGCTTGCCGGTCGGCGCCGTTCCATGCGTCTTCTTTCGGAACGGCACGGAGGTCGTTTTCTACAAAACCTTAATTCTCCTCTCAAGCTAGAACTATCCTAGGATGGTCCCAAGATCTCCCCCCTTTTCCACATGCGGCCAAATCTCCATCGTTTTCGCCCAGATTCGACGAGAACGAGTGTGACGGGGGAAGGGACAAGAAATGCGGAGAAAGGCTGAAAACCCGCGAAAACACGGGGCGTCTTCTTGCTCCCAGGTTTCCCTGACGTATGGTCATAATGAGAGAACTCGTGCGAACGACGACTCGGAGCGACAGATACGACTCCACACAGGATAATGCCATGCATGCGAAGGGTGGCCCCGCTCCATCGGGATGGAAAATGCCGTCCCCTGTCAACCGTCGTCTGCGTAGTTCGTAAAGGCATATCCATGAGAAAGCTCACGTCGGCCATTTGGTCGTTTCTGGCTGCGGAAGACGGTCCTACCGCCGTCGAATATGCGATCATGCTGAGCCTGGTCCTGTTGGTCTGCATTGCGGCAATTGCGACCGTTGGGACACAGACCAATAGCCTGTTTCAGAAGGCCGCCAGTTCGCTCCCCTGATGCCTGTACGTATCCGGCACACTCCGTGTGCCGTTGCGCGTCGGCACACGGAGTGTGCCGGACACATGGAAACGCCGACACCTTACGGTGCCCCGTCAAGAAACTCTTTCAGCCGGTCGTAATAGGGCGGCGAGCGCGAGTCGTTGTGGTCGGCCCCGTCGACCAGCAGGAAGCGTTTCGGCTCGTTGGCCGCGTCGAACAACCGCTTGGCGAATTTCAGCGGCACGATCGAATCGCGATCGCCGTGACTCTGATAAAAGGGACCGTGATAGGAACGGATCTTGGCCGCCGAATCGAATTGTGTCCGCATCAAGAGCCGCACCGGCGCCCAGGGATAGTGAAAGGCGGCCACATCCGGCATGGAACTGAAGGTGTTCTCCAAGATCAGCGCCCGGGCGCCGTCGGCCGCCAGGTCCACCGCCACGGCCCCGCCCAGCGACTCGCCCATGAGCACGATGCGGCTCTCGTCCACGCCGGCCTTTTGCGCTAGCCACGTGCGGGCCGCGCGGGCATCGGCCAAAACGCCGGCTTCGTCCGGTTTGCCTTCGCTCTTGCCGTAACCGCGGTAGTCGAAAACCAGGATCGCGGCGCCCACGCGGTCGTGCAGCGCGCGGATGACGTGGTCGCGATGCGTGACGTTGCCCGCGTTGCCGTGGCAGAAGAGGATCACCGCGCGGGGCCGCTCGTGCGGAACGTACCAACCGTGGATCTGCGTGCTATCGGCCGCCGTAAACGAGGCGTCTTCCCAGGTGATTCCCCACGGCTCCCAATTGCCCTCGGGATACTTCGTGGGGAAGAAGATCAGCGAATTCTCGAAAACCATCATTACCAGGAGCACAACCAAGTAGGCGATCAGGAAGGCGCGGAGGCCGCGCCACGCTAAATTGTAGCAGATCTGGCCAGCGGTCCGCGGCGCGGTTGTGTTGCCCATGGGATATAAGCAAAAAACAAGGGACGGCGGTTCGAGCCGCCGTCCCCATAGTTCATCACGTCGCAGGAGCGATCTGCAACATGTCTCCTCTCCCTCCAGGAGAGGGGAGACTTCTCGGATAGTGTCTTACTTCCTATGGAAGCGGTAGGCCGGGTTACCGATATCGAAATCGGCATCGGTCAAACCGACATTCAGCCGCATGTTGAGATACGTATAGGCCTCGATCAGTTCCGGCTTGGCGCCCTCGACTTTCGGCCAGTCATAGGCCTCGTAGCGGACGGGGACGTTCAAGTTGTCGTCGACGAAGATCCGCGCCAGGTGGAAGAGGAAGTTCTTGCGTGGCACGGGGTGCATGACCTGCGCACAGGTGCAAACGCGATCGTTGATCTTCGCGCCCTTGAAGTACTTCACTTCGCATTCGCCGTACTTCACGTCCTCGGCGGCCACCTCGGCCAATCGCCTGGTGAGATTGAGGATGCCGATTTGCGTGAGCGGGTAGCGCTGGCCAGCCATGGCCATGTTGCCATCGGGATCCAAGGAGACCGTGCCGAACATCTTTTCCTTGATGCCCGTGCCATGCGCCCACATCTTGCCGCTATTGGCGCCTTCGATGTACATGCACTCTTGGCCCCTGAGGCTGGCGGGGCCAAGGAAGTTCAAATAGACGCTGAACGGCTTGTGGCGGACCTTGATGCCGACGTACTGATCTTCGCCCAGCGTGTTGCCGATCCGCTCGGTCTTGATCAACGTGGCCGTATAGTCTTGGATTTTCTCGATGCCCGACAGCCCTTCCCGTGCCCAACGCAGGGCGGGCATGAGGGGATGCTCATTCGCAGCGCCCTCGCGCAACAGCGAGGGGGTCGTAACAGCACCCGACTGAGGGGTCTGCTGGGGTTGGCCGGCAGGAACCTGGGCACTTGCGATTTGTATCAGGGCAAAACAGGCGAGAGAGGCTGCCACACAACCCCGCTTATTCCAATCATTCAACAACATTGAGAAAACCCTCCTTGGTCATTCGCTCGCCAGAAATTCCAGCGCCAGCGCAACTTGGTTCGCCGCGGCGGCCTTGAGAACCGGTTCGCCTGCGCGCGCCCCTTATCGACCTTATCGCATCTTCCGGGCAACAGAATTACAATGTTTTGATCGAAGAGCGCCAGTTCTCGGCAATCTCCGTCTCACGCGGCTAACTGCACCAGAATGCGCGGAAGAGTTTATCACGAAACTTCAGAAATAGGGAGCCCAATTTGTGAAAGAACCAGAATTCGACCTCACACGGGTGGTTACAGCGCCATTCGACGAAAACACCTACCTGTTATGGAAGAAAGGCCGTGAAGACTGCCTGGTGATCGACCCCGGATTCGGCCCGGAGCAAATTATCGCACTGCTCGACGAGCGGAAAATCGTGCCGGCTGCCATTCTCAACACTCACGGCCATAGCGACCACATCGCCGGCAATGCGGCCCTGAAACAGCGGTGGCCCGATTGCCCCTTGATCATCGGGCAGGCAGACGCGGCAAAACTTACCGACGCCCAATTAAATCTCTCCGCCCGCTTCGGCCGCGCAATCACCAGCCCTGCCGCCGACAGGACCGTGCGGACCGGCGATCGTGTCTCGGCCGCCGGCTTCGATCTGGAGGTTTACGAAATACCAGGCCATTCGGTGGGGCACGTGATATTTATTTGGAAGGGCGTTACCCCCTATTTGGCGTTTGTCGGCGACGTGATTTTTCTGGGCAGCGTAGGGCGCACCGACTTTTACGACGGCGATTTCGACCAGTTGGCCAGCGGCATCCGCACAACGATATTCGCGCTGCCCGAAGACACGATTTTGTTGCCCGGCCACGGAGCGAAAACCACGGTGGGCGCGGAGAGAATCTCCAACCCGTTTGTAGGGGAGTAGCGTCCCTACTCGATTCGGCCGCCAACCGAAATGGTCACCTGGAACTGCTGGATCTTGCCGTCGGAGATCGCTCCCCGCTGCTCGATGACTTCAAACCAGGTGGGGTTCTTGATGATCTCGGCGGCCTTGGCCACAGCCACGGCTATCGCGTCGCTGAGCGACTTGGTGGAAGTTCCGACCAGTTGAACCTTCTGATACGTGGCGTCTGCCATCGAGGAAATCCTTCTTAGTAGAGTGTGGGTGTGAGTGCTCGCGGCTATTTTAGCAGAGACATCTCGCCTGGCAAGCACCCTCCAAGAAACGACGCGGGCGGCAAGTTATCGCTGCCGCCCGCGTGTCTTGTTCAGGGCGTGACCGAAGTCACCGCTGAAATCAATGGGTTGCCGTGTCGCCACCTTCCAGGGAGGCGTGGATTTCCTTCATCTCGGCACTCTCAGTGTTCGACTTCTTGATGGCCCAAACGATCAAGGCCACGCAGATGACGGCGATGACGGCGCCGATCCAGCCGTTCGGTGGCAACGCACCTGGCAGGCTGCTCTTTTCGCCTGCCATGTTGTAACGGAGCACGACGCTGGTGAGCGAGAGCATGGCAACCATGTTCATCACCTTGACCAACGGATTGATGGCCGGACCGGCCGTGTCCTTCAGCGGGTCGCCCACGGTGTCGCCGGTGACGGCCGCCTTGTGCTTCTCGGAGCCCTTGCCGAGGTTGCGGGCCGGATCCTTGGGCTCGTCTTCGATCATCTTCTTGGCATTGTCCCAAGCGCCACCGGCGTTGGCCATGAAGACCCCGAGCATCACGCCCGAGACAATCATGCCGGCCAGGAAACCGCCCAAGGCGTAGGGTCCCAGCAACACGCCGACGAGGATCGGGCTGAGTACGGCCAGGAGCGCCGGGCCAATCAACTCCTCCTGGGCGGCGTTGGTGCAAATATCAACCACGCGGGCGTAGTTGGGCTTCTTCGTACCGGCCCAGATTTCCTTGTCGCGGAACTGGATGCGGCACTCCTTGATGATATAGAAAGCCGCGCGGCCCACCGCGCGGATGAGCATCGAGCTGAACAACCAGGGCACAACGCCGCCGATCAACAGGCCGATCAGCACCATCGGCTGGGCAACCGTGAGGAATGCGGCGAACTTGTTGTACTGGTCGGTCGACATGTTGACGATCTGGTCTTCGGATCCCATCGCCAGCGTGGCGATGAAACTGGCGAACATGGATACGGCCGCAATCACGGCCGAACCGATGGCAATGCCCTTGGTCTCGGCCTTCGTGGTGTTGCCCACGGCGTCGAGGTCCGCCAGGATCTGGCGGGCACGCTTGAGGTCCTCGGGCTGCATGTAGCCGGGTTGGCCGGGCTTGAGATCCTGGCCGTTGGTGTCCTTGTTGTAGCCCATCTCGCCGATGCCGTTGGCGTTGTCGGCCACGGGGCCGAAGACGTCCATGGAGATGGTGTTGCCCGTAAGGGTCAGCATGCCGATGCCGGCCATGGCCACACCATAGGCAATGAACACCGGAGAACTGCCGTGGTAACAGAAGACCGACAAAGCGATGGCGGAAGCCAAGACCAGCGTAACCATCACGGCCGACTCGTAGCCTACGGCGAAGCCCTGGATGATGTTCGTGGCGTGGCCCGTCTGGCAGGCCCGCGCCAAGGTTTTTACCGGCTCGTGAGTGGTGTGCGTGTAGAAGCTGGTAAGCTTGTTCAACGCGATGGCCAACACGATGCCGATGAAACAGGTGAGGATCGGGCGGATGTCGGCGCCGGCGACCATGAACCACTGGTTCAGATCGAACTTCCCGTCCAGCAAGAAGCCGGCCTGGGCCTGCGGATACTGCTGGAAGTACTCGGGGCTGAACCGCAAGTAGAGCATTCCCAAGACCACGAATCCGATCACGGAGATCGCCGAACCGATCCAGAAGCCGCGGTGAACGCTCTTCAAGGCCGTATCCGACGTGTCGTTGGGCCCCGCCTTGACGGTATAAGTGCTGATGATCGAGCCGAGCACGCCGATGCCGCGGACCAGGAGCGGGAAAATCACGCCCTTGTGGCCGAAGCTGGCCATGCCCAGGATCATTGCCGCGACGATGGTCACTTCATAGCTCTCGAAAATGTCGGCCGCCATACCGGCGCAGTCGCCCACGTTATCGCCCACGTTGTCGGCGATCGTGGCCGCGTTGCGGGGATCGTCTTCGGGAATGCCGGCTTCCACCTTACCTACAAGGTCCGCGCCGACGTCGGCCGCCTTGGTATAAATACCGCCGCCCACACGCATGAAGAGGGCCAGCAGCGTACCGCCGAAGCCGAAGCCCAACAGGGCCTCGTAGGCCTGTTCGCCGTAGATCAAGAAGATGCAGGTGCCGCCTAACAGCCCTAGGCCGTCGGTCAACATGCCGGTCACCGTACCGGTACGGTAGCCAAGCTGCATGGCCTCGCCGTAGCTGTGGCGAGCGGCCGCGGCCACGCGGAGATTGCCGGTGGTAGCCAACTTCATGCCGCACAAACCGACCAGCGCGCTGAAGATCGAGCCGACGAGGAAGGCGCCGGCGCGGCCATAGGCAAACGGCAAGTGCGTATAGTCGCCCGTGAACGGGTTGCATTTGGTGAAGAACAGCAGGATGGTGATCACGATGATCAGCGGCCCGATCTTGCGGAACTGTGCGGCAAGGTAGGCATTGGCCCCTTCACGCACCGCCCCGGCAATCTCCTGCATCTGCGCCGTCCCCTTATCGGCCTTGATGACCTGGCCGACAAGCATGCCGGCATAGATCAGGCCGGCGACGGCCACGCCAAGGATGGCAAACAACGAGTAGCGCTCCATGTCGTTATACTTGGCGGTATTCTTGAGCGGTTCGAGCCACTTGAACGCCTCTGACGCACCCTCGGCAGCAACCGCCTTGTCACCGGGGGCTGCCACAGCCGTAGCCGAACTGGCCACTGCCCGATCGTTCATCGTCATCCAAACGCCGCCGGCAAAGAAACTTACACAAAGCACAACCAACCCAATGGTAGGGACACGACCAAAACGTCGCCCTGTCGGCCTGTACTTGGGGGGCTGCGATCCCGACTTACTCCTCATAACAAACTCCTCTTCTGGAAAACCTGATTTGAAAGATTGATCGGCGGCTATTCCACATGCCCGAGTCAGGAAGGGCAAACTGGTCAAGACACTTGGTCTTAGATCTTGCTTGCCCCTACCTATTTGGACGCTTCAATACCACCGTGCGCGGGGAAAAACAGGGCGGCCGCTTGTCGCGCTGCCAAGCGTGCCGCCAAAGGCAGGATAATTCCCGCACAACCGAACCCAGAAGTCTACCCCGCCCTGCCTCACGTCGCAAGAGGTTAATCACGCCAAAGTGGGGCCAGATTCCAGGGATTTGCACGGTTGTAACAATAATGGCAACTGATACTCCATGGCAGGCGGAACCAGATGTATCTGTCGACCTTGCTCGACTTCTATTAGGCGGTTTTAAGTGAACGAAACCAGGACACCATCACAAGAGGGGGAATCTTGGTTCTCACGCCGCGATGGAGTAGGCTTACGGGAACGGGTATCTTGGCGTAGGTACAATCATCGGACTAGTTTTCATGAAGCGATCGTTTAAGGACTTGTCGCCGGCCGAAGTCTTGGCCTTGGCTATTTCGTTGGAAGAAGAGGATTCGCGGCTGTTGCAGGAATTTGCCCGCTTGCTGCGTCCTAACTACCCAAAGGCGGCGGCCGAATTGGACGCCATGCGGAGCGAGGAAGACGGGCACCGCCACCGCCTGGTCGAGGCCTTTCGCAGCAGATATGGCGAAGAGATTCCGCTCCTCCATCGCGAGGACATCAAGGGGTTTGTCCGCCGCGATCCGATCTCCTCTGCGCAACCCTGGGACGTGGCCCGCATTCGCACCCATGTGGCGCTGATGGAACTGGAAACGGGCCGATTCTACAGTAAAGCCGCCGCGAACACGAGCGATGCCGAACTGCGTCAACTGCTGGGTGATCTGGCAGAGGAGGAGCGGCACCACGAGGCCCGCACGGCGACCCTGGCCCCCGAGGGCCAGCCGCAAGACGAGCACGCGGCCGAAGCCCGCGTGGCCCGGCAGCTCTTTGTGATGCAGGTCATTCAGCCGGGGCTGGTGGGCCTGATGGACGGCTCCGTTTCCACTTTGGCGCCGCTGTTTGCGGCGGCCTTTGCCACGCGAAAGCCGTTTCCCACATTTCTGGTCGGACTGGCAGCCGCCGTGGGGGCGGCCATCAGCATGGGGTTTGCCGAGGCCCTCTCCGACGACGGCAGCCTGACGGGTCGCGGCCGGCCCTATCTCCGCGGCCTAGTATGCGCCCTCATGACATTCGCCGGCGCGATCGGGCACGCCTTGCCCTATCTGATTCCGAACTTTTGGCTTGCCACGTCGGTGGCCACAGCGGTCGTTGGCGTCGAACTGATCCTCATTGCCTGGATCCGCAACCACTATATGGACAGCCCCTTCTTGCCCACGATAGTCCAGGTCTTAGGCGGAGGGATCTTGGTGTTTCTCGCCGGCATTTTGATCGGCAGCGCATAACGATCGTAGGATGATGCGCGTGGGGGTGGGCCGAGCGCGTAGATGGGCCGAGTCCCACCAGATTCCGCATCGAATCTGGTGGGACTCGCGACCATGAGTACATGGTGCCCGTCGGCCCACCCTACACTCTTGTCGCTTTCCGCGGCAGAAACCAAACAATTCCCGCGGCCAACGCGCCGGCCGCCAAGAGGGTCGGCATTGTCGGCTCGGGCACGGCACTCGCCGCGGTGGACGAGGTCGATTCCGAAGAATCGGCCGAGGCAGCGACCGCGGGAGGGTCGAAGATCAGCGTACCGCCGGCGCCCACGGTCAAACTCGTCCCGTCCGGCAGGGCATCGCTGGCGGTCAGGAGCAGCGTGCCCGCCTCGACGCTGGTGGGGCCTGTGTACGTATTGTCGCCCGAGAGGATCAATGTCCCGGCACCGTCCATCTGGATACCATGCGCTGCATCGCCGTCGACGATGCTACCCGCAATGGTGAGCGAATCGCCGCTTCCGCCAATGGTAACGCCGAGGTCGCTGTCGAGGCCGACAACGATCGTGTTGTCGATGACACTGCCGCTGCTCGAGACGACCACGGCCACAGGATTGCTGCCATTGTCCAGCGTCAAGCGGCCGCCGCCGGGCGCTGTGCTGGTCATAGTGACCGTGTGATTGGCATCAAAAGTCAGTTGACTGACCCTCGGGGCGGCAGCCAACAGGTCCACCGTGGCGCTAATTGCCGCGGAACTGCCGAGCACGATGGCCGCATTGCCGCCAGGCGTGCCCGCTGAGGACGACCAGTTACCCGACGACGTCCAAGCGGCGTTGCCGGCGTTGCCGGTCCAGATCCAGGTCGGTTCGGAGTATTGTACGGCCAGTTGCGGCGGCGTCTCCGGCGACGTGGCATTCTGGCCGCCGAAACGCTTGGCCGTCTGCCCGGCGCTTTCATTGCCCAGCACGATCCAGCCAAAATTCGTGGCGGGGTTGTCGAGCCATTGTTGTACATCCGTCAACATGCCGAGATTGGCCGTACTCGACCAAGAGAGCGACTGATTGGCGACCCCCGTGGCAGGATCGAGCGCTGCCGCGCTGATCGTGGCGCTGAAGTCCACTCCGGCCAGGCCGCCGGGCGCGGTCCAAGTGGGGCTGGCTGCCGGGTCAGCGGCGTTGTAGAACGTGTAGTACCAAGTGGCGTCGCCGTTGGCCGCCGGGGCCCCTTGACCGCCGTCGAAATACGAGGCCCCCTGTCCCCAATCGCGCAGCATGCGGCTCAGCGTGATCGTTTGGCTCCCATTCAACTCCCGCACGTCGTCCACCGTCAACGTCACGCCGGTGATTGTCGCGCCGGCGGGAACGTTGTCGGCGACGTCGAACGCCACCAGCCCGCGGCGAATACTGATGGTAGCCGGCCCCTGGCCATCCTGGTTCGTGCGTCCTACATAAATGTCGCCCTGCCCGTTGCTCAATTGCTGGACACTTGCGCTGGTAACCTGGATCAAGGTGTTCGTCTTGCTGGGCAGGAGCACGACGCTCTGCGCCCAGGCCGGACTGGCCCATGCGAGCAGGCAAATCGCGGAATTCAGTTTCGGGGACATGCTGGCAATCACTGGTCAACGGAGAAGAACAACGGTTGGTCGTCGAGCTGCGAGACACCAAAGCCCTTGATCCAGTCTTGCGTCTCGGGTTTGCGGAGGAAGGCCGCCAGGGCCGCGGCGCCCTCGACGTGCGCCTGGGGAAAACGCCGCGGATTGGCCGTGGCGACCAGGTAGGGCCGCCGCAGCCCCGGATCGCCGCGGACCATCAAAACAAGTCCCGCGTTGGGCAACTTGCCGTTGAGAAAGGGAATCCTGCCCACGAGCGTGTAGGCATGTTTCTCCCCGGCCACCTTGAGCACCTCCCGGGCGCGATCGGTAAAAAGGAACGTCATGTGCTCGGAGGGCATATTCACGTTGCCCGCGTTCAAGACGTCGCGCATGACTTCCTGCGCGCCGAGACTTGCATGTACGACCAGGGGCGCGCCGGCCGAGGCGATCTTGGCCAAGGCCTCGGCCGCGCTGCGCATGCCGCGGATGCCGGCGGGGTCGTCCGGCGGGCCGACGATGACCAGGTCGTTCTTGAGCCAGGGCTGCGGATCGACAGCATAACCATCGGCCACGAGATTGATGATCGTGTCGCTGGCATGCATGGTGATCAGATCCGCCTGCCCTTTGCGAAAGGCGTCGGCGATAATGTGCTTGGGCCCCACTGCCACGACCTCAATCTTGTAGCGGTTCCCCGTGGATTGTTCGAACCGCTCGGCCAGGGCCTGCCAGAATCCCGTCTCTACCATACCGCCGATGACCGCCACGCGGATTTGCCGTGGAGAGCCCGGCAAGATGCTCCGTGCGGCGTGGCACCCCCAAAATGTGGCGGCCAGGCACGAGACGGTTATGGCGAAACGGACACAGCGAGTCGCGTTCATGGTGTCGGGTCTCCCTTGGCCCGCGTACACAGGCCCTGTAACAGGGCCAGGTTTGTTTCCGTGGCCAGGAATTGGACGGCCCCGTCCGCGAAGCAGAAGTCGGCGCCGCCCGGATGACAACTGCCGTAGGCGCAGATCCGCATGTCGACGTAGGTGGCTTGAAATTCGGCGTACGTGTCTGCCGGTGGGTCCTGCCCTGCGCGGTTGGCGTACGAAAAGGGCAATTGATAATTGATGGGGACAAAGCCGCTCATGGTCACGTGCCCGATCATCTTGCGGTCCGTGGAAGCGGCCCACCAACCCCATTGGTCGAGCAACTCGCCCCAGCCCGCGGCGTTAAACGATTTGTAGTTAGGGTCCTGGTGCGATCGTTCGCCGAAGAGCAAGGTGTGGCTTAGTCCGTCGGTAACGTCCTGTGGACGAACGGCCCCTTGGTTGGCGGCCGGTTCCGATGCCGGACCCGTCGTATGGAACATGCCATCCGCCGTCGCCGCGGACGGAAAGTACGACCGCGTACCGCCGTTCCCGCCATAACTGCTCAAGGCGTAGGTCCAACTGCGGCTGGTATAGACGATCGGATTCTGCACGATCTCATCCGAGGGGCATACGAGGTTCGGCAGCACGACTGCCGTGTTGGAATTGTTTCCCTGGCTGGCGTTGAGCATCGGATCGCCGTATTGCCAGCAGGCGTAAAGGCCATTCTGTTCCAGGTAAGGCAGCAGGCAGACGAACAACGGTATGCCGCGGAAGGTGACCGCGCTGTTGAAAAACCACTGGTTGACCCCGGAGGGAAACTGGCGCGTCTCGCTGGCGTAGCAGCTTGCCGCGACACCCAATTGGTGCAACTGGTTCATGCACTGCGCGCGCCGCCCCGATTCTCTCGCCCCCTGGATCGCCGGCAATAATAGGGCAATGAGGATTCCAAGGATCGCGATCACGACCAGAAGCTCGACGAGTGTAAACGCTCTGCGGCCGGTTCGCTTCATGCTTCGCGTCAGGATCGGGTCGGGCGTAAGGTTCATCGCAGGCGGGAGACGTCGGGCAAGTTCGCGGGCGGCGCACACAGCCGACCGGATGGCCATTGCCATCCGATCCGGCCGCGCTTTTCCGCCAGTCACGCTGCCTTGCGACGCCGCAAACCGAAGCCGACAAGACCAACGGCGCCGGCGGCGAGCAGGATGAATGTGGACGGTTCGGGGACGGCAACCACGTCGAAGTTCAGGGTCGGCAGGGGCTGGCTCTGCCCGCCGGTGAAAATGATCATCCCCAGCGTGTTGCTCGTGGACATGAGATACAAAGACACGTTGGGATCGACGCTTGTCGAGGCGTCGACGATATCGCTGACGAGTGGCGAGTTCGCGGCAAGGCTGTCAGAAAGGTCGACGTAACCGCTGCCGCCCGCGGGGACGGTGAATGTCTGCGGGCCAAGATCGGAATCGGTTGCAGTCCAGGTCAACAGTTGGGCCTCCGATGTCGCATAGATAGGGTTGGGAGCGGGGCCGGCGGCGAGGGTTCCTTTGCTCTGCGACCAGTTGTCGTTGGAAACCCAATAGACTTCATACGTTCCGCTGCCGATACCAAAGCGCGAATTGTTCTGTACGCTGTAGGAAGATGTGAACGTGAGTGTGGGGTCGGTGATGGTCCAGTTGCCCGCCCCATACGTTGCGTTCAACGCAGCGACCGTCGGGCCGACAACGAAGCTGAAGGCTTCATTGGCGGGCGCGGAATAGCCGCCGTTGTTGGTTATGGCCAGGTTACCTTGCACGGCCCCCGCGCCGCCGGCCCAGCCCCAACCGTCCGAAGCGTTATATTGCGCGTAAATCATGTCGCTGGCGCTCGTGCCGCTCCCGCCTGATCCTCCACTGCCTTGGATGGCAACGCTCTCCGTTGTCAGCAGGTCGGCGCGGACGGGGGCAGCCAGCGCGGCTAGGATCGCGGCAAAAACGGTTGTCGCGCGGGTGCTGGCGAAGCGGATGCGGGTGATGTTGCAAGTCGTGGTATGCATGACGTTACCTCAGGGGTGTGGGGAGGATATTATGCTGTCGTTCAGTGCTATGATCATGCCAAACGCCGAAAATCCGGGCGAATGCTCCGCCGACAAGGAACTTGCACGCGAAAAAACTGGTAATTTACGGGTAAGAAAAAGAAGGTCGCCGCACTGGCAGCGATGGTGACGACGCAAATGCTCATCGCGGGAAATCGCAACAAATGTGTCGCGCGATTCGGCGAAAGTGGCCGACGGTGACCAGATGCAATCGTCTATCTTCAACACACGAAGGGAGTTACGTCGAAGGGAAAGAAATGTCTCGGCAAGCGACAGGTTTGACAGACTTGACACGCTGCAAGCGAAGTAATAGAACTTCCAACGCAAAAGCGGAGAGGCACACATGCGTTGGGAAGAGGGTGGCGAAAGCCAGAACGTGGAAGATCAGCGGGGGCTGCCTGTCGGCATGGCCATGAGCGGCGCGGGCGCGGTGATCGTGGTCGTGATCGGCCTGCTGCTGGGCCAGAACCCGCTGACCCTGCTGCAACGATTGCAGAACCAAGGGGCGCCGCCGGGCGCGCAGGCGCCGCGGCAGGACAGTCCCCAGGAGAGGCGAAAGATCGAGCTCGTCAAGCACGTGCTGTACCAGACCGAACAGGTCTGGAGCGACCTCTTCCAGCGGCAATTGCACCAAGCCTACCGAGACCCCAAGCTGGTCCTTTTCACCGGCAAGGTCCGGTCGGCCTGCGGGCTGGCCAACGCGGCCGTGGGCCCGTTTTATTGTCCCGGCGACCAAAAGGTTTACATCGACCTGGAATTCTACGACGAGCTCAAGAACCGCTTCCACGCCGGCGGCGATTTTGCCAACGCCTACGTGATCGCCCATGAAGTCGGCCACCATGTGCAGAATTTGCGGGGCATCAGCATTGAATCGAAACACGACAAGCTCCCCCATGAAACCGAGAACCAGCTCTCGGTACGGCTGGAACTCCAGGCCGATTTTTTGGCTGGGGTGTGGGCCCATTACGCCAATCAGAAATGGCACATCCTGGAACCGGGCGACGTGGAGAACGCGATCACGGCCGCCCGAGCAATCGGTGACGACAGACTGCAACAGCAGGCGCAAGGCTATGTCGTGCCGGAACAGTTCACCCACGGCACGTCCAAGCAGCGGGTATATTGGTTCAGCGCGGGCCTGAAAAGCGGCAATCTCAAGCAGGCCGACAAGCTCTTTCAATTGCCCTACAATGCCCTCTGACGAGCTCTTCCGCTTTTCGGTGCAAACGCCCGCTGGAGCCCCGCCCGGGCACCATGTACTCATAGTCGGCGGGATCGAGCGGAATGCCGCCTAAGGGCGGGACTCCAGCGCAGGGTTTCGCCCGAATCCTGCCGGAACTGCGCAGGCTTGTTCCCGCCTACGGCTTATTCCGTCCGCTGGATTGCCTGGTCGAGCAGTTGCGGCAAGTTGTTCAGCCGGCGGAGGTCGCCGACCAGGCTGGGATGGGCGTAGATGCGGACGCGTTTGACGTAATCGTCGAACTGCTCCGTGGCCAGTGCCCGCACGACGGGCGAAACCTCGGCGAAATCCCGCCACGTGCCTTCCTTTGGGAACTGGATCTCGATCGAGATCTGCACTTCGCGCGAGACGGGCGGGGCGTCGATGAGGATCTCGTGGGGCGCCACGACCCGCCGCAGGGCCGTGCTGGCCAGCGCGGCAAACTGCTCGCAACAGGCCGCCAGCCAGGGATAAGCGCGGCGGGCAAGCCGTTGGTAGAGTTCCCCCGCGTCGGAAAACCCAAACTGTGCCAGCCGCTTGTAAAGCTGCCGCGTGGGACCAAATAGCCCGTCGAGCATCTCGCCGGCAGGACTCTTGGCCGCCACGCGCCGCAACTCGGCTACGAACTCGTGCTCGGAAAGGCGGAACAGGGCGTCCATGTCCAGCGCGCCGTGCAATAGGTAAAAGGCCCGCTGAAACATGGCCGTCGCCGCGCGGACGCCATGATGCCAATAGACCTCGCTGAACATCACATAGCGGGCAAAGACCATCAGTTCGGCGGCCGTGCGGCCCTTTTCGGAAATCGCCAGGCCGTCGCCGCCGCGATTCAGGCACAGGCTGCCTAGCAGCCGCTGCTGGTCGAAATGCCGGCCGTAGGGCACGCCGGCGTGCAGGCTGTCGCGGAAGAGGTAGTCCATCTTGTCGATGTCGATCGGCCCGGAGAGCATGCTCGCCAGGATCCGCGAGGCCGTGTCGCGCGGCTTCTCGCTCAGCAGGGCCACGACTTCCCGCGGCGGCACGTTCCAGTCGTGCCGCAGCACGTCGGCAATCTCGCCTTCCAGCAAGAAGCTGTTGGCAAACAACTCGTGGCTGGGCACGCCGGGCAACTGGATGTCTTCGATCGGATGGCAAAACGGCCAGTGTCCCAAGTCGTGCAGCAGGGCGGCGGCCAGAAAGACCTCGGCGTTCTCGGGGCTGACGGCTGCCTGGAAGCGCTCGTCGTGGGCCAGCCGCTTCAGATAGAGCAGGCCCAGGCGGAAGACGCCCAAGCTGTGCTCGAAGCGGGTATGGTGGGCCGCCGGGTAGACCAGCGACACCAGGCCCAGTTGGCTGATGCGGGCCAGGCGGCGGAAGTCGGCCGTATCGATCACCTGCCGCACCCGTCGCGTGAGCGGCACGTCGATCTCCGGCGGAATGCGGATCAGCGACCGCCGCGCATCCAGGGCGGCAACTTCGGGAATGTCGAGAATACTGGACACGGTTGGCCCTTCGCGGGAGTGGCGTTGCCGCAACTGTAGGGTGGGCCGAGTAACACGAGTCCCACCAGATTCCGGATCGAAATTGATGGGACTCGTGTTACTCGGCCCACCCTACGGTCTCGGCTCACCCTACTGCCACGCCCAGCCCAGGCCGGCAATTGCTCCCAAGATCATCGTCGCGGCCACGTAGAACGCATAATGGAAAAAACCATTGCCGGTATCCAGATCGAAGGCGAACTTGCCCGCCAGGGTTCCCACGAGGAAGAACGGCGGGGCGATCACGAGCCAATAGGGAAGCTCGATTTCAGAGTGCAAGGCGAATTTCACGTAGGCAAACACCGCCCAGAGGATCATGTACACCAGTCCGCATACGGCCGCGCGGAGATAGAGTTGTTTGCCGCGATAGGCCTCCAATTCGGAGTCGCGGAGGAACGTGTAGGCTGCCACCGCCAGCGGCGGCGAGACTAATAGTAGTCCAATGCCACTCAGCAGATAGCGGAACGGGCCCGCTTCCGCTGCAATCAGACGCACCACCAAAGCCCCAGCGATCGCGGCAACAACCGCGCCCCCGATCACGGCGACCATCGCCGGCTTGACATGCGTCTCCTGCCGGGCAATGGGCTTCAGCAGCAACTTTCCCGTGGTGCCCTTGCCGCCGCCGGAGAACTCGTCCGGCGCATGGATCGTGACCTCGGGCTTTTTCTCCGGAATCGTGATCTTCGTCTTGCACTTGGGACACGGCCCCGTCTTGCCGGCGAACTTATCGTCGACACTGAAGCTCTTCTTGCAGCCGGGACAAACAATCTGAATCGCCATTAGCTAGCTCGCCAGAGGGGTGTAACTCGGTTCCGTCTTCTAGTTTCGCATATTCGCATCGTATGTCAAGAAAGCGACGAAAAGATCATTGTATCGGACAGCATTGTGAGTTAATCTAATAGAATGCCAGTGGGTTATTCCCGACAGTGCTCGGCAAACCCCGGTTTTCAGTGCCGTATCGCAGGACGAGACGCGTATGATCGAATTCCTTTGCCCGGAAGGACACAAGATCCGTTGCCCCCAAGAGAGGGCGGGGCGGCCCGCAAAATGTCCCAAGTGCGGCGTAGCCTTTCGCATTCCGACCATTGAAGAACTGGGATTGGAGGAACCGGGCGTAGTCGATCCCGCCTTGGCTGAGGAGGAATCGCCTAGCGCCCCCGCCCCTTCGCCCAGCAGAACGCCCGCCCCCCCGTCGCCTTCACAAGAGCGGCAGATCGAGTTCTTGTGTCCGAACGGCCATCATCTGCACGGGCCGGCCAGTTTGCAAGGCCGGGCGGGCGAATGTCCCGAGTGCGGCTCGCGCTTTCGCATTCCGATCGTCGAGGAGCCAGAGGTCGAATCCCTGGCGGAGCCTGAAGTGGCCCCCGAGCCGGAGATACCGACCCTGGAGGAAGAAATCAGACTGGAAAGCCCGACGCCTCTGCCTGAGCCTGAGCCGATCCAGTCGGCGGAAACGCTGGAGTTCGTTCAAGTCACGGAGGAGGTCGCTCCCCAGCCGGCAAAACAACCAGTCACATCGGGGGGGACCGAGAAGGCAATTATCGAGTCAGTTCCCCGCTCCGCGGGTGTGTCGCAATCTGCGCATCCCCTGGCCGCGCTTTTCATCGAGCTTTGGGCCGCCCGTGGTGAAAACAGCCGCGTTGAGGTCCACCTGGAAAGCGGTAGCGTGCTGGTGCCCGACGGCTATGTAAGGTCGCACTCTCAAAAGGATTATGCTGTCTTGGTGACCCGCGATCCGGACGGCCTTTCGACGGTCACCATCGTGCCCTGGAAGTCGATTTCCCGGATCATCCTACGAGCGATGAAGCAGGTGCCGGGCGAAGTGGTGCGGTAGGCCGTAGAGTGGGCTTTAGCCCGCTTGTAGTGTAAATTCTTCAAAACGCCCGCTGAAGCTGGGCGGGCTAAAGCCCGCCCGACAGCTCCAAACCTCGACACTGCCGTAAATGGCAAAAAGCGGTATTGCCCGCGGGTGGCGCAATTCTATATACTGGCCGCGACCCATGTGGCTTTTGTAGGTTTAAGGAGGAACCGCAATGACTCGGAATGGATTCCGCAATCTTTTCGCGCCAGGTGCTTTCAAGGCGCGGTTGGGCATGATTCTCGGCGGCTTGTGCGTTTTGGCCGCCTGCGGGATCATACGCTATTATTGGGGAACGTCGGCCGCCAAGGCGCAAAACTCGGGCGAGCCGGATTCGCCCGCCACCGTCTCGGGGACGGCAGCGTCGGGCGATTCGTCCCCGGCTGCCGCCCGCAGCGAGTCGGTCATCCCCGGCCGCGTGCAGATTCCTGACGTCGTGGCGTCGGTCGACGGCCATGCCATCACCCGCGACGAATTGGCCGCGGAGTGCCGCCTGCATTACGGCAAGGAAGTACTGGAGTCGATGGTCAACAAGTACCTGATCCTCTCCGCATGCCGGCAAATGGGGATCACCATTTCCCGCCGCGAGGTCGAAGACGAAATCAACCAGATGGCCAAGAGCTTCAATCTGCCCCGTGAGCAGTGGATGAAACTGCTGATGCAAGAGCGGGGAATCAAGCCCGAACAATATGCCGACGACATTATCTGGCCCAGCCTGGCCTTGCGGAAACTGGCGGGCGAACGGCTGCAGGTCACCCAGAAAGAGCTGACCGAGGCCTTCGAGATGGAGTATGGCGCGGCCGTCAAGGCACGGTTGATCGTTTGTACCAGCGCCGAGAACGCCCGGAAGATCCAGTCCCTGGCGGCGGCCAATCCGGCCGGCTTCGGCGACTTGGCCAAGAAGTATTCGGAAGATGGACCCAGCGCCAGCATCAAGGGCATCGTCCCGCCCATCCGCAAGCACAGCGCTTGCCCTGAGATCGAAGAGGCCGCCTTCGGATTGGCCGATGGCCAGGTTTCCGGCGTCATTCCCAGTGCGGGTCAGTACGTGATCCTCAAGCGCGACGGCCTGATCGTCGCCCGCGCGATCACCATGGCCAAGGCCGCCCCGCGCCTGGAGAAAATCATCCGCGACCGCAAGATGCGGCAAGTGGCCACCGACATCTTCCAGGACCTGCAGAGGAAGGCCCAGGTGCAGAACGTTCTCAACCATCCGTCGCTCCGCCAGCAGGTGGGGCAAGGGGTCGTCGCGCTGGTGAACAATTCCCCGATCTATCTCCGCCAACTCGACGAAGTATGCATGACCCGCCACGGCGCAGAAGTACTGCAAGGCCTGATCGGCCGACGGATGCTGGAATTGGAGTGCAAACAGCACCAAGTGACCGTTTCCGAGCCGGAAATCGACGCGGAGATCGCTCGCGCGGCCGCGCAACTGACCAATCCGCTGCCCGACGGTTCGCCCGACGTCAAAAAGTGGCTGGCCCTGGCGGTCAAGCAGCAAGGCGTTTCCGTCGAGACCTACCGCAACGAGGTGGTCTGGCCCGCCGTGGCGCTGAAGAAGCTGGCCGTGGGCAAGATCGACATCACCGACGAGGACCTGAAGAAGGGCTTTCAGGCGAATTACGGGCCGCGGGTTCGCTGCCGGGCGATCGTGTTGAACAATCTCCGCCGCGCCCAGGAAGCCTGGGAGTCGGCCCGCCGTAATCCGACCCTGGAGAACTTCGGCGACCTGGCCGAAAAATACTCCATAGAACGCAGCAGCCGCGCCCTCCGCGGCGAGGTGCCCCCCATTCGCCGTTTCGGCGGCCAACCGATCCTGGAAGAGGAAGCCTTCGCCCTGAAACCGGGCGACATATCGGGCATCATCCAGTTGGACGACAAGTTCATCATTCTCCTTTGCGAGAGCTATACCAAGCCCATTGACGTCGATTTTGCCAGTGTCAAGAAGGACATCTTCGAAGACATTCGCGAGAAGAAGGAACGCCTGGCGATGAACGAGTACTACGAGCGCATGCAAGACCGGACCGTCATCGACAACTTCATCGATCCGGCGGCCAGCCATTCGCCCAGCAAGGGTGTCTCGGTCCAGCAGCCCAGCCAGGTGGTGCCGACCGCCTACAACGCCCCCACGCAGAAATGAAATGACGCTGCTGGGTATCTTGTCGCTCGCGCAGATCGTAGTCCTGCCGGGCTACTTGGCGCTGCGGGTCCTGCGGGTTGGCGCGGGCGCGGTGCGTACGTGTGTCTTATCGTTTGCCCTGAGCCTGGTCATCAATTATTATCTGGTAGCCGGGCTTGTACATTTGGGGGCCTATCGGCCCAGCGTCATCTACGCGATCTTTGCCGCGGAACTGGCCTGGCTGGCGGCTTTGGATGGCTGGCGGTTGCGGACCTGCCTAGTTGATGTGGCGGCGGTCTGGCGGCAACGCGCGCGGGCCTTTTTCGGGGAACTGGAAAATCCGGAACATCTACCGCTCGCGGTCGAGACTGATACTAACCCAAAGCGTAAGCGAGGATCGCAAGTCGCTTCCTCGCTTACGCATCAGGTTAGTATGGATTCGGCCAATCCCAACCGTGGGCAGTATAGCCCCACGGCAAGCCAACCTTCCGGCCCTGCGCTCGCACTGCGGCGGGCCATGCTGGCTGCGGCGGTCCTGGTGATCGGCGGCTTCGCGCTTTCCGGCCTCGCCCAGGTGGGCCAGATCTTTCAGCAATGGGATGCCGTCGTCTCATGGAACCGTTGGGCCGTCGATTGGGCCGCCGGTCGCTTGCCTTCCGCTACAAGCTTCTACCCGCAATTGTTGCCGACCAACCTGTCGCTGAGCTACGTGTTCGTGCAAAGCAGTCAGGTCTGGATTTTCGCCAAATCGTTTCAGTTCCTCTTCTGCCTACTCCTGCTATTGGCGATGCTCGACATGGCCCGGCTGCAGGGCAACTTCGGCTACGTGCCGGGAGTGGTGATTACCTACGGCCTGCTGGTGGCCATGCTGCGGTTTCGCATGCTCAACAGCGGTTACGCCGACGTGCCGTTGGCTTTCTTCGCGCTGGCCACGGTTTACGCGATCATGCTGGCACAAGGCACCAGGCTAGCGAGCCAGCGCGCGAAGTACTTGATGCTGGGCGTCGCGATGGCAGCCGGGGCGGCGGCGACCAAGCAGATGGGACTCTACATCGCCGCACTTTACCCCCTGCTCGCCTGGCGATTCGTGCTTCGCGGCGAAGGATCTGGCCGCTGGTGGAAGCAGGTGGCCTTGCTCGTGGAGATGTGGACGATCATCGGCATCCTGGTTTCACCTTGGTACCTCTATAAGTTCTTCGATTTCCGAGCCGGCGGCGACACCAACAATACGCTGGCGCTGCTGACCGATTTCCACGAGGGAAGAAACCTTTGGCAAAGGATGGCTCACGGCGGCGCCATGATCGCCGAGTCGCTCACGCCCGGGGGCGCCGCGCTGTTGGCGATTTCCATGGCGGCCTCGCTGGGCGACCGCTTCCAGCGGTGGCTCGTGGCGCTGGTCGTCTTGCCGTTGGGGTTGCTCTGGGCAATCGCCTTTTCCTACGACTTGCGGAACCTGGCCTTGATCCTCCCCTTGGCCGGTTCAGCCGCGGGCATCGGCCTACTGCGGATCGGTTCCTGGGCAGCCGCGTTGTACCGGCGACGTCCTACCCCTGACATAATTCCTGAAACTGACCACTTAGGGAACGGATTCCGTATTCTCCCACCCGGTTCCGAGGGTAACACGTCCCTGAGTTCGCCAACGGCGTGGCTGGATTCCCTCCACTTTGGCCATCTGGCCGGGGCCGTGGCGGCGCTGCTGGCCGCGGCTTGCCTGTGCGTCAGCGATGCCGCACTGCTGGACTGCCAGCGGCAGCAGCAGCGGGCCGTGGGCGTGCCGGAACTGAACCGTTGCCTCTACGCCTACGCGGCCGATCATCCGGACTGTGCGGCGATTGCCACCGATTACCAGGCCATGGAGTGGCTGCCGGACATGGGAGGGCGGCGCGTTGTCTGCACCTGCCAGGAGCTAGCGGCCTTCCGGCGGTCATTCGACCGGCCGGAAGTCGGCTACGTACTGGTGCGGACACAGGGCGCGGCGGCCGACGTGCGCGGATTTCTCGCGGACGCGACTGCCGCGCACCTCGTCTTCGAGAACCACGGGTTCGCCTTCTACGAAAAGCTGCTCCCGGGGGAAAATTCCGCCCCACCTATACCAAAGTATGATTGACGCCGGCCCCGGACGCATTATACTGGGAAAATGTTGGGATGGTCGCTGGCCTGAAGGCAGCAGCCTCCCAGCAGCCCCGCTACATTTTGCCCGCCCTGCCCTCACGCCTTGAAGCCGCTACGTTTCGCCCGCCCCGCCTCACGCCTTGAATCTGTACCAGACAGGAGGCTCCTTTGGCCACGCAGACCATTCGCAAGTCGTCGCAAGCTGGAATCGGTTACTCGGTTGTCGAACTGAACGACGTCCGCCACGTGTTCGCAGCGGCGGTGCCGCGCCGCGGGTTGACGCTCCGCCAGCAGGCCGACGATGCACTGCGCACAATCGCAGCCGTGATCCAAGAGGAAGGCACGCGGGGATCGATCGTACATCAGGCGGTGTTCGTGCCCAGCGTCAACCTGATCGACGAGTGCCGCCAGATCATGCGCGATTTCTACGGCAAAGAGATGCCGGCCACGAGTTACGTCCCGCAGCCCCCCTGCGAAGGAAAGCTGCTGGCGATCGAGGCCCTGGGCATCGGCCGCGACCCGCGACCCGCACCCACAAGTGGGTACCCGCCGGGCGCCCCGGGTGACGTCCAGATCGAGCGGATCAGCGAGCAACTGGTCATCGCCCGGCACAACCACATCGCCTGGTGCCATTGTGCGGAGGTCGTTCCCCGCAGCGATAACGGCAACGACAACGTCTACGAGGCCTCCCTGGATTGCTTCCAACAAATTCGCGAGCTGTTGGGGAGCGTGAATATCCCCATCGATGAGGTGGTCCGCACTTGGCTCTATCTGGGCGGGATCGTCGAGGATGAAGGCCCCACGCAACGCTACAAGGAACTCAACCGCGCACGGACCGACTTCTTCGAGGACATCCATTTTCTGGCCGACCGCTTGCCGCAACCGGTGTCAGGGACCTTTGGCTGGAACGGCCAGCAGAATGCTGCGCACAAAAACTTCCCGACCCCGTTTCCGCCGCGGGTCTTTCCGGCCAGCACGGGCATCGGCACTGAAGGCCGCCGAGTGATGATGAGCGCGATTGCCTTGGCCACCGATCGCAAGGACATTGTCGCCGTGCCGCTGGAGAACCCCCGCCAGACCTCCGCCTTCGACTATGCCCAGCACTACAGCCCGAAGACTCCGAAGTTCAGCCGCGCCATGGCATTGTCCTGCGGCAACTATGCGACGATCTTCATCTCCGGCACGGCGAGCATCACGAATTCCGAGACGCGGCACGTGGGTGACGCGATCGCCCAGACCCACGAAACGCTTGACAACATCGCGGCCCTGATCTGCGAGGATAACCTCTGCCATCACGGGCTGCCCGGTCTCGGCGCTACATTGGAGGGCCTGGGACTGGTGCGGGTTTACATCAAGCGGGAAGAGGACTACGTCAGGATTCGGGCCGCCTGTGAGAAGCGTCTGGGCGAGTTGCCCACGATCTACGCCCTGGCCGACGTCTGCCGCCCGGACCTGCTGGTGGAAATCGAAGGAATTGCCTTTTCGCACAAAGGGCCGACCCAGCCGCCGGTGGGTATTAGCCCTCTTTTTCAAAGTGTTCCCGTAGACGATCTCAACCGTGTTGGGGGTGTGTCGCGATGAAGACGAAGGCCATGTCCCTTGTCGTGCTGGGCCTCCTCACGGTGATTACCGATTCAGCCCGAGGCGCGGACCCGCCCGAGCCTGCACAGGTCCAAACCGCTTCAAAGGAGGCGCCGGCCGGCATTTTCGTGGCTGTGGGATACGGCGGACGGCGGATGTCGTCGCGCGATGGCATCCACTGGGAAAATGTGCAGCAGTGGGTCAACAAAGCGGAGGATGACAGCAATAATCTGATCAGTCTCGCCTATGGCAAGGGCAAGTTCGTTGCCGTCGGCGGCGGAGGGTGGTCGCGGGATACGCAGGCGGGGCATATCCTTGTCTCCAGCGACGGCGCCCACTGGCGCGAAACGAAGAAGATGGCCTTCCGCATCAGCCCCATCCTGTTCACAGCGGGCAAATTCGTGGCCGGCGGCCCGGAACACCAACTCCTTTGGTCTGACGATGCGGAAACATGGTCGGAGAGTCCCAAAGTCGAAGTGCCGAAGGGGATTCCGGGTTGGGCCTTCTGGTTCCGCGGCGGAATCGCCGGCGACGGTACCTTCATCTTTACCGGCAACGCCAACACCGACCAAAAAACCTGGTGGTGCATCACCACCCACGACGGCAAAACCATCGACAGCTTCGCCAGCAATCTTCCGCCGGTGAACAGCCTGGCCTTTGGCGCCGGGACATTCCTGCTCGTTTCCGGCAGTGCCATTTACACCACCAAGGATGGCAAGGTCTGGCACAAAGAACTTGGTGCCCCTACGGACAAATTCCGCCAAGCCGTCTATACGGGCAGCGAGTTCTTCCTCTCTGGAGAGAAGTTTACCTACACGTCCGTCGACGGCATTTCCTGGAAGGTCTTGGGCAAGCCAATTCCCTGCGAGGTGAGTTGGTCGAACGGCTCGCTCTTTATCGGCACCGGTTGGCCCGGGAAAGTCTGGACCTCCAGCGATGGGCGGAATTGGACCCGCGGCGATGCACCCCAGCCGGAACTGGGCATCAATCAGATCGTCCACGGCGCGGTGCTTGGAGGTACGTTGCGATGAAGAAGAACGCCATATCCCTTGTCGTGCTGGGCCTCCTTGCGGTGATTTTTGCTTCCGCTGGCGGTGCGGAACCGCCCAAGCCGGCGCAGACCCAACCCGCGATTGCCCCCAACGCGGTCTTCTTTCAGCGCGACGTGATGCCGCTGGTAACTCGCCTGGGCTGCAATAGCGTGCAGTGCCATGGGGCCCCGCTGGGCAAAGGCGGCATGCCGCTGGCGATGTTCGGGGGCGACGCGGAAGAAGATTATGAGACGATCGTCAAGGATCAGCGGGGCACTCGCATCAACCGCATGGATCCCGCCCGGAGCCTGCTTTTGTTGAAGGTGAGCGGCGGCATTTCGCACGGCGGCGCTCAGAAAATCCCGCCCGGCTCCGCGGACTACAAGACGCTGCTCGCCTGGATCGAGCAAGGAGCGCGCTTCAACGACGAGAAGTTGCCCAAATTGGTCTGTGTGCAGGTCCTTCCGCAAGAGCAGGTGCTGCAAAAAGGGCAGACGCAGCAACTTGCAGTCACGGCGGTCTATGCCGACGGTACGAAGCAGGACGTTACGCGGTTGGCCGTTTTCCAATCCACGGATGCCAAGGTGGCCTCGGTTGACGCCGACGGCAAGGTCAAAGCAGAAGAGTTCGGGGGCGCGGTGATCGTGGCGACTTACTTGCGTCAGTCGGGGGTCGTTCGCCTGCGGGCCCCGCAGCCGCTGGTCGCTCCTTTTGCCGATTTCCCAGCCAACAACAAGATCGACGAACTGGTTTTCGCCAACCTCAAGGCGTTGGGGTTTCCGCCTTCGGATGTCTCGGCCGATGATGTCTTCCTGCGACGGGTGTTTTTTGACGTGATCGGCACGCCGCCCACGCCCGACGAGGCCCGCGCCTTCCTTGCCGACAAGGACCCGCAAAAGCGGAGCAAGCTGATCGATCGCCTGTTGGAACGCGAAGAATTCGCCGACTTCGCCGCGACCAAGTGGCGCGACCTGTTGCGGATCAAGGCCGAGGACCCAATCACCCTCTGGCCCAAGGCCTGCGAGACGTATTATCGCTGGGTGCGGGAGAGCATTGCCCAGAACAAGCCCTACGACCAATTTGCGCGGGAGCTGATCACCGGCAGCGGCAGCGATTTCCGCGACGGGCCGTGCAATTACGTGCGGGCTGTCCCCGAGCGCGACCCGCGGACCCTGGGCGAGTCTACCGCTCTGCTCTTCCTGGGCGCGCGGCTCTCCTGCGCCCGCTGCCATGCGCATCCGGTGGAAAACTGGGGACGGGACGACGACCTGGGGATGGCCGCGTTCTTCAGCCAGGTCAAAATCAAGTTCACCAGCGAGTGGAAGGAGCAGATTGTCTGCCGGGACCAGGACAGGGTGCTGCTCCATCCGCGGACTGGCAAGGCCGTGGCGATGAAGCCCCTGGACGCGGCGACCTTGGAAGGCGACCCGCAAACGGATCCTCGCCGCAAGTTCGCCGACTGGCTCACCGCGCCGCAGAATCCCTGGTTCGCCAAGAACATCGTCAATCGCATCTGGTTCTGGCTCATGGGGCGGGGGATCGTCCACGAGCCCGACGACCTGCGGGCGACGAATCCGCCCGAGAATCCCGCCCTGTTGGAGTACCTGGAGAAGGAACTGGTCGGGCATCGTTACGACTTGAAGCACATTTACCGGTTGGTGCTGAACTCGAAGACCTACCAGCTTTCCAGCGAGCCTACTCCATTAAACCAGACGGACGGAGCCCACTTCTCCCATTACCGGGCCAAGCGGCTGACCGCGGAGCAGATCCTCGATGCGCTCTCGCAGATCACCGAACAGCCGCAGAATTTCCGCCAGTTCAGGCGGCCGAACACGGCGCCGGACACGAGCATTCCCCCGGACGTCAAGGCAGCGCAGATTGCGGAGGCCAGTGAGAGCTCCCTGCTTGCCGCGATGTTCGGCCGGCCGGAAAGGGGCACGGCCATGGAACGCGAACGGGCCGACGACCTGAACCCGATGCACGTGCAGTTCCTGGTCAACTCCAGCGCGATTGAAGACTCGATGTGGAACAGCCCGCGACTGCAACGCCTGCTGAAGGACAAGAAGAGCGACACGGAGACCGTCAACGAGCTTTTCCTGCTGGCGCTGGCGCGGCTGCCCCAAGAAGTCGAGAAGAAAAAGATGCTCGAGTACCTGACCGCCGAGAAGAGCGACCGCGGTCGGGCGATCCACGATATGCTGTGGTCGCTCTTAAACGCTAACGAGTTTTTGTTGAATCACTAGAGGTGCATAGCATGTCCAAGTCGAACATTAGTCGTCGTGATGTCCTGCGGCTGGGAACTGCGGGTGTGTTGGGACTCGGCTTGGCCGAGGGGCTGGCGCTACGCGCCCTGGGGGAAGCGCATACCGGCATTCCGCCTGCCAAAGCCAAGTCGGTAATCGGAGTCTACTTGGAAGGCGGCATGACGCACATCGACACCTTCGATCCCAAGCCCAACGCCCCGCCTAGCGTCCGCAGTTTCTTCAAGCCGATCGCGACCAACGTGCCAGGTACGGAGATCACCGAGCTTCTGCCGCTGATGGCCAAGGTGGCGGACAAGTACTCGATCATCCGCTCAACGACCGCGCCGGGGGGCGGCCACGGCGGCTACGTCATGCTCTGCAATGCCATGAATCCGAAAGAGTCGCCCAGCCTGCACCCTTCGGCCAAGCTGGTCTATCCCTGCGTGGGCGCTGTCGTGGGCATGAAGAAGGTGGAGAACGGCAGCTACCAGGGCGATATCCCGCCCTGGGTCTGCATCCCCGGCATCCCATGGGGCGGCAACAACTACGGCTTCCTGCCGCCCAGGTACCAGGGTTTCTGCGTGGGAAATCCCAACGACCAGTATTTCAAGGCCCCGGGCGTGAGTCTTTCGCCCGAGGAACTGAAGCGCTTCGAGAAGCGCCGCGCCCTGCTGGAAGTCGTGAGCCCGGCGGGCAAGGGGCAGGCCCCCGCCGCGAAAGCCACCGACGCCCTGCGGCTAAGCGCGTTCCGCCTGCTCAGCGGCGACGCCAAGAAGGCATTCGACCTCTCGCTGGAGAAGAAGGAGACCCGCGATCGCTACGGCCGGCACCAGCTCGGGCAAAGCTGCCTGCTGGCCCGGCGGCTGGTGGAATACGGCGTTCCCTTCATCACGGTCCCCTGGGGCGGCGGCGACGTGAAAGGCTCCGATGGCTGGGACATGCACGAGCGTGTGAACGTGAACCTGCGCTTGCTCTGCCCCATCCTGGACCAGGCGATGTCCGCCCTCTTCGAGGACTGTGCCCAGCGCGGACTCCTCAAAGACACGATCATCATACTGTACAGCGAGTCCAGCAAAGCGCCGGAGTGGAACGTCAAGCCCGAGACCCTCGGCGGCAAGCACCCCGGCGAGACCGGCGGGCGAGAGCATTATAACGAAGTCATCTCGACCATTGTTGGCGGCGGCGGCTTCAAGGGAGGCAGGATCGTGGGTGAGAGCGATGCCGAGGGCCGCTTCGTCAAGTCGCGGCCCGTCTATCCCTGGGACCTCTGGGAAAGCGTCTACCAGTTGCTGGGCATCGACCCCAATGACCGGCTTCCCAACCCCGACGGCTGCGTGGCGCATGTCAGCCCCGCCACGGACTGCTCGTACGCCCGGGGCGGAATACTCACGGAGATCATGGAGGGGTGAAGAAGCAGGGGAGAAGGGGAGACGAGTGCAATTAGCAAAGGGTCGCTTGCCATGAATTTCAAACGTGTACTGGGTATCGCTCTGCTGCTGTCGTTAGGGGCTTCTTGGTGTTTCGCGCAACCGGCCGCAACGGTCTCGCGGCCGCAGCGGACGCTGACAATTCCGCTCTCTCCCACAAGTGCCGGGGAGTACTCGGTCACCTGCGGGATGGCGTTGCCGCTGTCGGCCGTGGCCTTCAGCCCCGACGGGAAGACGCTGGCCGTGGGCGGCTATCGCGAGGTCCTACTGTGGGATCTGGCGGCGGGCAAACTGGCCAAGCGGATCGGCGCCGGGCAGATCGGCAACATGGTCCAGGCGGTGCTCTTCAGCAAGGACGGCAAGAGCTTGGCCGAGTCGGAAGGCATTCCGTGCGCCGCGGGCGCGGTCAAGCTCTTCGACCTCCAGAGCGGACAGGTGGCCATGGACTTCCATGAGCCCAAGGGCGTGGTGTTCGCGCTGGACTTGAGCCCCGACGGAAAACTCCTGGCCGCCGGTTGCAGCGATGCCGCGACCTATGTTTGGAGCCTGCCGGACAAGAAACTTGTGACCACGCTCAAAGACCAATCGCTGGCGGTGAGCAGCGTTTCCTTCGCGCCCAACGGCAAGTATTTGGCGACCGCAAGCCTCGACAAGACCGTGGAAGTTTGGGACGTTGCAACCTGGAAGCCGGACCGCAAGAAGACGATCCTCGAGGCCCCGCCGCGCCGCTGTTGCCTGCGGGAAACGTCACAGCATTGGGCGGCTGGGGGGAGGATGACGTACCGCTTCGGGCTGGTCGTCGCCGGCCACGACGCAAGATCGGTTCAAAATCGCCTGGACGACAAGATACCGCCCGACTACCGCGGCGACGTCAAGACCGACCTGGATGCCGGCATGCCCCTGGACTGCGTCTGGCTCAAAGATCCCGATCCCGGCAAATGGTATCGCCAATGGGCCTTCGTCGCCGCGACCGACAACACGGTGAAGGCGTATGCTTTCGACGGCAAGAAGCTGACGCTAATGGACACGCTTGGCGGGCACAACGACTGGGTCTATGCGGTGGCGGCCAGCGCCGACGAGAAGCGGCTTGCCTCCGCCAGCGGCGACGGCAGCGTTAAGCTCTGGAACCTCGCCGACCGCAGTTTGCTGGCCACGCTCGTGCAGCTTTCGCCCGGCACGGACGATTGGCTGATCGTCACCGGGCAGGGCTACTTTGCCACCTCGAACCCTGCCGCGGTGCAGGGGAAAACCGTGGGCTTTCAAGATGCCGAGAAGGTCCGGCAGGTGTTGGCCGGGCAGAAAGCCCCGCCGAAATAGAAATCCGAAACAAATACAAAACTCCAATGTCTCAAGCTCAAAACAGTCCCGGTTACCTGCAAACGCGCGATGCACATCCCTGTTGCGACCCCGCCTCGCTTACGCTTCGGGTTAGTGTAGATTGGGCCAAGCTCAACCGCGGGCAGTATAGGACGTGCCCGGTAGTTTGGAAGATTGTGATTTCCTTCTTTCGAATTTGTTTCGGATTTCAAATTTCGGATTTCGGATTTCGTTTCTATTCGGTCGTCTTCCTCCTGTTATCCCTGCTGGCTGCTCCTTGTTTTGGCCAAACGACCGGGCCGGCGATTTTCTTCGTCTACCCGGCGGGCGGGCAGTTGGGCAAAACGGTCGCGGCCACCGTTGCCGGCCAGCAGCTCAAGGGGGCCACGGCCGTCTGGGTTTCCGGCAAGGGGCTCACCGCGCGGGTAGCGCCGGAAGAGAAGCCGGATCCCAAGGCCAAGCCGAAGCCGGGCGCACCTGTGCCGCTGCCGCGGCCTTGGATCAGCAGCAACATTCGCCCCTCGGAAGCGGTGCGCATCTCCATCACCATCGCCCCGGACGCCGAGACGGGCGAACACGACCTGCGGCTGATCACTCCCGGGGGTGTTTCCTCGCGGGTCCGCTTCGTTGTCGACGAGGTTGCCGAGACAGTGGCCACGCAGCGGAATTCGGAGAAGGCCGACGCGGTCCAGGTGCCGCCCCTCCCGGCGATCATCAACGGCCAGATCTTCACGACCACGACAGGTCAGGGCGGGCCGGACCGGAGCTACTGGCGCCTGCCGCTCAAGGCCGGGCAGACCTTGGTCTGCGAGTGCCAGGCGCAGTCCATACTGCCCTACAGCTACTGGGCCGTGCCCGGTTGGCTGGATGCCTGCTTGACCCTCTCCGACACGGCCGGCAAGCGACTGGAATTCGTCGACGACTTCCGCTTCAAGCCCGACCCCGTCTTGTTCCACAAGGCGGAAAAGGACGGCGAGTGCCTGCTGGAAGTCCGCGACATTCTCTACCGCGGCAGCCAGGATTTCATTTACCGTGTGCGGATTGGGGCATGGCCCTACGTGACCCACGTCTACCCCTTGGGCGGACGGCGGAACTCGACCGCGAAGATCGAGCTCCACGGCGTCAACCTGCCCACCGCCAGCATGGATCTGGCGCTGGCGGCCGACAGCCCCCCGCTGCGCTACCTGAGCGTCAAGCAAAATGGCATGACTTCCAACCTCGTGCCTTTTGCCGTGGACGACCTGCCGGAGATGCAGGAGAGCGAGCCGAACGATTCCATCGCCCAGGCGAACCGCGTGCCGGTGCCCGTGGTGATCAACGGCCGCATCCAGAAGAGCGGCGACGAGGATTACTTCATCTTCAAGGCCGAAGCGGGCCAAAAATTGCTGATGGAGGTCGACGCCCGGCGGCTGGATTCGCCCTTGGACAGTGTGTTGACGCTGTTTGACGCGGCGGGCAAGGAGCTGGCCGAGAACGACGACCCGCCACCAGCCATGGCGACGCCGAACCCGGCCGCCAGTATCCCGCTGCTCTATCCCGATGCGGTTTCTCAAGTCGATCCGCGCGACGCACTGGTGACGCACATGGCCGACTCGCGCATCGTCTACACGTTTGCCAAGGCGGGGGATTATGTGCTCCGCATTCGCGATGCGCAGGAGAAGGGCGGCGATGAGTATGCCTACCGGCTGAAGATCGTGCCGGCCCTGCCGGACTACGTGCTGCGCATCAACACCGACACGGCCCGCCTGGTCCAGGGGGACAGCGCCGTGATGAGCGTCACCGTGCTGCGGAAGAACGATTTCGACGGCGAGATCAGTCTCTCCGTACAAGATCTGCCGCCGGGACTGACGGCCGGCGCAGCGGTGATTCCGGCCAAGGAGCAGGAAGCCAAATTGACGATCACAGCGGCCGCCAACGCAGCGCCCGGCCTCTACTTGCCGACGATCGTGGGCACCGTCATGGCGGACAAGCAAACCCTGGTGCGGAAGGCGGTCCCCGTGGAATCGGTGGTGCAGGCCTTCTACATCAAGCATTGGGTGCCCACCAAGGGATGCGTGCTGGAGGTGAAGGAAGGGGCCGTTTATGCGATTTCGTCGGACATCCCGCCTGGCAAGGTATTGGAGATCAAGCAGGGGGACAGCGCCAAGGTTGTCGTGAAGGCTTCGCGGCGCGCGGAGGGCAAGTTTCCCGTGAACCTGGCCGCGGTGCCGCCTGCCCCGCTCATCCCGTCCCCCCAGGGCGCGCCGCCTCCGCCGCCGGGCGCTACCGTGCAGGTGGCGCCCATCTCGGCCGACAAAGATGAAGCCACGGTCACAATCAGCGTTCCGCCGAAGTCGCCTGTCGGCTTGCGGCAGACGATTCTACTGAGCGGCACCATGAACACCGGCAAGGAGAACGTGATCCGTCTTCTGCCGGCCATCGCTGTTAAAGTCGTCGCTGCCAAGTAGTCTTCAATTTGGTGTAGTGACTCAAACAGATGACGTTCTGTAGGGAACGGCGGGGCACGCGCCGTCCCGAATTACAGAGCCGCGTCGACAAATTGTCACTCTGTTTTGAACCATGCCAAAGCAGTAAAGTCGCGCTGCCCAAGTGTCTGTTCTTGTTTTTTGCAATTGCAGGAATCTATTTGGAACGGGCAGTCTTTCGCTGAACAATGGAAATTTCGAGTTTTCTCTTGGGGCCATGATGCCTATACTGAAGATTGAGGCAGTGAAACTTGTCAAACGTATGCCGTTTTTCCGGGAAGATTGTTCTCTGTGAACACAGAATGGACAGGCCGGAGATCTTTCAGGGAGAGGTAAGATGCCCTCGCTTTTGATCGTGGACGATGATCGGAGCATTACCCGCATTTTTCAGCGCTGCTTTGAGAATTCCGACGTGACGGTAATTTCCGCCGCGTCGGGGGCTGAGGCCGTGGAAGCCGCGACGGAGCTGCAGCCTGACGTTGTCGTCCTGGATATTTTTCTGCCCGACCAAAGCGGCCTGTCCACTTACGAGGAAATCCGCCGTTGTAATCCCGCAATTCCCATCGTATTCATCACGGCCTCAGGCACAAGCGACACGGCTATCGAATCGATGCGGCTGGGCGCTATGGATTACTTGAGTAAGCCGCTGGACATGGCACGAATCCGAGAAGTCGTCGGCCAGGCCATGGCGATCAGCAAGCTCATGCGCGTGACGGTGACTCGCGCTGAAGCGGCGAACAAGGACGCGGCCAATTTGCCGGGCACGGCGTCTTCCGATGCCTTGATCGGCCATTGTCCCGCCATGCAAGAGGTGTACAAGGCGATCGGGCGAGTTGCCGGCCAGAACATTAACGTGCTCATCCGGGGCGAGAGTGGGACGGGCAAGGAGCTCGTGGCCCGCGCAATCCATCAACATAGCACTCGCGTGGGGAAGAAATTCCTGGCCGTCAATTGCGCCGCCATCCCCGAAGCCCTTTTGGAAAGCGAGCTTTTCGGTCACGAAAAGGGTTCGTTTACCGGGGCGGTCAGCCAGCGGATGGGGAAGTTCGAAGAGTGCGACGGCGGCACGCTCTTCCTGGACGAAGTGGGTGATATGCCGATTCTCATGCAGAGCAAAGTCCTGCGCGCGATTCAAGAGAAGGAATTCCAACGCGTGGGAGGCAACCATACGATCAAGTCGGACGTGCGCATCATTGCGGCCACCAACCGCGATCTCGACGCCATGGTGGTCAGCGGGGAGTTCCGGGCCGATCTCGGTTACCGCCTGAATGGCTATACGATCCTCCTGCCGCTGCTGCGCGACCGCCGCGACGACATCCCGCTGCTGGTCGACTATTACCTTGACCGTTTTAATGCCGAAATCGGCAAAGCGATCACCGGCGTAGCGCCGGAAACGATGGCGCGCCTGAAGCAGTACTCATGGCCGGGGAACATCCGCGAGTTGCAGACTGTCCTTCGGCATGCGATGTTGCACGCTATTGGACCCATCCTGGTGCCCGACTTTCTTCCCGCCGAGGTGCGTGGCGAGAGGGGGCCGCCATCAGCTACCCGGCCAGCGGCCGTTGCCGTTCCCGCCAATGCGGCTTCGGCTCCGCAGGAGGCCGTGGCCACTGCTTCGTCGGGGCGCGGCGAAGTCGCTTTCCAGGAATTCATCGATAGCCAACTCCGCGAGGGGACCGATTCTCTCTATGCCGATAGCATCAAGTACATGGAATCCATCCTCCTCACGGAGGTACTTAGTTATACCAACGGCAATCAATCGCAGGCCGCGTTGCTGTTGGGGATCACGCGCGGCTGTCTACGCAGCAAACTGCGGACGCATGGGATCATGATCAGTTCCTCTGTCGCCATTCAGAACCCGGTAGGAGCCTAGTGAAATACACATAGGCCGGATTCGTGCCCGCGAACACGTTTTTTGTCGCAAGTCGGATGCCGGGGACACGCGGTATTCCTTGGCTCGAAACGTTGAATGCGAAGCGTTCACCCTGGTGCGAGAGTAGCCGTTCGGGTGATTGCAGATCACCCATGTTCTATTTGCTCGCGATGGGCGGTGTCGCACGGGCTGCGTACTCCGCCAGCGCACTTGACAATGAGCGGATCTTCACTTCCAAATTGAGAAGAGCCGCTGACACCGATCTCAGGTTCCCTTCGCATGCCATCTGCTCGATGGACGCGGCGATGGTCATCGCCTGTTCGGCATCGAAGTTCGCTGCCAAGCCTCTCAAAGAATGGGCGGCCCGGCGAACGCTTTCCGCGTTGCCCGCGGCCAAGCCTTTCCGCAGTGCTTGCAAAAGCACAGGGGCGTCTTCCGTGAAATAGAGCGTCAACTCGCGAAAGAGTTCTTGGTCCCCGGCTAGGCGTTGTAGTGCCACATCAAAGCAATGGCTGTCGATATCCATGGGCTAGTCCTTACTAACTCCTTCCTCTGTCTCCTTGTAAGCTGGCGAGAAAGCAAAACACTGCTCGAGACTCGCGCCTATGACATCTTGCAACGCCGCCTTGGGACTGCATGCCCGGATGCCTCAGGGCGAAAACAAGTCCCCAAAGAGTGTTCGCAACAATCGTGCCAGAATGAAGGGATCGCAGTGGTCCCCGCTTGGCAATGTTTTGCCGCGTGTTAGGCCCACCTTTTGCTCATTCCACAAACCGAACTTGTTTGCGTATACATTCCCATTTTCGGCAGGCCGCGAGTCGGACCTGATGTCTCTGGCGGTCTACGGTTCGGCAAACGACAAGCTTGGCAAGGTTGAGAATCTGGTGGTGGACCCAGTGTCGGGCAAGACCCGCTATGCGGTATTGTCGTTTGGCGGGATTCTCGGCATGGGCAATAAGTACTTTGCGGTTCCCTGGAACGACCTGAAGGTTTTTTATAAGGGGACGACCTCGGCCGGTACGCAAAAGGAAGTGTATGCCACGGCCGACATTTCCAAGGAATCCTTGAAGAAGGCGCCCAGCTTCGACAAGGACCACTGGCCGGACTTTGCCGATACAAACTTCGTAATAGACCTTGAGAAGTTCTACGGTTCCAACCGTGAGGCGGCCAGAATTCATGAAGAGAATCGGTAAAACGGAAACTCAGGGATGTCCAGTGCGTTGCCGAGGAAGAGAGTCGGGAATGAAAATTCCCGGCTCGTTTCTTATTTGTCATGCGGAGATGGGACATGGAGGTTTTTTGGCATTGAAAGTGCAGGTTTGTGAAAGTGTCCGAGAGGGAGCGTAAACCCTCAGGCACGGATTTATCAAACGGAGCGAAGCCAATTCGGCGAAATCTCGCTCGAAAAAGTAGAAAATTAGGAGCAAGCTATGAAGCTGCGAAAAATAATCTTGGGAACCCTGGTCGTTGTCGGGGCCGCAGTCTGCCAGGTCTATGCGGCGGATGTTCAAAGAGCCGGCGAAGGCGCCGCAGGCGGCGTAAACGTCAACTCGCCGGGCGTGGGCGTTCGAGTAAATGCCGACCGCAGCGCGCCCGGTGTCGAAATCCGAACGCCGAATGTCGGCGTCGACGTGCAAAACCAAAGAGGGGCAGCGGCCAACGCCGACCCGCCCCCAGTAGGCGCCATGGAACGGCGCGTAATTACCGATAACCGGCCCGACGCCTGGCGATACAAATGGGAGAACAATCGCTGGTGGTATTACGGTCCCGATAATCGATGGCTCTGGTATTCCACGCCCGGCGGTTGGACGTATTATTCGCCGTCAGGCAGCTATACTACCGGTTATGGCGGTGTCGAGATCACGCCGGCTCCGGCGGCCGTTGCGCCTACACCAATCTATCCGGTGCCATCGACGACCTACTATTATGGCTACCCCGGTTACTATTACTATGGCAGGCCGGGAGTTTACATTGGTGGGCCGGCATGGGGTGTGCGAGTCGGTCGAGGACGATGGTGGTGGTAACCGAGATCGAAGTGGGCGGTGGTTGACCGGTTTGACCTCTGGCGGTTCTCTGCATATAAAACCTATGGCTCGTCCTCCAAAAGGATAGCGGGCTCGCGCGCGGAACCGCGAGAGGTCTCTTCTTGTAACCTTCTTCCCTATCTGTTGAGGGAACGGACAAATGCGATATTTCTTTTCGCAATGTTTATTGATGGCGACCGGTTTGGGACTCCTGATTGCACAATCGCCCGCCACCTTTGGCCAAGGCAATGGCGCTCAAGGGCGGGCCGCCAACGAGGAATCAGGGCCGGCAGCGACAAAGAGTAGCGTCGACGTGTTGACCCGCGGCCCGGTCCACGAGGCGTTTGCGCAACCGGTCAATCTTGGCAGGGGGCTGGCGGCGGTCATCAATCATCGGCCACCTGAAATTATCGACGAGATGCCCGCGGAGTTGAGACCGGACACGGAGGACGTGGCTTGGATCCCGGGCTATTGGAGTTGGGACGATGACCGCGACGACTTTCTCTGGGTCAGCGGCGTGTGGCGCGTCCCGCCGCCGACCATGCGTTGGATCGCCGGGTACTGGGCCCCAGTTAGCGGCGGTTACCGCTGGGTATCGGGTTTTTGGACAGACGTTTCCGCACAGGCAGTGCGCTATTACCCTCTTCCTCCTCCGTCCGCCGAGCGCGGGCCTACTGCCGCGGCGCCTGCGGCGGACGACTTCTGGGTGCCGGGGTCTTGGACCTGGCAAGAGCAGAAGAGCGACTTCGCATGGAACCGCGGTTACTGGGCAAAAGCGATACCGGGATGGGTCTGGGTCCCAAGCTCCTACTCTTGGACGCCGCGGGGATATGCTATTGCGAACGGCTACTGGGACTTTGTTCTCGACAACCGTGGAATGCTCTTCGCTCCGCTGGCGATCGACGCGGCTATGCGCAAGGCGGACTTCACGTATGTTCCGTCCGTCGCTATCGATCCGGCCCTTTTGAGCTTTTATCTGTTTGTGCGGCCGGCCTACGGGCACTACTATTTCGGCGATTACTTCGCCGACAAGTACGTTCGGCTTGGCATTTATCCGTGGTTTGACGCTGGCAGCGTTCCCGATTACAACTACGACCCTTTGTTGGCGTACGATCGCTGGTACTACGCGGCGCGCGATCCGGACTGGATGCATAACCTGGAAAGATGGAACGCTTATTATCGGCGTCATCCCGCAGCGCGGCCACCCCGTGACATGGCCGCCGAACAGACCTTGGCGACGGAGGCCACGTGGCGGCCGGATCGCGAGTTCCTGATGATTGGGCGGCCCCTGGGGACCGTTTGGCAGAACTCGATTTTTCCCATCCGCTTGGCGCGGATGAGTGTCGCGGACCGCAACAAGGTCATGGAGGCCGTGCGGGCCAGTCGCGAGTGCGAGACGCAACGCCTGCGCATGGAAACGATACCCGCCGGTCCAGCCGTGGGCCAACCGCAACTGGTTGCTCATAATAAGGCGGCAACAGCCCGCCCCCCCGGCCAAGCCGGGACAGGTCTCATTCACGATGGTCCAGCAACGTTTAGCGACAGCCCCCAAACGGCCACACTGCCGCGGGGCGTCCAGACGATTGCCACGCTGCACGCGCCGGGCATGTCGGCAGATCGGACGCGATTGCCGGCCGTGTCTGCGCAAGGAGCGGGTATAACGACTTTTGCGGGGAAGGCTGGCCCCCGCGGTCTGAACCCTGGCACACAATCACGCACTGCCCGAGAAGTTTTGAAACCGGTCACGCCGGCGGATGGCGACGCCGGCACATCTCCGCAATTGAATTCCGAGCCGTCTCCTGCCACAATTCCCGAGCTATCGTCGCCAGCCGATGGGGGAACCGTAGCGAATAAAGGCTGGTTCGTTCCCCAACGGGGTGTAGGCTCCGGTCCTCGATCAGGAGCTCGGCTGGCTATCGTCCCCGGCCCGGAACAGTGGCCAGGCGGTTCTTTGAAGACTGGGCCGGCCCCCCGCCATCCACGAGCGCCGAACGAAGAGCAGCCTGGTGCAAGCGCGTCCAGGATCATGGCCGACGAGCGCAACGCCCGCCCGGCCCCGGGAGTCCCGCCAAGGGAATAGGGACATGATCGTTGAATTGGGACATCCCCGAACGACGAGTTGAAATAGCACAGCGCTTCGTCGCCACGTGAGAAACGAGAAACGTACGAAAGAACGTCAATGTATACTCAAGGAACTCTCTTCCATTTGGCTACCTGATTCGTTCGGCTCACTTTTCGCCCAGTCGTTCGTACCAATCTTGAATCCGTTGCCTTTGTGCAACATCATCGTATTGCAGCCAAGACTTCATGTGGTCGGCATAGGCCCGCCGCAGGGTCTGCCCGAGTTGAATTGCCCGATGCAGGGCGGCGGCACCTTGATGGGCGCCACGATCAATCACGTCACAGACGATGGTCTCCGGCCTTTTGGAGTGCTTGAATTCCTGCGAGGTGCCAACCCAGATACCCCTTCCATCCTGCCATACGACCCAAATGTGTTCCGGTTTCGCTTCCTCGGTTGCCTGCACACTGATCGTGGCGACCGTCTCGATCGTGGTGTTCTTGGTTGGGATCTGCGTCGGCTTCGCCACCGGTTTGCTGGCCGAGATTACCGCCTCGACAGTCTTATCCTTCGCTGGGATCTGCGTCGGCTTCGCCACCGGTTTACGGGCCGAGATTGTCCCCTCGACAGTCTTATCCTTCGCTGGGATCTGCGTCAGCTTCGCCACCGGTTTACGGGCCGTGATTGCCGTCTCGACAGTCTTATCCTTGGCCGGGCTCTTGACTGGCCTTGCGAGTGGCCGCTTAGCGGCCTTTGCGGATGACCGCTTGCCGGGCTTGCCTGTCCCCTTCGTTGGCTTCGCAGCGGGTTTCTTTACCGTTTTCTTGGGCGTCCGTTTCTTCGCCATCGTGCTATCTCCATGATTCCGAATGACGCGCGTGGCCCTGAGATTTACTCTCAGGGATGTGGCGAGCGCTGATTATGGCGATTCTGGGTTACTGATTGGATGCACAATTATTACTCGCAGAACCGGTGGGACAATCTACCATGCGACGCCAAATGCCGCATTCGATGAGGAGGGTGCCGGATATACCGAAAAAGCCTGGTATTCCGCATGCCCCGGGCGCACAAGACGGTCAGCTCAAATCCCGTCGAGGTCGCTTGGAAAATGACCGGGTACGCAAATTGGCATAGCGGCGACGGCCATGCTGCGCACGGTGCCCGGAGCCTCGTGCCTGTGGGTTCAAGTCCCACCTCGGTCACCGTTCGACTCTCGGTCAGTCCACTGAAATATCGTGGTATTCCTGCCCGATTATGGCTGCTGGTTCGTGGTCGACGTCGAGGCAGTCGATTCGTACCAAGAACGCCTCCGGTCCAGATGCTCTGGTCGGGGGCGTTTCCATGCGCCCGTCGACTTCATCCGCCGATCGCCGGTTGCAGCGGCTGGCGGCCCCTTCTGGCATTTCGTGAAGGTGGATACCCCTGGCGAGATCCGGGAGTCGTTTCAGCGACGGGAGGCTGGTTCAGGCTGGTTCAGGCCGGCCCTGTCAGGCCGGCCCTTGACAATGCCAAGCCCGGCAACGAAACTCAGATTCGTCTGGTTGCCGCTTTGAGGTCCCGCTAGTTACGGCAAATTCGAGATCCCCGAGAATCGGAACAGATGGGGAATATCGGGCTAGGACGGCCAGCGTGGACTGGACCTTGAAGGGCTATTTTTGTGACACAACAGCAGACTACGAGCATGACTATGAGAAGTTCGCTGGGATTGGGGATTCTTGTGTTGACTTGGACCGCGGCGATTGCGGCCGAAGGACCAATCGCGGCAACGAAGTACCGCGGCGGGCAGCCGGTCGCGCCGGCTCCAGACGGTACGATCTTCTGCGAAGCCGAGGAGTTTGCCGTGGAGAAGCCCGGCTGGCAGGCCCGGCCGTGGGGCGAGAACTATTTTTCGGGCACGTTTGCCAACACCTTCCTCTCACGCAAGGCATTCCTCGGCGCTGCGGAGGAATGCGACGAGACCACGGCCACGATCGCGATCAATGTCGCGAACGCCGGCCGGTACTTGGTCCTCGTCCGTTACGAGGCGGCCTATCGCTTCGAAACACAGTTCCGAGTGAAGGTGGAACAGGCCGGTCGAGTCCGCATGAATCGGCTCTACGGAGCGCGGAACAACGTGAAGATCTGGCCCTTCGGCGAACGCTTGCAGAAGGAAGTCGCCTGGTCCTGGGGCGCGGGGGAAAACATGGTTTGGGAGGGGCACGACGCTTATGCCGACCTGGACCGCGGTCCGGCCAAGATCACGCTCCTCGCTGGCCGGCAACCGGCCCCGCAGGCCCGGCGTAACGTCGATCTGGTGATGCTCACTCGTGACGAAGCCCAAATCCGCGAGCGCCTTGCAAAGGAAGGTTACCTGCCGCTGGACGGGATGCTCACCCAGGCCGGCGACGTCTGGGCTCGCCTGCGGAACCGACCTGACGGCTCGACAATGTCGCTCACGTTGCCTAACGGTACCGAGCACTCTCCCTACTGGGTTCATCAGCGCAAATGGAAGCCAGTGGTCCTGAAAGCCGGCCCGGACAAGACCACCGACTGGACCGAGGTGGGGAGCTTACTGGATACGCTCAATGATGGGCAGTGGAATCTGCAGGCCGCGCCGGCCGAGAAAGACCGACCGTTGCATTACAAGTTGGAACTTGGCGTGCGCACTGCGGCCGGCGCGATCGAGAAGATCGCCGAGTTCGAGAGCCGCGAGCCGGCCTTGCGTCTGGCCTACCAAGCCGATACGCGCTATTCGCGGCGGTTCTGTAGTCAAGAGCAAGTGCTCCACGATCTGCTGGCTTACCTCAAGACCATTCCCATGCAGGGCAGGACGCCCGCGCAAACGCTGATTTACGGCTACACGTTCGACCCTGGGCTGAGTCCGCGATACGACGCCGCCCTGCGCGAGTTCCGAGCGATGTTCGGCCTACGCCTGACCGCGCCCGAGCCGATCGCTGGCACGTACGCCGATTGGCGCGGCCAGAACCCGCGGCAACTGGAGGAAACCTGCAAGAAGCTCAGTGAATCGGAGCGGCGGAACATAGCCGTGGTGAGCCTGGGGGACGAGATCGGGCTAGAGGCCCCGGACGCCAAGGCGGCTACCGAGGGTTTCACCGCCTTTCTCAGATCCGAAGGGGCCAGCGCCACCGACGTGGACGCGGGCTCGGGCGGGGATTGGTCCAGACTGGTTTTTTCGCCCGATCCCAAGCTCAAACAGTCCAAGCCGGGGCTTTACTACTGGTCGCTCCGCTACCAACACCATTACGGCATCCAGTCGATTAAGCGGCAGACCGACGTCTTGCGCCGCTGGCTCCCCAACGCCGGGATCGGGGCCAACTTCTCGCCGCAGCACGGGAGTCCAGGCCAGTTCTACCAGGGCCAAGTCTTTCAATGGGTCACCTGCTTTCGCCAGGACGGCCTGACACTCCCCTGGGCCGAAGATTATGCCTGGGGCGTGCCGCTGGGCACGCAGCAGATGAACGCGATCAACCTGGACCTGTTCCGCGCGGGGCTGCGGGGCAAGCCCGACCGTAAAATCCTCTACTATGTCATGCCGCACTGGCCCGGCAATACGCCAGCTTCCTGGCGGCGGATGTTCCACAATGCCCTGGGCCACGGGATGAAGATCGTGGACTTGTTCGAATTCCGTCCGGTGCAGGCCGCCTACACCGAGAACCATGTCTCCAATCCGGAGTCTTACGCCACGGTGCTGAAGACCTTCCGCGAGTTTGGGCAGTACGAGGACATTGTGCAGACCGGCCAGCGACGGCCCGCTGAGGTGGCCCTCTGGTTCAGCGAGACGGCCGATATCTGGGACGACTACGACGGTTCCTTCGGCGCAGCCAAGCGTGCCTTGTACATCGCCATCTTGCACCAGCAGTTCCCCTTGGACTTTCTCGTCGAGCAAGACGCACTGGACGGTACGCTCGGCCGCTACAAGGTCCTTTATCTGACCGACCGGCACGTAAGCCGGGCCGCGTCGGCAAGAATCGCCGCTTGGGTGCAAAACGGCGGCAGGCTCCTGGCCACGGCTGGCGCGGGCATGTTCGACGAGTACCATCAGCCGAACAAGACGCTCCGCGATCTGCTGCGCGCGGAGACGGCGTCGCTGGTGGCCCCCGAAGATGCCCGAGTGAACTTCGGCAAACAGGACTTGCCCTTTGCCCGGGCGATTGACACGGTGACCTGGTCCGGCCAATGGCTGCCTGTGAGCGGAGCGATCACTCGACTCAAGGTGGCCACCGACGCCACGGTCGAGGGCACGTTTTCGGACGGTTCGCCGGCGGTTGTGGCTCGGCAAGTCGGCAAGGGAGAAGTCCGTTCGTGCGGTTTCCTGCCCGGCCTGACCTACTTTCATCCAGCCATTCCGCGCCGGCCGGTGGACCGCGGCACGACCGACGACTCGATGGCCCACTTCATTCCCAGTCAGTTCGACGCTGCGGCAGGCCGACTGATCGGCTCGATTGCCGAGAGTGTGGCCCCTCCGGTCGTGGGCAGCCAGGCGTTGGTCGAGGTGAGCCTGATCGAGTCGCCTGCCGGGGCGATCCTCGTGCTGGCCAACTGGAGCGGCAAGCCGATCCGCGAGCTAGTCGTCACCGCCAACATCCCGCTGCCTGCCCGAAGCGCAGCTTTGGCCAGCGGTTCCAAAATCGTAGTGAAGAAGGTGGGGAACCAGAGCGTCTTCACGTTCGATCTCGACGTGGCCGACGTGTTGATCCTACGTTAGCGGTGGATGTCGCCTGCATGCTATCGACGCCTGCCAGGCATGCGATCGAAATGACGTTGGCTGCCTGCTACGATCAGGACAACGAGGTGCGACGTGCCGCCAACATTGTGGCTTGTGCAAAGACCGAAGGTCTCCGCGATCCTTCAACTTCCCGCTCGCAAGAAGCTCAAATGATGAGCCGCGTGAATCAAATGCAACTGATCCCATTCCTGGCGTGAAAGTTTGCCAGAGAGCGGGCTGGGGGCCATCGGTCCGGTGTGATTTTGGTACCGGCGGACCAATTGGAGGAATGACTCGACGGATGCAACGTCGTCCACTGGTTCGCCGGGCAGGAAAACCTTGGGTACTCGAACGCCCGCCGCCATTTTTTTCTGCCGCAGGATGCGTCGTAAGAAAAAGCGGCCGATGGTCACGCGGAAGAACCAGGGGATCTTCCAGGAAAAGCCATCGAGCGACCCCTGCATGAAGATGGCCAAGTGGTCACAGATCTGGCCTAGAGTCCAGTTGCCGCACGGCTGGTAACCCTTTGCCTGCAATTTGCTTACGTCGGCGGCCACTTGGCCCAAATCACTGAATTGGATGTTGCGGCGAGTGTCCACGCTTGTTTCTCCTGCGGAATTTCGGTCCTTGATCTAGGCAATGTCGTGGTCAGCTTCTCGAGGTCATTCGTGGTCAACACCGAAGCCGGCATGCTTACGAGTGCCGCGGCCGTGACCTCGCAGACCGACTTGCACGCCTTGAAGTTGCCCCCGTTGACCCGCTACGAAATCACTTACTGCCAGTCGCGACCAGTTCTAAGGTCGTGGTCATCGTCGATATCGTGGTTTCCATCCTTACGAGGCCCGACAGCGGCACGTCTTTCGAGAACCACATTTTGTAGTCGGTGGTAATCGTCATGTTGTTCGCGGTTGCGGTTGCTTTGCACTTAGTCCATTTCGTGTCGTATTCTTTCCCGCCTGCCTTGATCTTCTCAGTGCCTTCGCCCTCCTTCTCGATCTTGACGTTGTTCTGCTTCAAGTTGGCGGCGACGATGGGGTCGTACGACTTGGTGAGATCGATCTTCATCTTTTGGACGGGAGCAGTCGTTTCGTTGCCCAGGAATGAGAACGTCGCCGCCACTTCGTAGGTCAACTCCTTGTCGTCCTTCGCGACCACGGTCATCTTGGTGGTGCCTGCGATATTGTTGGAGCCGGTCATCTTGTACTCCACCCAATCGCCGACCTTGGCCCGCGTGAAAGGGTTATCGGCGGCCGCGTGACCCATGGAGGCGATGGATACGAGCAGTGCAGCAACAATAATCGAACGCATGTCTTTCAGTCCTTGGTGGTGCGAGAAAACATCTGGCAGAAGAAGTGGCCGCCAGACCGCTTCGGCAGCCATTGTGCTTGAAGAGTATACGTCGGTTGATCGCCATAGGCAAGCAGACGAGAAGAAGTAAGGGGCAAAATTCAAGGGTGCAGGCGTTGAGGACTCTCCGGTGCCTGTTTGCTAAAGCCACAAACGAAATCGCCCTGAGCAAGATTTTCTCGTTCAGGGCGATCAGATGCCGTCGGGCATGATTAGACCCGCATGAAGCGGGTGATGTGCATTTCGGATTATACGTTGTGCCTCGCCCCGGAAAGAACAACTTGCCCGGAGCGAGCAGCGTTGGCTATCGTTTATGGGCGTCTCCTTTCGCAAAAACGGGAGGGGGAAGAATCGCGTTTCATTTAATGAAGTGGGAGCTTGCTTCCTTGATTTGTTGGGGGGTTGGGGAACGACATTCGTTAGGGAGCGGTCTTCCCGCTCCCAAATTGGCCAGGGGGTTCTTGCATGACATGCCCTCCGTTTCGGGTCTTGGATTCAGTTGACTGTTTTAGTAGCACCTAGCGTGCCAAATTGATTTTTCGACGTGCATTTCCGACGTGCGACGCTATTTTGCAGTGGTTTTTCGATGGTCGCCTATCGACGCTGTGCGGCGACCCGCCTATGAGACGTGCAATCCTTGCTGCTATTTTTGGCAGAACGTCCAGTGAATAATCCAACGAGTTCAGACAGCAAGCAGAGGCCCAGGTCGATCGCGGACGAGTTGGTGAAGGTCATTCGCCAGAGGACCAGCATCAGCAGGATTTCCGAATAAGCGACCCAAATGAAGAAGCCCCGCACTGGCGAGACCAGTGAAGGGCTTATCCCGTATCTGACATGACCACCGACAAGGCAACGCCAAAGGCCCCATTTGATGACGAGCGTGCTGGATATGCCGGAAAAGCCGGCAGTTGGGGCTGAATCTGGCGTCTTTGCGGCGGTTCCAGCAACTTCGATGCAGGGCCACGCAGAATCAAGGCGATGATGGGGAGCGAGCGAAATATGCTATATTTGAAATGACATTCGTCGATTACCGCTCGTCAATCGCTCGGCACCGGAGATCCAGTCATGAAATACACCTGTCCTAATTGTGGTGAACTGCTAGGTCAGGACAGGAACCCCGACGGCCCCAACTACTGCACCGCCTGCCTGAGGCTTTTCCTTGTGCCCGCCGAGCCACAAATGCCGCCCTGGATCTGGGGTGTCGTGGCCTTCATCCTCGCCAACTGGCAGATAATGCGTACTGTGTAGCGGGGACAACGTGGCTTGTGCTCGCGGTGCAAAGCTCGAAGGTCACCCCGACCATCGCAGAACTGGCGATCGAGCAGCTGCGAGCCAGCCCCTACAAAGCCATGCGACGCGTTAGGTGCAAACGGGCTTGCCGTCCTCGAATTATGGGTAGCCCTCGACAATATGCTCCATTATGTCAACTGCCTCTTTACGATTTACGCGGTAAGTGAATTTACTTGCGCAGGTCGATTAAAGCCGGTCAACACATTTTGACTACAAAATCTCCGCCTCGATCGGCTCCGTGTCCGGCCTTCCCCGCAATGTTCTTTGCACGCAATAGACTACCAAGCCAATAACGGCGACCACCACCAGACCAATGACCCCCAGAGCAATGGAAGCGACGCCCAGCATTTTCTGACGCGGTTTCGCCTTATACCCTAGCTTTTCGGCCTGGATGAAATCCTCTTCCGCTTTGGCAATCTGGCCTTTCTTCTGGTAGGCGATGCCGCGGTTGAAATAGGCATTTGCATATTTTGGGTCGAGGCGAATAGCGTCTGTGTTGTCGGCAATCGCTTGGTCGTAGTCGCGCTTGTTCCTGTAGGCAACGCCGCGGTCGTAATAGGCCAGAGCTAAGTCGCGATCGAGCCGAATAGCTTCCGTTTCGTCGGCAATCTCCTTGTCGAAGTCACCCTTCTTTTCATAGGCGACGCCCCGGCCACAATACGCTTTGGCGAATTTCGCGTTGAGCCGGATTGCCCCAGTGTAGTCCGAAATTGCCCTGTCGTATTCGCCCTGGCGGCAGTAGGCGACGCCGCGGGCGTAATAGGCCACGGCATTCTTCGGATCGAGCCGAATGGCTTCCGTTTCGTCGGCAATTTCCTTGTCGTATTCGTTCTTCTTTTCATAGGCAATGCCCCGGTCATAATACGCTTCGGCTAACCTCGGGTTCAGCCGAATGGCCTCGTCGTATTCCGCGATGGCCTTATCTTGGTCGCCCTTCGCCGCGTAGGCGACACCACGACCGCAGTAGGATGCAGCAAAACTCGGCCTGCAGCGAATGGCCTCGCTATAATCGGTGATGGCCTTGTCTTGGTCGCCCTTGGTCTTATAGGCAACAGCCCGACCGTAGTACGCATCGGCATCCTTCGGGTTCAGCCGAATGGCCTCGTTGTAGTCCACGATGGCCTTATCGCATTCACCCTTTTTCCTGTAGGCGACACCGCGGCTGTAGTGAGCGGTAGGGTCATTTGGGGCGAGTTGAATTGCTTTGTCGCAGTCGGCGAGTGCCTTGTCGTAGTCACCAACGTTCGCATAGGCAAAACCCCGGCGGTAATACGCCCCGGCGGATCTCGGGTTCAGCCGGATGGCCTTAGTAAAAGCAACGATGGCAGTATTGTAATCCTGTTTGGCGAGACTTGACACGCCCTTCTGATAGACTTCCTTCGCCGAATCGGCACTAGCCGCAACATTCGGCAGTAGCAAGACTGCGATCAACACTGTTATCCAGCATTTGCACGTACTCATTTCCATTCCTTCAAGTTACACGCCTTTTGCCGTGTGACACCGTTCAGCCGCCGATAATCCTCTTGGCAAACGCAACCGCGAGCGTTTTCACAACCTCGCCGATCGCCTCGGGATCCGTGCAGCCGCCGACAAACAAGTGGCCCGCCATCCGGCCATTAAGCCATTTTACCAACTGCTGAAAACCGGGGATTACCAGGTCCGCGTTATTGATTTCCTGGCCTCCGGCGGTTAGTGCCTAGATCGGTCTACACTCCGTTCCCGTGAGTTGCAGCACTGCACTCATTAGTCGCCAGGTCATCATTGTTTTATGTTCCGAATGCATCTTGGCCTACACCCCTGGCGATTTTGCTCCAATTCAAGGAGGGCGGCTTCTGTCCAAGGGCTATTTCGGGGGCCAACAGCTTGAAAGTACGGGGTAAGAACGTGATTCTAGTCCGGCGTGGGCACCCACGCAAACAGTTGGAACATCAATAAACCGGGACCGGTCATGGAGCCAGGTTAGCTGTGCCGGCCAGGTGAAGTTTGCGGCTGGCCGCCGCCAATCAGGCTCCAAAGCACCATCATAATCAGGTGGTTGGTCAGATGCTGGGCCCCGCCCAAAAGAATTTTGAGAACCGCCCTGCTGGCCAATTCAGGCGATTCCCCGCTAAGGCCAATCGTCAGATGGCCGCCATCGAGGCCGATCATTTCCGCCGCGCGGTCACGATCGCCGAGAAGATCGGCTGGGATCACTTGACCAAGGGCCGTGACTCGACCTTCTCCAGGACCACGATCAAAAACGTGGCGATGGGGCCGAGCATCAGCGACAGCAGCCACCAGAGTAGACCGCTTCTCCCCTTGGCTTGGGCCAGTCCGGCGTTGATAAGTGACAGCGTCCCCCAGCCGACGAAGAATTGTGCCTGTTCGTGCATAGTGCTTCCTCCTTTTCCGTTATTCGTTGTAAGAAAGAAGATGTTGGAATTCGTTTTACGCCAAGAAAGAACGGATGACAGTAATTCCGAAAGCGACCTACGAGGCCGATCATTTCCGCCGCGTGATCGAAGTTGGGGAGCGGATAGGCTGCGACGTAGTGGCTGCACTTTAATGCGAGCAAGGATTGGTCGCACCGCTCAAATTCTGAACAGCCGACATGGGCAGATTTTGAGCAGGCCGCTCGGCAAAAGGACTCCAAGATCGGCAACGACCGAATCCGATTTCAGACTTCCGAAACCTTTCCATCAGGCCGGGGTTGGAATACTTAGAAGGCAGTTCCGTTGTCGCTTCTTCCAAATGTTGGAAGAGCACGGCACCGCTTTAATCCTGTGGAGGAGAGAGAAATCATGTCACGCAGTATATTGGGTTTGGCAGCAGCAGTTCTGATTTCATTGCCTTGTGCGGCAATGGCTGATGCTTATCCAAGTGCCCCTGTTCCGCAAGGCGTAGCACCACAGCGACTATCGCCCCGCCAGGTATTTCGATGGCTCGACACGAACCACGACGGCTTCCTGACCTTGAAGGAATTCCTTGCCGCCCCCTGGGTCCAAAACAGGCAGCGGGCGACAAGGTTCTTTCGTTGGATGGATACGAATCATAATGGGCTGGTGAGCCTGCAAGAGTTCCTAGCAGCCTACACTCGCTATTGTGGCAGCAGCGGATATTCGGTTCGAGTCGCTTATCCGTGGGCTTGGACCTACTGGCGACCCTGGCGATACGGCTGGTATTGGCAAAGTGGATGGCACCGCAGACCGGGTGTTTGGGCGGGAGGCGTTTGGCGTGGACCTGCGGTTCATCGGCATCCGTACGTCGCTCGCCCGCATCATGCCGTCAAGCACGCTAGGCCGGGAAAGTATCCTCATCCGGTCAAACACGCCAAGGCCCTGAAAGCGAAGCACCACGGCGGCCACAGAGGGCATGGCCAGCACGATCATCATCGATAGCGGCTGCACGTATGCCGTTGTTGGCGATCATTACAGGTTCCTGGCGACAGGCGACGACACCGAAGGCCGGTACGCATTTTTCGAGGCACTCGTATATCCTGGCGGCGGGCCGCCGCCACACGTTCAGAGCAGGGAAGATGAAGCATTCTTTGTCTCCTCGGTATGGCATCGAGATCGAGATGCCGCACTGAAAAGACACGCCGTTACAATTCAAGCCCCATAAACACAGCGTCGGGCAGCGGGTTGTACCCATATGCCGGAATCTCGACGAATCCTAAGAACCGGTACATCGCTGCCGCTTCCTTCAACGACATGAGGCTGTCCAGCCACATTTTCTTATAGCCGATGGTTGTGACCTCTGCTTCTCATTAACCTGGGCAGTTTAGGATAACGCCCAGATGTTTCTTGTAGGCGTACAATTTCCGCTGTTCCGTTTGGATTCGATCGGAACGGAACGCCTCCCAGTCATCGTTGAGGTAGATCGAGCGAAGGCTGAGAATCGCCTGGGCACCGGCGATCCGCCAACGCATGCCGGCTTGTTCCATTCGGTCCTTGACCAAGTGGCGGCAAGCGCCCTCCACTACGCCGCTGCCGATCGGGTAGCCGGCAACCATGTACTCGTCGTACTTCATGTATTCCGACCGCGCCGCGAAGTAGCTTAGGCAGTCCTCGACCTTGTTCCACTTTGACGGCGACAGATCACGTTTGGTTGCCATTTGCCGAATGCCGCCAATCACGCGGTTGACCTTGCCTTCCAGCAGCTTTCGCAGATACGTCTCCACGAACGCTCAACGTGTTACGATCTGCCGAAGAAAGCGGCGCCAAACGTGTCGTCTTTGCCAGTAGTATCGCCGCCATGGCGCCGGCGGAAGCAGTCCTCACCGAGAAGGCGCCGGCAGCCGGGCACATCCCCTATGCCAAGTCCAAGTCCGCCGGTGAGGCGATGGTCCGCGATGCCTCGGCGCGATTACCCGGCTTGGTGTTACGCATCGGCGGGGCTTTCAGCGAATGGTGTGAACTCCCGCCGCTGGCCAGTTTGATCGGGCTCTGGGCTGGAAGTTCCCCGTTTGGCCGTCTCTTGGTGGGACAGGGCATGACGGGCATACCGTACATTCATCGCGACGACGTCGTCCGAATCGTGCGAGCTTGCATCGAGGCCCACGAGACCTTGGGTTCGTACGAGGTCTTCCTGGCTTCGCAGCAGGGGACCGTTACGCATAAAGACCTCTTTCCCGTCATTCATCAGGGGGCCAGGGGAAAGGCAGCGCCGGCAGCGATCGCCATTCCACGGTGGGCGGCAAGAGTCGGTCGGCACGCAAGGCGAGCGATCGGCACAATCCTCGGCCGCGTGCCTTTTGAGCAGCCGTGGATGCTGAAATACGTCGATCGCCCGTGGGTCGTGGACACCACTTATACGCGCAACAGGCTTGGTTGGAGATGCACGGAGGGAATGGGAATCCTGGACCGACTGCCGATAATGCTCGATCACTTCACACAGCAGCGCCGAACCTGGGAGCATCGCAACCGGGTCCGAAACAAAGGAGAGTACGCCTACTACGGCTGAATCGCGCCCATGGCTCACTTGCCGGAAACAGACAGGCAGCACGTGTCGCTCCCGGACGGCGCTACGGTCATCGTCGTAGGCGGGGGACCTGCCGGGGCATTCTTCGCAATCCGGATTCTAAGGAAGGCGCGTGAACTGGGCAAGAAGCTCGAGGTTCTCATTATCGAGAAGAAAAGGGAGATCCACTCTAGCCAACTTGCGTTGTTGCCGGACTTCTGGGAGAGGTACAACTACTGCGCCGGCAGCATCTCTCCACGAATGGCCGACGTCTTGCTGGAGAACGGCCTCACTTTGCCCGATGAAACCGTCGAGGGCACAGCGGCGGCAGTCACCGTCCATGGAGATTGGAAGAGTATCGAGTTGCCGATCCCTGAGGGGAGGAACATGCTTTCCGTGTTCCGAAGTTCACGGCCCGGGCAGCGTCCCGGCCGGGCAGCGAATTTCGACTCGTATTTGCTCAATCGGGCCATTGACGCGGGGGCCAAAGTAATCACGGCGAACGTTCGGGACGTTCGTATACATCAAGAGGCAGACCGCTGGTCAGCTACCCGTCGACGACGAATGTGGGAAGTAGAGACGAGACGATCGAGGTCGATTTCGTGGTGTTGGCAGGGGGCGTCAATTCGTCGCCCGGAATGGATGTGGAAGCGGATCGCCTCTTTCAGTCCGTTCAGCGAATGCTCCCCCGGTTCCGGCCCACTAGGGTCCGCAAAGCGCTCATCTGCGAGATGCAGGCGGGGGAAGAAATGCTGCAGAACATGAAAGGTGAAGTGCATTTTGCCCAATACGGCTCGAAGGACCTCCACATCGAGATGTCCTCGCTGATTCCCACGGGCCGATGGATCACAGTCGTATTGATCGGTAAGAGCGTGGATCGTGCCGATCATCCACAATACCTAGAGGTCCTGGAGCGTTTTCTGAAACTGCCGCACATCGAACGATTGCTCCCCAGGTAGGTTGAGCTTACGCCGGTCTGTCTGTGCCATCCGAACATGACCGTGGGCGTCGCGAGCAACCCCTTTGGCCACCGCATCGCGCTGGTGGGAGACATGGTCGTTTCGCGGTTGTACAAGGACGGCATCTTCTCGGCGTACGCCACGGCCTCGGCGCTGGCCCACTGTGTTCTTGAGGAAGGCATCGACCGGGCCAGCCTGCGGGCCCGCTATTGGCCGGTGGTCAAGGGATTTCATCGGGATAACCGTTTTGGCCGTGCGGTCTTCCTGTTGAATCGTTTAGTATTCTCGCATCCGGTCTTGAGCAGGATCGTCTATCAGGCACTGCGGACGGAAAGAAAAACGAAGCCCAAGCACAGACGCCGATTGGCTAGCTTGTTGTGGAAAATCGCCAGCGGGGATGACACCTATCATCGCATTCTGGTGTCGATGTTTCACCCGGCGACGGTTTGGCTGGTCCTGGTGGGCGGCGCGCTGGTGACCGTGAGGAACTATCTGGTGGAATGCGTATTCGGGCTGAGCTGGGCGGGCTTTGGACGATTTTCCAGGGATGTTCCCATCGACAATGTAGAAAAGAAACGCCGTGAAATCATCGATGTGCTCGGCATTGAGCCGTTCCAACGATCGCCCGAATTCGAGAGGATGTACTCCATCCGGATCAAAGCGGACGAGGCACGAATACACCATCAGTTGGGAAAATTCGGTGACACCGACCGCCAATACTTCACACCGCGATTTATCCGTGTACACCGAACCGCCGGCAATGCGAATGAAGTGGGCAACACGATCCGCTACCACGTGTTCCTTCAAGGACTGTCGTGCAGCGTCGCCTTGGAGAAAGTCGTCGCCGCGCGTTACTTGCTGTACCGAGTGTGCGACGGTTTTGCAAAGGGCGGCATTCTCGCCTTCGACATCGACCGGGAGAAAGGCGGAAGCCTTTTGACGATCTTCGTCGCGTTCAACTTCCCTACCAGCAAGAGCCCTTTCAAAAGGCTCGCGTGGCGCCTGTTCAGGCTGGTCTTTCCCGCTTTCCTACACGATGTCCTCTGGAATCACTCGCTCTGCAAGATCAAACATCTTGTCGAAGCCGAGGACGGGCAAGCACGTCAGACCCCACTCTGTCGATTGCAGTAACCGCGGCTGATGGTGCCACGGCAACGTGACGCTCATCCTGTCAATTGGCTGCCTCTGCTGAAAAGTCTGGCGGGTGCGTCGAGTTGTCAAATTGCCTGCGGGTCAAGAAAATCGATGTTTCTCTAACTTTTTGCCGCCGGCCGTGTGGCTTCGCTGCGGAGAAGGGGGTGACGAATGGCACTAGCTTAAGCTCCGGGCGATCCGTTTCGCCTTTGGCGGGGGGTGAGCAGTGACATCTGTTTGGTTCCATTGCGTGGCGGTCCTGGTCATGCGACGTGCCGGAACGCGTCTTT
>Ga0181520_10000890_pt1 | contig 64289 bp, 48 predicted proteins | sample PEATcosm2014_Bin_29_FD_132451 | JGI IMG/M metagenome (GOLD analysis project Ga0181520, IMG submission 132451) | Peatland microbial communities from MTU Mesocosm Facility, Houghton, MI, USA - PEATcosm2014_Bin02_30_metaG | ecosystem: Environmental > Terrestrial > Soil > Wetlands > Peat | place...
GAGATCTACCGCAACTACGACGGAAAGAACAGCATGTTCGGCGACACCGCGTTGCAGTCCGTGAGCGCGGACCAGGGCAAGCTGTCGGTGTATGGCGCCGTGCGGAGCTCGGATGGGGCGCTGACGATTGTGGTGATCAACAAGACATACGGGACCCTGACCTCGACGCTGTCCCTGGAGAATTTCACGAGCTCGTCGGCGACGGCGCAGGAGTACCAGTACAGCAACGCGAACCTTGCGAACATTGTGCCGCTGGCGGCGGTGGCCATTGTGCCGCCGAGCGGCAGCGGCACGACGAGCACCATTGCAGGGACTTTCCCGGCGCAGTCGATCACGCTGGTGGTGGTGCCGAAGTAGGGCGGATGCCCCGGCCAGCAAATGCGAAGGGGCCGGGGCATCCGCTCGGGGTGCCGAGTGCTGGTAGAGCAGAAGGCAGGCACTCTAACCCTCTTCATCGCCGGCACCATCAGCGGGCAATGGGGGCTATTCCGCTCCACCGACGGCGGCGCTTCGTGGATCAGGATCAATGACGATGCGCACCAGTATGCCGGAATCGACCACGTCACCGGAGACATGCGCACCTTCGGCACGGTTTACTTCAGTGGAAGCGGAAGAGGCATTCTCTGGGGGACTAGCGCGAACTAGCCACGCCGGTTTTCGCTCGGCGGGTCTCCGTGTTTGACTCTGGAGACCCGCGTAATTTTCATGATGCCAAACCCACATATTTTCGTGTCATGCGGCCAGATGGTATTTTTGCGAGAAACAACTACTTGACAAACACTGGATTGATTACCGATCTCACAGTTTGCTGAAATGAAATCCATTGGCAGGAGCCGTCGCTCCGGCTGCATCCCGGCACGAAGACAGGTACGCGCTCGGGAGGATGATTGGTGTTTAACGGCAGGGCCATGCGCATCTGATCAAGAGTTTGTGCCGTGTAATAGGTGCGAACTGAATACTCCTTTGAACGATGCTTTTTCCATAGCTCGAAGACCAGCGCGCCGCCGGGCGGAGTGTCGTTGCGGCGACCGTCTTCGATCCAATCAAGCCCCAATGCCCCGGCGATATTTGACAGGTTTGTATCGTGGCCGACTAGAATCAGCACGCGGTCGCCGGGCTTGGTCAATGCCCCGGCAACCGGCTCCTCTTCCGCCGCTTGACGCATCGAATCAAGAAGATGCGCGAGCAGATTGGATGATTGGATGCGCGCAATGAATGGCGTGCGCCGCTCAATCTCTTCGCTGGCCTCGTGGAGTTGAATCAGTTCGCGCAGCTTGTTCAAGTCCACGCGACCCCAGCCCACATTGGCTGCATCCAAGCCTTCGGAATATTCCAGCAGGAAATTCTCGGTCATCGAAGATGCAAGGCTGAGCGGCGTGTGCAGATCAACCAGGTGATCGCCTTTCCCCGGCGCAATTGAGGAGGGAATATCGAAGAGCGAAAGCCGCTCTGGTTTGCCTTCGCAATTTGCGCCGGAACAACCGCGCAATACATCTTCCAGCGCTTGCAGTTGTGGCCGGTAGGCTTCGATCAGTGCTTGCGGATTGCCGCCGATGCGTCCTGCAATCGCAGCCGTTGCCAGCAGCCTCTCTGGTTGGCCCACGTTCGCACTTTGAAAATGGAAGAGCGGATCAGGCGTTCCCTCGGGCAGAGCATTGACTTGGATCGCGCAGCCTGGGGCGAGTCCCGCAGCCAGCGCTTTGCCGGTCTCGCGCGTGCGCTGATCGGAGTCGGCGATGATTCTGATCTTTAACGCATCGGCGCAACCACTTGGTGCAATTAAACCCTGCGCAGCCAGCAACTCTCTGTCATAGGCGCCTAAAAGCGTCATCAACTGCGCGCCGTGCTCAGTCAGATAGCCAGGAGGAACGCTCCAAGCCGGCCACGGCTCACGGGAGTACGGGTTCAGTTGGTCGGTCTTGCCGGTGGGCGAGCGCACGCCGTGGCGGCTGACGATGACCACAAACTTCAGTTCTTCCTCAGATGCTTTGGTGCTCGCAGCGGGCTTTTGTGCGTGCAATGCAACGTTGGAGCCACTCAACAGAGTGAATGCGACCGTCAGGATGCAGCAAATGGGACGATTCATCATTGAGTGATTCCATTCTTGACGGTTGCATAGACTCTGATTTCCGACGCATGGCCATCGGCGCCCGGCACGGCCACGTAAAGCAGATTCCGCGCGGGGGCGTAGAGGCCCGTCTTGGCCCCCGCCGCGGTCTGCACCACGCCCAGCGAGTGCAGCGTTTTCGAGGCGTCCACTTGAAAAGCATCCACCTCGCCTGTGCCGCTGATCAAATAGACGCGACGCAGTGCAGAGTCATAAAAGAGATCGTCAACTCCGGCTGCGGAAGGCAAACTAGTCACTTCCTTGCCGGTTTTTGCATCGAGAGCAATCAGCATTCCTGGCTTGCGGCAGGCCACAAAGAGCAGTTGGTCCATCCCGTCAAAGGCCAATGGGACATTGTCAGCCGCTTTGGTCAGCTTCCAATGCGCGGTGATCGCTTTCGTCTTTGTGTCGATGACCGCAACTTCATTAGACTCGGCGACATTCACAAAGACGCGCTGGCTCTTCGTATCAATCTCCAGCGCCTCGGGATGCGTGGCGACAGGAAGATTCGCCAGCAGGCGAAAGCGGCGCGTATCGATTACGGCAACTTCTGCTGGTGTGGCGGCTTCGCCGGTTCCATGGCCCACAAACAGCAGGTGATGAGCCTCGTCGAAAACCATATCGTCGGCGTCTTCCGAAAGCTTGATGGTTCCGGCTAGAGACAGCGGCGCCCCTTTGTATACGCGGAGTTCGCCCAGCGCGCCGTCGGCCATGTAAAGGCAGCCGGTGGCCGCATCCCAAGCCAGTCCATGAGGCTTGCCGAGGCCGGTGATGATCTCCAGAACCATGTTTGTCTTCAGATCAATCACTTCTACCGCATGAGCACCAGTTGCGGCAACAAAGAGGCGGTTGCCCTCTTCATCAATCGCCAAGTGATCGAATTTGGTTGAGGCGCCAGGAAGCCCAATCGTGCGGTTAAGAACCAACGGCAGCGTGGATTGCGCATAAGAGGCGGCAAAGCTGAAAAAAAGGCAAAGAGCAAAGATTTTTTTCATATTTTCATCCAAAATTCAAGTGGTTAAGAAACGGGCGTCCTAAGAGTCCCAAGACGCCCGTTGATTGGTTGACTTATTTCTTTTGGTTAGAGGTCCAGCGCAGGCTGGCGCTGTAAGTCGGCTTGTAGAATTCTCGCTGCGTCATGTATTGCTCGCTGCCATTGTAAAAGCCAAAGACTTCATTGTTGAGGTTGAGTCCATTCAAATCCAACTTCAGATTGCGATAGAGCCTCACGCTTGCCTGCGCGTCAATCTGCAAGTGCGGGTAGAAGTAGTTATCGCCGAAAGGTCCGTTCAATGGTCCTGGTGAGTTCAAGCCGCTTCCCGCGGGAAGATTGTTGATGTACTGGTAAGCGTAAATGTTCGCGCCGTTGTAACTGACGCCCAGGTGAGCGGAGTAACGCTTGTATTCGTAAGAGGGCTGCACATTGTAGGAGCTTTTCGCTTGGCCCACCAGCGCCGGATTATCCGTGCGGCCCGGTACGCCCTCGGTGTCGGATGTAGTGAAAGTGTAATTCACATTGATTCCCAATCCGCTGAAGCCGCCGGGCAGCATCGAAAACTGCTGTTGCCAGTCGATCTCCGCGCCGGAAACGTGCGCGCCGGAACCGTTTACGTTTTGCGATTGAATATCAATCGATTGTCCGGAGGTTCCAGCATACGGTGAGGTTGCGGGAATCTGCGTATATTGCGCGAAAATCGGATTAGTTAGCTGTTTGTAGAACAATCCACCAGCCAGCAATCCAAGCGGTTTGAATTGATGCTCGAAGAGAAGATCAAAATCATTGGCGTGCGTTGGCAAAAGATTCGGATTGCCTACCGTGATGGCCGGATTGCCGCCATCATTGATGCTGACGTAAGGAATGAGATCGTAGGGATTGGGCCGGGAGATGCCACGCGCATAAACCGCGCGGATGTTTGTCGAATTTGAAAAAGAATAACGCGCCTGAATACTTGGCAGCGGATCCCAGTAACTTCCATTTGTTGCGACCGGACTATCAGAGATCCAATTCTGATTCGCATCCTGATTGACCACATATCCAAGAGTCCGCAGCGTGGTTGTTTCCAGACGCAAACCCGTCTGAAGCCGGAATTTGTTCCAGTTGATGGTATTCATGACGTAACCGGCCGAGACGCGCTCCACCAGGTTGAAGTTCGCCGGATCAGAGCTGAAGTGGGTGTCATTCACATCCAGCGAGAAGAGATTCTGATTGGCCAAATAATAACTGTTGATTCGGTCGTAATCGGTCACCGGACCCATGTGATAATTCCCGTTATAGTAACCGGTATCGTTGAATCCGTTTTGAAATTGATCGGCGGTCACGGAGCCGTTATAGTCGTAACTCGGCGTCCATGCATACTGGAATTTGTGGGCATTGCGAAGTTCTCCGCCGAACTCCAGCGTGGATGGGTGCGCGCCAAGATGATAATTCAATCCCAGGCTGCCCCACTCCTGCAAATTCAACTGAACTCCCTGTCCGGTAGTGGTGATGAATTCGCTCATCGTGTAATTTGAAAGCGTAAAGGTATCGTCCGCGGGAGTGGCATTCGGCTGCATGCAGGCGGCAGACCACTGCGGCAGATAGATGCTTTTGGAACTCGTGCCAAGATAGTTACAATTGGCAATGTCATAATTTTTCAGAGCCTTGGCAGTAGACCATTTGATTTCTGGATTTCCTCCGGCATTCAGTTCGCGCGAACGCGAGACAGCCGAACCCCACTGCACCCAGAATCTGTTGTAGATGTGGCTTCCATCCACGGATAGGCTGCCGATGGCGAAATCCGGCTTGCGGCTTGATTCATAATACTTCGGCTTGTCATTCGTGTTGATTCCGTAGTACCACTTGTCGCCCCAGTCTTTGAAATCGGACAGTAATAGATGCGCGGCGAAAGTCGAATGTTCATTGGCTTTGTAATCCGCGCCCATGGTTACGCCATAACGCAACCGCTTGTAGCGATAATCGCGCAGTGTAACGCCGTCATAGTAGGGATTCGCGCTGCCGTCGGGGTTCACATCCGGCGCCGGCTCAATGTCATTGATGCCGCGACCGTTGTAATCGTATCCCGCGCCCAGGATCAAACCAAATCGTTTGTTGGCGCCAAAGCGCTTGCCCAGCGTGGTGTCCACCTTGCCAACGTAGCGGTCCCCTTCAATCGGCGTAACCCCGAGCGTTGCGCCCACGTTGATGGTCGGTGCTTCGCCTGCCATTTTCGTAACCAAGTTTACTGATCCGCCGATGCCGTCCGCGTCCTGATTGGCGGAAAGCGTTTTGTTCAGCTCAATCGACTGAATCATATCGGATGGAATCGTAGCCAGATTGACCTGACGAATGGCCGACTCAGGCGACGGAACCGTTACCCCATCGATGGTCAGATTGGTAAAGCGTGGATCAAGGCCGCGTACTTGAACATAAACGCCTTCACCCTCATCGCGCTGCAATGTAACGCCTGGCATGCGGCCGACCGCGTCAGCAACGTTGGCATTGGGCAATGACACAATCTCGCTCTCCGGCATCACTTGCACAATGTTTGGCGCCTCCATCTCTTCATTGATCGCCTGCAACTGGTTTTGGCCAGTCTCGGCTGAGACCATCACCTGTTCGTTTCCCGCGGCCACGGTCATGGAAATATCCAGATGAAGGGTCTGTCCCGCGACGATCGTTACGTCTTTCGTCGTTGCCGTGAATCCCGGACACGTGACCTGCAAAATATAACTTCCCGGGGAAACTGCGGTGAAAGTGAAATCACCCGCCGAATCCGTTTTCGCGGACAAGCCTGTTGGCGCAAGTTCTATTCTGGCATTCTGAATAATGGCGTTGGTTGTGTCCGTGACATGCCCGGAAACTGCGCCCTTGGTTGACTGTGCATATCCAGACTGCGCACCGATCAGCAGCATCAGGAACGATAAAAACAACAAGCGTTTCATAAGGTCTCCTCGCACAGCCGGAGATGCTCTTCCGCGCAAAACAGGGTTGGTCTCTGGCTGGCTACAGGATGAACTTTAAGACGCTTTGTTAAACGCTTGTTAACAATGCAGTGAAAAAAACCTAAGATTGGATGCGCTATTTTTACGATTGGATGAATGTATCGTGAATATGCGCTTGAAGTGAGTTCATTCGATCAACTTCGCGTTAGGCTGGAGGATAGGCAACTATGCTGATTTTGATCATTGAAGACGAGCCGCGCATGCTGGAACTGCTCGGAAAAGGCCTCTATGAAAGCGGTTTTACCGTGATGACGGCCTCAGACGGCGAAACTGGACTGGCGATGGCCACGGCGCACAAACTGGACGCAATTGTGCTCGACATTGGCTTGCCCAAGATGAATGGCTATGCGTTGATGCATGCCTTGCGTACGGGTGGTTGCCGCACCCCGGTACTGATGCTGACCGCGCGCGACACCGAAGATGAGATTATTCGCGGGTTGGATGTAGGCGCGGACGACTATCTGACCAAACCTTTTTCATTTCCTGAGTTAGTGGCGCGCTTGCAGACCATCACTCGGCGGCGTGGACATGCGGAAGAAACGATTCATGCCGGCGATCTGGTGATAGATCCAATGCGGCGCACGGTCTCGCGCGACGGCAAGTTAATCGAGCTTACACGCCTGGAGTATCAACTACTTGCGCGCCTCGTGCAAAGTATGGACCAGTGCGTCCCCCGTCAGGCGCTGATGGATTTTGTTTGGGGCAAGGATCATGAGGTTGGAGGCACGGCTCTGGATGTATTGATGAATTCCCTGCGCTCCAAGATCGATGCGCCAAACGGCAAGAAGCTGATTGTGACCGTGCGTGGCTGCGGTTATCGTTTTAGACGATTCCGCTATGCTCCCAAGGAGGAGCGATGAGAGCTTTGCCCATCCGCGTGCGGTTAACGCTCTGGTACTCGCTGGCCGTTTCGGTGACCATGTTTGCCATTGGCTGCGCCGCGTTGTGGATGGTGCATCGCGCCATCAACGATCTTGAAAGCGAAGAACTGCAGCAGCGCGTCCGCAGTGTTCGCCGCTTCATCGAGAGTCGTCCGCTGGGAGAAACAAGCGTTCAACTGCGCGAAGAAATCACCGCAGATTACAACGTCAGTCACGGCAACAAGTGGCTGCAGGTAATTGATGAAAACGGAAACTGGATTTATCGCTCGCCGCATGTCGCCGAGGCGTTTCCAACGCTTGCGCTGCCCCAACAGGTTGCGCGGAATAGCTCCTATTTTACCTATACGGCAGAGTCCATCTCCGTTCGCGCGTTGATCGAGGTGATTGAAGTTCATGGCGTTCGTTACACCGTGCAAACCGGCCTGACTCTCACCAAGACCGTGTCTGTTCTTTCGAATTTTCGCATACAACTCTTTGTTTTGATTACCATTGGCCTGATCGCATCTTCATTGGCCGGCTATTTCATGAGCCGCAGGGCGCTTAATCCAATTGCCGCTATCGCCGCCGAAGCGCGCCTCATCAACGATCGCAACCTCGATATTCGTCTGCCCGTTCCCAGCGCAAAGGACGAAATCTCCGACTTATCCCGCACCCTCAATCAAATGCTTGAACGCATCGACAAGGCTTTCAAAAGTGTGCGCACCTTCACCGGCAACGCCTCGCACGAACTGCGCACACCCATCTCACTGCTGCGCACCGAGATTGAAGTAGCTTTGATGCGGCCGCGCGACACCGGCCAATACTGCGCCATCCTCGACCGCCTGCATGGTGAAACCATAATAATGACCAATTTGATCGAGGATCTTTTATCGCTGGCGCGCGCCGATGGAGGAGCGGAGACCGTCGCTCTCAAACCGATTCTTGTTGAAAAATTGATTCACCAGGCCGCCGGTTTCTGGAAGCACGCAATGGATCGTGCGTTGATTGATTTTCACGTCCAGTGCGACTCAGCCAATCTGGCTCTGCTCGGCGACGAAGTTCTGCTCCCCAGGCTGCTATCCATTTTGCTGGAGAACGCCGCCAAATTTACCCCGCCGGGGGGTGCGGTTACATTGCTCGCTAAAGCTGAAGGGAACCGCGTTAATCTTTCCGTGACGGATACTGGCATCGGCATCCCACCTGAGTATCAAACGAAAATCTTCGATCGCTTTTACCGCGTCGCTGCTGCCAAAGCAACAGCTCCCGCAGGGTCCGGCCTGGGACTGGCTCTCGGCAGTTGGATTGCCGACCGCCATGGAACGGAGTTGTGTGTAGTGAGCAAGCCAGGACACGGAAGCTGCTTTTCATTTTCGCTGGAGCGGGCCGAATCGGTAGTCTCAGTGAATAGAGCGCCTGTTGAACAAAGCGATGCGGCGTTGCATTAAGGCAAAGTTCCAACCCATTTACACTCTCACCAGCCAACCTCCCGAAAGCCCTCGATGCCCAACGAATTCTTTGGCAAAGACGCTCAGCAGCTCGAATTTGAAAGCCCATGCGCCATGACATTTGTTCCGCAAGTTTGTGGGTGCAAACAATCAGAATTTTGCGAATTCAACCTGGATATCTCCGCGCGCCTCGATGGGCACTCCTTTTCTTGTGGCAGGTAGGAACTTGTAATGCCAGACAGCGGCTTCGGCTTTCTGATCAAGGCCAAATCCAAGCCCGCGCCTCACGCGGACCTCTTTTGGCAATCCGTCCACGCCCACCAGAACGGTGACCCATGCAACTTGCACATAAGGATGCTTGGTAAAGGGATCGGCAAAGTCCGCGTCTACCGAATGGATCACAAAAGGCGCAGTGTAACTTAATGGCTGATGATGCTTGTCCAGAATCTGCGATTCAGAGGGCGGTGCAAGGTCTCTCTCGGCGATGAGAATCTCCGGCGTAGTTGGGCTGTGATTGGCACGAAAGACGACCCGCACATCGATCCAGACAGGAACAGGCTTTCCAGCCAGCGTTCCCGGTTGAAAAACTGATTGCTTAACCGCCAGGGTGGCGGCTTGGTCAAAGGCTTCCCCATGCGAGTGAAGAACTTGAATGTTCGCCGGAACGCCGTTGGTGCCGATGACCATGGCCAATACGGTCATGCCCTGAACATTCCGAACAGGCACACCAGTTGGGTAAAGTACATATACGGTGCGAATTAGCTGGGGCGAAGCGACTTCGGGTCCAACATAATAGATGCCGTCTCGATCAGGGATCTGATGGAAATGTGCGCTCGTGGCAACAGTATCCTGCGCCCACACTGCAATCGAAGCAAACGCCAGGAGGGCATAAAGACATGGGCTTTTTAGCATTTGGTTCTCCGATCCATTATTGCCGCGCTATCAGCGACTCATTCATGACAAGTACTGATATACGCGATACTATTGCCGAAGACATAAATGAATAATAAAGACCGCGCAATAAAAATAAAGTCCGAGAAAACAATGCGCATATGCATAATTTACCTTGCCGGAATAATCGCAAACCCGATCTTAAAGATATATCTTCATGACTTGCTTATGTAATTATCATTTATAACTCATAACTTTGTTTATAAACACACATATGATCTTTATGGCGCTTATCATATTGTCTAAATAAGTTGATTCGGGCGACGAAATTCCAGCCCATCGAATCAAGCCTTTACCCTTTTGAGCCTATAACAAAATCGGGTCTGAAAGCGGGCCTGATTCCAATCGCACTTACCCGTGAATTGTTTACGAAATCAAATCAAAATGCTTATGAATTTCGAAATCAAATCCATGACGAAAGCGAGAGGCCGAATGAGAACAATTTTCTGGAAAGCCATTGCCGCAAACGCCCTATTCTTTTGCAGTGTAGCGCCATTGATGTCTCAGGCGCAGCAGTCAGCAACGAGCGCAACTCCCAGTCAAACTGCCATGATGGAGCATCCGGCCGCGGATGCAATCGTGCCGCCAACGCCAACTGCAGCCGCACCCGCTTCTGTCGCGGTCTCGGCCAGTCACGATGCGGTCCTCAAGGAATTGAATGAATTAAAGGCCAGAATCGCGGAACTGGAGGCAACAGAAAGCGCCGAACAAAGCGCTGGTGCAATGCGCACCGCAGTGGGAGCAGTTACGAACGGAAGTCCAGAGCTGTTGACGCAAACGACGCCAGTTTCTGCGACACCTCTACCAGCGCCAGCGCCGGCGCCCGCACCTGCCGCGGCGCCAGAGATCAGCGCGGAGAGGCTCACAAAGTCATCACCAATGCCCGGTGACTGGACATGGCTGAACAGCAACGGGCACGCTGTCGATAGTCCGATGTCCACCAAATACTTCACGCCGGAGATTCGCTTCGATGCGAACTACATTCTGGACTATAACCATCCTATCGACGACTCGATGGGCGGATCGACGGAGATGTTCCGCTCCGATGAGTGGCAATTGGAGCAGGTGAGCGTTGGCGGCGACATTCGCGTCGACAATGTCCGCGGGCGCATTCTCACCATGGATGGCCTCTTCGCAACAACCACGCCACGCAACGATTCGAGTTATAACCGTGGGCAGTGGAATCTGGCCAATGCCTACCGATATTTTTCCGAGGCGTGGGGGGGATATCATTGGGATGTAAATCACGGCTTGAATGTGGATGCCGGCATTTTTGTTTCCTACATAGGCCTCTTCAGTTATTACAACTTTGATAACTGGGCGTATCAGCCTTCGTTTGTCTCGTCTAATACGCCGTGGTTCTTCAATGGTGTGCGCATCCAATGGTGGCCCACGGAGAAGCTTAAGATCGAGCCGTGGATCATCAACGGCTGGCAATCGTATGCGCGCTATAACAGCAAGCCGGGGCTGGGTGGACAAATTCTCTATCGTCCCAAGCCGTTTTTGGATTTTGTCTTTAATGATTATGGAATGGGCGAAGACGATGCAGGCTATCCTGGGCGTTCGCGCATCCACGCAGACTATAGCGCTCAGGTCAAAGTCTATGACAAACCAAAGCAGTTCTTCGACAAAGCTGCATTTACAGTTACCGGCGATCTTGGCTGCGAATACGGCGGTGGTCCTGCCGCTTACGCGGGAAACGGCGTGACAAGTTTTAGTCCCACAGGAGCGACTCCCGAGACAGGTACGGGATCAACCTACGCGGGAGGTGTCAACTGCCACAACGATAAGAACGGTCGCCCCAAGCAGGATTTTGAAGGCTGGATGACTTATGGGCGCTTCTGGTTCAAAAAGGATCTGTATGCAATCACACTGGGAGGCGGACAGATGAGCAACCCTGGACGTTACCTGACCCTGCTGCCGCCGATCAATGGCGCTACGGCAACCACCGGCACTCCATACTTTACTGAAAACGGAGGCGATCAGTCAAAGATGCATGATGGCACTATCACTTTCGATTATATGCCCAGCCAGTTCATTACTTTCCGACTGGAAGAGAGCTATCGGTACTCCAATGTTCCATACTGGACTGGTCACGGCGGCATCACGCCTCCAGGCGGCAATAACGGCAATGCAGCAGACTATCAATGTGCTGCTGGAGGCGACTCGGGAGCCGGCTATGTTCCTTCCGGTACAGGAGTTGGAGTGTATTCGACAGGTCAGGCACAGGCCATTGCTTCCTGCTTCAGTCAGAACCTGGGCAATGGGGCTCCAGCTGGATCTTTAAGCAATCTTTGGTGGCCGGATCTACGTACAAACCAGACCTCAACCATAATGGCAATCATGGTCAGATTCTAGGTCGTCAGTTTAGCGAGATTGCGCTAAGCATTCATGTTATCTCGTAATAACTAAGTGCGCGACGCTTGAGACTCCCATCTGAGTTAGCGTCGCGCGCGAAGTCATTGCATGGCAGGTGAAACATTTGCAGAGATTTGAAAACCAGAGGTAATCCGCATCCTCGCAAATGATAAAGGAAATCGAAGACAAAATCAAAATGCACAAGTCCTCCCAGCGGCACTGCAGCAGACGCACATATTACAACACTTTCTTGCGAAACTCTTCATGCGATCCTCATGTAAAACAAATAGAAATAAAGAATAAGCAGTGTAATCCACGATTCCGTGGGCTCTTTTCTAATTGAAAAGTGGAGAGGAAGTTATTGCCTTTTGATAACCTGATAGGTTTTTCATCTTGACAATAATACTGCTTTTTCTTTTCGGTTTCCTTATGCGGTGCGGCATCAGAATCAAGTAACTTAGCGGGATAGGTGCCAGAGGCCGCTGCTTGAAAAAGCCAAATCTTGAATTGCGATGTTCTAACTGTCGCGGAGGACAAATATGACGAAGAAGAGTCTCAAAACTGTAGCTATGCTTGGAGTGGCGATCTGCGGATTTGCTTTGCAGCTTGCATGTCATGCCCAAAGTTCAAGCCCTGATAGCGAAAAGACCACGCCGCCGTCTCCAGCGAGTTCAGCGCAACAGGCTGGCAGCAGTAAAATCTTGCTTGCTTCAGCCAGGGAGGCGCAACCTGATGACTCAACTGCAGTGACTGTAGATGCTCTAACCACAGCAAAACCGGCAGCGCTTCAAGGTACCAGTCTATCGAGCGACGATCAGCGCCAGGCTCTGACCAAGGAACTTCTGGATTTATCCAAAGATATGGTTACGATGCAAAAGCGCATTGCGGAAGTTGAAACCGAATTGAAGATGAAGGGTTCCATGTTAACCGGCGAGGGTGACGCCGGTATGGCGCAAAAGCTCTCTGACGCGACTAAGTCGCTGGTTTCTCCAGGAGCTTCGTTGACGCTTGCGGAATTGCAAGTTACTCCTTCAGCGGCAGCTCCCGCACCAGCTCCGGCCGCTACTCCCGCGCCTCCTGAAATCAGCGCGGAGCGTACCACAAAAGCGACGCCATTTCCGGGGGATTGGACTTGGTTGAATGACAACGGGCACCAGGTTGACAGTCCAATGGCCACCAAGTACTTTACGCCAGAGTTTCGCGCTGACGCCAACTACACCATCGATATGAATCATCCCGTGGATGATACGCTGGGCGGCTCAACAGAGACTTTCCGCTCCGATGAATGGCAGGTGGAAAATGTGAGCCTCGGCGGCGACATCCGCATCGACAATGTGCGCGGGCGCTTTCTCTGCCTCTGCGGCGGCCTATGGTCAACCACCACGGCGCGCAATGATGGCAGCGTGAACCGCGGCAGTTGGGACTTGAAGGGCGCATACCAGTACATGGCTGAAGGTTGGGGCGGCTACCACTGGGACGTGCAGCATGGACTGAATGTGGATGCAGGTATCTTTGTTTCTTACATCGGCCTGTTCAGTTATTACAACTTCGATAACTGGACTTACCAGCCTTCGTTTGTCTCCTCTAACACGCCGTGGTTTTTCAACGGGCTGCGCATTCAGTGGTTTCCAACAGCCAAGCTGAAGATCGAGCCGTGGTTTATCAACGGCTGGCAGTCGTATGCAAGACCGAACGGAAAGCCCGGCCTGGGCGGACAAATTCTCTATCGTCCCACACCGTGGCTTGACCTCGTCTTTAACAACTATGGCTTGGGCGAGGATGATACAGGCTATCCGGGACGCTCGCGCATTCACACCGACGACAGCGTGCAAGTGAAGTACTACGACAGACCCAAAGAATTTCTGGACAAGATGGCAATAACCTTCACCGGCGATCTGGGCTGCGAATACGGCGGCGGCGGTCCAAGTTATGCAATCACTGGGCAGACGAGTTTCAGCCCCCAGGGACTGTCGCCGATGATGGGCACGAGTTCTGATTACAACGGCGGCGTCAACTGCCACAATAGTCGCAACGGCAGGCCCAAACAGAGCTTTGAAGGTTGGATGATGTACAACCGCTACTGGTTCAAAAAGGATGTTTGGGCAATTACGCTGGGTGGCGGCGAGATGAAAAACCCCGGCCGTTATCTGACTCTTCTGCCTCCCATCAACGGCGCCACGGCGGTAACCGGATCCCCATATTTTACGGGGAATCCGGGAGATCGCGCCAATATGCACGATATGACTTTCACGCTGGACTACATGCCCAGTCAATTTATCACCTTTCGCTGGGAAACTGGCTGGCGCTACTCCGACGTTCCTTACTGGACGGGACATGGCGGAATAACTCCACCGGGAGGCGATAACGGAAACGCGGCAGACTATCAATGCGCGGCTGGCGGTGATTCTGGCTACGGTTATGTCTCCAATAACTCCAATACAGGAGTTGCCGTAGCTGGCCAGCCATTAGCGATTGCAAACTGTCAGGCTCTCAATCTCTCTAACGGTTTTACTGCAAAGGGCGATACGAGAGCACTCTGGTGGCCCGATCTGCGCACCAATCAGACCGTAGCCACGATGGCCATCATGGTCCGCTTTTAATCGATCAAGCTGAATCAGCGAAGCATTCATTTCTTTGCTGATTCAGCCCTTTGCAAAGGAGTCGAATATGTTGTCACGCAGAAAACTTGTTTCCGCTTTAGCAATCTTCGGAGCGGCTTGGTCGGCGAGCAGATTAACGGCTCAAGAAAAGGAAACTCTTCCCAAGCCGGATAAACTGGCGCTCGGAGAGGATGCAGTCAAACAGTTACTGCTTCTAATGGATACGGACAAAAACGGCAAGATATCCAAGAAAGAGTGGATGAACTTCATGGAAGCGGAGTTCGACAGGCTGGACACAGACAAAAGCGGCGATCTGGACGTAAAAGAAATAGCGCAATCCAGGCTGCGCGCAACTCGTCGTACAAATACGGGTAAATAGGCCTGACCGGTAGACACTGGATGCACTGTATCTCAAACGCGAATTATTAACCAAAGCCAGTCCGGATAGTTCAATCGAAATCGAATTATCCGGACTGCGATTAATGCAAAACAAGGATGACTCACTTAATGGAATGGATCCTCAATTTCGCCTGGATTGCAATGGCCGCACTGATGCTCATGTTGTGGATGAGTCATGCTCCGCAGATGGGCGCATGTCGGCGAACGCAACTGGTCGCATTAGCGGTTGTCATTCTGATTATGTTTCCAGTCATCTCGGTTACCGACGATCTGCTGGCGGCGCAAATCACTGCAGAAACAGACGGCAGTCAGCGCAAAGACCACGTGGGCGCTCCGCCACACTATGCGCCGCATACAACTACTAATCTAATCTTGCCTGTCTATATGCAACTCTCCGATACTTTGCGATTCGCGAAGCGGATAAATCTTGCCAGTCAACTGATTGTAAATCCCGCCAAACACTCCGTGCTGACCCGTCCCCCACCATTTGCGTAATTACTTACTCTTCATTTTATGCCAGATTGACTTCCTAGAATCGCGGTGGAACATACAGCGTACAGGATGTCCGGGGAATTTTTTTCAATTCATTTACGGGGCGGTTCAACCTTGCGAAAACAGTTAAATTTAACTAGCTGTCAACAGGTCGAAATCGCTTATCCCAGAATGTGAGGCGATTCAATGACAAGTAAATACCTCTTTATAACTATCGGTTGTCTTTCTGCAAGCGTCCTAATAACTGGGTGCAAAAAAGAGTTTAGTGCATCTGACGGTGCGCCGCCCCCAGCTCAGGTAGTGCAAGCCGGCGATATGAGCCAGGTTACGGTTGATAAACCAGAACAGTTCCCGTTGATCGCATCGGAGCAGCGCGAAGCGTCTTTCGAGTTAAAGGTTACCGGCGCGGTCTTTCCCGACATCGCACGCGAAATCCCAGTCATTTCGCTGGCGAATGGTCGCGTAGTTGATATTAAAGCTCGTCTTGATGATTATGTGAAAAAAGGTGATTTACTGTTTAAGGTGCAAAGCCCTGATGTAGCCGGAGCCTTTGATGTTTATCTCAAGGCCGTCAACGACGAGCGCATGAATCATCTGCAGTATGAGCGGTCTAAGACTCTTTATGAGCACGGTGCCATTTCACAATCCGCGCTGGAACTGGCTGAAGATGCCGAGAAAGACTCTGAGGCTGATTTGACTGCTGCGGAAGAAGGACTCAAAACTCTGGGCGTGGATAAGAATCATCCAAGCAGCATTGTGAATGTTTATGCGCCCATCTCTGGAGTCATCATTGCGCAGAATGTTACTCAAGCCGCAGCCGCTGGAGTCAATCTTTCTGGCTCGGCAACAGCATTCACCATTGCCGATCTCACCAGTGTTTGGATTATCTGCGATGTTTACGAAAATGACATTCCCAAGATTACGATTGGCCAGTCCGCGCAGATTCATCTTACTGCCTATCCCGACAAAGTTCTTACTGGCCGTGTCAGTGACATCGGCCCGGTTCTTGATCCCAGCATTCGCACCGCTAAGGTGCGCGTCGAGATTTCCAATCCCGGCATTCTAAAGTTAGGAATGTTCGTAACAGCAACCTTTGAAAGCAAGAAAAAGGAACTAAGTGCCGTCGTTCCTGCAACCGCCGTTCTGCACCTCCATGACCGTGATTGGGTCTTTATTCCGGCAGGCGGCAAGCAATTTAAGCGCGTTGAAGTTCACACCGGCAATATGCTTCCCGATAACAAGCAGGAGTTGCTCTCCGGCATTCAAGCTGGCCAGCAAGTGGTCTCCAATGTTCTTCTGCTTGAGTCCATACTGGAGGCGCAATGATCCAAAAATTCGTAGATTTTGCGCTAAAAAACCGCTTTCTCGTGCTGGCAATCGTGATAATGCTATTTGTATGGGGGGGAATCTCTTTTCATAACCTCCCTGTCGATGCCTATCCCGATGTTGCGGATAATTATGTCAATATCATTACGCAGTGGCCTGGGCATTCAGCTGAGGATATTGAAAAGCAGATTACTGTCCCTTGTGAAATCGCAATGGCCGGGATTCCGGACATGAAGAATCTGCGTTCTTTCAGCCTGGCCGGGATTTCAAGCATCATGATGAACTTCAATGATGACTCGGATAATAGCTGGAATCGCGAGAGAGTTCTTGAAAGACTCTCCAGTGTCACATTGCCTTCAAACCTGGTGCCCCAGTTACAGACAGATTGGAGTCCCGCTGGACAGATTTACTGGTACACCATTGAAAGCAAAAATCCAACAGTTGATGTGATGGAGCAAAAGGCGATTGAAGACTGGACGCTTGAAAAACAATTTAAAAACATTCCGGGCGTTGTCGACGTCGCCAGTTCTGGTGGCACGACCAAGGAATATCAGATCCGCCTCAATCCGGATACGCTGATAAGTTATGGCCTGAGCATAGCACAGGTTGAACAGCAGCTCCAGACCAATAATACCAACGCCGGCGGCAGCTTCATTGTTGCCGGATCACAGCAAATCAATGTGCAGGCGCAAGGCCTGTATGAAACTATACAACAGATTGAAGACACTCTGATTAAAACCCAGGGTGGAACTCCCATACGTGTCAAGGATATTGCCGAAGTTGAACAGGGACCGAAGATAAGGCTAGGACAGATTTCAAAAGCATTCAAGCCATATACGGTAGACAAAAATGGAGTAAGGCATTACGAGGATGGCAAGATTATAGACAACCAGGATGTGGTGGAAGGCGTGGTTTTGCTAAAAAAGGGAGCCGATGCCGATCCTGTCCTGAAGAAAATTGAGGACAAAGTCAAGGAACTTAACGATCAAATCCTTCCCAAGGGCGTGAAGGTTGTGCCTTTTTTAGATCGCAGTGAACTGGTTCATCTAACTACGCATACAGTGCTACATAATCTGACGGAAGGAATCGTTCTCGTATCGATCATTCTGATTCTCTTTCTGGGCAATGTGCGCGGAGCGATTATCGTCGCGGTTACAATCCCGTTCGCTTTGCTTTTTGCCTCTATCTGCCTTGACTTGAGCCATATCCCGGCAAACCTTTTGTCATTAGGCGCGCTAGATTTCGGCATGGTTGTGGACGGCGCAGTGGTTATGGTGGAGAATATCGTCCGCCACCTTGCGCGAAAAAATGGGACGCGCAGCGTACAAGATAAGATCAAGGAGGCCGCGCACGAGGTTCAACGGCCGGTATTCTACGCCATAGCAATTATTATCACCGCCTATCTGCCCATCTTTACTTTGCAATCGGTGGAGGGACGGCTCTTCAAGCCGCTGGCGTGGACAGTTGCTTTTGCCTTACTTGGAGCGATGCTTTTTTCGGTAGTTGTAACTCCAGTTTTGTCTAGCATTCTTTTTAGAAGAGGCGCAAAAGAATGGCATAATCCGGTCATGGAGTTTCTCAAGACTCACTACAAAAACGGTGCTGCATGGGCCATTCATCATCGTTGGATTACTTTAGGCGCCAGCGTGGCTGGCTTTGTGATTTCTATCGTTCTTTTGTCCAGTGTAATAGGTTCCGAATTCCTTCCTCATTTGGATGAAGGATCGCTGTGGGTGCGCGGCACGCTTCCTATGTCCACGGGGCCGGACGCCAGTTTGGCAATCTCCAACAAGGCCCGCCTTATCATGGCGAGCTTTCCGGAAGTAACCGATGTTGTAGATCAGATAGGCCGACCCGATGACGGAACGGACTGGACTGGATTTTTTGATACCGAATACAATGTCAACTTGAAGCCCAAGGAGCAGTGGCGACCGGTTTTTCATCAGGACAAAGATGCTTTGATTGCGTCCATGAATCAGCAACTGGAAAACGCGGTTCCGAGTGTGATTTGGGGCTTCTCTCAACCGATTGAAGATAACATGGAAGAAGCTGTCAGCGGCGTCAAGGGCGAGTTATCGGTCAAAATATACGGAGACGATTTTACGACGCTTGGCGAAAAAGGCAATGAAGTTGTCAATGTCATGAGCAAGATTCCCGGTGTAGCCGATCTTGGGTTACTTCCCATCATTGGTCAGCCCAATCTAACTTTTACCGTGGATCGGCAGGCCGCTGCGCGCTGGGGCATTAATGTTGCCGATATTCAGGATGCAATTCAAACCGCGGTTGGCGGAACGGTCTTGAGCGAAGTGCTGAAAGGCGAGGCGCAATATGATCTTGTGTTGCGTTATCAGAAACAATTTCGCGACACCAGGGAGGCAATTGAGAACGTACGTTTGCTTGCACCTACCGGTGAGCGCGTTTCGCTGGCGCAATTGACCAGGATCGGGACCACGGATGGAGCGGAGGAGATATATCGCGAGGGAGAACAGAGATATATTGCCGTAAAGTACAGTGTGCGCGGTCGCGATCTCGGAGGAGCCGTCGAAGAAGCTATCTCCACGGTCACCAAGTTAGTTCCGCTTCCCAAAGGGTATCACTATGTGTGGGCCGGCGAATATGAGAGCAAGCAGCGCGCCGATAGACGTCTCGCACTGATTGTTCCGCTTACCGTGGCGCTGATTGCTATGATCTTGTTCACCATGTTCAAGTCCTTCAAATGGGCAGGACTGATTTTGGTCAATGTGGCCCTGGCGCCGGTGGGTGGAGCGCTGGCTCTGCTGGTAACTGGCACTAACATCAGCGTCTCGTCAAGCGTCGGATTTCTCGCGCTCTTCGGGGTTTCCGTGCAAACCGGAGTTATCATGCTGGAGTACATCAACCAGCTCAGGGCGCGCGGTTATACGGTGGAAGGCGCGGCGATTGAAGGAGCTGTCCTGAGGCTTCGGCCCATCATGATGACTATGCTGGTGGCAACTTTGGGACTATTACCTGCCGCCCTATCGCATGGCATCGGCTCTGACTCGCAGCGTCCCTTTGCCATTGTCATCGTGGGCGGTCTTATGGTTGACCTCATTTTGAGCATCTTCCTATTACCGACTCTGTATGTATGGGTTGCGCGTGACACGGATAAATTGCCAGCGCCGGAGGGAACCCTTGATGTCTAGGATGAAACTTATGTTTTTACGCAGCGGCGTAGTTATTTTCATGGGCTTGTTCTCGCTGGCAAGTTTCGCCGGCGCGCAGCAGAGCATGACGTGGGAGCAGGTCAAGGCGAAGTTCGAGACGGTTAATCCATTGTTGAAAGCGGATACGGCCAATGTGGAGGAGATGAAGGCCGCCGAGATTACAGCTTTTCTCCGCCCCAATCCGCAATTCACTTTCTCAACAGATGGAACTCAACTGGCTCGTCACAACGGTGTGTGGCAGCCATTGGCCGGAACGCAGTTTCAGCCTAACTTCAGTTACTTGCATGAGCGCGAACGAAAGCGCGAGTTGCGCTTGGAGAGCGCCAAGGAAGGCACACAGATTAATGAGTCACAACACGTTGACCTGGAACGCAATCTGATCTTTGGACTGCGTTCGGCCTTTGTGCTGACTCTTCAGGCCAAAGCGGTTCTGGAGTTAGCCAAGGCCGATCTGGAGTATTACGACAAAATCATCGAGATCAGCCGCGAGCGCTTCAAAGCCGGCGATCTGGCTAAGATCGATCTGGTGCGGATCGAACTTCAGCGAGTGCAATACGAAGCAGAGATTGAGACCGCCATTGTCAATCTGCGCCAGCAGAAGATTCAGCTTTTGCTGCTTCTTGACGACCGCACGCCGGTCGATAAGTTCGATGTTATTGGACCTTTCGAGCTTGGCCCGGAGCTGCAGCCGATTGACAATTATCACCAGGTTGCGCTGGATAACAGGCCAGACCTGCGGGCGGCGATCCAGGCCATCGAGCTATCGCAAACCAATCACAAACTCGCCGTCTCCAATGGCTCGACTGATCCAACCTTCGGTGCGTGGTGGACGCATAATCCGTCCTTTAGTAATCCAAACGATTATGACACTCTCGGCCTTAGTGTCAGCATCCCGATCAGGATATTCGACCGCAATCAGGGTGAAAAAAAGCGCACGCTGATCGACATCGATAGAAGCCAGCAAGCCGCCGAGGCCGCGAAAGCGCAGGTTTTCAGCGATGTTGATAATGCCTACGAATTGGTGCGCAGCAATATTGCGCTGATCAAGCCGTACAAGGCACAGTATCTCGAGCAGTCCGTTTATGTGCGCGATACGGTGACATTTGCCTATCAGCATGGGGGCGCGTCGCTGATGGATTTTCTCAATGCGCAAAGCGACTATCGTGTGGTGCAACTGACCTACTTGCAGTTGATCGGCGCGTATATGACGGCCGTGGGACAAATGAATCTTGCCGTTGGGCATGAGGTGATTCAATGAAGCGAGAAGATGTGTGCGCTCGAATCAAGGAGATTGGCATTCTGCCTTCCGTCCGGGTTAGTTCCAAGGATTTGGCGCGATTCGCAGCGGAAACGGTTTATGCGGGAGGAATCCCGATCGTCGAGATCACCCTGACGACACCGGGCGCGCTGAGTGTAATCAGCGACATGGCTTATCGCTTTTCGGATATGGTTGTCGGAGCCGGCACGGTGTTGGATGATGAAATGGCGCGTAGCAGCGTCAATGCGGGAGCGAGATTTCTGACTACTCCAGGATTCGTTCCGGAAGTTGTGTCTTACGCAAAGAAGGTAGACGTTGCCATGCTGACGGGGGCTTTGACGCCCTCCGAAGTTATCGCCGCCTGGAAGGCAGGATCGGATTTTGTCAAGCTATTTCCCACTGGCCACGTGGGCGGCGTTCAATACCTTCGCGCAATAAGACACCCGCTTCCTCATATTCCTTTTATTGCCACCGGCGGAGTGAACCAGTCGACAGCGCTCGACTATATTGTTGCTGGAGCCAGCGCGATTGGAGTTGGCGGAGAGCTTCTTCCCATCGAGGCCCTGACGTTTCGCCAGGAAAAAAGAATTCATGAGCTGGCGCGCAGGTTCCTCACCATGGTTCAAGAGGGGCGGGCAATGAAGGAAACGTACTATTGAAACTCATTTATGCCGTATATTCTTGCGCAGAATATGCGGGGTAAATATAATAACTTTCCTGTCATTCTCTTCATGCGTCCCTCATGTTATCTCGGGATACTAGATATCAGGAGGAAATGCACATGACTCGAAACCTATTCGCAATTAGCTTTCTATCAATCGCATTCGCTGGTGTTGTATGCGCACAGTCGACGGCTTCTTCCGGCGGGACTAGCGCCCATTTCACCCATCTTCAACTGAAAAGGATGGTGGCCGAAGCGCATACACCGGAACAATACAAGGCCCTCGCAAGCTATTACAGTGCGAGGCGCGATGATTACCTGCAACAGGCTGCGGAAGCGAAGAAGGATTGGGAACTTAAAAGCAAGGGAGTAACCGGGAGGATTGGCAAGTACCCACGACCCATGGACTCGGCACGCAGTTTTTACGAGTACAACATGTCCAAGGCTTCCGAGGCCGGAGCGCTGGAAGCGAAGTACAGCCAGATGGCCGCTCCTGGAACTCCTGCGTTGGTTAACTAGGAGCAACGGACTCTGCATGATAGTCCTGATGCAGCGCCAGATAGGGGAAAGAACGCGAACTGGTTAATATTCCGTTTGTGCTCTTTTCCCTATAGCATCTTCATATATTACTTATTTTTTCTTTATGTTACTAACCGGCGCTTGCTTTTTAAATTCTTTTCTTTCCCTTATATATTATTAACGCAAATCAAATTATGCTATCAACAGCTCTCAATGATAGCTGCTCGAGCGCGATGCAGGTCCTATGAACAATTCAGTAGCGCTGAAATGGTCGAGAACGCCGCAGAAGTTACGAGTTGCGGCACAGAGCCTGGCGATCTTCGGGTTGCTAGCCATCCTGACATATATTGGATTTATTACTAACTTCAACCCGCTGGCGATCAGTTTTCTGTATCTTCTGCTTATCATCGCAATTGCAGTAACGTTTGGATTTTGGCAAGCGACGTTTACTTCACTAATTGCGGTTCTTTGCATGGACTACTATTTTCTTCCGCCGGTTTTTCACTTTGATTTGAATGATCCGAACGATTGGGTCGCGTTGGCGGAGTTTGAGATAACCGCGCTCATTGTGAGCAGACTTTCCGCAAGAGAATTAAGAAATGCGCAAGAGGCTGCGCTCCATCGCGTCGGAATGAAGCGGCTGTATGAATTGAGTCGCAATTCACTTCTAATTGATCCGCGCCAGGCTCCCGGCCCTCAACTTGTTCTTTTGATTGAAGGGATATTTAGCATCAATGCGGTGGCTATATTTGATGCAAACCTCGGACGTCAGGATCAGGCCGGTGAATGGGACGATGGGGAGGAGAATCTGGCGAAGGAATGTTTTCTGCGCAATCTTTCGCTGGACGATCCACAGGCGCAGATTTCACAGCGTATTTTGCAAGTTGGGTCGGGATCCGTTGGCGCTTTAGTGGTTCGTGGAGAGTTGAGTCCACTTATCGTCGATGCTCTTGCTTCGCTTGCCGCGCTGGCAATTGATCGCCATCAGTCCTTTGAAAAAGAAGAACGGGCCGAGTCGGCAAGCAGGGGTGAGCATCTTCGCGCGGCCGTGATGGACGCGCTGGCGCATGAGCTGAAAACGCCTTTGACGGCAGTTCAGACTGCCAGTTCCGGCCTTTTGGAGCTGGGTGGATTGAGCGACTTGCAGCGCAATCTGGTCACGCTAATCGATGAAGAAGCCACGCGCTTGAATCAACTTTGTTCGAGGTTGCTGCAGACGGCAAAGCTGGAAGCGGATCAGTTAAGCCTGCAGACAGACGAAGTCAACGTGAAAGAGCTTGTCGAGGAGGTGCTATTTGCCAATTCGCCTCAGTCAGATATCGGCCGTATCAAGGTGGATATGGATGACCCTAAACTGACAATGCATGTGGACCGCGGGCTTCTGGAGATGATTCTCTCGCAGTATCTCAGCAACGCTTTGAAATATTCAACTCCCTCGACGCAGATCGATATTGCTGCGCGAACTAGTTGTACTGAAGTGATCCTTTCCGTGCATAACATTGGACCGACGATTCGCATTGAGAACAGGGAGAGGGTTTTTGAGCGCTTTTTTCGGGATACAGACGTGAGGAATACTGTGCCTGGCACTGGCATTGGGCTCTCTGCAGTAAGAAAAGCAGCAGAGGCTCATCACGGTCATGTGTGGGTCATCAGCGACGAACTGGAAGGAACGACTTTCTTTTTATCCCTGCCAATTAACCCGAAAAGGAGTTTATGAATATGGAAACCGCGAATCTGACAGAAGGCAGCGTTCTTGTGGTAGACGACGACAGTTCGACTCGCCGTGCGTTGCGAGCGACATTAACTGGCCTGGGCTTCACGGTAGTAGAGGCGGCTCGCGGCGAAGAGGCATTATCACTGGTGCGTGTCTCGTGGTTCGATGCGGTACTGCTGGATGTGGATATGCCAGGAATGGGAGGTATGGAGGCCTGCCGCTGCATCCGGCGCGCCATCGCACGCTTGCCGATCCTGATGTTGACAGTACTCGATAGCGAAGACGACAAGGTGCTGGCACTGGATGCGGGTGCCGACGACTACATCACCAAGCCCTTTCAGGTGCGGGAACTCTCGGCGCGATTGCGCTCGGCTGTGCGTCGAAGAAATGCTCAGGACACCAATCAGGACGCGCCCCTTCGTCATGGCCAGTTGGAGCTGGATCCAGTGAAATACCGGGTTTTGAAAAATGGGCGGCCGATTCACCTGACTCCCAAAGAGTTTGAGATGCTGCATTACCTGATGATGCACGCTGGAGAACCGATTCCGCACGCACGCCTGCTTAAATCCGTGTGGGGACCGGAGTATGGCAACGAGCTTGAATACCTCCGCACCTTTGTCCGCCAGTTGCGCAAGAAGATCGAAGATGATCCACATCATCCCCAGTACCTGCTGACGGACGCGTATGTTGGATACCGGTTCAATGAGCACGTGAGCGAACCACAAAACACTCTCTCGCAAACTGTAGTTTAATGTACTTTCATTTTCGCCATTTCGTCCAGTTATAGATGCTCCAAAGAAGATATAGGCCGCAACTTTGCAAAGGGCGAAATAGAAGTGCTAGTAGGATGGGCAGTGAGAGATGCAAAATGCTTCGTGAAATTGAATTACTGCACTTCCAGGTCGATGGTCCCTGTGTAGGTTTCGGCAACAATTTCCGTGGAAGCGCCATTCACGGTCATGGTTATGGTTTTGTCCGAAGGCGCGACAATGTTAGAGGCTGAGGTCAGCATGAGCTTGGCCAGGTAAGACGTATGACTGACCAACCAGATGCTGGCTGCACCCAGTGTGAGCGCCACGACCGAACTTCCGCTTTTATGAAGCCGCCAAGCGTGGAGCCGTGTTTGTGCATACTTCATGTACGCCGGCGAGTTTGGAGTTTGGCAGCCCAACAGCCGCAACTGACAGCGCGTGCAAAGTTTTAATAAACTTTGGGGTTGCAAACCGATGAGTTCGTATTCTGACCCATTCCATCTGTCTAAGCCTCATTTCCGTTGCCCCCTGCCGCGATGAAATGACATAATCGAGTCAATCCCTGCCCGCAAAGCAGTTGGGTGCCTCGAACGCCCCCTAAAAAGGTGAATTTGCCGAGACCATGGATCAGGTTGAACTTCAGGAACAAATCGGCAGAATCCTGCGCAGCGCCAGCTTCGCAGGCAAAAAACAGCTGAAAATGCTGTTGGAGATTCTCTCTTCCGATTTGCAGTCTCAAGCAACTCTGAAACCGGACCGCATCATTCAAAGGCTTTGGCCGGAGGAAGCCAGGTCAAAGACTTCCGCTGACTTGGCGACCGAAAGAACCAGGCTGCGCAAGGCTCTGGAGCGCTACTACAGCTCGGAAGGGCAGTTCGATTCCATTACCATCTCTCTTCCTAGCCGTGTGGTTAGCGGCCAGGATGGCACGAAGGAGCGGCGTTGGATTGCTGCGGAGTTCAGGATTCCCGTCGAAAGTCCGCATTGTCCGCCGGATGAGACAGATATGGTCAATCCAGCCGATCCTCCACCTCTCAGCCCCATTCCGCCTGTGCCTTCGCCTGCGCTGAAGCGCTTGCATTGGATGGGTATCATGGCAGGAATCATACTCATTGGCCTTATTCTCTATTTCGTTCACCAAAATTCGACGGCTGATCGGCGTCCGGCCTCTGGTCGCCTGGAAAACAAGACCTTGGTGATCTTGAATGCGGAAGGCCAGGTACTCTGGCGCAAGAACTTTCCTGCAGGATTCTGGTATGACTACTACCACCCTGGCTTCCAAAATCTCTACACCCAGGATGGCGTGGAACCGCATCTTTGGTTTGGCGATCTGGACGGGGACGGCCACACCGATGTTCTATTCACTTATCAGCAAGACACTGATCGAAAGTCGCATTCAACCACGCTGATCTGCTATACGGACCGGGGCAAGGAAAAGTGGCGCTGGACTCCCGGAAGAGATCTGCCGGAACTTAGCGGTTCGCCGGCGGTGTACCTCACCATGGGTTTCGGGGTGTTAGAGGCTGCGCCGGGGCATCCGCGGCGCATTGTGGTCATGAGCCGGCATGAGTTTTACTATCCAACCCAGATCGCCCTGCTCGACGCTCACGGCAAGACGCTAAGCGAGTATTGGCACTCCGGCCATCTTTTTCATTTCGCGCTAGCTAGCCACAAGGGGCGTGAGCAGATCATCGCACTTGGAATCAACAATGGCTATCACCAGGCGACGCTGATCGTCCTTGATCCGGACCGGCTCGCCGGCGCGTCCTCGGAGATAGCGCGCCCCGAGGTGCAGATTCACGGCATGGGGGTGGCGCACGAGAGCTTGCGCCTGCTCTTCGCGCGCAGCGACTTGAATCGCGATACGGCAATGTATAACGAGGGTATGGAACTAGTAATAGATGCCAATAGCATCCAGATTGAGGTGAAGGAGTGCTGGCTCACCGCGCCCAGTGGATGCACGATCCTCTATGCATTTGACCGGAATTTCAACCTTCTTTCCGACGGCATGGATGACACTTTTCTCAACGCACATCGTGAATATTACGCGAAAAACAAAATCGATCATCCCTTCAGCAAAGATGAAGAGGCGCAATTCCAGAAAGTCCGGTGCCTGGAAGGCTGCGCAACGGAGTTTGTGCCCGTGTTGACTCCCGCCGGAAAACCAGAATAATTGTACAAATACATCTATTTGACTTTGACCGCATCTCTGCGAGCCAGAGTTCAAATGAAACTCCAGATAATCTCTGCTCGATTCATGTAAAAAGCGGAAAGGTTTTAAGCGCACTCTTGAACACAACTGAATTCGGGACGACTACAGCCTCAGTTCAAATACATCGTCCGATAGAGCGTATCTCGCTGCACGGGCTTGAATCCGGCATCGCGGATGATGCGGCGCAGTTCTTCTTCCGTCGTACAGTTACTTGTCCCGGCGGCCTTGACGACATTTTCTTCCAGCATCACGGAGCCAACATCGTTACCGCCGAAATGGAGTCCTAACTCCAGCACTTTTAAGCCTTGCGTCACCCAGCTTGCCTGCACATTCTCGATGTTATCGAGATACAAGCGCGAGATAGCCAGAGTTTTAAGATATTCGACCGAAGTCGCTTCCTCCCAGCCGCGCCCGCCGAGGGCGGTGTGCTTGGGCTGGAAGCTCCATGGGATAAAGGCCGTGAAGCCGCCGGTCTCCTCTTGCAGACGGCGGATTACTTCAAAGTGATTGATGCGCTGCTCGAATGTTTCGCCCACTCCGAACATCATCGTCGCCGTGGTGCGCATTCCCAACTGGTGCGCGGTGCGATGCACGCTGACCCAATCTTCGGTGTTGCATTTGATGCGCGCAATGCGATGGCGAACATCGTCGTCCAAAATCTCCGCGCCGCCGCCAGGGATGGAATCCAGCCCCGCCGCCCGCAGCCGGATAATCGTCTCGCGCAGGCTCAGATCGGAGTAGCGTGCAATGGCCAGGATCTCCGAAGAGGTAAGGCAATGCAGCCAGATTTGCGGAAAGCGCTGCTTGATGCCGCTAAAGAGCCGCTCGAACCAATCGATCTTGAGGTCGGGATGAATGCCGCCCTGCATCAGCACGCCGGTGCCGCCCATCTCCAGCGTCTCGGCGATCTTCTGGTAGATCACCTCGAAGTCGAGGATGTAACCTTCTTCCGAGCGCGGGCCGGTCAAGGGGCGATAGAAGGCGCAGAAGGTGCAGTACTCGGTGCAGAAGTTAGTGTAGTTGATGTTGCGGTCGATGATGTAGCTGACCACGCCCTCGGGATGCAGTCGGCGGCGCACGGCGTCGGCCTCTTGACCCAGGCCGATCAGGTCGGGGGAGTGGAAGTGGTCGAGAGCCTGGGTACGTGTCAGCGGCATAGTTCGATTCTAATTCACGGCTTGCCATCCGGTGGTTTGGCGGCGGGCTTGGGCGCGGGCTTTTGGGCTGGGGTGGAGACGCCGAAGCTGAGCAACACAAAGCCCAACCCTTTGCGCAATTGTTCGAGAACGTTCATGGTTCTAGTCCTTTCCAAACTCTTCCAGCCATCTATGCAGAGCGAATCTCTTGCAGCAGGTCGGGATGCCGGTCGAGGAGTTTGAGCAACTTGACCAAAGCCAGCGAGGGCCGGGTGCGGCCATTCTCGTAGCGGGAGAAGGCGTTGACGCCGCCGCCGAAGATCTCCGCCGCCTCGCGCTGATCGAGAGCGAGCTTCTTGCGCACGCTGACGATGTAGCCCGGATCGACGATGGCCGCGTTGACCTGCTGGTTGAAGGCCAACATCTCGCGCATGACACGTTCGCTATCAGCCATGTCGTGAATAGATTCACCGCAGGCTGGACAGAAGTCTCCCGTTGTGGTGAGAATCATCGTTTCGTTTTTGTAGGTATAAGGAATGTCGCGGGTGTCGTGGATCAACTCCGCCGCGCCGCAAACGGGACATTTCATGGTTATAGCTCCTTGAACGACACAATCAGCACGTCGTCGATAACGGTCAACTTGAGATAGACAGCGCCCGCCTTCGTAATTGGGTGGTACACGTCTTGCCAAACTCGGTGGTCAATGTGGGTGGTCATGGACTTGTAAAAGTCCTTCATCGTCAATGAGGAAACCACGGCAATCATACCTTCGAGATCGAAGCCAATTGCCGTGGCGGTCAAGCGCGAAGAATAGGTTGCCCTTACTTTGCCCGCCTGAATCAACTCCTTGACGCGGACAAGCGGACAGTGTGGAGTGCGTTTCTCCATGATTGGAGATTACCCTTCTTGGTTAATTTTAGCAAGTAGGTTAATACGCGCAATTGTGACGTCACTTGCAGGATTCTCTCTTAGGAGCTGCATTGCGCTTCGGTTTCGGATCGTTTCCAGAGGCGGAAAAGCCTATGCCCTCAAGAATCGCTCCGATTGCCTCGAAAAAGGCGCCGATTAGTTCAGCCATTCAGTTTCTCCATCTTCCATCGTACGACGAGCGCTACTTTGTCTCCACCGGAACCGGGGGCGTTTCGCCGCGCAGAATCTCCACCGCTTGGGGCGGCAGCGGCTTGTCGGCGTTGGCCAGCAGCAGGCTCACATTCCACATTTCGGCCTCGGAGAGCTGCCCTGCGTAGGCCGGCATTCCGGTCAGCCGTATGCCGTTGGCCACCTTACACTAGGTCTCGCCCGGAGGGTCGTCGCTGACGCCGATGGTGCCATTATGGTGGTGATCCTCCCAGAGCGGCGGCGCGGCCGGGTACATGAAGCCGCCCGTCTGCGAGGGCTTGCCGTGGTAGCCGTGGCAAACGGCGCACTTCTCGCTGTAAATGTGCGCGCCGGAGACCAGCGCCGCCTCGTCAGGCGTGATCACCGGGCTCTTTTTCATCTCGCGGTGGATGCGCGCGTGCAGCGGAATTCCGGTCAGCAGCTTCTCCTGAAAGAGTGGCGGATCGGTCACCGCCACCGGCACGTTTCCAAAACGCAACCAGGTCAACAAGATGATCGGCACCAGCACCATCCCCAGCAACACCCCCAGCAACATACGTCCCGTCATTGTCTCCGCCTCCACTAACCTTAATCGAAATGCATCTGATCTCCTCCGGTCGAGATTCCGCATTCATCCCTCCGGAAGAGCCAAATCAAACCCCGCTGCGGCAGCATTTTTCTTTTGATGCAAACGCAATGAAACAGTTTGCATATGAATCGCACCATTCAAGGTAATCTGGATAAAGCTGTCTGATTTTGGCACAGTTTATCCACGTCGCTTGCGGCGATCTCTCCACCAAACCATATTAAAGGAGTTCCCCCATGGCAGATCATTCCAACATGAAATTGGGTCGCAAGGCCATCAAGACCGACACGCGCACCCTGGCTTTTGCCAAGTACCTCACCCCGGCGCTTCCTCCTCCGCCCGCTGCCGCCGACTGGACCAAAGGCATCACCAGTTGGGGCATGATGCTGAACGATACCCTCGGAGACTGCACCATCGCCGGCTGCGGTCACGCCGTGCAGGTCTGGACGGCCAACACCGGCGCCGAGGTTACCATCCCCGATCCCACCATCGAGAGCTACTACGAGCAGTGGGATGGCTACGTCCCCGGCAACCCCTCGACCGATAACGGCGGTGTGGAACTGGACGTGCTAAACGATTGGAAGAAGAACGGCTTTGCCGGCAATGAGCTTCTGGCATTCGCTGACCCCAAGGCGTCCAACATCGTCGAGATTCAGCAATCGATCGCTCTTTTTGGTGGCGTCTATATCGGCCTCAGCCTGCCGTTGACCGCCCAAACCCAGGATGTCTGGGATGTGGTCAAAGGCGGAGGGGCCAAAGCCAAGCCCGGCAGTTGGGGCGGCCACTGCGTTTTTGTGCCCAAGTACGACGCCAAAAGCTTTACCTGCATCACCTGGGGCGCGCCCAAGACGATGACCTTGGCCTTTTGGAAAAAGTACTGCGACGAGGCGCATACCCTCTTCAGCCAGGATTGGCTCACCGCCAACGGATCACCCAACGGCTTCGATCAGGCCCAGCTTCAGGCGGATCTATCCAAAATTGTGTAGAGACCCACAGGGCCCCTTGGAAATTCCCATCTGGATTTTGAATAAGCGTCAGGGCGGGACAGCAGTCACGCCCTGACGCCTGCCAGCAAACCAAGAAATAATTGTAAGCTGATATGAATAAATAAGTTATTCAAGTGTGAGCGCGTAGATGTCGTCTCTGCCAATGTCACGCAGCATGAGCGGAGTGTCTTCGGGATCGAGAGCCATCCAGGAAGTATAGAATCCGGTAAAACGCGCTCCTTTTAAATCGGCGATTTTTTCTTTCCGGTTGTTGGCCGCGGAGATGCGCGCCAGCAAGCCGTCGCCATGCCAATCGATAAAGTATAGGAATCGCCCATCGTGCGACCATTCTGGAAATGCGACACTTCCGGAGTTCAGCACCGACCAGCGTCGGGTTGCGAGAGAAAGAACGCGAAGACTCAAAGAATCAACCGTCATGGCGGCGATGGAGCCTCCGTCAGGCGACCACCGAGGTACGGTCAGGCCGTCGGACTCTGGCAGAATCGTGACGTGTTTGGTTGCGATATCTAGGATGCGCAGATCGGATTTTGAGCTGGCTCCCACGGCATTGATGGTGGAGAAAACAATCTTGGACCCATCCGGCGACCAGCACGGATCAGTTTCCGCATCGCGATCGTCAGGCAAAAGCCGCCTAGGTATTCCCCCGCCATCGGTTGGAAGCACGAAGATGGAGCTGACATTTTCGGCAGTGCTATCCACGAAGAGAACTTGGGATCCATCCGGCGACCAGCGCGGGGATTTGGGATAGACGGGAGGCGAGGTCAATTGGACAAGATGGCTTCCATCCAGGTTAGCTCTCCAGAGAATGCCTTCCGGAAAGCTTACATACATAATGCTCTTGCCATCGTTCGAGTAGCTGAGGAACTCGACGGACAGGCCATCTAGAAAAGGTTGAAGCTGGCCGGTATGCGGATCAAGCCGGACCAATTCACCCCGTTTGGTGCGTCCAGAGGCGATAATCTTACTTCCGTCTCGGCTGGGAATAGGCATGTCCCAAACGGTAGGGCCAGATGTCAATTGCACCGGAACCGAAGGCGAATGAAACTCCGGCAGAAAATCGTTCTTCAATACCCATAGCTGATCGTCCGAGACAAAAAAGAATCTCCCATCCTGACTCCAACGACCAGACCACTGCGTGGCGGTCTTGCTCCATCGGGGCAGCAGTTGGTGAAGATTGCCTCCATTGGCGTCCATCTGCCAGAGCAGGCCGTCTTTGGAAAAGCGGATCAGCCGCCCATTCGGCGAGCAGGCTAAGGACTTGACATAGCCGCCTGTGGAGATCAGCTTTCTGGCGTCTGAACCATCTCGCAGGCTTTTGTAGATGTCGCCATTGGCTGTAGAGTAAACAATGCTTTGTCCGTCAGGAAACCATGCGGAATTCAGGGCATTGGCAATCCGCCGTATCGCTCCGCCCATCAGCTGATAGCTCCAAAGGGAGTCGCCCGGACCCTGGCCTCCGGCCTGGGAAACAACCAGCAGGGTTGCTCCATCTGGAGAGACATCGCCCGCCCAAACATATTGCAGCGGAATGTCTATCGGAGCCGCTGCTCCGCCGGTCACCGAAACTTCTTGGATCAGATCGGGCACCTCTTCGGTGTAGTAGATACGGTTGCCGTCTGTTCCACCGATAAACTTTGTATTGCCATCGTGAGTGATCTGCTGGTAGCTTGCCACGCGCGGATTCGCGGGGGCAAATATCCTCATGGACAGTAGAACGGCCAGCGCGCCGGCAACGACCGTGCCCAACAGAAAAACTCTTCGGCGGGGCGGGGAACCAGCCCCTAGAAGCTTGGGAGCTGGCTGAGAAGCTTCCTCCTCAATGGTTTCCTCGACCACCACACGGGTTACTTCGTGGACTCTCTGCAGCACGGCCTGAGCTTCATGCGGAGAAGAACGCAGAACACTTTCGACCGGCGCGGTGAATTGATAACCCTTGCCCGGAACCGTCGCCACCAGCGAAATTGACTCACCAGCCGCGGCCAGCGCCTTGCGCAAAAGGAAGACGTGCTGCGTCAGGTTGCTTTCCTCAACAAACGAACCTGGCCAGACCGCTTGTAACAACTCCTCTTTGGTCACCAGCCGCTGCGGATGTTTGGCTAGATAAAGCAGCACATCCAGTGTTCTGGCGTTCAGCGGAACAGGTTGACCGTTCCGTGTCAGCAGCCGCTGGCCGGGGTCAACTTCAAAGCCTTCGAACAGCAGAATACGAACTTCTTGCAACACGCTTGTGAACCCATGAATAGAGCAAGGATGATTTTGTATTTCCTTCAGCAAAAAATCCACGAAAAGAAAAAGAGGACGTACTTTGATGGGATTCTAGCAGAATCACTCCTTCCAGTTGTTAAGGACTATGCATTCAAAACAGATTCAATGGCGGAACCGGCGCGCAGCTTTACCTCTGCGCCGCAGGAAAGGATTCGGTGTGTCCATGTGAATACTAGCGCATCCGAGGCAGATGTACTGTCCTTCAACATACAGATAAATAAACAGTTAAAAAGATTGAGATCAATTGAGAAAAAATGAGATTGTCCTTGAGGACATTTATTGCTCCTTCACGGTTGAATCGTCAATGAAGGCCGAAAGAGGGGCGATTCCAAACGGGAGAATCAATGATTTCAAAAGACGACCGGAGGCCGAAGGCCAGTGCGCAAAGTGAAGAAATGAAAATCATGAGACGCATCGTGCGGCGCGTCGAAATCACCGTCGAGCGGCGAGAGATCGCCCAGGCGCAGGGGGCAATCGGGGAGGTTGGCATTTGCAGGTATTGCGGGCAGTCTCTGCCGTGTGAGACGGAAAAAGAGCTCGCCTATGCGTTTACTCGACGACTGACCAGAGGTCAGCAGTAGGCGGACCGGAGAAGCCGGCCTGACGGATTTGAACGGGAAGCGATTCCCACAGCGAGCAAAACTTCAATCAAGGACGAGGGAAAGCAATGAACAACTTTGGAAATACGGTATGCAGGTCGATGATGGCGGCGGCAACGCTGGCCCTGTTTGCAACGATTTCACTGGCTCAGCAGGCTTCTCCTGCGGCGGCTGCAGCCGTCTCTGCCGTCAAGGCGCTTCCGGCCCCAGCGCAGTTATCTTCTGCCGCCAAGCCCGGTCAGGAGGGACTCAAGGTTCACGGCCACTGGAAGATCGTCGTCAAGAATCCGGATGGCAGCATCGCCTCAACAACAGAGTTCAACAACGCTCTGGTAACGCCTGGAGCCGGTGATTCCGCGCTGGTCAACTTTCTCACGGGAAGCTGGGTACCGGGCGATTGGGGGATTTTCTTTGTGGATAATAGTGGCTGGTGCAAGACCGGAATCGGATGCCTCCTTGTAGACTCCACCAGTTCTGGACCTCTCGGTGCGGTGCAGGCCAACCGAATTAGTGCGCCTGTGTACAGCGGAGCCAGCAATAAGATTATCGCGGCGACAGCGACCACTTCCGCCACTCTTGTCATCAGCGGAGCGGCCACTGCGACGATGAATACCAGCATCATTCAGGTTGGCACCGTGACCAGTGAATGTTTGATGGTTGCCGCTCCCACCGGACCCGACGATACAAACGCGTGCCTTGCGATTACAAGCGCAACTTCGAATGCCAACTTCAATGGCACGGGCGCTGAGGAATTTACATTGCATGTTCTTCCCAGTGCTATCCCGGTGGTCGCCGGCCAAATCGTACAATTCACCGTCACCATCAGCTTCTCCTAGAGCCGCCAGAGCCAGACCGGCATGAACGGCAAAGGCAAATCAAGACAGGAGACGAGCGATGGCGGGCATGATGGCAAGACAAAGGAATACGTTCGTGCAAACGCGGGCGACGGACGGCTGCGCCACGGTCAAAGGTCGCTACGCATATCTTCGTAGCAGGACGGCGGCCATTTTTCTCTCGGCAGCCGCTTTCGGAATGGTTTCACCCCCAATGGCTACGTGGGCGCAGGCCGCTGCGCCCCAGCCGATAACCGCCAACCAGGCCGCCACAGCGCGCGCCACCAAGCTGTTCGCCAAGCTGCCCCTGCTCTTTGAAGAGAATTCCGGGCAGAAGGACGCTCGTGTTCGCTATACGGCGCGCGCTGAGGGCTTTCAGGTCTTTCTCTCGGATCGTGACGCCACGCTGGTGCGCAACGATGCAGGCCGTGGCTTTGCGTTGCGCTTGAGTTGGCAGGGTGCAAATACCGTCGCCGCGCCATGCCCCGAAGAAAAGAATCGCGCCAAAAGCAATTACTTTATCGGCAACAACAGCGCACAGTGGCGCACCGGAATCGACAACTACCAACGCGTGCGCATTCCCTCGCTCTATCCCGGCGTCGATTTAGTCTATTACGGCAATCATGCGCGGCTGGAATATGACCTGGAAGTTGCCCCCGGCGGCGATCCATCGGCCATCCGCCTGAAGATGGACGGCGCTGAAAAGCTAAGCATCGACCCGCAAAGCGGCGACTTGATTGCCGAAAACAACGGCAGCAGCTTTCGCTTTCTGAAGCCGCTGCTCTATCAGCCGCAGGGCGATCACGATCGCGAGATTCAGGGCGGCTATCAGATCGCCGCGGACAACACCGTGAGCTTTGCAGTGGGCGACTACGATCACACCCAACCGCTGGTGATTGATCCTATCGCGCTGATCAAGCTGGGCAAGCTGGACGAGGCCTTCGAAATAAAAAATCCTGTCATCAATCAGCCTTATATCAACTACTCCACAGTCTTTGGCGGCGAGACGCAGTTTATGGGCGTGGCGGTTGACTCGAACGGATATGTGTATCTGGCGGGATCAACCATCAGGAATACGGTGCCCGCCACCTCGGGCGCCTTCCAGAGCACTTGCGTACTGAACAGTGTGAACAACAACTGCATCAGCTATTTTGTCGCCAAGTTTGACACCACGCAATCGGGCGCGGCTTCGCTGCTTTGGTCGAGTTACATTGGCGGCGGCGACCAGTATCTCAGCCTGGCGCCGTATCAGATCAACGGCAGCGAGGGCTACTTCATGCCCAACGATCTGACCGTGGATAGCGCCGGCAATGTTTACTTTGCCGGAACCACTGGGTCGAGCAGCTATCCGACCACCACCAACGCCTACAGCCAAACGCCAACCTTTGACAGCGGCAAGTGGTTGACCTCGCCGGTGCTGACCAAAATCAGTCCTGACGGAACAGAACTGCTCTATTCGACCTATTTCCCAAATAAAAGCGGATTTGACGGCTACACAGCCACCTACGGTTCACTGAGCATGTTTGCCGCCACCGTGGCAGTGGACGCGAACCAGGTGGCCTACGTCGCCGGCATGGCGTATCCTTATGAGGTTTCGACCGATGGTTCGTCGCTGTCGACTACCGTTGCGACCAGCACGGAGAATCCCTATATCTTTGCCATCGACACCACCAAGAGCGGCTCCAGCGGCTTGAAATACGCCGAATATGTCGAGATGGCGACTCTTTCTGCCATCGCCGTGGACAGCTCCAGCAACACCTATATTCTGGGCAGCGAATATACTTCCCTGAGCAGCTTCCCCGGCGCCGCGCAAGCGCCGCCGATGAATGGCTTTCAGACGGCATGCCTGGCGCCAACCACCAACTATTGCGCCTTTCTGCTCCAACTGGATGCAACCGGAAAACCGTCTTACTCGACCTATATCGGCGCGGGCTTGGATAACACGGATATTCTGTCGCCCAACGGGCTGGCCACCGAAGGCGCCGATACGGTCTACGTTGCGGGCTGGAATCCCGGTCCCATCACGCAAACCGCCAATGGACTCTCCGCATACTCCAGTTACACCGGTATGCATGGCAGCTACAACTGGGGCGGCGCATTTCTCTCCAAGATCGACACCACGCAGTCTGGCTCCAATTCACTCACCTATTCGACCTGGCTCTTCGGAGACAGCGAGATCGATGAGCTTCTGACGTCGGTGGCCGACTACGGCAACGGGGTTGTGGCCGTGACCGGAACCTTGGATGACGAAGACAGTTATCCTGAAGTGTTGCCCTACGCGCAGATCAATCCCATCCATCAAACTCCATCGATCAACAGCACAGTGATTGGCTCGCAAACCGTTCCCTGGGTCATGATTCTTGACACCCTGCAGTCGAACACCGACGCGCTGTTGCTCTTCTCGCAACTGGAGGGCATCCAAAGCCCATACACCGTCCTTTTTGATTCGTCCGCAAATCTGATCGTCGGCGGCTACGCCAACATCGGCTCTTCAAGAGATCCATTTCAAGCGACCACGTCCTCGTATGCGACAACCGGCACTAACAGTTGGGGTAGCCCGCTGTTTTTTTACAAGATCGCGCTCCAGGCGCCACCCGCGTTGACCATTACGCCCCCCGGCCTGAGCTTTGGCTCCGTGCGCGAAGGCCAGCAAAGCGCCACACAAACGCTAAAGCTGACCAACTCCGGCACATCGGCAATCACCATCAGCACGATCGGCTTCCCCACAGACTATTTCCAGGACACGACCGTCACCAACAGTTGCAGCGGCTCCGTGCCCGCCAGCTCTTCCTGCTACGTTGGCGTCTATTACCTGCCCTCCTCGCTGGGCTTGAACGACGCAACCATCACCTTCACCGACACCGACTCCAGCAGTCCGCAGACGGTGAGCGTCAGCGGCACGGGTATCGCCTCAGCGGTGCTGTTTATTTACAATGCAAACGCCGCCACCAATGCCGATTTCGGCAGCGTGCAGATGCCTGGATCGAGCAGCGCACAGGTGACACTGGAAAATACCGGCACGGATAGCTTGAATATCTCGAATATTCAAATCACCGGCACGGATATAACATCTTTTTCCCAGACCAATAACTGCCCTGTACAAGTGGCTGTCAGTGGTTCCTGCACGATGACCGTCGTGTTCACTCCCGCCGCGGCCGGTTCACTCTCAGCCTCGCTTTCCGTCTCCGACGACGCCCCCGGCTCCCCGCAACCCTTTGGACTCACCGGCACGGGAGTCGCTCCACCCGCTTCAGTCCCCATCGTCTTCAGTGAAACCATTCACGTAACCGACACGCCTCTTCTGGCTGAATCAGTTTTGATTCCGGTTCTGGAGACCATTCACACCACCGACTCGCCCGCGCTTGCGACAGCGGTGATGGTGCCTGTCGAAGAGGAGATTCAGGTCACCGACGCAGTCCTGCCGTTGGTATCCGTCCTGTTGCCTGTTCAGGAAATTGTTACCGTCAGCGACGAAATATCGGTGATTGCGCAACCCATAGCCACCAGCACGGAACTCACCGTCAGCAGCAATTCTGTGGATCCGGGTCAGGATGTCACTTTGAAGGCGACCATTAGCACCACAAGTTCCGCTACGCCAACCGGATCGGTCAGCTTTTATGACGGCCTCACGCTGCTACAAACAGTGGCGCTCTCGGGCGACACCGCCAGTTACGTGACGACCCTGTCGGCAGATTCGCAACACTCTTTGACAGCCAGTTACAGTGGTGACGTCCACTTCTCGATCAGCACATCGGCGGTGGTCAAGGTAACAGTGGGAGCGCTTGACTTTACCTTCACGCCCAGCGGAAGCCAGAGCGCCACCGTCTCCGCCGGCGACTCGGCCAGCTACCAGTTTATCGTCGCCCCACTTTATGGAAGCTATGCCGGCACGGTTAGCTTCTCCGCCACCGGATTACCAACAGGCGCGAACGCCGTCTTCTCGCCAGCCTCAATCGCCGCCAACGGAGGTCAACAGACCTTGACCATGACCATTCAAACATCCAGCTCATCGGCGCTGATACAGAAGATGCGCACGGGAGGAAAATTCACTCCTGTGGCGCTGGCGCTTTTGTTGCCTTTCCTTGCCGGAGCAAGACGCTGGCGCAAGCTGGGTGGCAGGCTCGGCTGGACACCGCTTCTTTGGGTTGTGCTGCTGGGTGCGGCGGCGGCGATTGGCGGATGCGGCGGTACGGGTGGCGGTTCATCCCAGACATCCTATAACGTCACAGTAACTGCCACTGCGGATGGATTGCAGCACTCGGTTGTGGTGAGTTTGACCGTCAATTAAACAGAGAAGGAAAGCGGAATCCGCGCTTGGAATTGTGTTTCATCCACATTGCGCGAGGATTTGGATCTATTTGGGCAGGCGGATCGTCCCGCCTGCTTCCAATGCAAAGACCCTGCCGTGCCAGTGGAGCTTGTTGCTGAGGTAACTGGCCGCCCAGAGCAAAAACCCGATCAGGTCGCGCAAGGGATACATGAATCCCAGCAGTACCGCGGAACGGCTGCGCACGGCCAATCCACCCACCAGCATCGACTGCGCGGTTTTGAGCGCCAGCGTAAAGACCAGCAGCGCCAGGCCCAACAGCGGATGGCCGGTCAGCGCACCGGCCATCAGCCCCAGCAATCCAAAGGGAACCGAGAAGGTCAGAAGCGTGCCCAGGTGGCCCATCGGCCGGGAGAAGCGAGTGCTGCGCATCCAGCTCAACTGATGCTCAATGGTCTTCCAAAAGCCTGAACGCAGAATCAGATGTTCGATGATGTGGTCCGAGAGCGCGACGGTTTCACCTGCTTCGGCAACCAGAAAGCCGAGCATATAGTCGTCAGCCGCGTAGTTTCCCAGCCGCTCAAAGCCGCCGATGCGCTCAAGCGTCTCCTTGCGTACGGCGGCCGAAGGCCCCAGTGTAAAGCGCACACCTTCGAGCATCGCCGCCACCAGCACGCCGGAGGTCATCTCGACAGACATACCCAATCCCTCAAGACTCTCGCCGAAGCCGCCGTCAATCGCCAGGCCGCGATAGATGCAGGTAGCCGCGCCCACCTGGGGGTCGCGGAAGGGCGCAACCATCTCGCGCAAGTACTCCGGAACCACCGGAATATCGGCGTCGGTGGCAACCAGCAAATTGTACTTCGCCGCCTTGGCCATCAGGTGCAACGAGTAGCAGCGGGCGTTCATCCACGGCGGCTCGCCAGAGTTCAATATCGTCACCGGAATCTTTGGGTAGCGTTCGGCCAGCTTGCGTGCCACGGCCAGACCTGCGTCCTCGGCTTTGCGCGCGCAGAAGATCAGCTCATACTCCGGATAATCCAACTTGAAGTAGCCCTCCAGACACTCTTCCAAGTAAGCCGGAGAGCCATGCAGCGGCTTCAAAATACTAACCGGAGGTACGTAGTCGAAGCCTAGCCGGCGTCTCTGCCGCCTGCCAGACTGATATTTACCGAGCGCGACAAAGGCCATTAGGGTAAAGATTGTGGAGGTGAGGATTCCGGCGGCACTCAAAAACAACAGAAAATATCCCACGAAAACGGCTCCTTTTGCCGCATTGCAACTCGGATGAGAACGCTGAGGTTCACTCTATCGGATGAGAAGGGCGCTGTCCAGCCCAGCCGGTATCCGCCCCATCGCGAATCGCGGCCCCCTTGAACAAGGATAGGAATCAACAGGTGTATGGCAAACAAAATGAGAACTCACTCCAGAGGGAACATCTTTGCCATTTTGAACCGGCGTTCACAAAAATAAAGGTCGACTTTCAAAGGTGTTGACCCCAGGTTCTCAGCCGATTGAGAATTTTTTGACAGACGGATTCATAGGATTGCCTGCTTTGAAAGCTGCGACCTGAACCGCGAACGCGTCGGCCTCGTACAATAGAGAGTGATGACAGGCTTTCGCCGCGCACATTTCGCCGTAAACGGGCTGCTGTTGGCAGCTCTTGTTTTCTTTCCCCGCGCCCTGAGGGCTGAGCGGGTCGAGGATCTGCCCCAGCCCACCGATTACGTCAGCGATTTTGCCCACGTGCTCTCGCCCGAGGCGATTGCCCGGCTGGACCGCCTCTGCGTCCAGCTCGACCACTCCGCGGCCAATGCGCAGATTGCAGTGGTGACCGTTCATACGCTGGACGGTATCGATTCTGTAGACTTTGCCAACGCATTGGTCGACAAGTGGAAGATGGGCCGCAAGGGTTCGGATCGAGGTGTGTTACTCCTATTTGCTATTGATGACCACCGTAGATCCATCAAAATTGGTGATGGTTTGGAGGGCATTCTGCCCGACGGCAAGACTGGCGATATCGGTCGTGAGATGGTTCCGTATCTAAAAGCCAATGATTTTGACAGTGCTGTAACTCTTGGCGTAGGTGAGATTGCTCAAGTGATCGCAGCCGACGCTAAAGTCACATTGGACGATGAGCCGGTCATGGCCCGTCAACCGGCAATGCCGCACTTCAATGTCGGAAAACTGATTGTCGTCATTATCATTCTACTTTTCTTCGGCTTTCGCGGCTTGCTGGCATTCGGACTCTTCGGCGGATTTCGCGGCGGGCCTTGGATTGGCGGAGGAGGCTTTGGCGGAGGCGGAGGTTTCGGCGGAGGCGGCTTCGGCGGTGGAGGAGGCGATTCCGGCGGTTCCGGTTTTGGTGGCTTCGGTGGTGGAGGTTTCAGCGGCGGTGGCTCGGATGGAAGCTGGTAGAAATTTTTCCAAGCATTCAATTTGTCTCAGGGCACGTTTTAGAAGTCGCGGAAAAACTGAACAAAAAGTCCAGAAGCGTCAGGGCACGACTTTAGTCGTGCCGCAAGCGCCACAAAAAAACGTCGGGCTTTAGCCCCTGCAAGAATGTCCGATGCAAATCAAAATCTGAACAAAGGTTTGCCTGCAAGCAAGCCGGAGGAGAAAACACAATATGAGCAAGAGGCTTTGGATTTGGCTGGGAGTGGCGGGCGTCGCGGTTATAGTTCTGCTGATGGCCGTAAGCGCGCGGAACACAATGGTCGCCAAGGATCAGGATGTAAAGACCGCGTGGTCAGACGTGGACGTGCAGTTGCAGCGGCGGCTGGATTTGATTCCCAACCTGGTGGAGACGGTGAAGGGCTTTACCAAGGAAGAGAGCACGGTCTTCGGCGACATTGCCAACGCCCGCGCGGGAATGTTGAACGCGCAAGGCCCGGCAGGCAAGATCGAGGCCAACGGCAAGCTCGATTCGGCGATTGGCCGTCTGCTGCTGCTCACCGAGAATTATCCGCAACTGCGCTCGAGCGAGCAGTTCATGCGTCTGCAGGATGAGCTGGCCGGAACCGAGAACCGCATCAGCGTGGCGCGCAAGCGTTATAACGAAGCGTTGCGCGAGTACAACACCTATGTGCAGCAGTTCCCCAACAGCCTCTGGGCGGGCAGCCGCTTCCCAGTGAACAATGCCTTCTTCGAGGCCAGTGAAGCGGCGCGCACCGCTCCCGCAGTGAAATTCTGACGAACCTCTGATTAAGTGTGCGTATTGAAAGGGCACGACTTCAATCGTGCCGCAAGTGGCTCAAAATAAGACTGGGCTTTAGCCCCTGAGGGAAGGTTTTGCATGAAGCGGGTCTTCATCAGAGATTCTCTAAGGAACAAACTGCGAGAGGTTCGCAGCTTCTCACGCTGTTCGTCTTATAGTTGTATATGGTGAGGTGGCGTTGTGCGTGGTCGCAATTTTATCGAATTCATATCCAAGACCTTTCGCAACGTCCCTGTCCTTCTATCGCTGTTGACGTGCCTGATGCTGGCATCGCTCGGTGCGAGAGCGCAGAGTTTGCCGCAGACTTCCGTGGCTCCGCAACCAGGCAAAGCCGTAATGCTGGACCGTGTGGTGGCTGTCGTCAACAATCAAGCGATCCTGGCCAGCGATGTGGACGACGAGATGCGCCTGGCGGTGCTGGACCCCGCGCAGGCTGGGATGGGCACTCTTACGGCCGAGCGGGCGCTGGAGCAGTTGATCAGCCGCGCGCTGATTCAGCAGCAGATCCGTCAAGAGGACGCGCAGGCCACGGAGCCGACTCAAGCCGAGATCGATGCGCGGCTCAGTCAGATTCGCAACCAGGTGCCGGCCTGCGTTCACTTGAACTGCGCCTCGGAGGAGGGTTGGAAGGCCTTTCTGGCCGCGCACGGCCTCAAGCCAGAGCGAGTTCGAAGCTATCTGCGTTTCCGCATTCAAATTCTGCGCTTCATTGAAGAGCGCTTCCGTCAGGGAATCCGCATCTCGCCGGAGGAAATTGAAAGTTACTACAAGCAGACGTTGCTGCCCGAATATGCGGCGGGTGAAACAGCTCCGATCCTCGAAGAAGTGGCGCCACGGATTCAGGAGATACTGCTGCAGCGGCAGGTGAATGCGCTCTTTGAAGATTGGCTGAAGAATCTGCGCAAGCAGGGCGATGTGGAAGTCATTGATCCGTCGCTGGAGACTTCGGAAGCTCCAAGTACTGGCAAAGGGGGCGAATGAGCGAGCCTGATTCGACCACCCCTCCTCCCGCCGAGCCGGTTGAACCCAGCTCGATGAGAGGCAGCAAACCTCAAGCGATCGAGGAGCGAGCAGTTGGCCCCGCCACAGGTGGCGCTCCATCTATTCCGCGCCCTTCGGCGGAATGGGTGGGTAGCGATGAAGCCCAATCCGTTGCTGCTGATCGAATCATCGCGCGGAAGCCAAGCCGTCTGCGCCGCTTCTTTCTGCGCCATCTTCCCTTGGCGGTTGCGGCGGGAATCTTGCTGCTCGCTGCGGCTCTTGTGGGGCTCTTTATCTATGCCAGTTCGCCCAGTTTTGAGAACTTTGTTCGACGGCGAATCGTTCACGAAGTGGAGACAGCCTTTGGCGGCCGGGTTGAAATCGCATCCTTTCACTGGAATCTGCGGCGCCTGGAGGCTGAGGCCGGAGGTGTGGTTATTCATGGCCGCGAGGCCTCCGGCGAGGAGCCTTACCTGCAGATTAAGAATGCGCGCGTGCGCTGGAGCATGCTGGGTTGGTGGATTCCCCACTTCCCGCTTCGCGATCTGGAGATTGTTCAGCCCCGGTTTCATTTGATCGTCTACCCGGATGGCTCTACCAACCAGCCGCAGCCGCTCAAGCCGCGCAAGCAGAGCAAGCCCGCGTTGGACAGTTTTTTTGATCTCAAGGTAAACCACATTGCTGTCGAGCAGGGCGATTTGAACATCGAGAATCGCGCCGCGAGTTTCGATTTTCAAGACCGGTACATTCCTCTCGACTTTGCCGCCAGCGACCTTTCCCTTCGCCTGTCTTATGCGTCGGCGATGGCTGGCAATCCGGAGTTCTATCGCGTTGAAGCCGGAGTCCGGGATTTGAGCCTGACTCGTGGCGCAGCCGCCGGCCATCATCCTTTAGAAGCGCAAGTGCAGGGATCTCTGCAAGCCACATTTGATCTGTCGCGCACAGTGGCTACACTCCGCTCCCTGCGCATTACCGCACGAGGCCGTGGTGTAAAAGATCGAACTCTGGAGATCTCCGGCAAGCTCGACCACTTCGACCACCCCCACTGGCAGGGCAAAGCCATCGGAGAACTGGATCTGCGTCTGGTGAACGCCATGACCGGCTATCCTTATACGCCCCAGGGTCTCGCCCATTTGGATCTGAATGGGGCGGGCGAAGCGAGCCGCTTCCGCATCGACGGCGGCCTGCACGTCGAAGATGGCTCCTATATTGGAACAGGTGTCGTGGCCACTGGTTTTCAGTTGGATGCGCGACTGCACGCCGATCCGGAAGCGTTGCTGGTCAGCTCAATCGTTGCGCGTTTGCGCGAGGGTGGAGAGATTGATGGAGACCTCTCGCTGGTTCACTGGCTTCCTGTGCTTCCCGCCGAGGCTGCCTTCCAGCCGGCCGTCGCAAGCAACGGCAAATCGCACACCGCTCCCGTCCAACCCAAGCCATCGGCCGACGCAATCACCATTCCCGTCAATGGCACAGTGACCAGCACATTCAAGGGTGTAGCGCTGGACACAATCCTGGAGATGGTTTGCGATCCTCCCTTTCAACACCTTGGCCTGGATGCGCTCGTCAGTGGTCCAGCCAACGCGCTGTGGATCAACGGTGACAAGAACACACTCGCGGTAAAGGCGATGCTTAAGCTGGCGCCGTCCACGCAAGCGGCGCCTGGCAAATCTGGGGTTCCTGGCGACAAGGCTGCGTCGCAGGGGGGGACTCTGGTCCCCACCAGCGGTCTGATCGACGCAACCTATACGCAGCGCGACGGCTCGGTCGACATGCGCAAACTGGAGCTGAATCTTCCCTCCAGCCAGATTTTGGCGCGTGGACATTTGGGGGCTTATCCCCTCATCAGTTCCTCGGCCTTCGCCGTGGACTTCCATACGGGCAACTTGGGCGAGTTCGATACCGTTTTGCGCGATCTGGGATTGGCGCGCAACGGCAAAACAGGAACCGCGGCACTGCCGGTTGCATTGAACGGCAGGCTCGATCTGGTGAATGGATTCTGGTCCGGCTCGCTGGTCGATCCACGTATCTCCGGCGAGATGAAAGCAACCCAAGTGGGCGTGGAATTAGCGGCGATCAACAGCTCTGCTTCAGGTCAGAATTCCAACCTGAATCAATTCATTCAATTGGAATCCATTGAGGCCGCCGGCAGTTATTCCGCCGCTCGTATTGACTTTTCTCGTGGCCTCATCCGCAAAGGCAATGCGGAGGTTAACTTCAGTGGTAGCCTCAATGCAAATGCCTTGCCCGTAGCACATGGTGCTGCCCCCGTCCCCGCCTTCGACACGAATTCCGTCTTAGAGCTCCGCTTGCTGGCCAGTAAGGTTGATCTGGATGATTTGAGCCATCTCACCGGTCAAAAGCTTCCCATCACCGGTATGCTGGGCGCTCAGCTTCAACTGAATGGCCCGATCCATGCGCTGACGGGCTCCGGATGGGTGACGGGTGACAAAATCAACCTCTTCGGCGAAACTATGGACCGAATTCGGGCGCAAGGCACGCTCTCCAGCCAGACTCTCAACTTGACTTCAGTCACCGTGGTTGGAGAAGGCGGCAAGATATCGGCCACGGGCAGTTATCATCTGCCATCGGGTCGTTGCCAGATGCAAGCCAGCGGTTCGGAGTTCGACCTTGCGCGCATTCAACTTCTGCGCAGCAACGGCTTGAGCGCGGCCGGCAAGCTGGGCTTTAGCGCTCAGGGCCAATGCACGCTTGACGACCCACGCATGGAGGCTCATGCAACCATAAACGGTCTGGCGTTGAGCGGTGAGCCGCTGGGCGCCGTTGAGGTGGAGGCGCATAGCGCCAACCGCACCGTCGCTTACGATCTGACCACGCGTATGGACGCCGTGCAATTGGTAGCTCACGGACAGACGGCGCTCACCGGCGACTACACCACGCACGCCGTAGTGGATTTTTCGCGCTTCAACGTTGGCGTGCTCTTCGATCTGGCTCATGTGCAGGGCTTCAGTGGCAACTCCGCGCTAGCCGGCACGCTTACCCTTGATGGCCCTCTGGCGCACTCCGATCTGCTGCGCGGCGATGCGCGTCTGGAGCAGTTGGCGGTTTCCGTGGCGGGAGTTCCTTTGCAAAGCGAAGGAAGAGTACATGCCTCCTTTGACCACTCAGTCATCCGACTCGATCCCTTCCACATCACCGGTGCGGAGACCGATCTGCACGCTGAAGGAAGCCTCTCGCTCAAGGATAAGCAGCAGCTCGACTTTGCCGCCCGCGGAGCCATTAACCTGAAGGTAGCCCAGACGCTGGACCGTAACCTCACCGCCAGCGGAGACGCCGCCTTCCAGGTTGAGGCGCACGGTCCGCTGATGAATCCAGCCCTGCAAGGGCGCATCGACTTCAAGAACGCCGCGCTCTCCCTCGAAGACATCCCCAACGGCCTAAGCCAGTTGAACGGAAGTTTGGAGTTTAATCAGAACCGCCTGGAGGTCCGTTCGCTCACCGCCATGAGCGGTGGCGGCCAGCTCACACTTGGCGGCTATCTGGCCTATCAGCACGGCCTCTACGCCGACATCACCGCCACCGGCAGCGGCATTCGCATCCGCTATCCGGAAGGTATCAGCTCCCTGGCGGATGCCCAACTCCACCTGCAAGGCGTCCAGAACAATCTTCGCCTCTTCGGCGAGGTCATGATCACCCGCTTCACGATCAGTCCCGACCTGGACGTTGCCGCCCTCGCCCAGCAGACCGAAGCCGTCGAGACCATCGCCCCCCTCGACGCGCCCTCCAACCACATTCGCCTGGATGTGCACATCGCCAGTTCGCCGCAGTTGAACTTCCAGAACGCCTACGCCAAGCTGGCCGGTAACGTCGATCTGCATCTGCGCGGCACCGTTGCCTCGCCCTCGCTGCTCGGCCGCATCTCCATCACCGAGGGCAGCGCCCTCCTCGCCGGCACACGCTACGACCTTCAGCGTGGCGATATCTTCTTCACCAACCCCGTCCGCATCCAGCCCTCCATCGACCTCAACGCCACCGCGCGCGTTGAAGACTACGACATCACCCTCGGTCTGCACGGAACACCGCAGAAGATGAACGTTACCTACCGTTCCGATCCCCCGCTCCCCGAAGCTGACGTCGTTGCTCTGCTCGCCCTCGGTCGCACCGGCAGCCAGCAGCGCCTCTACACCCAGCAGCAGGAGCAGGCCCTGGCCAATCCCACCACTGACGCCCTGCTTGGCGGCGCGCTCAACGCCACCGTCAGCTCCCGCGTCCAGCGGCTCTTCGGCGCCGGCAGCGTCAAAGTCGATCCCAACTACCTCGGCGCCCTCGGCAACTCCACCTCCCGCATCATCGTCGAGGAGCAGCTAGGCCGCAGCCTCACTCTCACCTACGCCACCAACGTCAACACCACCAGCCAGCAGCTCATCCAGGCCGACGTCGCCATCAACCGCCACGTCTCCCTCCAGCTAGCCCGCGACGAATCCGGCGTCTTCTCCGTAGTCCTCAAAGCCACCCAGCGCTTCAAATAATGCGCCAAGCCCCAGAAAACAAAAAATTCCACAAACGAGCGCAATGGGGTATTTTTGTCAATGGAGCTTCTTCATTGGTTACACGTTATGATAAATTAACCCTCGGAGGAATAAATTGCTGAGCGCCGCCGCCAAAGCGCCGATACAAGTTTGCCCGCCCTTTCTTCGTTGGGCAGGTAGTAAACGCAAGCTTTTACCAAAATTGAAGATTTTTTGGACAAAAGATCATAAGCGCTACGTTGAACCGTTCGCAGGATCGGCATGTCTTTTCTTTGCCTTAAAACCGCCTAAGGCGATTCTCGGTGATTTGAATCCGGAGCTGATATCAACCTATATCGAGGTTAAGTATCGTATATCTGCCGTTCTGAAAGAACTGGCTACGTTACCGCCATGGAATAAGGAGGAATATCTAAGACTGAGGTCGCTGAACACGTCTGATCTTGAGCCGCATGTACGTGCAGCCCGTTTTATTTATCTCAATAGATTTTGTTTTAACGGGATTTACCGGACAAATCTCAAAGGTCAATTCAACGTACCATACAGTGGAGATGGATGTGGAGATGTGCCGCAAAATGAAGTTTTCCAACTTTGTTCGCGTCGTTTGCGTGGAGCAAGGTTCGTTGTTGGTGATTTTGAAAAAGTCCTGAATCAAGCAGAGAAAGGTGATCTGGTTTACATGGACCCTCCATATGCCGTTCGGGCATGTAGAGTTTTTCGGGAATACGACCCCAGCGCCTTTACACACAAAGACATCGTGCGACTTCGCAACTGGATGGAACGATTGAATATGGCTGGAGTAGACTTCGTTGTGAGCTACGCGGAGTCTGATGAAGCGGATATTCTTAAAAAAGGATTTTCGTACGAAACAGTTGCTGTCAGGCGCAATGTAGCGGGTTTCGCAACGCATCGGGCTATGGCAAATGAGTTGTTGATTTCGAATATTTGAAAGGCGTAACAATGCCAGACGATTACGGTGTCAGAGCAATTGGCGTCCTGAGTTTGCCTACAGGTAAGCTGAAGGCGAATCCGCATAATCCGAGAATGCTCTTCGATCGCGAGGATCTAAAGGTACTTCGTGAATCAATCGAACGAGTCGGAATTCTTGTACCATTGACAGTTTACCAAGAGAAGATTTCGGGGAATTATGTCATTCTGGACGGTCAACGTCGATGGATATGCGCTCAAGAAGTCGGACTTAAAGAGATCCCCGTCAATCAGGTCGCTGAGCCAACACTCGTCCAAAATATTGTGACCATGTTCCAGATCCACAAGTTGAGAAAAGACTGGGAGCTGATGCCAACAGCCCTTAAACTCGAGCTTCTGATGCGTGAATTAGGTGAGAAAAAAGAAAGGCGTCTTGCAGAACTGACAGGTCTCGATGAGGCTGTAGTTGTCCGGTGCAAGAAGCTCCTTTCTTATAACAAACGCTATCAAGATACGATGTTAGACGCAGACCCTGATAAACGAGTGAAGGCCGACTTCTTTATAGAGCTGTACCCAGTCAGAAACGACCGAGAAGTAGTGAAACTACCATGGTTTAAGAAGGATAAATTTACGGATGATATGCTTCGAAAGGTTGAGCAAAAAGGAATTAAATCCGTAACTGATTTCCGAATTGTTAAGCAATATATCAACAACGCTGTGAAAGCGAAAAAGATTTCAACAATTTCGAAACGCCTCCAGGAGTTTGCCGAAAGTCCAACATTGACGCCGGATCATCTCAATATTGAATCTGCGAAAGTCGAGGCAGAGGCGCGAAAGCTATTGAAATCAGTGGAAAGCTTGTATGCGCAAATAAGCGACATTGATATTGATCAGTATTACGGCGAGGAAGAAATGTGGAAGAGTCTTGAGTCCTTGGCCCATCTTATTCGCGAGAAGCTGAGAGCTATGGGTCGGAGGGAAAGCAAATGAAGCGTCCCTCTGCTCCCGGTACACCAATAGATGCCAAAAGGTATAAACGATGGATCGATCGTTTTGGCTCTTACCGAGAAGGAATCATTAACGTTACAATTGACAGTTGGTTAAAGCAATTTGCTAGCCGGGATCGGGATCTTGCTGCGCGTGTTCTGGATTCGGTTGATTTCTATGGACAGAGCCAAATTCTCAAGGCCTATCGTGAGTCTCTTGATTCGCTTGTCCAGCACGGCTGGCACAAAGATCCCACGACGCGAAAGGGCAAATGGAGATTCGCGGCTATGTCTCGTAGCGCTGGGGAGAGCGGGGACGCAATGCTCTATCAATTCCGGCTTGCGAACGGTCTTGACGGGAAGAACTTTAATGAGGTTTTCGTTTCACTGAGCGACCTTTTTCGGTTGCCAATGTTATCGGAGGATAACCCACACAGACTAGGTCCAGATGATGTCGTAGTTCTTCTCGACGACTTCAGCGGAACCGGAAAACAGGTATGCGATGCTTGGAATGATCCGGTGACATCTTTTGGACCTCTTCTGGCCGGAGTAGGAAAGGTATATCTGATTTTAATAGCGGCTTCACGGGCTGCACGACTGAAAATATCGAGCGAAACATTGATTTCGCCGATGCCAGTGCATGAGCTACATGAATCAGACAATGTGTTCTCTGATCAGTGCCGACATTTCACAGATACTGATAAAGTTAGGCTCCTTCATTACGGCAAGATTGCAAGTAAGCCTAAGCCAAAGGGATTCGGTGACTGTGGTTTCGTAGTAGTTTTTCAGCACAGGCCTCCAAATAACTCAATTCCTATCCTTTGGGCGGATCATTCTAAGTGGGCGGGACTGTTTCCTCGACATGATTAAGCGCTCTCTGGGCAGGTGGCCCGCTCATCTGCCCAGAAGGATCACCATAAGCCATGAGAAACTGTGCCCCGTTCATCGCGTTCTTTGCGATGAGCGGGAGGGTGGGAACCACAAACCTAACCAGCGGGCTTTTTCTGATCCCTGTTCCCTGTTCCCTGATCCCTGACCCCTGTTCCCTGACCCCTGTTCTCTGACCTCTGCCCTCTAACGCAGATAATTACCACCAATCGTGTACCATGATCTTGGGTGAAGAGAAAACCAATCCGGACGGCCAGCGCATCCGGTACTGAATAGTAAACAATAAACAGTATAGATAGTTACCAGAAAGACATCAAAACACCCCTTTACCCCACCCCCCCTCCCACCGGTTGCCCGATATTTAAAAAAATGAAACAGGTAAACTGCTTAATATCAACAAGATAAAACTTATTCTGTCATATAATAAGTAACTACAAACCTCGTATTTATGCTTTTTTTCGGGCTGAAACGACGTCTTTTCTCCCCATTTCTCGCCCAGAATCACCATTCTCGTATCCATCTTTCCGTCTCTGACGAGTGGCGTAACCCCAAACGTTGCAGGCAATTTTTTTCGAGTTCTTGCGGGAAGCGTAGGAATCACAAACCTGAACCAGCAAACCTCCTCTGATTCCTGATTCCTGAACTGCCGGAGTTTGCCCTTCAAAAAGTCAGGTGGTTTTCCCATTCAAAGATTCAAACAAGAAAATGGAAATATTTTTTCAATCCTACTTTCGGCAGATGCACGACGTTCTTTGAGGAGCGTAAAGTTCGATTCGGCTCGAAAATCTCCATTTGAATTGCTGGATCGGGATTGTCTGGCAGAACAATGGCCGCTTGAGAGCAACGCATTCGCAGGTGCCAGCAGGGAAAACGGTTTTGCAGGATGGCGGAATCGCTCTGGGCGCCAGGTTTTTAAACACTTCAGGAGGTGTTTGTGCAACGCATCAACATGAAGCATGTACGCGCTTTGCTGCTCGTCATTCTTGCTTTTTTCGCTGTGAGTGGGTATTGGGCCCATGGGCAGGGAACTAGCGCCAGCTTGACGGGTACTGTCATTGATCCCTCTGGGGGAGCCGTTCCCGGAGCCGCCGTAACCATCACCAATGTCGACACCGGTTTGAAGGTGGCCGTCAAGACAAACAATGAAGGAATCTACTTGATCAAGCCTCTTCCGATTGGCAATTATTCTTTGTCCATCGATGCCACAGGCTTTGACCGCTATCTGCAGTCCGGCATTGTGCTGACGGTCGGTCAGGCGGCGACGCAGGATGTGCATCTCAGGGTTGGCGCGGGCAAGGCAGAGACGATCAGCGTGGTTGCCGATGCCGAACTGATCAACACCTCGACGGCTGAGCTGGGAACAACGATCAATGAGTCCGCCATCTCTGAGTTGCCGCTCGACGGCCACGATCCTTCATCGCTCGTCTTCATGATCCCCGGCTCGGTGGACGTCCAGCATCATGGTGGCGAGACCATCCAGACCGGATTCAGCTTCCCGACCGAGACCGGCGCCGGCATCGGCAGCGGCCGTAACGGCAGCACGTTCTATATGCTCGACGGCGTCACCAACATGGATAACTACGACGGACTAACCGCACCGTTCCCAAATGCCGACGCCACTCAGGAGTTCAAGGTCATCACCAGCAACTTTGGCGCGCAGTATGGCTTTGCGCCCAGTGCCGTGGTCTCCATCGCCACCAAAAGCGGCACCAATAACTTCCATGGCGGCGCCTTCTGGTACGTCCGCAACAATGACTTGAATGCCACCAACTGGTTCAGCGGTCAGACGGATACGCTGCGGCGCAACCAGTTCGGCTTGTTCGCCGGCGGTCCAATCAAGAAAGACAAGCTCTTCTTCTTTGCCAACTACCAGGGCACCAAAATCATCTGGAACTCGACCGACACGCTGACCTCGACGCCGACCGCCGCCATGCTCAATGGCGACTTCAGCGGCCTTGCCTCGCCGGCCGATCTGGTTTCCGGCACGACCGACCTGAACGGCCCCTTCAAGACCATTAACGGGATTCCCAACCAGCTCGACACCACACTTTCAACTTCCGCGTGTGAATATTCTGCCTCGGCTACCTGCACAAATAATGTCAATGTGCAGCTATCTCCGGCCGCCAAGTACTTTGCCACGCAAGGCATGATCCATGCCGCCACGCCCGTGGCCAACGGCACTACTTTGAAGCCTGGGTTGCAGGCAGCCAACGGCGATATGATGTACACCTATCCCACCGTCCACGATAACTACGACGAGGGAACGATCAAGCTGGACTACAACATATCTCCCTCGCAGGTTCTGACTCTGCGCTCGTACACCAACTCTTTTGGTTCGCCGTCGAGCGACGTTCCGGGCAACATGGAGAGCGCCTACAACCACGGTTCGTGGACGGCCAGCTTTTGGCAGCAGATGTATTACTTCAACAATATGCTGCAACACAACTGGACGATTAATCCGACTACCGTCAACACCATCTCGGTCTTCATGAACCAGATGAGCGCGCACAGCGCCGCCCAGGAAATCGGCGCCGATGGAAAGGCGATGTGCTTTTCCAACAACAGCGCTGATTCCAACTTTGCCGGCATCGGGGTCAACGAGCCTTTGGGCAGTTGCTACATGGGCGCGCTTCGCATCAACTCGAACCAGGGATTTGAGAGCGGCTGGGACGAGCCTTCGGCGGAACTTCGCACCACATTGGGCCTCACCGATACGCTGAACAAGATCCTCGGCAAGCACTCATTCACCACCGGCATTAACCTGATGCATCAGCACGCAGTCGAGAATACGGCCTATCCGACCCAGCCTATGATCGGCTTTGGAAGAAATGGAACCGGCGGGGGTGTCAGTTCCTTTACCGGCATTGCTTGTCCCAGCACTGGTCCCCAAACCGGCTGCTCCCCATGGGGCGGATACCTGGCCGATTACATGGTTGGCTACGCAACAGGGTATATGCAAGGCGCCGGCGAAATCGCTGATGTGGCTGGCTACCAGTTTGGACCCTTCTTCCAGGATGACTGGAAGATAAAGCCGAATTTGACCATCAACTTGGGTGTGCGCTGGGATCCGAATACACCTCCCGCCTCCAAGAACGGCCGCGGCTCAGCTTGGGTTCCCGGCGCGAATACCGTCGCTGGCTTCGCCAATAGTACGGCCGGACAGCAAAGCGTTATCTATCCCAACGCTCCCGCCGGACTTCTTTTCCCGGGTGACCCAGGCGTAAAAGATACCTTAATGAACAGCGATTACAACTACTGGGAGCCACGCCTCGGTTTGGCCTGGCAGCCCAAGTTCCTACCGAACACCGTCCTTCATGCCGGCTTCGGCATCTTCACTGGCCCACTCCAGTACTCAGAGTACAATCACGCCGCCGATGTTGCCCCCTTCAGCCCAACCTTCAACTTCTCTGGATGGGATTGGGATCCAACCTGCGGCGCTGCTATGTGTCCTGATTCTGTAGGCAAAGGCGCGATCATCCCCTTTGATGCCCCCTGGACTGCTCCTTTCCAGGATGCCTGGGGTGGAGTTTCACCCTTCACCAGCAGCCCCTTCCCCGGAACTTTTGCCTGGGCGTCAACCACTTACAAAACTGTGCCTGCAAAAAACACGCCCATCTCCAAGGGCCAGCAAGTCGGTCAGACCTTCTCGCGCGACTTCAAGCTGCCCACGGTGTACGCCTGGAACTTCTCGATTGAGCATCAGCTCACCCAGACGACTGCAGTTCACGTGGCTTATGTGGGCAACGAAACCGATCACCTCTCGGTGCTGATCGACATGAACCCGGAGTGGGCGACAAAGATTCCCGTGAATCCGGCCATCGGGGACATCTACGACGACCAGAGTTGGGCGACGGCGAGCTACAACTCGCTGCAGATCAGCCTGGATCAGCACGCATGGCACGGCCTCCAGGTTCAGTCCAGCTTTGCCTGGTCGCATACCATCGACATCACTGGAACCAGTAACGTCTCCTATGGCAATCCGGCGCTGGGCAATCCGATTAGTGCCAAGTGGAACCGCGGCAACTCCAGTGCGGATGTGCCGTGGGCCTGGATCACCAACTTCATTTACCAGGCTCCCTCTCTCAAGGAAGACGGCAAACTGATGGAAAACACCCTCGGCGGCTGGCAGTTGAGCAGCATCATCACCTGGCAAGCCGGCAGCCCGTTTTCGATTGGTCAGTGGGACACGGACCCCGGCGTTGGTATGTGGAACAACCGCGCCGACTCAGTTCCCGGTGTCTCACCCGCCATGGGCAAGGGCAGCCACTGGGATTGGGTGAATCCGCAAAAGGGCTACTTCAACACCGCCGCCTTCCAGCTTCCCACCTCCTGCGACGACAACACGCCCGGATGGTGCGGCTTCGGAGATACCGGCAAGAACGCCTACTTTGGCCCCGGCGTCTTCGGCGTCAACGCGTCGATCATGAAGAGTTGGACCCTGATGCCAGGCAAGACCTTCCAGTTCCGCTGGGATGCTTTCAATGCCACCAACCATCCCAACTTTTCCGGACCGAACTCCACCGTGAATCAAGCCGCCGGTACCTTTGGCGTGATTACCGGCACCAATGGCAATGCACGCATCTTCCAGGGCGCACTCCGCTTGACCTTCTAAGTGCGTGCCTTACCAAAGGCCCGAGCGCAATGCTCGGGCCTCTGTTTCTCTTAGGATAACTTGCGGCTGTGAAGTTCTCACGCCTGTATGCTCAGCGCTTGAACAACATTCATCCCCATGTTCTGCAGGGCGTTTTGAAATTGACCTTCCTTTTCAGCCTTGCATTCAAAGGCCCGGGCGAGTCTCATCGTCCGGGCTATTTTTTCAGCAGTTCACACACCTTTGAATCTTTTCTGAAAAGTCCCTAACAAGGGTTGTTATCAAGGAATACACGAGTGAATTTCGCACCGGATTCAGCTCTTGGTCCCTTGCAACTGCCAATAGACAGAGTAGCGTTGGTCGCGAATCCGGTACATGGGAAGTAGTGTGTATTTCGCGCCCTCTCCGCTTGCGGTGAAGCGCAACTCCGGCGCTGAATCAACTTGAATCCATTGCTTGGTACTTGCGTCCTGCGTGGCTGACGCCTTGGGCAACGGTGACGCTGCAGGCAGGTTCTTGGGAACCGTCTCGCCGCTGTGGATGATCCTGGACTGCTCATCCGTCGGACCGGCTCCGAGATCGGCTGCCAACACGAGTGGCCCGTAAAGCGCCGCAGCGACTGAGTCTGCTCCAGCAAGCGATTCCTGCCGCAGTTCCATAGGCAAGCTGATGCTGACCGTGTCGCCGTCTTGCCAGAGCCGATGAATCGCCAGGTAGGAGCCCGCATCCGCGGCGGCTTCCAAGCTGCGGCCATTGATCTTCACCTCGGCAAAGCCCGCGGTCCAGCCAGGAATCCGCACATGAATGGTGCGCGCGACAGGAGCCGTAGCCTTGATCTTGAGCGTCGTCCCCTGCTCCTGCGGGAATTGCGTCACCTGTTCGATGACCAGGCCTTCTTCCTTCCAGTCGAGGGTGGAGGCAATGAACTGATTCACAAAAAGATCGCTGCCCCGGCGGAAGAAGATGGTGTCTGTAAATTTGGCAAACTCCTCGGCGCCGGTTCCCGTGCAGCACCAGAAAGACTCCTCCGCCGAGTTATAGGCGCGCCAGTATCCTGCTGCCAGCGGGAAGAAGTACTGCTTCAAGCCATCCGTATTCTGCGTTCCCAGCCGGCAGTTGAAGAGCGAGCGTTCGTAGGCATCCATCCAGCGCGCATCGCCGGTCCAGCCAAAGACCAGCCGCTCCAGCTTCATCAAGTTGTAAGCCACACAGCACTCGGCATTCTTCCAGGCCAGAGTTTCTTCCAGGTGCCCGGCCGGTGTCTTCCAAAATTCATCTACGCTGGTGTTGCCGATGGCGTAACTGCGCCTGGCGCGCACCTCCTCCAGGAAGTACTCGGCTATCTGCCGATGACGGCGGTCGCCGGTCACTTCATACATACGAGCCGCTCCAATGATCTTGGGTACGTGAGTATTGGCGTGCAGGCCCTGCAATTCATCCCGCCGCTCATAAAGCGGATCAAGGAAGCTGGGCTGTTCAAAGAGACGGGCGGTTTCTATATATCTATCTTTGCCGGTCAGTGCCGCCAGATTCACCAGAACCTCATTCATGCCACCATATTCGTCGCGCAGCATGCGCTGACGCTGCTCGGTGCCGATCCCGACAAAGTATTCTCCCACCCACTGGGCCATGCCCTCCGTAATTGGGAGCGCATCGGAGTTGCCCGCCAGAGTGTGCATATCCAGCAGGCCGGCCATGATTTTGTGGTAGGTGTAAAACGGCGCCCAGGCCGGTTTTTCCGCCGCCAGATGCTCGAAGATGTCGGTCGGAAAGGCGCTCAGATAGCCGGTCGCATTCTTCTTTTGGCACTGCGCCAAGCCGGAAACCACCGCATCGCCCTTCCGTTTGAGTACGTCGTTTCCTGAAGTGGCCGACGCCAGGGCAACCGCAGAGAGGAAGTGCCCACCGCTGAAGTGACCACGCAATTCGCAGGTAGGTTCTTCCCACCCTTTGTAAGGCGTCGCGGTCGAGCTGATGCCCGCCGTCAAACGGAAGGAATGCAGCAACCGGTCGACAGACAGCGAATCCAGGTAGCGCGAGTTTATCTCCGCCTGTTCCCTGAAGATGCCAGGCGTGAGCCGAACTGAAGTCAGAGGAAAGGGGACAATTCTTCCGCCTGTATCGGAGGAAGTCATTGCGCCAAAGACCTCCTTCGGCGTCAAAGATCGTATGAGTGTGAAGCCAGCAGCGGCGGCTGTGCTGGTCTTCAGAAAATTGCGGCGGGAATGGTTGGTCACGAAGGTTTCTCTCTTTTCAAATTGGTTCTGGAATACCCGCAGAAAACGATTTCTGCCATGCGCAGTATAACGCTGTGGAGGGTCAAACGGGAAGGAGGCAGCATGCGGCGGTTCTGTGCAATGATAAAGTTCAGATTAGAGAACCATGTTTGCAACCTCACAGCACGCGCACTTCATCGGCATCGGCGGCATCGGCATGAGCGGCATTGCGGAGATATTGCTCAACCTCGGAATGGAGGTTTCGGGCTCTGATCTGCGCCGCGGGCCGGTGACGGACCGGCTAGCCCGCATGGGCGCGGCAATTTACGAGGGCCACGATGCGCGCAATGTGGCCGGCGCTACCGTGGTCGTGACCAGTTCGGCGGTGAGCGCTGCGAATCCAGAAGTGATGGAGGCCCACGCCCGCAAGATTCCCGTAATTCAGCGCGCCGAGATGCTGGCCGAGCTGATGCGCCTCAAGTATGGCATCGCCATTGCCGGAATGCACGGCAAGACGACGACTACTTCCATGGTGGCGGCGGTGCTGGCGGCCGGTGGGCTGGACCCCACAGTGGTGGTGGGCGGGCGCGTGGACGCCATGGGCTCGAATGCGCGGCTGGGTAGTTCGCAGTACCTGGTTGCCGAGGCCGACGAGAGCGACCGCTCCTTCCTCAAGCTCTCGCCGATTCTGGCCGTGGTCACCAATCTCGACCGAGAGCACATGGATTGCTATCGCGACATGGCCGACGTGGAAGAGGCGTTCCTGACTTTCATCAACAAGCTGCCTTTTTATGGCGCGGTGACTGCCTGCGTGGACAATCCGCAACTGGCGACGATTTTGCCACGTGCGCGGCGGCGGGTCTTTACCTATGGAATTACCCCTGACGCCGACTATAGGCTGGAGTTCATTGAGGAAGGGAAGGGAAGTTTCGCCCGCTTCCAGGTCATGACCGCTCTGGGCGTGCTAGGGCCGTTTGAGTTGAATGTGCCAGGTCGACACAATGTGCTGAACGCCACGGCTGCCGTGGCCATCGCCCACCAACTCGGCATGGACGCGGGGAAGATTGCCTTGGGGCTAAGCCACTTTCGAGGCGTGGATCGGCGTTTTCAGCATCGTGGGGCAGCGCGCGGGGTTACCGTTGTGGACGATTACGGCCACCATCCGACGGAGATTCGCGCCACTCTGGCGGCGGCTCGCGAGTGCGGCTACGAGAAGATTCACGTCGTCTTCCAGCCTCATCGCTACTCGCGCACACTCGATCTGCTGGAGCAGTTCACGGGCGCTTTTGCCGATGCGGATTCAGTGATTGTGCTGCCCATCTACGCGGCCAGCGAGGAGCCGATTCCAGGCGTGACAGCCGAGAAGCTGGCAGGGAAAATCGAAGGTCCGCAGGTGAAGTATGCCGCGGATTTTCCCGCCGCCGTGGCAGCCGTGGCCGCTCAAGCCAGGGAGGGTGACCTGATTCTGACCCTTGGCGCCGGCAATGTTAGCCAGTTGGGGCCGCAGATTCTGGTGGCACTGGAAGTTGAAGCGCATCACGCATAAAGAATTGATCCGGTATAAGAGGGTTGTATTTCCTTTTGACTGTCATCCTGAGCGAACGGGGCCCCAAACGTACTTAAGTTTGGGGGTGGTGAGTCGAAGGATCTGTGTTTTCGTGTACTGAATTCTGCAATCATCTTTTGACTCAGGACAATAGTGATCCAAGTCGTGAACACATCGCGTTACTGAAGAAGAACGACCTCGGTTCTTCGACTCCCCGCGCTGCGCCACGGTTAATCAAGGTGACAGATTTGTGGGAATTCAAGCGCGAAAAAAGGTTGAATCTTCAGGGATACTCTGCCGATAGTCTATTTTGGTGGCGGAATCGGTCTTTATACCACATTAAGGTATGATAGCCCTGAATGTGAGGCTCGTCACATCAAGGAGAAGCCTTGCAAACTAGCATTGCTATTATGAACGCAGCAACTCTAATTCTGATCGCGCCGTGCTCTCTGTTGTTGGGCGCCGCGCTGCAGATTCTCGTCGCAAAGCTTTGTTCCGCAAGGACTAAGGGAATACTAGCCTTTCTTGCTTGTCTGCCCGCAGTGGCTTCCGTTGTCGGGCTGATCGGCTGGGTGAAGGCGGGGGCCATCGATCTCAACTTGCTCGGCTGGGATGGCCCGCTGGCACTGGTTCTCCATGTGGACGCCTTGAGCGTCCTTTTTGCTTTGATGGGAACCGGCCTGGGCGCATTTGTCCTGCTTTACTCGATCGGCTACATGGCCCACGACAAGTCGGCGACGCGCTTTTTTGCGACGATGCTGGTCTTTATCGGCGGCTTTGTCGGCCTGGTCTATAGCGCCAACCTCTTTGTCTTCTATCTCTGCTGGGAGCTGGTCGGGTTGTGCTCCTTCAGCCTGGTGGGCTTCTGGTACACCAACCGCGAAGCGGTCGCCGGGGCGCGCAAAGTGTTGCTGATGACGCACATCGCGGGCTACGGCTTGCTGGCGGCGATTCTGGTGGTCTATCACCGCACCGGCAGCGCGCTCTGGACCGATCCGGGCGTGGCGCAGGCCTTCAGCGGCGGCGTCTTTGTGCTGATGCTGGTGGCGCTGGTGGCCAAAAGCGTGCAATTCCCGCTGCACACCTGGATTCCCGAAGCGATGGCCGCGCCGACTCCGGTCAGCGCCCTGCTGCACGCCGCCTGCTACGTGAAGGCCGGAGTGTATCTCGCCTGCCGTATGCACAGCTTTGGCGCGTGGCCCACGAATGGCGGCTTTGCCTGGGGCAGCGCTTCGCTGGTCTGGGTGGGTACGGCGACCATGGCCATTGGCGTGATGTACGCCATGGTGCAGACGGATTTGAAGCGGATGCTGGCCTTTTCGACGGTGAGCCAGATTGGCTACATGATGATGGGCATCGGCATCGGCACGCCGCTGGCGATTGCCGCCGGTCTCTTGCATTGCCTGAATCACGGCTTTTTCAAGGGCGGGCTGTTTTTGACCGCCGGCTCGGTGCAGCACGCGTCCGGCACGCGCGACATGAACAAACTGGGCGGCCTCGCCGGCAAGATGCCTGAAACGACGCTCTCGTGGCTGATCGGCGCGGGCAGCATGGCCGGAGTTCCGCTGATGAGCGGCTTCGCCAGCAAGTGGATGCTCTATGCGGCGGCATTGCAGGCCGGGTGGGCCGTTCCGGCGATGGTCGCATGGGCGGTGAGCCTGGGCACGGTCTTCCTCTGCGCCAAGGCTACCAGCGCGGTCTTCCTCGGAGCCACGACCGAGGCCACCAAGGATGCGCACGAGTCTCCGCCGACGATGCTTTGGGGTATGGGCTTTATCGCCGCGGGCAGCATCGTTCTGGGCATTGCGCCGCAGTTGGCGGTCAACTATCTGCTCAATCCTATTCTCGGCGCGCTGCAAATGAGCGCGGTGAATGTGACCTGGCTCGGGCTGTCGTCCGATGCGGGCAGCTTCTCCTCGATCGGCGGATTGGTATTGGCGGTGTTTTCACTGATCGTTGGCGGAGTGATCTACGCGATTGCCTACGTCTCGCGCCAGCCTAAAGTTGCGGGCGCTGCGATTGCCGGCGGCGGCATTTTTACCGGCGGCGAGCCGCTTTCCTCCGAAGGAAGGCTGACGGCGGGCGATTTTTCCAGCATCTTTTTGCAAAACTGGAATGAGTTCTTTAAGTGGTCCAACGTGGACGCGGTTTATCTGAGCGTTTGGAGTGGATTGCAGGCAGTCTCGCGCGGGTTGGGTGTGGTTGTTTCTTGGATGGAACGTTACGCGCTGCCGCTGGTTATTGTGCTTACGGCGGTGGTGTTGGCTGGTACGCGTTGGTTCACGCCGGGACAAGATTTATGGAAATGGTCTCGTGGTGTGCCACTTTCAGGACCGATTCCGGTGCCGTATTTGCTAGTCGCTGCTTGCGCGGTGGCTGGGGTTGCGCTCATGTTGGTAGCTCTTGCTCATGCGAAGTTGAAAAAGCTTGAGCCATTAATGACGCTAGCTGTGACAGCCACCATTACTGGATTGTTTGTTCCGGACCATTGGCTTCGTTTTGGTCTCTTGGAATTTGCCGCTTTTGTAACAGTCGTTTTGGTTTGGCAAACCGCTAAGACAAGAGCCGCGAAGCTGACTTTCTTGACCGTGGTAGTGATTTCTGCTGTTTCCATTTTTTCTAGCGATTTCCTGTTGGAGAGTGGACAGAAAGAATGGGCTTGGGCGCTTTTTGTTACCAGCATTTGTGTGAAGTTGGCAGCAGTTCCACTCTTCTTCTGGCTGTTGTCTCTTGCTGATGAAGTATCTGTATTAGTTTTGGGTCTCATAATCGCTGTAGTTGATATGGCTGCCTTCGGCGAGTTCTTAGTCTCTGCTCAATCTATTCCCGATTATTTCCTGCCTCATGCTTGTTTGTTGGGTGCTGCTGCTGCAACATCATTCCTAGCCGCCCTGCTGATGCTCACGCAGCGCAGCCTCAAACGCCTACTTGTTCTTTCGACAATTGAAGATGTAGGGTTCCTGCTTCTTGGTCTCTTCTCCATCAATATCATCGGATTGAATGGAGCTATCTTTGCTGCCGCAACCCATTCCCTCGCCAAGGCTCTGCTATTCATCTGCCTAGCTGGCCCCGAAGCCGACGGCGCGCTGGACGGCGAACCGAAGGGTTTGGCCGCACGGTATCCCGTTGCCGCTTTTGGCTTCCTCTTCGGAATGCTGGCGATGCTTGGCATTCCGCCGACGATGGGCTTTCTGGGACGCTGGCGTCTCTATGAAACTGCCGTGCAGATTGGCTGGCCGCTGGCCGCGGTCTTCATCCTCTCGTCGATCTTCGCGCTGATCGCTTATGTGCTGGCGCTGACCCGCTGCTGGTGGGGTCCGCCAGATGAAGCGAATCCGCTACCGGAACATCCAATAAAGGAGCCATTCATTTTGCAGTCTGTGATTGTGGTTCTGGTCGTGGTGATTCTGGCTGCGGGCATTTGGCCGGATCTGTTGCAGAAGGTACTGGGAGGCAGGCTATGAATCTTTGGAAAAAGCTGATGTGTTATAGCCGCAGCCACAGCCCCTGGCTCTTTCACATGAACTCGGGCAGTTGCAATGGCTGCGACATCGAGATCATCGCCGCGCTCTCGCCGCGCTACGACGCCGAGCAGTTGGGCGTGCGCCTCGAGGGCAGCCCTCGCCACGCCGACATTCTCTGCGTCACCGGTCCAGTGACACACAACGCCGCCGCCGCCATTCGCACCGTTTACGGCCAGGTCTGCGGACCCAAGGCCGTGGTGGCCATCGGCTCCTGCCCCGCGACGACCAACGTCTTCATCGACAGCCGCACACTCGATGGTCCGCTAGACCGGCACATTCCGGTAGACGTTTTTGTTCCCGGCTGCCCGCCCCGTCCGGACGCAATCATTCTGGGCGTAGCCAAGGCAGCGGAGATTCTGGCCGCGCGCGGCAACAAGTTGCCTGAAGAGTCGGTGATGGTTCCGATTGGTGAGTCGGGCTGTTGCGCGGGTTCTTGTAATTGCGAGAATGCAAACAAAGCCGCAGCCAGCGAGGTGCAGCAATGAACACACTGATTACCTCTCTGGCGCGCCTGCTGATCTTTCCCGGACTTTTGTTTGCCGTGCCTGCCGCATGGTTCTTCCTTTGGGTGGAGCGCAAGGCCGTGGCGCGGATGCAGGGGCGCATTGGGCCGCCGTTCATGCAGCCATTTTTCGACTTCATCAAGCTGCTGGGCAAGACGACGCCTCCGCGCAACGGCGTGGCAGGATTGCTGATGCGAGCATGGCCGCTGATCGCGGTTTCGTCGGCGGCGGGTGCGGTGGGCTTGTTGCCGGTGCTTCCTGCTTCAGGCGGCTTCCAGGGTGATTTGATCCTGCTGCTTGCGCTGCTCGAATTGCCCTCGATGTGCATCATCGCTGCGGGCTTCTCGTCGCGCTCCATCTTCGGCGAGATCGGCTCGGCGCGCGAGGCTGTTCTCAGCGTCAGCTACAACATCGTCTTTTTGCTGGCCATTCTTTCCATCGCCGCTTCGCAGCACACCTTCAGCCTTTCGGAGTTGGCAACGCTGCCTTCCTCGCCGCTACGCTGGCTGGGCGTGCTGGCGCTGCTGGTTTGCCTGCCCGCCAAGCTGCATTTGAATCCCTTCTCGCTGCCCAACGCCGAGCAGGAGATCTACTCCGGCCCGATGACCGAGTATGCCGGTCCCGAGCTAGCCATGTGGGAGCTTTCGCATGGGCTGGAGTGGGTTGCGGCTACAGGTCTAGTGGCCACGCTGATGGCTCCAGCCGTTGCGGCTGGCTGGCTGGCCATTCTCATCTTCATTGTGATCTCCTTCGCCATCGTGCTGCTTTTGTCGGTGGTGGCCTCCGCCACGGCGCGCTTGCAGATTGATACAACCGTGCGCTTTTACTGGCAATGCACGCTGATCTTCGCGGTTCTGGCCGTTGCCGCCGCGCTTTTTGTGAGGTTCAAGGCATGAACATTTTAACCATGCTGTGGAAGAATCTTTGGGGCGGCTCGCGGACGATGCGCTTTCCCTTGCGTCCCGATATTAACGAGCACTATCGAGGTCTTGTGACCTTCGATCCCGAGCTCTGTGGCGGCTGCGGCATCTGCAAGATGCGCTGCACCGCCAAAGCAATTGAGTTCAAGGGCGGCAAGGGCGAGTTCACTTGGAGCTACAATCCCGGCCAATGCACCTTCTGCGGACGCTGCGTGGAAGGCTGCAAAGATCATGCGATCACGCAGGAGTCAGCCTGCCCGCCGATCTATCTGACCGTCGGCGAGTTGAAGAAGTCCTACACCGTGGCGCGCAAGGCGCCCGTCAAGCCAGCCGTGGCGCCAAAGCCCGCAGCAGTTGCACCGGTTGCTGAACCTGTCTCTGGAGGCACCAATTGAGCGTTCTTGAAAGTATTCCTGAAAAGCTGGGAAGCGCGGAGCCGTTTCTTGAAAAAGGCGGCGTGCATTGGCTAACGCTGGGCGCATTGAATGTGCGTCAGTTGGCCGAGGTAATGAACTCGCTGCACGCCCGCTTCATCACCATTACTGCTTATCAGTTGCCGAAGGAAGAGGGATTTCGCCTGGAGTATCATTGGGATCTCGATGGGCAGTTGCTCGGCTTTCCTTTTGTGCTGGCCGGTAACTCGATTGAAAGCATCTTCGACCTCTGTGAGGCAGCCGATTGGATTGAGCGCGAGATTCACGAAGAATATTCCCTGGAGTTTACAGGCCGCGATTACGAGCCGCTGCTGCTGCGGCAAGGCGATGAAACAGGCGTGAACCTGCGCGATGCAGTAGCCGCGAAATAGGAGAAAATATGAGCTACAAAATCCCCATGGGGCCGTATCATCCGGCGCTTGAAGAGCCATACAAGCTGGACATGATCTGCGAAGGCGAGA